>WNFB01000684.1_pt1 | contig 28019 bp, 21 predicted proteins | sample 5400501 | NCBI WGS metagenome assembly WNFB01 (sample SAMN13153341, study PRJNA577476) | soil metagenome | isolation source: 200 cm saprolite under Douglas fir tree site 2 hole 1 | place: USA:California | collected 2015-04-18
ATGTCGACGTCATCCCCGATGGCTGGATGCTCGTGATCCGCAACCGTGATGTGCCGGGCGTGATCGGGCGCGTCGGATCGGCGCTCGGGAGCGCCGGCATCAACATCGCGAGCTACCACCAGGCGCGCCGCTCGTCCCCGAGTGGAGACGGTGGTCCCGCGGACGCGCTCGCCGCGATCAACGTCGATCAGGCGCTGACCAATGGGGTGCTCGACAAGCTTCAGGGGTTGCCGGATGTGCTCGACGTCCGGCTGGCAAACTTCGGAGCCTAGTCCGCCGCCTGCTGTTGCTGGACCTCGTCCGACAACAATCGAAATGACTTCACGGCGCCGGTAAGCCGATCGGCCGCTTCGGCGAGCTGATTGGCCGACGACGCAATCTCCTCGGTCGAGGCACTCTGCTCTTCGCCCGACGCGGCAAGCTCTTCGGCGGAGGCGAGGAGGGTGTCGGTCTGGCCGGCGACGGTGCCCAGCCGGTTGGCGATCTCTTCGACGAGCGAGCGCAGCTCACCCGCCGACTGCGCGATCTCGCGGCTCCAGGCATCGTTCGCATCGGCCTCGCTGGCCACAGTCGCCAGTCCCTGCGCCGCCGTTTGCGACGCTTCTCGAACGGCCGTGCCTCCCTCGGCCAGCCGAACCAGGCGGTCGCGAATTGCTTGCACACGCTCGAGCACGCTGCGGACCGTATCGGCTGTTGCGCCCGCTGCGGCTGCCGCCACGGACGCCAGCTTGCGGACTTCGTCGGCCACGACGGCAAATCCACGACCCTGCGGACCGGCGCGCGCCGCTTCGATCGCGGCATTCAGGGCCAACATGTTCGTCTGCGTCGCGACCGCCTTCGTCTGCGCCACGAACGTCTGGATCTTGGCGGATGCCTGCGCCAATGCCTCCGCTTCCTCGGCGCCTTTTGCCACCTCGTCGGCGAGTTTGGCGAGACGCACCGTGCTCTGGTCCAATCCGTCCTTGTGACGTCGCGCCAGCGCCGCCAAATCGGTGTTGCGGCGGGCTGCTTCTTCGGCGCCCTGGGCGAGCTTCACGGCAATCTGGAGGATCCGCGCTGCGTCGTCGGCCGCCGCACGCACCAGCTGCGCCTGTTCCCCCGCGCGTTTAGAGAGGTCCTGCGACGTGGAAGCCATCTCCTCGGTCGAGGCGCTCATCTCCTCGGTCGAGGCGGAGATCTCCGTCGCCATCGCGGCAGCTTCGTCGGCCGCGGCGCGGATCGCACCGACGAGCCGGCGCAGCGCGACCACCATCGAGTGAACCGACGACATCAGGTCGGCGACTTCGGCTGCCTCCGCGCGGTGCGTCGCGACAGTGACAGAGAGATCACCGCCGGCGACGCGGCTCGCGATGGCACCCGCGGCGCGCACCGGATCAGTGACGAGGCGGCCCAGGCGCTGCGACAGCCAGAACAAGGCGCCCACGGCCACGGCAGCCACGAGCAAAGCGCCAACCCAGATCGTGACCTGCGTCGTTCGAGCGGCAGCGAACGCCGTACTCGCCGGTTCACGATAGAGCACCCACCACTTTCCCTCGTTCGCCGGCACCGAGACGACGAGCTCGCCGTCACCACGGGCGGTGGTGATGTCGACCGTGACCGCTTGAGATTGGAGCGGGATCTTGTCTTTGTCGGGCAGGGCCTGCAGCAGGAGGGTCGGGTCGCGTGAAACGAGCACGGTGCCGTCGCTCGCCACCACGTCGAGATACGCGCCGCTGCCGGCGAGCTCTTCGGTGCCGAGCAGCTTGGTCAACCGTTCGAGGCTGAACAGCGCCTGGAGCACCCCGAGAGGTCGACTGTCCCGGGGTCCGCGGATGGCGACGTCGAATTCGAGCGCCGTGTGCGTGCCGGTCGAATCCGACTGGGGGTCGCCCTCGTACGATCCATCCCGCATCGCTCGTTGCCACCAGACCTCGTCACGCTGAACGAAATCCGAGGCTTGGCCCGACAGCAGAACGTTGAGCCCGTGACTCTCGGTGACGCTCAGTTCCGAGAAGTCCGAGATCGTCGTGTAGGATCGGAGATAGTCGCGCAGCTCGGGTTCACCGCCCAGCGCCCGCGACGCGTCGAACCTGGCTTCGAGCGTGGGGATCGGCAGCTTGTCGAGGCCGCGGGTGATGACATCCCGGCTGGCCTGCCGGACCCCCGCGACGAGCTGAGGCATGCTCGCCAGCGAAGCCACTTCGTGGTGGCGTTCCTTGAGATACTGCGAGACGATGGCCGCGACCCTCGTGGCGACGTCACGACCGCGCACATCCGCCTGCTCCTCGAGGACATGGCCGACGCGGCCGCTGGCCAGCCACGCAACGAAGACGACGAGCAGGACGGCTGCGCCGGCCCCTGAAATCAGAAAACTCTGCCGAAGTTGCTGTGACTTGATGGCCATTCGGGTTTAGTTTTACCCACCGTATGCGAGACGTCCCAAACTACGATCCGGCTGCGCTCGAGGCAAAGTGGCAGGCCGACTGGGCTGAGCGCCATACCAACGAGCCCGATCTCGATCGGGCCGCGCGGCCGTTCTACAACCTCATGATGTTTCCCTATCCCTCGGCCGAGGGCTTGCACGTCGGCAACATGTTCGCGTTCACGGGCGCGGACATATACGGCCGGTTCAAGCGGCTCCAGGGCTACGACGTGTTCGAGCCGATGGGGTTCGATGCCTTCGGGATCCATTCCGAGAACTACGCGCTCACCGTCGGAACCAACCCCGCCAAGCTCATCCCGCGGAACATCGCCACGTTCCGGCGCCAGTTGCGGCGCTTCGGCGGCATGTTCGACTGGCGTCACGAGCTCTCGACCACCGATCCCGCGTACTACAAGTGGACCCAGTGGCTCTTTCTCCAGCTCTTCAAGGCAGGTCTCGCGTACAAGAAGCGCGCGGCGGTGAACTGGTGTCCCAAGGACAAGACCGTGCTCGCCAACGAGCAGGTCATCGATGGCCGCTGCGAGCGCTGCGACACGCCAGTCGAACAGCGCTTCCTCGACCAGTGGTTCTTTCGGATCACGAACTACGCCGAGCGGCTCCTCCAGAACCTCCAGAACCTCGACTGGTCTTCCTCCACCGTCCTCCTTCAGAGGAACTGGATCGGCCGGAGCGAAGGTGCCGAGCTCATTTTCGAGACGCCGAGCGGCAAGAAGATCACGGTCTTCACGACCCGGCCCGATACGGTGTTCGGCGCGACCTACCTGGTCCTGGCGCCTGAGCACCCGCTCGTGGACGAGCTCACCGCCGTCGAGCAGCGCTCGGCCGGCAAGGCATATCAGCGGGAAGTCCAGTCCAAGGACATCGTGTCGCGGCGCGTAGGTGAGAAGACGAAGACCGGCGTCTTCATCGGTTCCTATGCGCGCAACCCGGCGACGGGAGAAGCGATCCCGATCTGGATTGCCGATTACGTCCTGATGGAATACGGCACTGGCGCGATCATGGCGGTTCCCGCGCACGACAAGCGGGACTTCGAGTTCGCCACACAGTTCAAGCTCCCGATCCGCCAGGTTGTCGCGGTCGAGGGAGAGACGCTGCCGATCGTGTCCGAGAACGGCGTGCTGATGAACTCGGGGGCGTTCGACGGCACGCCGTGCGTCGAAGGGGCGCGCAAGATCGTCGCGTGGCTCTCCGGCCGCGGGCTCGCGACGCCACGCGTCCAGTACCGGCTGCACGACTGGTGCATCTCGCGGCAGCGGTACTGGGGTCCGCCGATCCCCATCATCTACTGCGAGAAATGCGGAATCGTCCCGGTCCCCGAGAAGGATCTGCCGGTGGAGCTCCCGCTCATCGACGATTTCCGCCCCGACGACACCGGCGTGAGCCCGCTGGCCCGCCATGAAGAGTGGTACTTCGTAAAATGCCCTCAGTGCGGCGGTCAGGCGCGTCGCGAGACGGACGTGTCCGATACGTTCCTCGATTCCGCGTGGTACCATCTTCGCTACCCGTCGACGGAATTCAACGATCGGCCGTTCGACCCTGCCCGTACCAGGAAATGGCTCCCCGTCAGCAGCTACATCGGCGGGAACGAGCACGCCGTGCTCCATCTTTTGTATTCGCGCTTTATCTGCATGGTGTTGTCCGACCTCGGGCACCTGCACTTCGACAGCCCATATCCGAAATTCCGCGCCCACGGGTTGATCGTGAAGGACGGCGCCAAGATGTCGAAGTCACGCGGCAACGTCGTCGTCCCCGACACCTACATCCAGCAGTGGGGCGCGGACACGTTCCGGATGTACCTGATGTTCCTCGGCCCCTTCCAGGATGGCGGCGATTTCCGTGATTCAGGAATCGTTGGCCAGCGCAGGTTCCTGGAGAAGGTGTGGGCGATGGCTCACGAAGCTGCTGGAGCGAAAGGCGGAAGCGCGCCGGCGCTCGAGCAGAAGCTCCATCGGACGATCCGCAAGGTGACCGCGGACACCGAAGCGCTGCAATACAACACCGCGATCGCAGCGATGATGGAGTATGTGAACGAGCTGAGGGAGCAGGGAGCGGGGAACAGGGAGCTGATCACGCCGCTCGTAATCATGCTGGCACCCTACGCCCCGCATATCGCGGAAGAGCTATGGTCGGTCTTGGGTAACGAGAGCTCGGTCTTCGAGGCTCGCTGGCCCGCCTACGACGAGCGCCTGGCATCGGCCGGTGATGTGGAGATCGCTGTCCAGGTGAACGGCAAGCTGCGGTCGCGTCTCACGGTGCCGCGCGGAATGGCGGAGAAGGACGTGCTCGCGCGCGTGCTCGCGGATGAAGCCGTCAAGAAATTTGTCGACGGGAAGAAGGTAAAGAAGGTGATTTACGTGCAGGACCGGCTGGTCAATCTCGTCGTCTAAAGCGTCTTCGCCACCAGCTCGCCGACGAAGTAGCCGACCGCCGCCACTCCCATCCCGATCACGAACATGTCGATGCCGCTGCGGATCACGCCGCGGCCGGTAAAGAAGCTGCGCGCGGCGCCCACAGCGAAGTGCGACAGCATCGCGATCGTGAACGCCAACCAGATGGCGACACGCCCCTGCAGCACGAGAAAGGGAAAGACGGGAATGAAGGCACCGACCGCGGTGGCCACGCCGGTAATCCACCCCTCGCGGAACGGCGTCGCGTGTGCCTCACCAATCTTCAGCTCCTCGCGGACTTGCTCTCTCAGCGCGCGTGCAGGGTCGCGCATCACTTCTTCGGCCATGCGGCGGGCGGTGCGGGGATCCACGCCTTTCGTCTCGTATTGAAGCGCGAGCTCGTCCTGTTCCACTTCCGGCATCAAGCGAATCTCTTCCTTCTCCATCGCGATCTCGTGTTCCCACACCTCCTGCTCGCTCTTCGCGGCGAGATATCCGGACGACCCCATCGAGAGCGCGTCCGCGATCATGCCGGCCACGCCCGAGATCATGATCACGTGCGGCTGCACCGCCGCGCCGATCACGCCCGCCACAAGTCCGAAGTTCGCCGTCAGCCCGTCGTTGAAGCCGTATACGACATTGCGCAGGAAGCCGCCCGAGCCGGTCTTGTGCCACGGCTCGGCGCCCTTCCCGGCCAGATCCGCGAGCGTCCCGGCGTGGGCGGCCGATTCTTTGGCGAGCTGGAGCGAGACTTCCTGCGCGTCAGGGAGGCTCGATTCCTTGTGGAGGTTGAGGTACCCTTTGACCTCCTCGCCCTCTTCACGCAGCAGCATCGGAAGCAGGTAGCGCGTCCCAAACCGCCGGCCGAACCACGCCCGGAGCCTGGCGTTCAGCGACGGCCGCGCCTGTTCTACCGTATGGCCGTGCTCGGCGAGCAGCTTGGTCCACATCTGTACGTGGCGCTCCTCGACGCCCGCGAGCTTGATGTAGACGTCCTTCCTGTGAGAGTCGGATTCCTGTCCGGCGAGGGCGAGGTAGAGGTAGGCCGCGTCGGCTTCATCCTGCCAGTGATGCAGCCATTCTTTCACGTCAGCTATTGGCATGCCCCAAGATATCCCTGCGCACTTCAAGTGACTACCGGGTAACTACTTAGGTACGCGGTGCGCGGTGCGCGGGATTTCCCGCGTACCGCTTACCGCTCACCGCCCACCATCTCGCGACGTTCTAGGTAGTTATGGCATCATAGTTTTCGGACAATGACCGTGTCTCTCGCCGTCCCGGATGTCCTCGTCGCCCGTGCGCAAGCCGGAGATGAAGCAGCCCTCGAAGCCCTGTACCGGGCCTTCGAGACGCCTGTCTACAATCTCGTCCGGCGCATGCTGCGGCGGCCGGAGGACGCGGAGGACGTGGTTCAGGAGACGTTTCTCGAGGTGGTGCGCAACATCAAGCAGTACCGCGGCGAAGGCCATCTCTGGGGTTGGGTCCGCCGCATAGCGTCGACCAAAGCATTGATGCGGATTCGTCGCGATCAGGTTCGGGCGACGGAGTCGCTGGACGATGAGCCGGGCAAACCGGGGATGCATGTCGGCGCCAACCTCGATCTGGAGCGCGCGTTCGAGCGGCTCTCCGAGACTTCCCGGGCCGTGGTGTGGCTGCACGATGTCGAAGGATATACGCACGAGGAAATCGCGGAGCAGATGGGGAAGTCGGTGAGCTTTTCCAAGTCCCAGCTGGCGCGAGCCCATGCGCGTTTGCGGGGAATGCTGGATGAAGGAGCGAATGCATGATGCATTGCACGATGGAAGATCTGGGAGCCCTGCGAGCAGGTGAGGCGTCGGTCTGGGCGCGCCGGCACATCACCACCTGCGCTGCGTGTCAGGCCGAGCTGGAAGCGCTGTACCAGCGAGTCGCGCAGCTCAAGGCGTTGCCGGCGTTGCGGCCGCCTCGCGACCGCTGGCCCGCTGTACAAGCGGTGCTGCGCGCCCAGCGCTCCCGCCGCCGCCGCACGTGGGGAACGTGGACCGGCAGTCTCGCCCTCGCCGCCACGATCGCCGGAATCCTGCTGCTACGGCCGTCGGCTGGGGAAGATGGCAAGCTCTACGCCGAGCTGAGCCAGGCGAAGCAACAGTCGGCGACGCTCGAGGATTCGCTGCAGCGCTACGATATCGACGGCCGCGTGTTGAGCGGTCACGCGGCGGCTCTGGTGGCGGATTTGGAAGACCGCATTTCGATTCTCGACGGCACCCTCGCGCAGCGGGAACCGAGCGCGCAGGACGCCGAACTCGTAAAACTTTGGCGGGAGCGCGTCGGACTGATGCGGGACCTGGTGAACGCCCGCGCGACGCGCGCTCGTTACGTCGGGCTCTAGGGCCCGGGGGAGAACTAGATGATTCGCAATTGGACTGTGGCTGCGCTCGCCGTCTGTCTGCTGTTGCCGGCTGCATCGATGGGGCAGGGGACCCCGCGCCGGCCGAGCACCCGCCCTCGCGTGCGGGTCGAGAACCGGGGCGAGGGAGGGCCGTTCAGCGTGTACGCATTTGGCGACAATCGCGGCCGCATCGGTGTGATCGTGGATACGCGGGTCAACGCCGCTGGTGATAAAGTCGGTGCGCGGATCGAGGGCATCACCCCCGGCGGGCCCGCCGAGAAGGCCGGTCTCAAGGTGGGCGACGTCATCACCCGCTTCAATGGCACCGGCCTCGGCGGCGCCGAGTCGGAGGACGCCGAGAATTCCGGGCCGGGCATGAAGCTGATCGACCTGGCGCGTAAGCTCGAGCCTGGCGATACCGTGCAAGTCGAGTATCGCCGCGGTACCGACGCGCGGAAGGCCACGATCGTCGCCGAGGATCTTGGCCCGAGCGGACACTTCGAGATGCCGGATATGGGACAGATGAAGCAGTTGATGCCGGATATGCACATCGGCCCCGGCAATGACTTCGAGTTTGCCTTTGGCAGTCCCTGGGGTGGCATCGAGCTCGTGGAGCTAAACCCGGACCTGGGCGACTATTTCGGCACTCGTGAGGGCGTGCTGGTCGTGAGCGCCCCCGAGGATTCAACGCTGGCCCTCAAGGGTGGCGACGTGATCGTTTCGATCGGCGGTCGCAAGCCCACGTCACCGATGCAGGCGATGCGGATCCTTCGCTCCTACGACCCGGGCGAATCGGTGACGCTCGACGTGCTGCGTAAGCAGAAACATGTGACGGTGACCTGGAAGGTGCCGGAGAGGGAGCGCCGCTTCTTCCGGACACCGCGGATGCATGAGGAGCCGAGCTGGTTCCGCGTGGCGCCGAAGATCCGGTCGCAGATCCATCTACCCGTTTGGAAGATCCGCAACGTGCTTCGCACGAGCCGCGCGATCTAGCCTCACCCGCTTTTTTTTTCTTAGCGATTCGGGCCGATCAGGATTGCGTTCGTCAGCATACGGGCAGGACCTCTCCAGAAGGCGCGGAAGAGCGGGTCACTGAGAAACAGCACCACATGCCCGCTGCCTTGATTCTCAACCGCCGCCCACGTGGAGCCTTTGAGCAGTCGCGCGGTGTTGTCGGGCCAGGTGAACCCCGAGAGCACCAACGAGTCCACGGGATCGGTGAAGGTGACGGCGTTGGCCCCGCTCTTGGAGGGCCGCCAGAATGTGTCGCCGTCGATGAACACCGCCATGCGATTGCGCTCGTATCCCAGCGTCAGCCAGTGGGTAGTGTCGAGCGTCGCTCGGAAGATCGCGCCCGGTATCCATTCCGGCCGATCGCGGGCCGGTGCGGTGCGCGAGATCAGCGCCGGCTCGTTTCCCGCCGCGGTCGTATCGGCTTTCGCGCCGCTATCGGGGGCGACGCTCGCGATGCTCGACAGCTCCACATCCTTGTTCGCGGCAAGGTCACCCGCGCCGCCGTACCCGATGAGCACGCCTCCCGAGCGCACCCACGCCTTGAGTTTCGCGACGCCATCGTCGCCAAGCTCGCGACGCATGCGGCCGCCATTGCCGTCGGGGATAATCAGCACGTTGAAGGTCTGCAGATCGTCTATGCGCCCAATGGCGCGCAGCGGTACCGGCGTGAACGGTGCATTCAGCTCGCGCGCCAGGAAACTCCACAGCCACCCGTAGCTTGTTTCCGAGATGCCGTCCCCGGCGCCGACCAGAATCCTAGGCGCGTGCAGCGCAACGACCTCACCTGACCCGATGCCGATATCGCCGCTGTCGGGGAACGCCGTCTGCAAGGGTAACACGGTCACGCCGAGCGAAGGCCCAAGCCCCGCGATGCGCTCGTGCAGAGCGGCGGTGTTGCGCTGGGGGCGGGCGACGAAGGTGCCCCTCGGGTACGTCCGGCCACCGGCCTGCATGGGACGAGTCGCCACCGCGAGGCGGAATCCCTCGGCCTCCAGCGCAATCGCGAGCCTGGCGGCTCCAGGCCGGTCGTTGGCGAAGACATATGCGCTCGCGGCCCGCGTGGGTGCGGCAGCTGGCGGCAGCAGCGAGTCCGTGACCGCCTCACCACCTCCACCGGCGTCTTCCGTCCAGTAGGCATCGAGATTGAACGACAGCGGGAGCGACCAGGCCGTGATGTCGTAGAAGCCGTACTCCTCTTTGTCTGCGTCCTCGCCGCGCCGGCGGTTGCGGTGAAACTTGGCGTACTCACGTTCCACAAACGTGCGCTGCAGCTCGGCTTCCGGCTCCAGCATCGCCTTGGCAATGCGGCGTTGCGGCTGATTGAGATCGATGACGTAGCTGCCGGCCGGGAAGGTCTGCGCCACCGCCGCGCTGCGGGCGCTGATGTATGGATGCGCCGCGCGTGACGCGAGCGGCTGGCGCAGCCGCGTGACCTCGATGCCGTTGCGGAGCAGCAGACCGACGACGTGCGCCGCCGATTGCGGATCGTTGCCGGGAACGATGACGACGCGCTTCAGCCGATCGGTCGCCGCTTCGGTCAGCGCGGAACGGCGGAAGTCGTAGTAGTCCTGCAGACGGCTCTGCCGGTTCTTCGCCGTCGTCTCGAGCGTCGCGAGGGACGCGACGAAATGGTGGGCGATGCCGTCGCGCAAGGTCGTGATGCTGCCGTCGTCACGGCGCTTGCGGAATTCGGGCCCCCCGTCGGTCTCGTAGGTCATCCCCGTGGCGCCCTGGAAGGTTGACCACTCATCCCAGTAGCCCACATAGAAGAAGTCGAAGACGCCGCGCACGAAATACTGCCAGCCATAGCGGTCGAACGCCGCCGCGTTGCCGCGTCCGTACGTCTCGAACCACTTCGTCGTCTGCGCCGGCAGGTTCATGTTCACGGCCTGCGCGACCGGAGGAAAAAAGAAGTTCGGCGTCGTCGAGTGGTGGTCCACGAACACCTGCGGCCGCCAGCGCAGCACGCCGTCCATCATCGCCCGCACTTCCGGCTGGCTTTGCGCGAGCAGGTCGCGGTTCATGTCGAAGCGATAGTGGCTGTAGCGCCCCGTGATGCTCCAGGGCTCGTTCTGCTCGAACGCCGACGGGTGGTCCGCGCCGACAGCGACGGAGTTGTACCACGCCGCAAAGCGCTCATGCCCATCGGGGTTCGCGGATGGGTTCAGAACCACGACCACGGACTTGAGGATCTCGAGCGTCTGCGGTTCGTCGGAGGCCGCGAGCTGGTAGGCGACCTGCATGGCGGCCTCGAACCCCGCCGGCTCATTCCCATGCACCGAGTACTGGAAGACGGCGACCGCCGGGCTCTGCGCCGCGATTGCGGCTGCCCGCGCGGCCGACGTCTTGCGCGGGTCGGCCAGCTCCGCGAGGCCGGCGCGGATCTGATCCAGCTTGGCGAGGTTCGCGGGATCGGAGATGATCAGCGCCCGAATGGGCCGGTACTCGCTCGTGCGTCCCCACGTCTCGATGCGTACGCGGTCGCTCGCGGTGGCGAGCAGGGTGTCGAGATAGTGCTGCATCACTGCGTACATCGTGTGCTGGTCGCCGGCGGCGTAGCCGGTGATGGCTTCGGGCCGCGGCACAACGGGGCGATAGGGGCCGCGGGCGTAGAAGTCGAAAGGCTCCTGGGCGGACAGGGAGGATGCCAGAGACACCACGAGTAGCAGGGCGCGTCTGGGGCGCATGACGTGTACCGTGGACGGAGTTGAGTGCTACGCGCGGCGTCGTGCCGCGGGCAATGCCTGATCGAAAGAAGCGAACTCGAATGGCTTGGGGACGCAAGGGCGGCCGGTGCCGTCGAGGAAGCGGCGCATTTGGTCGTTCACGAGGTCACCCGTCGTAAAGATCACGCGCTCGGCATGGCCAGGATCGTTGCTGCGGAGTCGCTCGAAGAGCTGCTCGCCGGACAGGTCCGGCATGCGCATATCCACGATCACGGCGTCGTACTTCGATGCCTTCAGGCGAACGAGGGCGTCTTCGCCGCTGGCCGTCGTCTCAACCTCGTGGCCCTTGCCGGCGAGATACCGCTGCAGCGATACGCGGACCGAGGCCTCGTCGTCCACCACCAGCACCCGCAGGCGGTCGTTGCCTACCGATTGAACGAGCGCGATGGAGGCGTGCTCACCGGAGGGACGCGGCTCGGTGATCGGGATCTCGACCACGAAACGGGCACCCGCTTGCGGCGGGTTCTCCGCCCAGATCCGCCCCTCGTGCTCGCGCACGATCCCGAGCGAGATCGAGAGCCCCAGACCCGTTCCCGAACCGGTCGGCTTGGTGGTGAAGAACGGGTTGAAGATCCGCTCGATCAGGTTCGCCGGAATGCCGGCGCCGGTGTCTTCGATTTCGATCCGGATCGAGTCGCTGCTACGCCGGGTGCGCACGGTCAGCCGATGATGGTGGCCTTCCCGCTGCTCCATCGCCTGCTCGGCATTCGTGATGAGGTTCAGGAACACCTGCTGCAGCTGGTGCGCGTCGGCCATCGTGTCCGGAAGCGAGTCGTCGTATTCGCGCCGTACGTCGATGCCGCGCACCCGGAGCTCGTAGCTGCGCAGCTCGAGGGTGTCGTCGAGGACCTGGTTGATCTCGGTGGGGACTTTTTCGGCTTTATGCTGGCGCGCAAAGGTCAGCAGGTTCTGCACGATGCGGCTGGCGCGCCGCGCTTCGCTGTAGATGGTTTCGGCCGCCGTGCGCTGATCGGGCGGAAACCGCTTCTCGGCGAGCAGCAGCTGGGCGAACGCCGAGATGCCCGCGAGCGGGTTGTTGAGCTCGTGTGCGACGCCTGAGACCAGTTGTCCAATCGCCGACATCTTTTCCGACTGGATGAGCTGCTCCTGCAGCATCTTTTGGTCGGTGACGTCGCGGATGAGGCACAGCACTTCTTCGTCTTTCTGCGGGGTCGAGTAGGTGATCGAGATGGTGCGAACTTCGCCGTCCTTCCGATAGAACTGCGACTCGAACAGCCCCGTCTCCCCGGCCAGCGCCTGCTGGAAGTGGCCGAGCGCCTTCGGGAGATCGTCGTCGGGGAGCATGGGGGCGAACCACTGGCCAACCAGCTCCTCGCGCTTGTATCCGGAGATGTTTTCCGCCGCGTGGTTCACCGTCGTGAAACGGCCATTCGCGTCGAGCGTGACGATCGCGTCGGAGGCCGACTCCACCAGGTGCCGGTAGCGGGCCTCGGAGCGCGCCAGAGTATCCTGGGCGCGTTTGGGGTCGGTGATATCGCGCAGGGTTGCGACGGTGCCGATGATCTCGCCGCTCATCCTGAACGGCCCGCTCGAGACCGCTACGTCGCGCTCTTCCCCGGTGCGGTGATTGACGATCCGTGTCTCGTATCGCTGTGGCTCACCACTCAGGACGCGGTCTTCGCGTGAGGCGACGTGGGAACGCTCACCAGGGGATACGTTGTCGGCGATCGCCTGGCCGACGACATCGCCGATCTGCCAGCCCAGCATGTCCGCGCCGGCCTGGTTCGCCGCCAGAACTCGCCGATCTGTGCCCGTAATGACGACGGCGTCCGGCAGCGCAGCCACGATGTCGGTTGCCGCCTGCAGCAGGTCCAGCCGCGGACCTTTGGCTGCCGCAGTGCTTCCCCGAGTCCCTCGGGTGGGCGAGATGCGACGAACTTTACTCACGCGTGATAAGACGCCTCCATAGAGACCTTCATCAAGCTCAGACTTTCCAGTGCTGCCTGTTTGACCTTCTCGGGGCTCTCGCCGTTGCCCCGCTTGATGCAGTCCTTGATGATCTCCAGTGCATGAATTGGATGCTCATCGTCGTACTTGGCGTGCTCCTCGAGCCACCAGCGACCGCGCGGCCCGATTTTCTCGTTCTTGGCGAGCCCCCGCAACGCTTTTTCTGAGATTTTTTGGGCGACCCCTTCGACCGCATAGTTCGTTGCCGAGACTGCCTGACCGAACTCCGCATTACGGCACATCTCAGTCAAGTAGGCGTGGAACTTCTTCACCGCCGGGATCATCGGCTCCGGTTCCTGGAACCGCTTCTTGTGGACGTTGAAGCCGTCCCCCATGGCGCGCCACATCGCGTCGTGCCGGCGCTCAACGCGGATGTTGTCCGTGAAGAATTCCCGCCCCATCGCCGGTGAGCGATCCAGCAGCATCTGCAGCCACTGCGGGAAGTCACGGATGATGGGATAGAACCCGACCAGGAAGTTCTGGATTTGCCCATCCACCAGTTGGTTCTCAGATGCGTCGATAATGACCGCCGTATCGAGGATCGCCTGGCGGCTGGGTTCCAGTGTCGCATCCAGATCCGCGACCCAAGACGGGTGCGGGGTGACTTGAACTGCCATTGCAGCTCCTCTCCCGGGCGCGGGCGTGGATTGCAGGGGGCGCAGCGTGGCTGCAATGTACGGGTGAGCATTGAACATGCAAGCTTAAGTCGGATAGTGACTTGGCGCACAGCACAGAAATGACTGCTTGACAAGATATATCTTATGAGAATATCGTCACGTAACATCTCACAAGAGGCAAAGATGGGCGGGAAGTTCGGCTGGGAGGCGTTCGGCTTTGGGTTTGGTCCCCGCGCGTGGGGCTTTCGTGGTCGCGGTCCGCGGGGAACGCGGCGCCAATGGTTCGGCGCCGGCGACATGAAATATGTGATTCTGAAGCTGCTGCGCGATAAGCCACGTCATGGATACGAAGTCATGAAGGAGCTGGAAGAGCGGATGCACGGCTGCTACTCGCCGTCGCCTGGTACCGTGTATCCGACATTGCAGTGGCTCGAGGACGAAGGACTCGTCGTCGCGCGCGATGAGGAAGGCAAGAAGGTCTACGAAATCACCGACACAGGACGGACGTTTTTGGACGAACACAAGGACATCGTCGAAGACATCTTCGATCGCGTGACCGAAACCGTCGAACGCACCGTGGGTGGCTCGATGGTCGAAGTCAACCGGGCGTTGGGTCAGCTCGTGAAGGCAGTGTACCGGACCGGCTGGAAGGCCGAGACCGATGCCGCGCGCAAAGGGGTTGCCGAGATCTTAGCCAAGGCTACGAAGGAGATTGAGGAACTAGCAAAGACACCCGCAGGCAGCGCCTAGCTCCTCGCCGTCAATGACGGGCCCTCAGCTCATCGAGGGCCCGTTTCACGTACACCCGGGTCATCTGCTTGCGCCAGGACAGGTCGAAATCGGTGTTGTCCATCGGCTTCGACGGCCGGTAGGCCGCTTCGGCCGCGGCTGCAATGGATTCGTCGGAGAGGCGTGCTCCCTGGAGAGCAGAGCCGGCTTCCGGAATTTCCTGCGGATAACTCGCCACCCCGCCGAGGACGATCCGAGCGTCGCTGACGAACTGCTCCCTGCTCCCAGCTCCCTGCTCCCATCGAATCCAGGCGGCGACGCCAAGCACCGGAAAATCGAACGAGCCACGCCGCCGCAGCTTGTGGTAGACGGCATCCCAGCCGTTCGGAGCCGGGAGTCGTACATCCACCAGAATCTCATCGGGCTGCTTGGTGAGGTAATTGATCCCATCGTTCTGGTAGAACCGGCCGGCCGGGACGATGCGCTCACCGTTCGGTCCCACCAGCCGGTATTCCGCCCCAATCGCCACCATCACCGGCGCGACGTCAGACGAGCTGACCGCCCAGCAGCGGGGCGACGACGGCGCCACCCAGCAGATCTTGCCGTCTTTCTTCATGCAGAAGTCGATCGACTTCCGCCATTCGTAGCTCTGATTGTAGTAGTTGCAGCGCGTGTCGAGACACAGGTTGCCGCCGAGCGTGCCCATGTTGCGGAGCAGCGGCGTGGAGACGAGGCGGGCGGCGGTACCGATGACGGTCGGACGGTCGGACGGCCGGACGGTCAGCTCCGTGAGTGTGACTGCCGCACCGATCACAGCATCCTCGGCACGCCGCAACTCAGGTATTCCCATCAGCGAGACAACGGTCTTCGGCTCCTGGTGTCGCCGCTTCATGTTCGGATAGAGATCCGTCCCTCCCGCGATATACATCCCATCCGGGCCGGCGTCGGCTTTCATCGCCACCGCTTCGGGTAGGGACTTCGGCTGCAAGTAAAGAAAGAAGGGGAGTCGTAGCACTATGGACCGCCAGGCGGAGCCTTAAGGAAGCTGACGCGCAGCAAGCGTTGGGTCTCATGTCCGGTGAGGGGTCGCGGCCCCTTTATGTCCGATGTGGAAGCGATGTGGACCGGCACGGTCACTGAAGGAAGCAGGTCGCCGAACAGCACCGTTGCTTCAAGGGCGTGCATTGATGCCAGGGCGCGCTCCGGTCGGGTGAGGCGAAAGGTCAGCTGCCGCAGCTGGTAGGTGTCCGAATCCAGCCATGCGCTCCCGGCGACATCCGGCGTGCGTAATCGCTCGCCCACGAGGAAGTCCACACGCCAGGTTGGCGACCCGCCGATGGTGTCGACCCCCGCAAAGGCGAAACAATGGGTCTTGTGGAAGGCCGAGTCGGCCAAGTCGATCACCGTGGGCAACCGGAGAACGCGCTCATCTCGACCCCGAGTCCCCGGTTGCATCTGGACGAGGCTGCCCGGTTTGTACGGCTTATGGACGTCGCTGCGGAGCTCGATCGTGTCGACCACCAACGAATCACCGTGTCGCGGTGGTGGGTCGTCCCAGACGCGCCGCTCCAGCGCATACAGAAAGGGGTACTGGTCGGACAACAGCCGGTAGCGCGCGGCGTTTTCCCGTAGCTGATCGAAGATTGCCGCCAGCTCGGGCTCGGAGTCACGGACCGGAGGTCCCGGGTTGAGACAGGTTCGCCCGATCACGGTGAGTGGAGGCAGCTCGATCGCCAGTGCCCGCAGTCCGACGCTGACCGCGATCGGTTCGGCCGCGACCGTTATCGTCGTGTCGAAGGGCAAGTATCCGATGGCGCGAACGACCAACCGGTAGATGCCGCTGGAGAGCCCGGCAAACGAGAACCCCCCCGAGTCGTTCGTGAACCGCTCCACGTCTCCCGGCAAGAGAGCTATCGTGCCGTAGGGGACCGGGAGATTCGTGGCGGCACTGCGCACGTCGACGCGTAAGACCTGCGCGCTGAGAGCTGTGGAGGAGCTCAGTATGAGAGCCGCCGTGAGTCGCCGCATCAGTGCTGTCGTTCCGGGGCGGCGGTTCTAACGGGTGTCGTCTTTCCGTCGCCGCCTTCCCAAGGTGGAGCAACGCGAGTGGGTTCAGGCCACGGAATGTCGGGGAAGCTTTTCGGCCCCACCCGTCCCTCTTCCCCCTTCCCCTTTCCCCGCAGCGCCTTGAGGACCTTCTCCGGCGTAATCGGCACTTCGTCGATGCGAACCCCGACGGCGTCGTAGACGGCATTCGCCACGGCCGGCATCACCGGCAACAGCGGTCCCTGGCCGACTTCCTTTGCTCCGAATGGACCATTCGGGTCGGGATCCTCGACCAGATACGTGATGACGTCGCACATCTCCAGCGTCGTGGGACTCTTGTACTCGAGCAGGGAAGGGATCTTGTGGACCACTTTGAGATCGCCGCGGTACGCCATCTCCTCCATCAGCGCCTCGCCCAGGCCCATGTAGATCGAGCCCTCGACCTGGCCGATAACCGAGGCGGAGTTGATCGATCGGCCCACGTCATGCGCGATCCAGATGGTGGGCACACGAACGATGCCCGTTTCCGGGTCTACCTCCACCTCCGCGACGCACGCGCTGTACGAATAGGCGGGGGACGGCCCGACACCGGCTCCCCGATACTTTCCGGCGCTTGGCGGCGGCGTATATGACCCCACCGTCCCGATCGTCCCCTCCACCGCCTCCGCTAGTTGCACCGCTTCGGCGAATGAAATCCCGCGTTGTCGATCCCTCGCGTCGAACACGCGCCCCTCGGCAAATGTCAGGCGCTCGACTGGGACCTGGAGCTTCTTTGCGGCGTGGAGGGCGAGGATTTGTCGAGCGCGCTCGGCCGCCTGCAGCGCCGCGTTGCCACTCATGAGCGTGACACGGCTCGAATAGCTGCCGAGGTCGACCGGCGTGAGATCGGTGTCGGCGGTGACGACGGCGATGTCGAACGGATCGATGCCGAGCACTTCAGCGACGATGTAAGCGAGGATCGAATCCGATCCCTGCCCGATCTCGGTCGAGCCGCAGAACACCGTGACGCCGCCCCCACGGTCGCATTTCAGCTGCACGCCCGAATGCGGCATGTTGTTCCAGTAGATCGGCAGACCGGCGCCCGAGATATAGCTCGAGCACGCGAGTCCGACGCCACGGCCCTCAGGGAGTTTGCGGAACTTCTTCTTCCACTCCGAGCCTTCGACCACCTTCGCGATGCATGTGCCGAGCCCCATCGAGCCCACGCGCAGATAGTTCGCGGTGAGTGAGTTGGGCGGCACGAGCGTCTTGAGACGCAGCTCGGCGGGATCGATGCCTAACTGCTCGGCGATCTTGTCGAGATGGACTTCGAGCGCGAAGCGGGGCTGTGGCGTTCCGTGCCCGCGCTTGGGGCCGCAGGGCGCCTTGTTGGTGAATGCGCGCGCGCCCTGGAAGTGGTAGCGCGGGACGTTGTAGGTGACGGTCTGGAGCGCGCCCGTGTAGTACGTGCTCGCGACGCCGTACGAGCCGTAGGCGCCGCCGTCCAGCAGCGAGCGGAAGTGCATTCCTGTGATCGCACCGTCCCGCTTCACGCCGGTCCGCACCCACATCAGCGTCGGATGACGTCCGCGATGACAGTAGAAGACCTCTTCGCGCGTCAATGTGATCTTCACGGGACGGCCCGTGATCATTGCCAGCCTGGCGACCGCAATCTCGTGGCTGAACGGATCGCTCTTGCCGCCGAAAGCCCCGCCGTTCGGCGTCGCGATCACGCGAATTCGCGCGGCCGGCAGCTCCAGCACCTTGGCGAGCGCGCGATGGACGTAATGGGGCGTCTGGGTGGAGGTCCACAGCGTCAGTTTGCCGTCCGGGGGGGGAGACCACATCGCCACCGCGGCGTGCTGCTCCATCGGCAGGTGGGTGCTCCCTTCAAAGAAGAACAGATCTTCCCGCACCAGATCAGCTTCGCCAATGCCGGCCTCGACGTCGCCGAACTCGAGATTGATCAGCTTGTGGAGATTGCCGCTGTCGCCGTAGTCGTGAATCTGGGGCTCGGGATGCGCGATGGCCGCTTCGGCCGAGTCGAAGGACTTAAGCGGCTCGTAGACAACCTTGATGAGATCGAGCGCGGCCGTCGCCGTCTCTTCGCTCGTCGCGGCCACCGCCGCGACTGGATCGCCGATGAAGCGGACCTTGTCGGGGCACAACGCATGCTCGTCCTGGGAGACGGGCAGAATCCCGAACGGAATCGGCAGGTCCCGACCCGTGAGAACGGCCTGCACGCCGTCCAGTCGTTGCGCCGCTGTTGTGTCGATCGAGATGATGCGTGCGTGCGGCTCGGTGCTGCGCAGCAGCTTGCAGTACAGCATACGAGGAAACGCGAGATCGTCCGCGAAGCGGGTCGCGCCCGTCACCTTCGCGACGGCATCGACTTTTCGGAGCGCTTTCCCGATGACCCGAGAAGCTTTACGTGTGCCCATACAACGACTCCCGCGTGGGCTCCGCGATTTCGCCTCGCATCCGCGCCGCGGCCAGCTCGACCGCTTCATAGATCTTGATATAGCCGGTGCAGCGGCAGAGGTTACCGGCGAGCGCGTCCTTGATCTGGTGGCGCGTCGGTTGCGGATTGGCTTCGAGGAGCGCTTCGGCGGCGAGGAGGAAAGCGGGCGTGCAGTACCCGCACTGCGCGGCGCCCAGGTCGGCGAACGTCTCTTGCAGCGGATGGAGCTTGCCACCCTGCGCCATTCCTTCGACCGTGCGCACGGCGTGACCGGCGCACGCGAGGCCCAGCACCAGGCACGACAGCACCGGCGTTCCATCCAGCAGCACCGTGCAGGTGCCGCACTCGCCCAGCTCGCAGCCGTGCTTCGTGCCGGTGAGTCCCAGATCCTCGCGCAGGACTTCGAGCAGCGTCTTGTGCGGCATGAACGCCACTTCGGCTGGCTCGCCGTTCACCGACAACGCGATCGTGACCTTCGATTCGTTGCTCACGGGCACGAGGTAATCTAGCTTTTCAGCCGGAAAGAGAGGGAATGATGGAAGGTTGGAATGTTGGACGGTGGGCGAGGCGGGGAACGTGGGTGTTGGTGGTGCTTCTTTCCATCATCCCAACATTCCAACTGTCCGCCCAAGACTACCGCGCTCAAGCCATTCGCATTCTCAAGACGGTTCCCCTCATCGACGGCCACAACGACATCCCGGACGCGATCCGCGAACGGGGCGGTCTCGACTCTGTCGATTTCGCGGTCAGCCAACCCAGACTGATGACCGACATCCCGCGACTGCGCCGCGGCGCGGTAGGCGCACAGTTCTGGGCCGCCTATGTCCCGGTGACGACGATGGATTCTGGGACGCACCCGGCGGTTTACACGCTCGAGCAGATCGATCTCGTGCACCGCCTGTGCAGCAAGAACCGACGCAGTATGGCGATGGCGTACACGGCCGCCGAGGTCGAGCGCAACTTTGCCGCCGGCAAGGTCTCCTGCTTGATCGGGATCGAAGGCGGCCACGCCATCGAGAATTCGCTCGGCGCGCTGCGGATGTTCTCCCGCCTCGGCGTGCGGTATATGACGCTCACGCACTGGCGCAGCCTGGATTGGGCGACTGCGTCCACCGACACCTCGCACCGTGGTCTCTCGGACTTCGGTAAGCAAGTTGTCCTCGAGATGAACCGGCTCGGCATGCTGGTGGATCTGGCGCACGTGAACGACGGGACGATGTCCGATGCGCTCCATACGTCTCGCGCGCCGCTGATTTTTTCGCATTCCTCGGCGCGCGCGCTCACGAATCACGCGCGCGACGTCCCTGACTCGATTCTGAAACTCGTGGCGGCGAATCGAGGCGTCGTGATGGTGAACTTCAATCCGGGCTTCGTGTCGGAGGCGGTGCGCGCCTGGGGCGACAGCGTCACTGCGCGCGTGGCGAGGCTGCGGGCGGCCGGCGCTGATTCAGCGACGCGCGCGGACTCAATGAGAGTCTGGGAAGCGGCGGGCCAACATGCGACGCTGGCGCAAGTCGCCGACCACATCGAGCACATCCGCCAGGTGGCCGGCATCGATTGCGTCGGGATCGGTTCGGACTTCGACGGCATCACGGAAGTGCCCGTCGGCCTGGAGGACGTCTCGAAATTCCCTGATTTGCTAGCGGAGCTGCTGCGCCGCGGTTGGAGCGAAGGCGATGTGAAAAAGGTGGCGGGACTGAATACGCTTCGAGTGCTGCGGGAAGCAGAGCGAGTCGCGCTGGAGATGCGGCGGACGCACCGGTAGACACGCGCGGTCGGCGTCGCCATGTTGTCGGAAGACCCTTTTCGCGAGGTCGGGACGATGAGGCGACCCGCACAAGCAGTGATCGTTCACGGCGTGACGGGTGGACTCCTCGCTGGATTCGTAGTCGCGCTCTGGTTCCTCGTTGCGGATACGGTAGCGGGACATCCCTTCCGTACGCCCACACTGCTCGCGGGCATTCTGCTGAACCACGAGTTCTCGACGGTCACTTTCCGACTTGTTGCCGTGTACACGGTGCTGCACTTCGCGGTCTTCGCGATCCTGGGAGTGGGGATGGCGTGGGTCAGCGCGGCGTTCACAGCGCCCCCTCGCTTACTCCTCGGCCTGGGGTTCGGAGTGTTGCTTCAGGAAGTGACGTTCTATGTCGGGCTACTCCTCCTGCATGCGCCGCACTTGGGCGTTGTCCCGTGGCCGCACATCGTCGGCGCCAACATCGCCGCCGGCCTGGTGCTCATGGGCTACTTGCACTACGCCGAGCGCGATCCTCGCCCGCTGGGGTTCACTACGCTCCGAGGTCATCCCGCGCTGATGCGTGGCGTTGTCAATGGTCTCATCGGAGCCGCCGTTGTGGCGGCCTGGTTCTTCGTGCTCGACGTCGCCAGTGGCACTCCGTTCCACACGCCCGCCGCACTCGGCTCTGCGCTGTTGCTCGGCGCCGCCGGCCCCGGAGAGATCGTAGTCACATTCGGGTTGGTCGCCGTCTACACCGTCGTCCACGTCGCCGCGTTCGTCATCGCCGGGGTAGTGTTCGTCGCGCTGGCGGAACAAGTGGAGCGTGTTCCGGCGATGGCGCTGCTCGTGTTACTGACGGCAATCCTGCTCGAGGGACTCGTCCTGGCTACGATCGGGGTCGGAGCCCAGTGGGTCTTGGGGACGGTCGGTTGGTGGTCGGTGGCGGTTGCCAATGTGCTGGCCGTGCTTGCGATGGGATGGCAGGTGTGGCGGACGCATCCGATGCTGCAGCGTCGGCTGCTGGAGCATCCACAGCTTCGCGTATAAAATAAGTAGGGGGCGCAGCATGCTGCGCCCCTACTCGCATCTCATCTACTCAGCTACGGCTGTTTGGTTGTCGTACTCGTGCTGTCGTGACGGTCCTGGCGCTGGTCGCGGCGATCGCGACGTAAATCCCGCCGATCTCCACGGCGATCGCGACGGTCCTTGCGTATATCCCGGCGATCCTGACGGATGTCGCGCGTTTCCTGGCGCGCCGCGGTCGTATCACCCTCACGTACATCCTGACGCCGCTCGTGGACGTCCTGACGAACGTCACGCCGGTCGCTGCGTGCGTCGCGGCGATCGTGGCGCAGGTCGCGCCGGTCGCGGCGCACTTCGTGACGATCTCTGGCGGTGTCTCTGGGTTGCTGCGCAGTCGCGACGGCGGGGATGCCGAGCGCCAGCGCGAGCACCGCGGAGATGATGGTGCGGTTTCGCATGGCCTGTTCCTCGAAAAGGGTTGTGGGTCCTGGTTTGAGACGCCGGCAGGACCGACACGTTAAAGGCTTTGGTGTGGGACCATGGCAACGTGAAGTGCGTCACCATGGTAGGATGACGCGCTAGTTGACCTGAACGATCTTCAGACCGCCCAGACCGGCCGCAATGATCAGCAGCCCGGACTGCAGGGCGACGTGGTTCACGGACTGGAGGTTTCCGAAGCGTAGCTTGCCCCGCATCGAGATGGTCTGCTGAGTCTCCGAGCCGGTCGACGAGAAGATCTGGCTGCCCTGCGCCAGATAGACGCCGGCTTCACCGTTGGAGATGAACATGAGATCCTGGTCGATCGCGACGGCGTTCGTCACGACGACAGAAGGGCTCAGCCCCAGTGAGTCGGGGTTGGGGCGCGGCACCGCGCCCACCTTGAGTCCCGTTGAGTCGCTGATAACCTGAACCCCGCTGTCACCAGCGGCAATGAATGCCTTGCCGCCCACGAGCTCCGCCTGCGACTTCGATTGCGCGATGTCCGCGCCGGCAAACGGGAAGTTTCCAACGGAGCTCATGTTGCTCTCATTGAAGACAGAGAGAATGCCCGGCGTCCCGCGTACCACCGCGACCTTGCCACCGCCGACCGCGACCCAGCGCGCGTCATGCATTGGAATCGAGCTCGTCACCGTGAACAACGTGGGATCGAGCACGAACAGACTGCCGGCGTCACCTGAAGTCGCGTATACGCGAGTGCCGAACGCCACACTGGTTGCCGCGAAGCTGCTCAACCCCACACGCCGATTGCCTGCGAGCACGAGTTGATTACCTACCAGTGTCACGACCTCGAACACCGCGGGAGATGCGAACCCCGTGTCGCCTGTCGCCTCAGCCAGATAAACGTTGACGCCTGACGTCGTGACCGCGCTGACGTCGGTGTTCTGGAACAGCGCCTCTGACGTCAGAACCGGATGGTTCTTGTTCGTGATGTCGATGACGTCGACGCCCCCGAGGTAGGGGTTGCCGACCATGTTGTAGCTCACGACCGCGAGATTGCCGACGATCGATACCGACGTCGCCTGCAGCACTTGGCCGCCAATTGTCGGCGGAGCGACCTCGGCTTTGAGTTGGAGATTAAGCACCTGGCTTTGGGCGGCGCTCCGGTTCACGGCAGCCGACGCGAACGGAACGGGAGCGGACGGATAGCCGACGCCGACGCTGTCGATCGGGACCGAGACGTCGAGATACGTGACTCGCGACGCCAGTACGCCCGCGTTGTTGGTAATAGAAATGCGACCGTTCGCTTGATCCCCAGGTCCCGAAGGATCAGAACAGGACAAGTGGACCAAAGCAACGAGGCCGGTCAGCGCTACCGCGAGCTTACGCAAGCTCTAAGGCCTTGGGAGCAATGTGGAAATGCAAGAGCCTCAGTCACCTTGTGATCGCTATCACGCGGCCGTCGTATCACAGCCCGTGTTCCACGCCGAGCGACACCCCGTTGCGCGAGAGCACCGGCCGCGAGCGAATGAAGCTCACGTCAACCCGGAGTGTCGTTCCGCCGCCGGCATTATACCGGATTCCGGCGACCCCGGTCACCGTTTCGAGCGATCGGATCGCGCCGGCGACCAGATAGCTCTCGCGACCTGCCCCGCCGAGCAGCGACACCGTCGTCCGGTGCGTCATCGCTCGCGTGACGCGCAGCGATACCGCCGTGTCCGTGCGTCGAGATGGGTTGCGCGACACGAACACCCGCATGCTCCACGACATGCGACTCGTTTCCGTCGTGACGTGCGGCATCAGGATGTCGACCGGACCGGGGCCATAATTCCAGCGACGGTACGCGAGTCCGATGGATGAGCGCCGAGTCACGAGCGCGCTGGCATCAGCCTCCCAGGTATTCTTGGGCATGAAGGCGGGCCGTCGTGCGGTACCGGCCTCGGCGCTGAGCCACAGGCGGGGCGTCGGATGCACCACGCCGCCGATGCGCTCCGTGACATCGGTTTTCCCAAAACGCCCCAGCACTTCCGCCGCCACCCAGCCGGCGTGGCCGCGTGCGCTCGACAACGTGACCTGCGCGCCGAGCGTGGACCAGTCCTGACTCGCGGTCACGGCTTCGTAGGAGCTCCAGGCGGAGATCCGGATATTCTGGGAGAGACACGGCGTCGCGATGCACAAGGTGAGCAGTGCGGCGACGCTCGGCTTGCCGAAGCCCTTGCGGGTCATATCGCCCCAGACGTGCACCCGCTTCCACACGCTCGCGAATGCCTTGAGGCGCCACCAGACGGTGCGCTGCCGGTAGCCGACGTTTTCCAGCGACGCGAATAGCAGAAGCCGGAACAGATCCGTGGACCGGCGATACTTGCGGAAGCTGACTTCCTCGAGCACGACAGCCCAAATCGAGAGCAGCATGCCGTAGCCCCACGCGACCAGGACGAACAGCAGCGCGAACGACACATTCAGCATCCCGAAAAACAGACCGACCGCCGTGATGACGTATCCGAGCACTTCGATGACAGGGGCAAGCATTTCGCCGAACGCGTAGAACGGCATCGCGAGGAACCCCACTCTGCCGTAGCGGGGATTGAACAACATCGTCTTGTATTGCCACATCGCCGCGATGAGGCCGCGGTGCCACCGCTCGCGCTGGCGCGACAGAATCTTCGATGACTCCGGGACCTCGGTCCACGCGACGGGATCGGGGATGAATGGCATCTCGTAGCGAATCTTGTTGCGACGCAGGTAACGATGCATGCGCACCACCAGATCGAGATCCTCGACGATACTGTTCGTGGCGTAGCCGCCGACCGCCATCACGTATTCCTTGCGGAACAGGCCGAACGCGCCGGAGATGATCAGATTGCCGCCCAACCGGTTCCACCCCAGCCGGCCGAACAGAAACGCTCGCAGGTATTCGACCACCTGAATCCCGGGCAGCCACTTCCGGGGCACCCGCGCGTCCGTCACCCGGCCATCCGTCACCGTGCAGTTGTTGGCGACCCGCACCGTGCCGCCGACCGCGGCGATCTTGCGGCCGAGCAGGAAGGGCCGCGTGAGCCGCAGCAAGGCGTCGGGCTCGATGAGCGTATCGGCATCCACCGCGATCACGAGCGGAAAGCGCGACGCGTTGATCGCCGCATTCAGCGAGTCGGCCTTCCCGCCATTCTCCTTGTCGAGCACCAGCAGGCGCGAGCGCGAGCGCGAGCGATACAACGCGCGCAACGGCTTCGTCTCGATCGTCTCGGGATAGACGCGCGGGATTTCGTAGAGATCGAAGGCGTGCCGCAGCTGCTCCATCGTGTCGTCCTTCGATCCGTCGTTCACGACCACGACCTCGTAGTTGCGATACTCGAGCGTGAGAATCGCGGTGACGCTGGATTCGATGGTCGCGGCCTCGTTATACGCTGGGACGAGAATCGTGATCGGCGGCAGCGCGTCACTCTGCATCAGGCGCTGGAAGTCTTCATCCTCAGCCAGCCGGGTCTGCTCCCAAATTTCCGGGATCGAGAGGATCAGCAGCACGGCATAGAACGAGTTCAGGACGAGGAAGTAGACGAGGATTGTGAGGTCCGTGGTCCCGACGATGGTGGTCAGCACGCTCATGCGGCGAACTCCGCCAATGCCTGCGCCGGCAACCCCAGGACCATCTGGGCCATCGCGCGGGCGAGGGGATCGCCCCCGACCTCCGCCTCGAGCAGCGCGTTGCGGCCCGGCGCCGCGAAGCGCATCAGCGCAAGGGCGGCCCGCAAGCGCACCCACCAGATGGTGTCGTGCAGCGCCCCGCTCAGCAGCGGCAGCGTACTCACATCGGTGATCATGCCGAGCGAGCGCACCGCTTGTGCCCGCACTACCCACGCGTCGTCCGCCGCCAGCCGCTTGAGCGCCCCGACGGACTCGCGGTGCGGAAAGCTGCCGAGGGCGCGCGCCGATTGCACGCGGACCTCGGGATCGGCGTGGTCGGCCAGCGCCGTCAGGCGTTCGCGTAGCGCAGGCTCCCCCAGTCGCGCGGCAAACTCCGCAAGGCGGGGCAGCGCCGGATCATCGGCGCGGCGCAGCCGCTTTTGCAGGTGCTCGACCACCACGGGCCGTGATCGCAGCAGCATCGCGGCGTAATACGCCTGGACAGTGGGCGCGAGCTGCGGCAGGCGATCCAGCGCGGTCAGGGTGAGCGCCGTGTTCTCCATCCGCTCGAGACACGCGACGGCGGCGACGTGAACGGCGGGGTGGCGATCGTTGATCAACCGAGTCAGTCGGGCCACATCCCGCGGCATGGCGACGACGCTCAAGAAACGCGCACATTCCAGCCGCTTCCACCAGCGCGCCGACGTGCTGTTCGTCCGCACCAGCCTGGCCCACCACGCGTCTTCGAGCGCCTGGGCGAGCTGGCGCCACCGCTCGCCCGGGACGCGCGCCGACCATTTGACGAGTGCGTCGATGGCGAGCGGCGTCGGCAGTCGCGAGAGCCCGATCATCACTCCCGCCAGCGGCACCGTCCCAGCCGCCCAGCGTCGCATCGAGGCGTCCACGGCCTCGCGGCGGGGGTTGAGGCGGGTGCTGCGGCGCAGTCGGAACCAACGGTTCAGGACGATCAACACGACGAGGGCGGCGAGCAGGCCTCCCTGCACGATGGCGACGACGATGAGGAAGTGGTGCGCCGTCATCGGCCCACCCAGCGGCGGATCTTTTCGAGCGCCACCCGCAGGCTCATCGGCTTCACCATGTAGTCCATCGCGCCGGCCTCCAGTCCGCGCAGCTGCTCCGTCTCGCTGCCGTGCACCGTGGTAAACACGACGCGGAACTTTCCCGGGCACTCCTGCTGCAGCTCCTCGAAGATCGAATAGCCGTCGAGGGCGGGAAGATCGACATCGAGCAGCAGCAGCGGCGGCTGCGGGCTGCCGCGCGTGTCCATCGTCTTGAGCAGGTCCAGCGCCTCGCGGCCGTTGCGAAACTGCTGGAAGCGGTAACCCCGCGCTTCGAGGCCGAACGTGAGCAACTCGGCAAGCGCGGGATCGTCTTCGACGACGATGACCTCGGGCACATCGCTGGGCTCCGCGCCGGGCGGCGAAGAGGCGGCGGGGGCCGGCGAAGGGGTGGCGAAGGGTGGGGACGGGGCTGTGACCGGCGCGGCCGCCTGCTTCGTGAACAGCGCCGCGGCGAGCCGGCGAACGAAGCCGCGGGCGGCCTTGCCTCGATCCGCGACCCCGTTGCCCGGGTGCTCCAGCCACTGCTTGGCGGCGTTCTCGAGCTCGGCGGCGACGACAGAAGCCTGGGGGAAGCCGAACGACCCGGCGGAGCCACGCAGCCGATGGGCGTCGCGGCGCAGTGTTTCGATTGCGGCCATGTCGTCGCCCGCAGCGATCAGCCGTTCAGCCAGCTCTGCGATCGCTCCGAGCTGATCACGGGCTCCTTGCAGGTACTCGTCCCGTGCTCCGGGAGGTAGCCCGAAGTCGTCGACCTGGCTCACGGGGTCGAAGATATAACTAGCTTGTCTTTCGACCTAATGACTGACCCGGCTGTAGGGTTGTGCGAGACCTGCCAGTGGGTGCGGATTGTGACGAACCGGCGGGGATCCGTCTTCTATCGGTGCTCGCGCGCCGAGACAGACCCCCGCTTCGTTCGCTACCCGCCGTTACCTGTGCTGGAGTGCCCCGGTTACGAGCGGCGTGGACCTGGGGCCGGCGCCGACTCGCTTGCCGAGACCGAGCGCGATGGTGACGAGCGCTAAGGCGTCGCAGACCTCGGCGATGATGTGCGCAAACAGAAAATGCGTCAGACCGGCGTGGTAGGTGATGTAGGAAAGCTTCCCTGGGGGGGGCCTCTAGGACGCGCAGGCCGTCCCCCGCGTCCTCACTAAGCGAATTCCGTGCCGAACGCCCGTTGGTGCGCGTTTGTGCTCAGGTGTGACCCGTCTCACTTGCAGATTGCCCACCTGTCGCTCACTTTGGTCCCGCGCTCCCTATCTCCTTGGAAGAAAGGGTTTTGTGATTCAGCAGTTCGTGCTCAAGTACTTCGAGCGCGTTCTCGTCGTCCTGCTCGTGGCCTCACTGCTCGTCATCAATTCGCTGATCGAGCAGAAGTTTGCGTTTCTCAGCTTCTATTATCTGCC
>WNFB01003216.1_pt1 | contig 27935 bp, 30 predicted proteins | sample 5400501 | NCBI WGS metagenome assembly WNFB01 (sample SAMN13153341, study PRJNA577476) | soil metagenome | isolation source: 200 cm saprolite under Douglas fir tree site 2 hole 1 | place: USA:California | collected 2015-04-18
GATTAAGGAGTCTGCTTTTATTTGGCCCAATGACAGCACGCTTTACTTTGGCATGAAGTTACATAAATGAATTTTATGGAGAAATAGCAATGAAGATTTCCATGTACCAAGCATCCGTACCGACGTTTATCCGCATGTTGAATAACCTCGCCGCCATTCTCGAAAAGGGCGCGGCACACGCCGAAACCAAGAAAATCGACCCGGCGGTGTTGGTCAATAGCCGTCTATACCCCGATATGCTTCCTCTGGCGCAACAAATTCAGATTGCCTCAGACGGGGCGAAGGGCAGCACCGCGCGGCTGGCGGGGCTCGATGCGCCCAAGTTCGAGGATAATGAGAAAACCTTTCCCGAGCTAATCGCCCGTACCCAAAAAACGATCTCTTATCTCAACACGCTGAAGCCTGAGCAGATTGACGGTTCGGAGGAGAGAACGATCACTTTGCAGATGCGAAGCGGCACCCAGACCTTTCAGGGTATGCCGTATCTCTTAAATGTTGCTTTGCCCAATTTCTACTTCCACGTCACGACCGCGTACGACATCCTTCGGCACTGCGGCGTCGAACTCGGCAAACGCGATTTTCTTGGGAAATCTTAACTGACTGCGTCAGTAAGGCAGTTCATTTTCTTAAAGGGAGGTTTTATGAAATCGATATTGCGTTTCACCAGCCTGGCGTTGTTTGGCGTCTTGTTTGCCGGGATGGCTGACAATGCTTTCCCCCAGGCCTATCCGAATAAGCCGGTGCGTATCATCGTACCGTTTCCAGCGGGTGGCTCCGCGGATACGCTAGCCCGCACTATCGGGCAAAAGCTCACCGAAAGCTTCGGGCAACAGGTATTGATCGACAACCGCCCCGGGGCCGGGGGCAATATCGGCACGGACGCGGCCGCTAAATCCGCGCCTGACGGGTATACCCTCCTCATGACGCCGAGCTCTATCATCAGCAATCCGAGCCTCTATAGTAAGCTATCCTACGATCCGATGAAGGACCTCATGCCGGTGACCGAGGTCGCGTGGACGCCGAATATCCTGGTCGTGCATCCTTCGGTGCCGGCCAACTCGGTCAAGGAGTTGATCGCCTTGGCCAAATCCAAGCCGGGCCAGCTCAGTTATGCCTCCGGCGGCAATGGCGCCACCAACCACCTCGCCGGCGAATTGTTCAAAAGCATGACCGGAATCGATATGGTGCATATCCCGTACAAAGGCAATCCTGTCGCGGTGCTCGACGTCTTGAACGGACAGGTGGGAGTGATGTTCGATTTCATGATTACGTCGCTGCCGCACGTCAAAGCCGGCAAATTAAGGGCCCTGGCTGTGACCGGCGCGAAACGTTCACCGCAACTGCCGGACTTGCCCACCGTGGCCGAGGCCGGTGTGCCCGGCTTCGAGGCCGGCACCTGGTTCGCTGTGCTCGCGCCTGCCGGTACCCCGGCGGCAATTGTGAAGCAATTGAACAATGAAATCGTCAAGATTCTCAATCTGCCGGATGTCAAGGAACGTCTCTACCAACTGGGGGCCGAACCGCGCAGTGGTACGCCGGAGCAACTCGCCACGCTCATGAAACAGGACATGGCGAAATGGGCGAAGGTGATTAAGGATGCCAACATACACATCGATTAATCCCCTTACCCTGTTTATGGCCGCCGGGTCGTCAGCGTGCGCCGGCGGCGTTTCTTAAGGGGCGGCATTCATAACACACCTTCCTCAAGGCAGCTAAATGATTCCTTTTGACTGGCAATTTCCTTATCCCTCCCAGCGCATGCCGGTATTGGCCCGGAACGTGGTCGCCACCTCGCAGCCGTTGGCAGCGCAAGCCGGTGTGCGCATGCTGTTAAAGGGAGGGAACGCCGTCGATGCGGCACTGGCCACCGCCATCGCGCTCACCGTGCTCGAACCCGTGAGCAATGGTATCGGCAGCGACGCGTTCGCGATTATTTGGGACGGACAGAAACTGCATGGTCTTAATGGCTCCGGCCGCTCTCCGGCCGCGTGGAGTCCGGCGCGCTTTGCCGGGTTGGATGTTATGCCCGCGACCGGGTGGGACAGCGTTACGGTACCGGGTGCGGTCTCGGCGTGGGTGATGCTTTCAGAGAAATTCGGCAAGCTGCCGTTTGCCGAGTTGTTTGCGCCCGCCATTGACTATGCCGCCAACGGATTCCGCGTCTCCCCCACTATCGCCCGCCAATGGGCCAACCAAATCCCTACTTTCAAGGGGGCCCCGGGTTTTGCCGACGCGTTCATGCCTCAGGGCCGTGCGCCGGCACCCGGCGAGCAGTTCGCGTTCCCGGACCAGGCAAAGACCTTAATGCGCATCGCCGAAACCCGCGGCGAGGCTTTTTACCGCGGCGAGCTGGCGGAAAAAATAGCGGCCTATGCAACGAGCTGCGGTGGCGCGATGACCGTGCAGGATCTCGCGCGGCACCAGGCGGATTGGGTGGAACCCATTAGCCATCCCTACCGCGATTTCAGGTTGCATGAACTTCCTCCCAACGGCCAGGGGCTGGCGGCGTTGATTGCGTTGGGCATTCTTGAATACTGCCATCTCTACGACCACGCGGTGGATTCCGCCGACAGCCTGCATCTTCAAATTGAAGCGATGAAGCTCGCGTTTGCCGACGTCTATCAACATGTCGCGGATCCCGCCGGCATGCGTTTTAATGCGGCGGATTTTCTGGACAGCGGCTATCTTAAGCGGAGAACAAAGCGGATCAATATGAAACAAGCGCAGTATCCGCGCCATGGCGTCCCCAAAAACGAGGGGACCGTGTATTTAACCGCCGCCGATGCGGCCGGCATGATGGTCTCTTATATTCAATCGAACTATAAAGGATTCGGCTCCGGCGTCGTGGTCCCCGGCACCGGCATCAGCCTGCAAAACCGCGGCTCCGGCTTCAGCCTGCAACCCGGCCACGCCAATGTAGTTGCCGGCGGAAAGCGCCCGTTCCATACCATTATCCCGGCGTTTGTTACCCGGCAAGGCCGGCCGGTCATGAGTTTCGGCGTCATGGGCGGGACCATGCAGCCGCAGGGCCATCTGCAAATGATGGTGCGTTTCGCCGACTATCAGCAAAACCCACAGGCCGCTTCTGATGCACCGCGCTGGCGGCTTGATGAAGGATCAAACGTGATGGTGGAACCGGGCTTCGCGCCGGACGTGCTGAAAGAACTCAGCCGGCGCGGACATCGCATTATGCTGATGGAAAAAGACCATACCGAATTCGGCAGCGCGCAACTTATTTACAACATGCAGCCGGGTTATCTGGCGGCGTCGGATCACCGCCGGGATGGTCAGGCGGTGGGGTTTTAAAAAATAATTTAACGATTCCTTTAATTCGACTGTTGTATGAATTAAAATTTTTTGCTAAAAATTTTAAAATGACAAACAACTCTAACCTTCCGGAGAAAACAATCATGGATCAAAAAATCATCGATCTTTACGATAGGTACACCCACGAGCCGCTCGACCGTCGCGTGTTCCTGACGCGGCTGGCCGAGATGACGGGAAGCGTGACGGCGGCGCTGTCCCTGGTACCGCTGCTTGAGGCCAACCAGGCGCGCGCCGCGATGGTGCCGGCCGACGACCAACGGCTCGAGGCCGGCCACCTCACCTATCCGGGGGCCGCGGGCGACATCAAAGCCTATATGGCGCGCCCCAAAGGCGCTTCGAAGCTGCCGGCCGTGATCGTCATCCACGAGAACCGCGGTCTCAACGCCCATATCGAGGACGTTACGCGGCGCGTGGCGCTGGCAGGATTCCTCGCGCTCAGTCCGGATCTCCTGTCGCCGATGGGGGGCACGCCCGCGAACGAGGACACCGCGCGCGACATGATCGCTAAGCTCGACGCCAAGCAGACCGTCCAAAACCTGGTTGCCACTGTCGCCTTCCTCAAAAAACATCCGAATTCCAATAAGAAAGTCGGCGTCATGGGCTTTTGCTGGGGCGGCGGCATGGTGAACGAGCTGGCGGTCAACGCGCCTGACCTCGATGCCGCCGTGGCCTATTACGGCCGGCAGCCGAAGGCGGCGGACGTGAATAAGATCAAAGCGCCGCTGCTTCTGCACTATGCCGGACTGGACACGCGCATCAACGAAGGCATCCCAGGGTTCGAAGACGCATTGAAAAAGGCGAACAAGAAATACACCCTCTATATTTACCAAGGCGCCAATCACGCCTTTAATAACGACACGTCGGAGGCGCGCTACCACAAGCAGGCGGCCGAACTGGCGTGGTCGCGCACCATCGCCTTTCTCAAGGGAAACCTGTAAGTACGCCGCGGCGCAAGGCCCGTCAAGCCTCCGCCGATCTGAGCGGTAATTAATGCCCTCTATGAGTTAGGCATGATCGGCTCCTGTCAGGAATTCGGTCAGGAGTTGCAGTTTCTATAGGATTTAAAACGGGTCGCGATTAGGCGCGGTCAGCGTGGCCCACAGGTACGATGGGCAAATAGTCCTTCCGTGGACTATTCACATAAGAACAACAGCGTTCAACTAGTCTCTATCGTGGTTTCTATCATGGTCATCGTGGTTTATATCACGGTCTCTATCGCTACTGCCGCTGCTCGTGAAAATCGGAGCCGGGTTCAAGGTCGCGCCCCGCAACGGTTGTATCACCTTAAAGCCCGCCGGTGCGATTGGCAGCGGCTGCAACAACCTGATGCGATTCAGCTGCGTATCAACGGTTCGGCCAGGCAGTGACGCAAGGTAGCGAACCACGACTTCCGTTCCATCCAACGGTGAGCCGTCGGTGTCCTTCAAAACCGTGATGTTTGTCGCAGGCAGCACGTTGATCAGGTGAGAATCCCTAGCGTACCAGTAGGACGCGTAGGTGTAGTTTTTCCTGACATCCAACGGCACGCCATTTACCCGGATACTCGACGCACGGAAGTTGAGCGGCTGATAGGGGTCGATATCCATCGTGACGCCACTGAAGTTGAACAACCAACCGCCAGTCCACTTCGAGACATCCGGGTTGAGCGAGCCATCGGCTGCGTTTTCAATCTGATTCTTAAGTTGCTGACCTATGATTGTGCCTTTTGCAATCTGAGGTCCGATGGCTACGAAGTGGTACAGGTCCGCAAGCGTGATCGGACCGGCGGCAAGTTGCGTACCGTAGCGGAACCCGCGAATGGCGCCGACGTCGGCGCCGGTCATCGCGCGGAACGCGTCGGTGAGAAAGTCATGCGAGGATCCCTCGATGACGGCCGGCATATCTTCATCCGAGAAGTTCGACCGATAGAGGGGCTTCGTGGTGTAGCCGACCACTGTGTCGATGGGACGTTTCAGTAGCGACCCGTTCAACGGGTTGACCTGATGAGTAAAATCCGGGCCACTCACGAAGGTCTTACGGACCTCCTCTACTTTTCGCGCGATCGCCCGATCCTCTTCGATTTCGTCCGTAATGATATGGGCCCTCCATCTCCATTGGGCGACATGGCGGTCCTCTAGCTTCAACGTTATTTCTCCGATCATCGTCCCGTCTTCTCCCTCTTCGACAATAATCGTCTTTCCGCCGGTCTGGGGACTGGTCACCACCACCGCTTTCCGGGTCCTCTCATGCATATCGGACGACAGTATGACGTCGATGCCCGGTTGGAGCTCGGCAAGCCGGATGTTGTTGGCAAGACCGAGCTCAGATATCATGACAATGAGGTCCACATGTTCGACATCGCGTAACACGGGCACGAAATGCTTGACCTCGCTGTCACCGCCGGTAAACTTAAAGCCCTTGGTCACTGTTGTGCCCACGACCTGGGGGCCGCGGTTGTTGGTAAATCCGAGCACGCCAATTTTGAGCTCGCCGACCTGCTTGATTAAATATGGCGGCATCACGAGTTGGCCGGCCTTAGCGGGGAAAGGTGTCGAAGGGTCCTCCGCAAGCGTCGAGTAGTACGCATTCGCGGCGATCGCGTTCCATGGGGCCTTTGCCGGATGATTGACAAACAGTTCGAGGAAACGTTGTGTGCCGTACACGTAATCCCAATTACCCGGGGCAAAAGCATCAATACCAAACTCGTTCACGACATCGACGATCGCCTGACCGCGTGTGTAGAGGACTTCGGCCGAACCCTGGACCGTGTCCCCGGTATTGAACAACAGTGTTCGCCCCTTCTCGTTCTTGTGGCGGATCAGCTCGATTTTTTTGAAAACGCGGGCGAGACCGCCCTCCATATGCCCCGAGCTGTCGCTTCGCACGTTCTTCCTCGGCATCAAGTGGCCGTGGAGGTCGCCTATATGAATGAGAGTGATCTCGTCGTGTTCGGCGGATATAGCAGGTACCGCAAACGCTATCCCAACTAAAGCGACAGCAAAGCTAATACCAACGCAACGCTTGTGCCCAATCATAAATATCTCCCCAAATCGCTATACTAGATTAAGACCTTGCGGCCGTTTACGGGCGATGGCTTGGTCTGTACGTGGTGTAAAGGCACAGAACAAATAAACAAGCCAATCACTTGCCTGGTGTATAGAACCTCCGCAGATTTTTCTTGTTTTTCAACTGCAGGTGTGCAGGTGGAAGTATAGGCAAGATTTTGCGTACCGCTTTGGCGCCCCTGGCGAAAACCAAGTAGTTACTTAGTCCGCTCCCGACAAGTGGCTGGGCTTACGCGACTGACGGATGGGCTTGCTTACAGGGCGATCGGAAGGAATAAGACCATAAGGCGCTTTGCAAACTTATTTGAAGTGCCCGTACTCTTTGATATGCCGCCTCCGTTTGCCAGCAACGGTACTGGGAGCACGCCACCTGCGACAAGAGGGACCTTCGTAGGTACATCGACTACATCCATCGTAACCCAGTCAAACACGGGTATGTTAAGACGGACAATTTGGAGAATAATAATGATACTATTGGGTGCGTGGAACGCACCCCAACGCTTACTAGGCTAGCGAATAAGAGTAAGGCAGCGCCCTGTTCGCCTGCGGACAAGGTGCTTTCACTACCACAGTCAACCATAAGGAGGAGAATCATGTTATTGAAATCCATAGCTCAGGCGGCCGTGGCCGCGATCCTTGCAGTGTTTGCCTGGGGGGCGGCGGCACAAACGCCCGCTCCGCCGGCACCAGGGCCCATCTTCTACGGTGCGCCGATTTCCCTGGACAACGCGAAAAAAGCGGCGGCGGTGGCCTCCGCCGAGGCGCGCAAAAACCATTGGGCCATGGCGCTGGCCGTCACCGACCCTGCCGGCGACCTCGTGTATTTTGAAAAGATCGACGGCACGCAGACCGCGAGCGTCAACATCGCCATCGCCAAGTCGCGCTCGGCTGCGATCTTCAAGCGGGCGACCAAGGTGATGTTCGACGACCTGGCGTCCGGCGGGGGCGGCCTCCGTTTCCTGGCCCTGGAAGGCGCGGTACCGGTCGAAGGCGGCGTTCCGATCGTGATGGATGGCAAGATCGTCGGCGCCATCGGCGCATCCGGCGGCACCGGCCAGCAGGACGGCATCACCGCCAAGGCGGGCGCCGAAGCGCTGAAATAACTGTTCAGCTTTACGGTGAAAAGGGCCGCATCGCGGCCCTTTTTTCTTGGCACGAATATCGGTGCCGCCAACTCACAACAGAGCAGTTTCCCCTGTGAGTAACCGGACAAGGGCGCCGGTCAAAGAAGCGGGGTCATGGCCGGCACGCGGGAGCACTGCGGGTCAGAAACCCGGAACCGCGCTGTTCACACCCCGATAGCGCGAAGTACGGCGTCGGGTATCCATAAAAAGCTCACCTTGGTCGCCGACGTCACCGTGTATTTGCGCGGCTTAAGGAACGCAATCGGGTTAGCGGCCTGCACGCTGCCGCCCTCTATCGTCATTGTCCGACCGTCTTCCGCGGTCAGGGTCAACTTGCCCTCAAGCAGGTAAAGATTCCAATGGTCGGTCATACCGTGCTCAAGCAGGCGTGCGCGGGCGGGGGCGGTATAGATCAACGTCTTCGACGCAAGCAATTCCAAACTTTGGCGATCGAGTTCGTGAAAGGGCGTGAACCGGCTCAAATCGCCGGGTATAACCAGACGGCGCGGATTCTCCTGGTAACTATCGATGTGCTTGAAGCTTCGCCCGGTATATAACTCGTCGAGGGAAGCGGCAGACAGGTAGAGCGTGCGCCGCGCTTCTTTCCGTTGCTCAACATGTGGCTTTTCCACAATCGGAGGCGCGCTTGTGCGCCGCGCTTCTTTCTGTTGCCCAGCATGTGGCTTTTCTACAACGGGAGGCGCGCCAGGGCCTTCCCTGGCATACGGCTTTTCGAGGTTGTCGCCCGCCGCGCGCGTCTCACCATAAAAATCCGTCATACCCGCGCTCGGCTCGCCCGGGGCTGTGGCATCGACGACGGCAAGCTCCCCCGGCCGTCGCTTGTCTTTGCGAACGATGCTGACACGTAACTTCTCTTCCAGAGCGTCCATCGTCGGCGTATTTCGTTCGGACAAGGACAGGCCCGCGATGAGATTAATCACCTCGATAACCGGGGTGGCCGCGTCTCCATCCTCTTCGACGCGACCGAGGCAATGCAGGTATTGGTTGAGCATCCGCCCGCGATCGAACAACACGGGGCAGTAGAACCGGACCGGCGCCTCTTTAGTGCGATATTGGAGCAGGAGCTCCAGCCCGCGATAAATGCTTTTCTCTTGATTTTTCTTCTGGAACGCCGTAAACGGAGCGTCCACGACGCCGGTGGGATAAAGCCGGCGCACCGCTCTGTCTTCGAGAAACAGGGTCACCAGTCCCCACGGCTGCGGCTTACGGGCCGGGTAAACGAACCCGATGCGGATAGATTCCGTCTCGTCGTCGCGCAAATACGACTCCAGGAGCCGCAGGTTATGCGTCTTGAACACGGAGGTGAGTTCGGCGTCGAGACAACACCGCTTTTGCTCGTCGTAAACCCCGAGCTCGCCGTCCTTCGTCAGCACATACAGACCGCGTGGGTCCGATAAGAAATCTATGCGCACTGTTTGTCTCTTTTGTTGAGTTACATACCCCTATTTTGTATTACATTACCCCTATTCTGCTAGAGACGCCTGCCCACTGCAAGAACTCGTTGGCCTGCGCCGCTCCCGGCACCGACGCTACCGCCATGATATCCTATGGGTCTTGAAAATGATGGGTTACGCTAACGCTTCATCCATCCTACCGGCTTATGAGACAGGGCGCTCATGCACGAAGAAACCGTTATTTAGGTTTGTGCTTTTCCTGGTAATTATTTCTCGCAACCTGCTTGCTTAGACTAGAGTTAATCTATCGCAAGCCTCGAAAAAAAGGGGGGATAACCCCGCGAACTAGATCGAAGTGGTTACTACACCGTCAGGCGGCGGACATCGAGTCTGAGGTACCCGCTTCCTTTCCTTTACGTGACGAAAACCGATGCGATCCAATACATATCAGCGCATTTGGCGCACTGTGCACCGGATCCCTCACGGCCGTGTGGCCACCTACGGCCAAATCGCGCTGATCGCCGGCTACCCGCGTCACGCCCGCCTGGTCGGCTACGCACTGCACCACACACCGGATCGCCTTGATATTCCATGGCATCGTGTCATCAACGCGCGTGGCGAGATCTCGTTTCCCAAGGGCAGTAGCCACTATGAAATGCAGTTGAATCGGTTACTCGAAGAGGGCGTGGAGTTCGTTCGTGATCGCGTGGACCTGGATCGCTACGGTTGGCGGTCCAGCACGCGTAGCCGGGCAAGGCGCGAAGCGTAACCCGGGTCTACCGCCGCACATCGGCTCATCGCTTCCGGCTCGCCGCCAAAAAAAAGGTGTCAAGTTAAGCTACCCTCGATTTCCTTCTTTACGTGAGAAACGAATTTGCAATCCAACCAGGTTCTTCAGTTCCTTGACATTGATTTCCCATGGTTCAATATTAAATGGTGTCTCACGCATCGTTGAATGAAGGTTGTCAGCTATCAGTTTATTGGGAGGGCTTATATGCTTTGCTCCATGCTAAGAAAACAAAGACGGTTACCGCTCATTGCAGTCGCGCTGTTACTGGTTGGCTGCGCCACCGCGCCAAAAAACGCGGAAGAGTTCCGGCAAGCGATGCGCAGTAGTCCGTTTAAAAAGGTGGAAAGTTTTGAAGTCGCGCGTCCGTTCCAGGACGTGTCGTCGACGCTCCGAAAGAAGGGCAACGAGTGCCTGGCTCGTACTGTCAGATGGACCGCAACATCCGCAAAATACTTCAACACACGGTCGGGCGTTAATACCTACAAGCCCACCTTCGTCGCCAACGCCAACAGGGCGGAACTTCATGTCCAGTTAAAGCGGAGCGCCGTGGTCGAGGTAGGGAGCCCGCCCGATGGCTTTTATCGCGTCGTGCTCGACGCTACCCCGATGGCGAAGGATCGAACCCGAATCGACATGTATGCCCTGTCCATAGACGACAATCTAATCCGAAAGGCGATGCGCGGGTGGGTTCAGGGTGATAATCTTGGCTGTCCGGATTTGTGACGTGATGGGCCCACCTTTTCGTCTGGTTTGCTCATTGTCGCTGCTTGTTGCAGTCGCCGGCTGCTCCAATCTTAAGACTTATCCGAATACCGCGGATAAAAATTTACAGGTTCAAACCAAGCTGTCCGGATCATTCCTTACAGGAGTGGAGGCATTTCTTCATATTCATCGTTTGAAGGACAGCTGCTCCGGCGACTATCTCGGCACCGTCGAGTTGAAAAACGGTCTGACCCAAGTCGGTATCGCGCCCGGCCAGCCCACCTACCTCGCATTCGCCTTCAATACCTCCGCGAGGCTTGGCGGCAGCTTCGGAACGACTTCCTACACCACGATCTTGACGCCCCGAGCCGGCGGTCAATACACGGCAGACGTCAGTTACGCCGACCGTATTTACAACGTGAGCATCCGCGAGGTCGGGCCTCGCGGCGCACCTGGACGCGAGCTCGAACGTAGGACGAGGGACTGCCCAAAAACGGAATGAGCCCGTTTCCCTGCGAATGAATTTGCGCACAGCCAAACTCTTTAGTCCATCTTGGTTTTCTGTTTGCGCGGTTTTTGATGCGGCTGTTTGGGTTCCGGATGGACCGCAATGGGGTCGCTAGCGGGAAAGGTTTCCTTAAGGGCCTCGTCCAGTCTCTGCTCTAGCTCAACATCAGCATAGTTCTTTTTCTTACTCTTTATTACCCTTGCCTGGTTCACTGTGAATACCCGCTCCTGATTGCTTCCTCACTGATCACGCTCCGTGACGTTGTGGCCGCTCAAGTCAACACCCTTGGCTCGCGGCGCGATTGGTTGAATCAACCAGTATACGAAAAGTTATCGATTCACTCGTCAGCCTTTTGGCTTGCATCAGCCGGGGAACTATTGAAGGCTGCGGATCAAAGAAAACGTACATGTCTAACAATCGTATCGAGCAACAAATGCTGCTAACGCGTCGATAGCTGGACTACTTGTTGAGTGGAAGCGCCCCCTACACTTGCTCGTAACGCATGAATGTTTCCTGTCAATAATACGCTCGAGCGTTCCGCCAGATTAACCGTGAAGAAATAACCGCCTCCGGCAATGAAATGTCTGGCTGGCCATGACATCATGATATCCTATGAGTCTTAAAAGCGATAGGTTACGCTAACGCTTCACCCATGCTGCGGGCTGAGCTCGGGCAGGCACCGCGACAGCGAGGAAGTACCCTAGGGCCGGTCGACGACCGGAGGAGCGCTCACAATGAAGGCTTACTGGATCACACCGGGCCCCGGCGGCACGAAGGTCGAACTGCGCGAGACGGCCACCCCCGAACCCAAGGCCGGAGAGATCCTCGTCCGGGTCCGGGCCGCCGCGTTGAACCGCGGCGAGCTGTTGGGAGGGAAGGCGGGCGCCTCCGCCAAACCCGGCGGCGGCGACTGCTCGGGTGACGTGGTGAAGGTCGGCGACGGCGTCGCCGGTATCTCGACGGGCGATCGCGTGATGGGGCGCTGCGGCGGCGGCTTTGCCGAGTACGCCCTCATCGATGCGCGGGAGGCCATGCCCGTGCCCGCGCAGCTCTCGTTTGAACAGGCGGCGGCGATGCCGCTGGTCTTTCTCGTGGTCTACGACATGCTGGTCGCGCAGGGCTGTCTCACGGCGGGACAGTGGCTGCTCGTGACCGGTGTCTCGTCGGGCGTCGGGGTCGCCGCGCTCCAGACCGCAAAGGTGCTGGGCGCACGCGTCATCGGCACCTCCGGTTCCGGCGAGAAGCTGGCCAGGCTCCAGGGGCTCGGCCTCGACCTGGGCATCCGGACGCGGACCGGTGATTTCTACCACGCCGTGATGAAGGCCACCGAGAACCAGGGCGTAAACCTCGTGGTCAACACCGTGGGCGGGTCGGTTTTTCCCGAGTGCATCCGGGTGCTGGCCTTCGAGGGCCGGCTCGCGACGGTGGGGCACCTCGACCGGGTGCTGACGAGCACGCTCGACCTCGAGGCCCTGCACGGTAAACGCCTCACGCTGTTCGGCGTGAGCAACCGCCTCCGCAGCGCCGCCCAGCGCGCCGAGACGGTTCGCGGCTTCGTCAGGGACCTCTTGCCTTATGTGGAGGACGGGCGCCTGCGTCCGCTGGTCGACAAGGTGTACGGATTCGAGGATCTGCCGGCGGCGATCAAGTTCATGGAGACCGACGCTCAGGTCGGCAAGATCGTCGTACGCGCGCTCACGACGTAGCCGGGGCGCGAGGCGATGCCGAAGGCGCGTCGGGTACCTCAGTCGGACATCAGAAAAACCGAACCGCATAAATCGGCGGCAGCGTAGTGGAGATTTCCTGCCACGCCTCGCCGCCGTTCTCGGAGGCCCACAGCCCGCCGGTGGTCGAGCCCATCATCAGTGTCTGCCCGTTATCCGCGACCGCAAGGCTGTGGCGGTAGATGAGGTCGTAGCAGTGCTTCTGCGGCAGCCCCGCGCGCAGCACGTCGAACGATTTTCCGCCGTCCCGGGTTCGCGTGACCGATAGCGCGGCATCGACAGGAATGCGCTTCTGATCGGCCGCCGCGGGCACGAACCAGGCTGTATCCGGGTCATGCGGATGCACGGCAACGGCAAAGCCGAAGTCGGACGGTGGCCCCTTCTTCTCGATCCCGATTTGTTGCCAGAACTTGCCCGCGTCGGTCGAACGCCAGATGCCGTTGTGGTGCTGGCACCAGAGCACGTCGGGAGCGGCGGCGCATTGCGCGATGCTATGCGGGTCCTGGATGTTCTGGTCGTCGGCGCGCTCGGGCGGCATGTAGTTCGCGCGCATGCCGGCTGCGCTGAGCGACCAGCTCGCGCCGCCGTCGCGAGTAACCCACGCGCCGCCGCACGAGATGCCCACCAGCACGCGACGGCTGTCCCGCGGATCGACGCAGATGGAGTGGATCCCGGGCGCCTCGTTCCCGCCGCCGACCCATTCGCGTCGTTCAGGCACCTCCCAGAGCGAGCTGACTAGCTCCCACGAGTCGCCGCGATCGCGCGAGCGGAACAGTCCGCCAGGCAGCGTGCCCGCCCAAAGTACGCCGGGCTCGCCCGTGCCGCCTGCCGCCAACGACCAGATCATTAACAGCTTCCACGCGACATCGTCCTTGCGATTCTCGGGCTGCGGCGGGTACGCAGGCACGGCGATTTCAGTCCAGGCGTCCGCGCCCTTGTCCCGCCGGTGGAGCTTGACGCCGAAATGACCGAGATTGAGCGCGGCGTAGAGGGTGTCGTCGCGCCGGTCGAACAGCACCATCACGACGGGATCGCCGGCGAAACTGTGCCGTCCGATGATCCAGCTTCCATTCTGGCGGGCCAGCTCGAACAAGCCCTTGCGCGTGGCAACCAATGCGTGAGTGTCGATGATCAGCCTCCTGATAAAGCCTGCAGCACATAGATCTGGCTGCCCGCGTCGAGCGCCGTGTCGAGTTTGACGCGATCTCTTACACGAAGCCCGTCGATGAAGATGACGACGTTGGGGCGCAGATGGCCCTGCTCGTCGAGGATATACCCGCGCAGCCGTGAATTTACCTGGAATCCGGTTTCGAGCGCGTCGCGAAGCCTCGTGGCCGGAGTTTCGATCTCGGGCACTTCCGTGAAGCGCGCTAGTTGCTGGGTGAAGATCAGCTTGGCCATGATCGGAAATTATATAACAAGCATAGGATGCATTCCACGATGTGCATGGATGCACAAGTGCCGCGATAGACATGGATGTCGAGAGCGGCCGCACCCTCTCTAATAAAACATAAGCCCGCGTAGGATGGGTGAAGCGCAGCGTAACCCATCACCCTTCTTCAAACTGATCCGGATCATCCAACCCCGTTCCCGCCCAATCCCGCGGATAGAGCCCAAGCCGCACATAACGGTGAAACGTCGAGTAAGGCCAATCGATAACTTGTTTAACATGACCATGTTTTACGGGATTGTAATGGACGTAATCCACATGTCTTAGCCAATCGGTTCCATCGCGCAAGGCATTTTTGGGCAGTTGGCGGGAGAAGATGGCTTTGATTTTTCGCCAACGAGCGGAAAAATCGGCATCCTCTGGCGGCAGCGTCCAAATGCAGTGTAGGTGATCGGGAAGCACGACAATCGCTTCGGTTTTGAACGGTAATTCCCGCCGGACTTCTCGCCAGGCCTTGCGTAACGCATGAATGTTTTCTGTCAATAACGCGCTCGATCGTTCCGCTAGATTAACGGTGAAGAAATAACTTCCTCCGGCAATGAAGTGTCTTCGATAGTTGGTCATGATGCATGGTATTCTACATATGGTGACGCGATGGGTTGCGCTTCGCTTCACCCATCCTACGCGGGCTTGGTTTGGCGATTTAGCGGAAGCTCATTAGCAACGCGTCCCGATCGACGCCTTTGTGTTGTGAGACAGCGCGGAGGATACTGCTTAACGTGCCGATGCGAAGAACGGCGTGGTCCGGTACAGCGAGGCGTTGATGCTTGGGTTTTTCAGTCTGGAGGATGATGTGGCTGCCCTGCTGATTGACCACGCGGTATCCCCAATCGCGGCACAGTCCCTGACTACCTGCCGCCCGCTCAAGTCCCTTGGCAACTTCATGCGCAGGCAAGGACTTCGTCGCGCACCATATGCAGTCGGATGGAAGAAGGAAGATTCTTCGGTTGATCGAAATAGTATGCGCGTACGGCTTCGCGCACGTTGTCGCGCAACTGCTCCCACGTATCGCCCTGCGTGAAGATCGATTCCGTGAGACAATCCGCGCAGAAACCGCCGTCAGCTTCTTGTGTAACCTCGAAAATCAGCTCGCTCATGGTTTGAATTCTAGCCCTGCATTTCCAGCGTTGCAAGAAACCAAAGAATCGGCGGATGCCTCCCTACATGACATGTGTTTCGAGGATCGCACGATGGGTTCGGCACCGCCGCATATCCCCAGAAACGCCGTTGCCAAATCCCGCGCTCGCCCTTCTGTAATCGACTCGGATCGTCATGATTCATGGTATTGTACATGCGACAGCGCGATGGGTTGCGCTTTGCTTTACCCATCCTACGCGGGCTCGATGACCAGCTTGAGAAACACCAACGGGAGAAAAAGATAGTCGCCACAAAGAAGGAGATTTCGACACTTGGTAGCGAACTTAAAGAGAGCAAGACCTAGGCCCACGGTTAACCCAGACGCGCGCAGAAGCGGCCAGTTAGCGCCACGTTCGACCCAAGCAAGCCGCTTGCCATGAGCTTCGTCACCGCACTTACCGGATTGTAATGGATGTAGTCTACATGCGTTAGCCAATCGGTTTCGTCACTCCTATCGCTATATCGAAGTAAGGACGATGGGTTATGCTTTGCTTCCCCATCCTACGGGCTCTTTAAACAACCGGGACCAATGGCAGGCATGCAAGTCTCACTGAATAACGCTATTACCCAAATCGGCGTTTAGGCATCGGATGCGTCCCCTGGGTGGGCGGAGTGCGAACATTCCGGGACCCGAACGGGGTGGAGGCAGGATTGATTTCGGGGGAAATGGCTTTTCCTATACTTCCTATGTCCCTGGACTAAAATGTTATCTATGTATCTGGACTGACCGGTCGGGAACATAGGTAACAAAACAGTCCGGAGACATGGGTTACACAGGGTGGTATTCGTGCCCCGCGCCGCTCAACACGGCGTTAGTCCTAAGCGTCTCGACCTTAAAGGAGTCTGGAAAATACGGTTAACGCAGGCCCACAATCTGCCATTTTTGATAGCATGCGGCCCGAGGAGAATTACTAGACGGCTAGCCTAAAACTGAAACATGGGCGGAGGTTATTTAATGGAGTCGGCAATTGCTCGCATTAAACGACAAAAACGGACAATCATTAATCAGTACACCAAAACTGATAACGTAAAAGGATTTTCACAGGCTATTACGACGCTAGTGCCTCTTGCGGCCCTTTGGTATGCCGCGGTGCTGAGTGCCGGCGTCTCATACTGGCTAACCGCCGGTATAACGTTGGTGATGACTCTTTTCTTGCTGCGCGTTTTCATGATGATGCATGAAACCGGTCATGCTACGTTGTTCCGCACGGGTTGGCTTAATAAAGCATTCGGTTTTGTTTTTGGCGTAGCGTCGGGTCTTCCGACGTATGTATGGGCGCAGCATCATGCTTATCACCACGCCACCAACGGTAACTGGGAAAAATACCGCGGCCCTTTGAACATCCGGTCGGTTGATGAATACGAAGCAATGACCGACAAGCAACAGCGCATGTATGAACGTACGCGCAGCATCTGGCTGGCCCCTTTTGGCGGATTTTCGTATCTGATTTTTAATCCTCGCTACACGTGGCTAAAGGGCAGCATCAGCTTACTCCGTTATCTCGTCGAAAAGAAATTCGCGGAGCCCCGCATATCCATTGAGGCACACGCCGCCGAGTTCAAAACACCTTATTGGAATGACGCCACAGAGTACTGGCACATGTTCTGGAACAATGTCGCACTGTTAAGCGCATGGGTGTTAATGTCGTTGTATGTGGGACCTGCGCTCTTTTTTACGGTGTACCTAATCAGCCTGTCGTTAGCCGGCGGCGGCGCGATCGTGCTCTTTACGGTGCAGCACAATTTCGATCACTCTTATGCGTCCGGCACTGAGAAATGGGATTACGATACGGCGGCGATATGGGGAACCAGTTTCTTGGTTCTTCCGCGCTGGTTAAACTGGTTTACCGCCAACATCGCTTATCATCACGTTCACCATTTGTCCGCCGGCATTCCAAATTACTGTCTGGTTAATTGCCATAACGAATACCAAGACCTGTTTACGGACGTTACGCGTATTAAGCTATCTCGCGTTCATACCGCCTTAAAATACATTCTGTGGGACACTCGCTCCCAGCGGATTATTTCGGTGGCCGAGTATCGGCAAAATTACGTGTAGCGTGAAGTGCCCGCAACTGTTGGAAGTGTCATGAAAAAAATTGACTCGAAAAGGAAAACACCCCTCTTCGAACCACCCTGCCGTATTTAATTGCGTCACTTAGGCCGTCTATATCTAGCCCGCGTAGGATGGTTGAAGCGCAGCGTAACCCATCAGCCTTCTCCTAACTGATCCGGGTCATCCAACCCCGTTCCCGCCCAATCACAAGGATAGAGCCCAAGCCGGACATAACGGTGAAACGTCGAGTAAGGCCAATCGATAACCTGTTTGACATAACCATGTTTTACCGGATTGTAATGGATATAGTCCACATGTCTTTGCCAATCGGTTTCATCGCGCAAGGCATGCTCCCAGAAACGCCGTTGCCAAATCCCGCGCTCGCCCTTATCTAATCGGCTCATGGATCGTCGGTCAATTTTAGGTAGTTGGCGGGAGAAGACAGCTTTGATTTTCCGCCAACGAGCGGAAAAATCGGCATCCTCCGGCGGCAGCGTCCAAATGCAATGCATATGATCGGGAAGCACGACAATCGCTTCGGTTTTGAACGGTAATTCCCGCCGGACTTCTCGCCAGGCCTTGCGTAACGCATGAATGTTTTCCGTCAATAACGCGCTTTAGCGTTCCACCAAGTTGACGGTGAAGAAATACCTGCCTCCGGCAATGAAGTGTCTTCGGTAATTGGTTATGATGCGCGGTATTCTACATGCCATGGTGCGATGGGTTACACTTCACTTCACTTATCCTACCCGGGCTATCAATTTAGAAACCATGTATAAGCAATGGTCGGCCGAGACGTTAAGCATCACCGAAAATAACTATAGAGATTCACTTATGCCCAAAAAGAAGCTTAACATTAAAACGCTCCTGAATGAGGCGGCAAGATTTGCCGAAGTTGAAAGTATTTACGATGAACCAAGTCTTTATGGCGTAACCGACGGGAAGGCGGTGGGCACGTATCTTGAGCATAAATTCACTCAATATCTGGCCGTTACATACGATTATCAGCAAGGGAATTCCGCCTCTGGAATCGACTTCCCAGGCCTTAGTGTAGATATAAAAGTTACCAGTATCCGGCAGCCGCAGTCTTCCTGTCCTTATAAATCGGCCAGACAAAAAATATATGGGCTAGGCTATAACTTGCTCGTATTCGTATACGAAAAAGCGGATGACCATAAGGGGCGTACTGGCCGGCTAAACATGCAACATACAATTTTCATTGAAAAAGACAGAACGGCGGATTTTCAAATGACCAAAGGGATTCTTCGGATTCTAAAAAACGATGGAAATACGGATGATCTTATCGCTTTCATGCAAGACGCGAACTTGCCTGTAGGCGATATTGAGGCGCAAGCTATCGCGGAAGAGATATTGAAGAAGCCACCAAACCAAGGTTACCTCACGATATCTAATGCCTTACAATGGAGATTGCAGTATGGTCGAGTAATTCAAAACGCAGGTAAGGTCGAAGGTATACAACGCATCAGGTAATTGAAGAGATGGCACGAAAAACAAAGGCGAAATGGGAATTTGGAGATTTTCAGACACCCCAAACCCTCGCTGAACAAGCGATATCGGTCTTAAGGAATCTAGGTATTAAGCCGCAGTCCGTTATAGAACCAACCTGTGGCAAAGGCTCATTCCTGCTGGCAGCAGCTAATGGTTTCCCCGAGGCTAAGAGATACCTAGGTGTTGACGTAAATAAGCATTATCTGTCCGAACTCGAATCCAAGATTTCTCGACTGCACATAAAGACTCGGGCGAGGATAATTGCCGGAGACTTTTTCTCTCTGAATTGGTCGGAATTGTTAACCTCATTGCCTGAGCCAATCCTCATAGTTGGCAATCCGCCATGGGTTACTAGCGCTGAACTGGGTATGTTGCAAAGTAACAATCTTCCACAAAAGTCTAACTTCCAAGAGCGACGAGGCTATGACGCAATTACAGGTAAGAGTAACTTCGATATTTCAGAATGGATGTTGTTGAAACATCTTGAGTGGCTAGGACAGCGACGTGGTGTGATTGCTATGCTGTGCAAAACAGCGGTATCACGAAAAGTGCTTCTTCACGCTTGGAAACACAGCTTTCCCGTATCATTCGCTCGTCTGTTCCTAATCGACGCACAAAAGCATTTCGGAGCTTCCGTTGATGCTTGTTTTCTTGTTGTCGGTATGACCGGAGGGGGTCAATCAACAGACTGTCCCATATACGAGAGCATAGAAGCTTCTGAAACATCTCAGACCATGGGTTATCACGATGGGTTAGTTCTTGCGAATATAGGTCTGTATCAAAAATGGCAGCATCTTAAAGGAGAGGATAAAGCATATGTTTGGCGATCGGGAATTAAACATGACTGCTCCAAAGTAATGGAAATGGAGCGGTCTGGGTCGGAGTATCGAAATGGAGCCGGAGAATTTATCGCATTAGAAGATGACTACCTTTATCCAATGTTGAAGAGCTCCGATATCGGAAACGGGGGAGTTCGTTACGGTAGAAAGTACATGCTGGTTACTCAGCAATATGTAGGAGAAGAAACAAAGGCGATCCGGAAAGTGGCTCCTAAGACTTGGCAGTACCTAGAAAGTCACCAGGAAGCCTTAGCAAAGCGGGCTAGCTCTATATACCAAAACCGCGCCAAGTTTTCGATATTTGGAGTTGGCGCCTACTCCTTTTCCCCCTGGAAGGTTGCGATATCAGGTTTTTACAAACAGTTAGCATTCAAAGTAATCAATCCCTACGAAGGTAAGACCGTAGTATTAGATGACACTGTCTGTTTTCTTCCCTGCTGGTCTGAATCGGAAGCGCTCTTCGTCGCGAGTCTATTGAACTCAGAACCGGCTCAGGAATTCTATCGGTCAATGATCTTCTGGGCAGATAAACGCCCGATAACGATTGAGATATTGAAGAAACTAAATTTACAAGCACTTAGTACTGATCTCGGTTGCGAAACCGACTATCTGCGCTTTTCACGGCGACGTCGCGATCTTGAAAGCGAAGAAACTGAAGGTCAGCTATCTCTCGGCATCGCCGAAAAAGCAGCTAAATACGATAAGAAATCGGCGTATAAGAAGCGCTTGCAGGCAGCTGTTGAAAGCGACAGCTGAAGCAAGATCGCTTAGCTTTTCTATCAATCCACATTCAAATCCAACGATTTACACCCCAACGCCTTCAAAACTTGGATCATGAAAGTGGCGCTGAAGGTGCCGCGATTGATTTTGGAGCGGATATTGTTGGCGTTTTGGTTGACGCCGATTTTCTTCAATCGGATAGAAAGATCTTCGTAGCTTAGGCCACGGCGCGCAAGCTCGCCTTTTAGAAGATTGCGGGTACGGCGGTCCCAGTCGTCTTTTGTCCTCACTGACCGACTCTTCCTGGTTTATTTTTCGCGCACTATACATCACGTCCCGCCCGTCCATGCTATTTTCCTTGCAAAAAGCGCTAATATATGCTATTTAGCGATAATTATCGCTGCATTTTCAATTTCAGGATAATGAAAACCAACGCAAGGGAGGTGTCGCTATGCTTATTCTCACCCGCAAACCGGGTCAGTGCATTCACATCGGGCCGCATGAATCCTTGGACCTAACCACACCCGTGGGCGAGCTATTTCGCGAGGGGCCCATCGCGGTGATGGTGACACATATAGAGGGCGGGCAGGTAAAGCTTGGCATACAGGCGCATCGCGGGTTTTTGATTTTGCGCGACGATGCCGCGGGCCGCGCGCGCTATCCGCTCGATGACGCGTGGGAAAAGTGTGATGTTTAAATTAGATTGAAGCTGTCGGTGCGTGAAACGCGCTCTACCGGTTTGATTAGCGAGTAGGCGGATGTCGCAAAGCAGAACCCTTGCCGAATCCCGGGTTGCGCTGCGTCGCGTCACTTCATATATTATTTGCAAACACGTAGCGAATTCCGAGACTTCCTTTCATCACCCGCACTCTTACGGGTCCGGCAAGTTTTGTGTTTTCGTAAACCTGGTGTGTCACTCGCATCTTGAGGCGGTTTTCGCTGGCATTTTCCTTCACTTCGATAAAGTACATCTTTCCATACATACTACATTCTGATCCCGGCAAGCCGTCGCATTGGCTGGTTTCCTTGCTTGAGACAATACCGTCCATAACGACTTCCTCCTGATGCCCCAGATACGCATTGACCAGCATAGTGATACTGCTGGCTTGCACAAAAAGCAAGCCGAATAAGCCCAGCACCACCCCGGTCCTACCCAGACGCTTCAAAAGATTCGCGAGTCTCTCGTTAGAGTGAGTCCAATTCGGAATATAACGCCAATTTATAAACAGGCTTAGCGCGAGCGCGGGCAGGAATAAGTATTGCGCCGCAAAATCGAACACATCATTCACAGCGGCGTTAATATGGGCGAGCACCCAGTAGGTACTCGTGACAAAGACGAGAACCGAAAACAGAATAAGAGTTCTGGCAACGCGATTCATGCTTACCCGTTCAAACCGGCGCGTGTCTAAAAGCGTGTCACCCGGAGTGTTAGAGTAACTTATCTCGGCTGGTTCAGTTGGATCATCATCGTCTCTCCCAAGAGCCTTTCTGATCCAAGGGCGAATCAGTGCGTAAAACCCAATCCCCACTGCAAAATAAGCGATAAACGGAAGTGCGCCAGCGACTTCCTCCCAACTCATCGCCGGCCCCCAGCGGAGACGGCCGTGCCAACCGGTTTTAAAGGCGATTAAAAACACAATGAATGTGAGGGCACCATAATAAATAAATCTCTTCATTAGTTTCTTCCTAGCCGGGTCACCACAGACGACCGCGGAATTATTTGGGGGAACTCTGAAAAAAAATCATCCCTGACATTCTTGTTCGGCGCCTCCCTGCGCCTCATCCCTAACGGCATCAGTACGAAAATTCGCCTGGAGCGAGTTTGGACGCGCGCAAGCGCGCCCGAAGGGTGCACGCCAAGGAGGGCACGCATCAAAAACGAAAATTGACTGCTCTTGCGAGATAGCTTCTAATTAGATTGAACGCTATCGGTGCGTGAAACGCACCAGACTGTGTGAAAACCCGAACTCAAATTTTTCAGTGGGAGTGTCTGTGCAAAAGAATCCAAATATTGGTACTCTCGTGGCACGGTTGCGAAAAATTTCCACAACATTTTGCTATTGAGTGAGAAATTATTTCAGCCATGAAAAGAATTAGGGAGTTTTCACACAGTCTGGCACCCTACCACTGTCATTCCGAACCACCGTTAGGCGGTGAGGAATCTTCAGATTCCTCGCTGCGCTTCACCCAGGCTACAGATACTTATACGAGGCGACTTGTTGCCCGCGACTAGATCGCCTTCCAACTGTTACCGCTGTCACGCGACTCGAAGCGCTTGTCGCTGCATTTTACGAGAACGCGCTCCCCGGTGTTGTCGGGGAATTCCAGCGAACCAAAACATGACCAGCCTGGCTTGCTACGCTGCTGCCAAACGCCTGTCTGATGAGGACGGAAATGAAACTTTGTATCACCATAATCGATGAATAGTCCGGTGTCGGCTACTGTCAGTTTATTAAAACCTCGTATCGAGGAATTTGACTTGGGCGGCGCAATCGATTCAAACTGCGTGTAAGGAGAACGACCGTAAAGTATAGCGGCGGGCACACCCGTCGTTTCGCCGTATATGTAGAGGCCGCGCGGCGAATTCACGAGGTCATAATTCGCAGTCGCATATTGCACTCTGGTGCTTTCGAAGCTCGCCCAGTTCTTGCCGCCGTCGACGCTCGAGTAAATGCGCATGTCGTGATCGACGATAACGATGGTATCCTTGTTAAGCAAACGAAACTTGGCCGGATTGACCACATAAGGCAGCTCGACGCGTCGCAATCCGCTGCTGTCCGCCATGAACAGTTCGCCCACCTCGGAGAGATAGGCCACACGGTCCTCGGAACGAGCGACGAGAAGAATCTCCGCCAACGTGCCGGTATCATGGATGATCGGCGATCCGAGCTTGCCGTCCTTGATAGGGAAACTGACGATCGTACCGGCATCGCCGTTCAGAAACTGGGTATCGCCTGTGCGGTACATTGGCTTACGCACTATCGAATCAGCGTCAATCTCATGCGACGCGATCTCGCGGCGCAATGTTTGCAGCTTGCTATTATCCAAGTAGTTACCGGGCGCGAGCTTCATTCGCTCCGGCGCGAGACGGCCCGCGAGCGCCGGATAGCTCGCACGCAGATATCGGAGCATCTCGCGACTATTATCGACTACAACGGTAAGAAACTTGTCCTTATTCTTTTTATCAGTCAGCACAACAATCAGCCCAAGATTGGTCACGCTGTTGGCTTCGATACGAAACTTGCGCGGGTAAGGAATCGTATATAGGTAATAACCCCTCGCCAGCACCTTCTCGACGTCGTACTCACCCGGCGGCAGGGCAAGCGCGAGCTGACCGGTACGTATGGCATTGCGGTAGGTGCTGCCAGAGATGATGATCTCGTTACCTTCCAAGTACCCGCGGCCTGGGACTGCGAACCTAGCCACCACCAAACCTTTGCCGTCGAGTTCCGTAGGCAGGGTTGGAATCGATGATTTATTCGCCATGCAGCCACTTACAAGGCTGATTACCAAAAGCCATTGCGACCATCGCATCAGCGCTATCTTCATGGGGTGTATTCCTCCGGCGGCTAAGTGTTGTGCTACGGTTTAGTATAGTCGCTGACAAACCAAAAAGGATGATGACTATTTAGTGGTCTTTCGCAAGTGACCAGCAACCAATGGTATAAGCAGAGCGGGTTCCGGCGATTTCCTCATTTTGGCCGCTCGGGTAATACTTTTCGCAACTGGGTTTTCGAATCGCCTTGAATTTTGTAAAACTGCTTTAGGGCGTCGTCGTATTCATCTATGTACTCGACGTTTTTAATACCATTGTACTCGTCACGGTGATAGCGCAGCGTGCCGATATAAATGGCCTTATCCTCCGGGCGGATCTTATAGACGACTTTACCGGGAAGCCGCACCTGCTCGCTATAAGGAGTGGTTTTGGTCCCAATAAACACGCCCGAGTAATGCAGGTTTTCGAACTGCTTGCGTTTGATAACGAAGTGCTTGCCCAGGTCGACCACCTCGGCGTGCCTGCCCGCGCCAATTTTATGTATGTTTAAATCAACGAATCGATCGGAAAGAAATACGGAACCCCGGTTTATCGCTCGGCCGTTGCCGATTGCCTTTAGTTCTTGCTCCGTAAACGGCGGAACAATGTCGATTCGTCCTACCACCGTCACTTCGCCGTCGCCCAGCAAGCGGCTGGTTTCCGGAGAATGTTGGCATCCGGTCAGGCTCAACGCGAGGAGCATGGCTCCGACGTGCATCGGCGCAGATTTTCCAATGAGGCGCGTCATTTGAGTTCGTTAATACGCTTTTTAATCGCCGCCTGCCAGGTAGGATGTTTCGCTCTTTCCAAAAGCTGGGTGAGCAATTCCCGCTCGGTGGGTTTGTTTATCTTTTCGATATCGAACTTGCCTTGCTCAAAAAAGCCGGTTTTCACTTTTTTATATTTATACGAGCCGACATAATATATGCCGGTCTTGTCGATGATGGGATCCATTTCGCTCCTGCCCTGAGAGGGCAGGTTGAACATGTACTGCGTGTTCCCGAAACTTTTGAAATTGCTGAAGGAGGTAAATTTATAAGACCCGGGCGGTACTTCCGTCCGAAAGAACATGCCGCCGTCGATGCCGAAACCATAATAAGGCTTGTCGGTAACGGGCTTCACCCGCTTCATAGTGGCCCCGAATAGACTGCCTGGGGCGTCGCTCATGTCTATGTAACCGAAGACGAGAGATTGCTCTTCTGCAACCGACTTTCGAAAAGCCGTGTTTCCGCCGCAGCCGGCCATAAGCAAGGCGAACGTTATTATCACTGCATAACTTGGAAAAAGCTTTTTCATCGGTGTATGCCTCCCCGTACATTTCTATAACTTCTTATATTCATTAGCATCTTCCACGAGGAAATCAAGCGAACGGGGCGCGGCGAAACAAAGGCCGAATCTTGGGTTCCGCTGCGCGCTACGGCTACAGAAAGTGCACGGTGCGTACGACTACCGGTTTGATTAGCGAGTGGCGTGATGTCGCAAAGCGGAACCCGTGCCGAATCCCGGGTTGCGCTGCGCTTCACCCAGGCTACGGAAACTCGACATCCATGTCTATCGCGGCACTTGCGCATCCATGCACGAACGCACCCTATGCTGCCGGCCCGCAGGCCAGTGCGTTCGTTGGCTTCAAACCGGCTATAAAAAAACAAATGTCTCTGACCAGCGCGGGAACGATCGGGAGAGTGGGATCGACATAAGAACTGAGTTGCTTATCGCGGTCATTTGAGACTGCCTTGAGTACGTGGTTCATACCTTCAATAATCAGTAATCTTGCCGAGGGCTTGGCTTTTGCCAGCAATTCCGCCTCGCGCACGCTTAGTTGAATATCTGTCGTTCCTTGTACAATCAGCACCGGCACGGACAGCCTTCTAAGCTCTTGGGCCGGATCGTAGCGGAACCAAGATATCAAGTATGGCTGAACGCTCGGACGAAAGAGCGCATTCAACTCCGGAGAAATAGGGGCCGTTTTGCCTTTAGTCAATGTCCGCACAATTTCTTCCGTTTGTTTCATTAACGCCGGCGATAATTGTGGCCGAACCTGTTCCAAGATAATCTGCGCTATCGGGCGACCGGCGCCTGCGATAGATACGAGGGCATCGGCTTCCAATTTCCGGGCAGCCACGATCCCGATAAGGGAACCTTCGCTGTGACCAATTATGATCAGAGAAGAAAACCGCTTGTCCTGCCGCAGTCGCCTTCCCCATAGGACAGCGTCGTCAATAAGGGTATCGAAACGAAGATCGCTCTCCTTCACGGCCGCTTTGGCGCTCTCGCCTACGCCACGTTTGTCATAACGCACCGAGGCTATGCCCGTCGCGACTAAGCCCTGCGCGAGCAGTTTGAGGCTGTTGTTTGCTCCGCTGAGACCAGTTGTATTGCCGTCACGGTTGGTTGGTCCTGAGCCGGCAATAATCAGAGCTATGGGGCAAGGTAAAGAGGAAGCAGTTTGGGGAATCTCCAAGGTGCCGTGTAGTGCACCGGACTTTGTTACGAGCACGACCGGCTCCGCTAACAGGAGTTTGGGGGTAAGGAGTGACAGGACTATAACAATGAAATATTTCATCGAAAGCCAGGTGTGTGCGCCTTTTTGTGCATGAGGCTTACATGTTAACACCTCTCTGTAATCGGCGAAGCTCATGGTGCTGGCGATTGCAGTAATGGCAGCGGCAGTCGGGAAGCCGAGCACGAACTTGGCAGACCGCCGCCGGATCTCTCCACACTTACACTATAGAAATACACGGTGCGTGAAACGCGCCCTACCCTTTTTGCAGCGCGGCGACTTGCCGCTCGTACTGCGGCATCAGGCGGCGCCAGACGGGGAGGAACGGCTCGGGCTTGGTAAGATAGTCCCACACGCGCTCGATCGCGCCGGGCAACAGGCGCTCGAAGCGGACGGTGTGAGCATCGACGATCGTGCCGAGGTCAGTCATGGCGGGTTCCTCCAAATATCATTAGTGGTGCTGCCGAGCTGCCGCTCCGATGCGTCGAGCCGCCCGGCCCGGAACCGCGAGGCGGTCGCCTCACTCAGTTGTTGGTTGCCTGCTGCTTTTGTTTGTATTCGGCGATCTTATCCTTGAGTTCGCGGTACTCCAGGCAGGAGAGGAAGCAGAGCTTGTCCAGCGCCGCCAAGTGCTCTTCCGCTTTCGCCAAGTTGCCGGTCATCAGGTAGGCCTCGCCTATGTATTCGTGGGCGCCGCGGTGTTTTGGGTCCAGTGCCAGCGCTTTTTCGTAGTACGAAAACGCCAATTCCATGTTACCCCGGTTGCGTTCCGCATAGCCCAAGGAATTGTAGATGTCAGCATTCTTATCATCGCGGGAAGCGGCTTGAGTGAGAAGCTGCACGGCCGTGCCCCAATCCTTGGCGTTGATGGCTTTTTCCGCCTTGACATAATCCGGATCGGCAGCCGGACCGACAGGCTCGTCGTGCGCGGGGGCAAGGGGCGAATAGAGTGTTGCTACAACCAGGGCCAGGGTGAGGGCAGATGCGCGAAGATGCAGTCTCATAGTGTTTCTCCTTATCGGGATTTGTTTCGATTATAAGCAGGCCCTGGCGTGGGATACAAGCCTGGCGGGCTATCCGCTCGAACATGCGCGGACAAAGTGTGATGTTTAGGCCGAATCTACGAATACTATCCGGTGCGTGGAACGCACCTACCTCTTGTTGGCGGTGTCCGAAGGTAACAAATGCGTGACCGCTACCGTGGATTTCTCGACGAACGCGACCTGCTCGCGCAACTGATCTTGCGCGGGCTGCGCGAATGCCGCATGCTATTCGGCAAAAGCCGGAGGCAAGCGTCGCCGATGCGGCCCGGGAATGTATGGGAGAGTATACAGTTGCTTTAAAGCGCGGGAAGCCGGGCCCACACCGGATCCGTAAATCGGCTATAACTTTAATAATGTCTTCAGAAAAACGGTCGTCGATCGGGGGGAAAGCATGCGAACACATGATACGGGATATGCCCGGACCCGGGCCCGCTGGCGGGCGTTGGGGTTGTGCTTCGCGCTGATCCTGCCCGGTGCCGCCCGCGCCGCCGGTTGGTCCGCCGACCTGGGCG
>WNFB01000688.1_pt1 | contig 27932 bp, 25 predicted proteins | sample 5400501 | NCBI WGS metagenome assembly WNFB01 (sample SAMN13153341, study PRJNA577476) | soil metagenome | isolation source: 200 cm saprolite under Douglas fir tree site 2 hole 1 | place: USA:California | collected 2015-04-18
GAAACTCCAAATCTTTTGCCTAGTCGCATCTATGGCGTGGGGGTTTACCAACCACAATATCGGCTTGGATTCAGACGGCGCAGGAAAAATTAGGAAAAACCGTCTATAACGCCTTGATCGAAAGGACTCTGGATTTGCATATGGCACAACCGGTCATTGGCCTCACCCTCGATTCCGAGCCGCCCGGCGGCTATTCCAAGACCCATTCCTGGTATGCGCTGCGCGAGAATTACGCGAGCGCGGTGGCGCGCGCGGGCGGCCTGCCCATCCTGCTGCCGCACGAGCCGGAGCAGGCGGAGGCCTATCTTTCCCTCATCGACGGGCTCGTCATCACCGGCGGCGCCTTCGATGTCGATCCGGCGCTGTTCGGCGCGACGACGCGGCACGCGACCGTGACCACCAAGGACCGCCGCACCGCCTTCGAGCTCGCCATCACTCGCGGCGCCGCGGGCGCCGACAAGCCCGTGCTCGGCATCTGCGGCGGGCAGCAGCTCCTGAACGTAGCGCTCGGCGGCACGCTGATCCAGCACATCCCCGACGAGGTGCCGGGCGCGCTCGCGCATGAGCAGCCCAACCCGCGCACCGAGGCCGGCCATGTCGTGAAGATCGCCGACGGCACGCTGCTCCGCCGCATCACCGGCGCCGCCGAGCTGCCCGTCAACAGCGCGCATCACCAGGCGGTGAAGCAGCTGGCGCCGGGCATGATCGTCGATGCGGTGGCGCCGGACGGCGTCGTCGAGGGCATCGAGGATCCGCGCCGGCGCTTCCTCATCGGCGTGCAGTGGCACCCGGAATACGCCATCAGCGAGGGCGACACCCGCCTGTTTGCGGCGTTCATCGAAGCATCCCGGCACTGAGCATCGCAAGCGATGGCTGAAGCGGCGGCGGCGAAGGGAGAGCGGATCGCCAAGCGGCTGGCGCGCGCCGGGTTGTGCTCGCGCCGCGATGCCGAGCGCTGGATCGCCGAAGGCCGCGTCGCCGTCGACGGCAAGGTGCTGACCAGCCCGGCGCTCGCGGTCACCGAGGCGAGCGACATCCGCGTCGACGGCAAGCCCCTCCCGGCGGCGGAGCCGGCGCGGCTCTGGCGCTATCACAAGCCCGCCGGCCTCGTCACCACGCATCGCGACGAGCGGGGCCGCGCGACGGTGTTCGATCGCCTGCCGCCGGAGCTGCCGCGGGTGGTCTCGGTCGGCCGGCTCGACCTCACATCGGAAGGGCTGCTGCTGCTCACCAATGACGGCGAGCTGTCGCGCGCGCTGGAGCTGCCGGTGCGCGGTTGGCTCAGGCGCTATCGCGTGCGCGTCCATGGGAGCGTCGATCCGGCGCGGCTTGCCGCGCTCGAGACGGGCGTCACCCTCGACGGCATGGCGTATGGGCCGATCCGCGCCGTGCTCGATCGCGAGCAGGGCAGCAACGCCTGGCTCACGGTGAGCCTGCATGAGGGCAAGAACCGCGAGATCCGCCGCGTCATGGAGCATCTGGGGCTCGGCGTGTCGCGGCTCATCCGCATCGCCTACGGGCCGTTCCAGCTCGGCGACCTCCCGCGCGGCGCGATCGAGGAAGTGCCGCGCAAGGTGCTGCGCGAGCAGCTCGGCACGCGCGCGGCGCCGAAGCGCCATGCGAATCATCGCCGGTAGGCATCGCGGCCGCGCGCTGCGCGCGCCGGAAGGCCGCGCCGTGCGCCCGACCGGCGACCGCGCGCGCGAGGCGCTCTTCGACATCCTCGCCCATGGCCGCTTCGCCGACCGCCCGATCTTCCAAGAGGCGCGCGTGCTCGACGCCTTCGCCGGGACCGGCGCCTTCGGCCTCGAGGCGCTGTCGCGCGGCGCGGCGCAGGCGAGCTTCATCGAGAAGGATCGCGACGTGCTCGCCGTCCTGCGCGGCAACATCGCCGCGCTCGGCGAGGACAAGAACGCGACCGTGCTGGCAACGGACGCGCTCCGCCCGCCGCCCGCCGCCGCGCCGGTCACTCTCGCCTTCCTCGACCCACCCTATGGCGAGGATTTGGCCGCGCCGGCGCTGGCCGCGCTCGCCGCGGCGCGCTGGTTTTCACCCGATGCGCTCGCCATCGTCGAAGTCGCCGCGCGGCAGAAGCTCGTCCCGCCGCCCGGTTTCACCCTGCTCGAGGAGCGCCGCTACGGCGCGGCGCGGCTGGTGTTCTTGCGCTACAGGGAGGGCGGACTCCGCCCCGCCTAGAGCGGATCCCGCCCAGTTGGAACAGGCCGTCATTGCGAGCGAAGCGAAGCAATCCAGCGGCAAGCGAGATGCGTCAGGCCTGGATTGCTTCGTCGGCGATGCCGCCTCGCAATGACGTTATTTGAAACGATTCCACGGCACCGAGACGCGCTCTCGTCTAGCGCCGCCCGAACAGCCTTTCGATGTCGGCGAGGCGCAGCTCGACGTAGGTGGGGCGGCCGTGATTGCACTGGCCGCTATGCGGCGTCGCCTCCATCTGGCGCAGCAGCGCGTCCATCTCGGCTTGCGTCAGGCGGCGCCCGGCGCGGACGCTGCCGTGGCAGGCGAGCGTGCCGCAGACCGCCTCGAGCCGCTCCTTGAGCGCCAGCACGTCGCCGAGCTCGGCCAGCTCGTCGGCGAGGTCGCGCACCAGGCCTTGCACGTCGATCTCTCCGAGCAGCGCCGGCACTTCGCGCACGATGACGGCGCCCGGCCCGAAGGGCTCGAGCAGCAGGCCGAGCTCGGCAAGCTCCGCCGCGCGCGCGGCGAGTCGGGTCACGGCGGCTTCCTCCAGCTCCACCACTTCGGGCAGCAGCAGGATCTGTCGCTTGACGCCGCTCGCCGCGAGCGCCGCTTTCATGCGCTCATAGACGAGGCGCTCATGCGCGGCGTGCTGATCGACGATGACGATGCCATCCGCGGTCTGCGCGACGATGTAGGTTTCGTGCAGCTGCGCGCAGGCGGCGCCCAGCGGCGCATTCTCGGCCGCGTCCGCCGCGACCGGCGCTGCCACCGGACGCGCCGCGGCCGGCAGGTCGAGCCCGAGCGGCGCGTGATACTCGGCCGCCGCTTCCGCGAGGCCCGGCGAGAGCGCGGCGCGCGCCACGCCCCAGATCGCGTGCGGCGCGGCGCCGGGGCGGAAGGCGGCGAGCGCCGACGCCGCGACCGTGGTCGAGGCGCGATGCCCGGCGGCGGCGAGCGCATGGCGCAGCGCGCCGACAATGAGGCCGCGCACCAGCGCCGCGTCGCGGAAACGCACTTCGGCCTTGGCGGGGTGGACGTTGACGTCGACCTCGTCCTCGGGGCAATCGACGAACAGCGCCACCATCGGATGACGGTCGCGCGCGAGGAAATCCTGGTAGGCGCCGCGCACCGCGCCGACCAACAGCTTGTCACGCACGGGGCGACCGTTGACGAAGAGATACTGGTCGCGCGACGTGGCGCGGTTGAGCGTCGGCAACCCGGCGAGACCGCTGAGGCGCACGCGCTCGCGCACGGCGACGATGGCGAGCGCGTTGTCGGCGAAATCGCGGCCGAGAATGGCGGCGAGCCGCGCGCGGCGCGCGCCTTGCGCATCTTCGCCCGCCAGATCGGCGCGCACGGCGTTGAGGCGGAGCAGCACGCGGTCCTCGTCGCCGGTCACGGTGAAGGCGATGGCGGGATAGGCCATGGCGAGACGCTCGACCGTGTCGACCGCCTGGTCGCGCTCGCTGCGCGCCGTCTTCATGAATTTGAGCCGCGCCGGCGTCGCGTAGAAGAGATCGCGCACTTCGACCCGCGTGCCGGGCGGCGCTGCCGCCGGCTGCGCCGCGCTCTTGACGCCGCCCTCGACCGTCAGCGACCACGCCTCGGCCGCGCCGCGCGCACGACTGGTCAGGGTGAGCCGGCTCACCGCGCCGATCGATGGCAGCGCCTCGCCGCGGAAGCCGAGGCTCCTGATGCGCAACAGATCATCGTCGGGCAGCTTCGAGGTGCAGTGGCGCTCGACGGCGAGTGCCAGTTCCTCGCGCGTCATGCCGCTGCCGTCGTCGCTGACGACGATCAGGCTCTGGCCGCCGTCGCGCAGCACGATGTCGATGCGCGATGCGCCGGCGTCGATGGCGTTCTCGACCAGTTCCTTGACCGCCGAGGCCGGGCGCTCGACGACTTCGCCGGCGGCGATGCGGTTGACCAGGACCGGCGGCAGTTGGCGGATGGCCATGCCAGCTATTGTGCCTTGCTGCGCCCTGATTCGCCAGCATCCGTGCGCCCGTCGAGTCGCACGCCAGCGGCAATGGCGGCCGCGCGCGGTGCAGGACAACGCCGGCACAAGTTGACGGGCGAAGCGCCAGGGCGCTTTACAACTTCTATACGATAGCCACATTATGGTAGTCGACTCCATAACCCCCTGAGCACATGAACAAAGGCCGTCCTGCAGACCTGCCCGATTTCGAACGCCCGCCGCTCACCGAAGTGGCGCTCGGGGTACAGTTCTCCTCTATTAACTTTCAGAGCGTGCACGCAGGGCTATGGTGGCAGACAGTTCGCGAGCGGTTTCCCAAGGTTGAGGAGCAGCTTCCGCTCCAGCCAACGTTTGAGACCTTCGGGCTGCCGCAGCCGCAGGTCGCGCTCCCAAATCTCACGGAACTCTTTGGATTTATACGCCTTACCCGGCACTGGTTCATAACGGGTGATGACACTCAGCTTATTCAGGTACAGCGTGATCGCCTGCTGCACAATTGGCGCAAGCGGCGTGCGGACCAAGGATACCCGCGCTATGAACCTTTGCGAGCTGAGCTCGAGGCTGAGCTGACAGACTTTGCGCGTTTCGCTACTGCGAATAAATTGGGGGAAGTTAAGCCGAACCAGTGTGAGGTTTCGTACATCAATCACATAGTGCTCGATAAGGACGTCGATCCTAATCGTCACCTGGACCAGATTTTTACGGTATGGGCGAACAAATATAGCGACGACTATCTAAAGCACGTTGAGGGTGCGCAGCTCCAGTTTCGCTACGTTCTCGAGGGAGAAGGCGAAGAGCCAATTGGCCGACTGCACGCCGCAATCCAACCGAGCGTCGACCCGGTCAGCTCATCGCCAGCTGTTCAGTTTGCGCTAACAGCTCGAGGCAAACCGGCTGAAGAGACGATCGCCGCCGCCGTGGAATGGTTGAACGAGGGTCGCAAGGCGGTCGTGCGCGGATTCGCTTCGATGACCACAGAGGCCATGCATCAACGCTGGGGACGAAAGCATGCCAGCCAATAATGCCGTGCCGCACAGCGTCGACGACACAAGCTCCGACTGGAGCCCGAACAATGTCGCCACCGTCTCCGAGGCCTCTGGAAGCGCCAACGAACCGGTCGTGAACCTCGATGCGTTCCGGAAAACATACGCACGTATTGGGGCCGCCTGGCAGGCCCAGGTGCTACAGAAAATCTGCCAGTTTCTGGAGCTTACCAACGGATGGGACAGCTACAGGGGACAGCCACTGAAGCTCGAGACCGGCATGTTCGCTTTGAAGATCCTAAATGGTGTGATGCGAACCAACACGCCGGCTCCTGCAGTCGTGCCTACCGCTGACGGCGGCGTGCAGTTCGAGTGGCACGAGAACGACTTTGATCTCGAACTCTACATTGCAGCACCTTACGATTGCGAACTCTTCTACCGAGATCATCGAACCAACGTCAGCGACGCCGTGCCGCTGAGGACAAATTTCTCGCCCTTGATTAAGCAGATCGAGAGATTGTCAGGCAATTAGAGCAAGCCTCGGCGAATGCCTGACGATAAGGACAAAATACCCGATACGAGCACTCTGCTGCGGCGTGTGCATCCGAATCACGTCGTGCCGGACAAGAACACCGGTAAGCGCCGCCTCTCCTCGGGCGCTTTCAAAGATCCGGAGATGTCCGCTGATGTCGAGACCATGCTCTTAGCCGACGGCCTAGATTGGAATTTCAGTCTAAAAGACCATCCGGAGTACTGGCTTGTTCGGCTTGCTGCGGGCCTTGCTCGTCAGCACGGCCAGATCATCGAGCACCGACCTGAAGCGGATAATCCGTATCACGCCGAAATCCTGGGGCCAAAGGGCGCCAAGGTGAGGGATGCTTTCCGAGATAACTGCGAGTGGGTCAAGGCGCCTCCCGACATTGCGTAAATCCCTAGGGAGCTCGCAATCGGGCGCTCGCGCGTTCAATCTGCAGGCGGTGCCCGCGCTTACGCGACGGCGCAAACACTTTAAGATGGTCAACAGCAAGGTGCGGTGGGCCTGACCAGACGGGGTACCTTCCACGGTGTGATGCGGTCGGGCATGGCACGCCCCGCAAATGAAGAGGCCTGAAGGGCGCCCTTCTTAACCTTACTTGTCGGACAAATGCCGAAAGGGTCTGCGTCGTCAAGCGACGGCCCGCTTCGCCGGCACCATGCGGGCGTTGGCGGTAGCGCGCGCAATGAGCCGGCCGCCGCTGCCGCTGAGGCGGCCTTCGAGAAACGCGATGGTGTTGCCGTAGCGGACGACCTGTCCTTCGCCGAAGAGCGGTCCCGGCGCAACCGGCTCCAGGAAGCACACCGTCATGGCGATCGTCGCCGGATAGAAGGCGCCCTTGGTCATGACCCACAGCGCCGGCCCCATGCTGTCGTCCAGCATGGCCGCGAGGAAACCGCCCTGGACGAAGCCAGATGGGTTGAGAAACTCGCGCTTGGCCTCGAAGGCGATCTTGACCCATCCCTTGGCCGCGTCTTGCTCGACGAGGCGCCAGCCGAGCAGCGCGGCGGATGGCGAGGTGGGGATTTCGGCCGGCGAAGGCTGAGCCATGGCAACCTCATCAGGGAACAGATGAGTGATGCTAGGCCATGTCTGCTGACAGTCTGCGTCAGCAGCATGAAGCTCACGCCCGCTTGCCCGCCTCCGCGAGATATTGCCGCGCCAGCACCTTGCCCTCCTCGACCGCGGGCTGGTCGAAGGCGTCGACATTGAGGAGATCGGCGGCGATGATCGTCTCCAGCATGAAATGCATGAGCAGGGCGCCGAGGCTGTGCTCGTCGAGTCGCTCGAGCTGGAAGCGGCGAGTCGGCCGGCCGTTGCGCACCAGGCTCGTCGCCGTGGCGCGCTGCTCGGCGTCGAGCAGGTCGCCCATGGCGCGGCCGGCGAGATAGGCGAGTTCGCGATCCTCGGTGAGGTCGGGCGCCATCCGCTCGCCTTGGCCCGCGATGTCGAGCGTGATCAGGGTGAACATCTTGTCGGCGGGCCCGGCGAGATAGAGCTGCAGCTGGCTGTGCTGGTCGATCGCTCCCATGGCGCGGATCGGCGTGGTTCCCTTGCCGTTCTTGCCCAGGCTCTCCGCCCAGAGCTGGCGGAACCACAAGCCGAAATGGGCGAGCCGGTCGACATAGGGCATCAGCACCGTGGTGCCGATGCCGCGCCGCTCGTTGAGCGCGACAGCGAGTGCGGCGCCGAGGGCCGGCGGCGCCTCGCGCGGCGTCGCCGCGCCGAGCGTCGCCTCGAGCACGGAAGCGGCGCCCTCGCGCAGCGCCGCGGCGTCGAGGCCGGCGATCAACGCCGGCAGCAGCGCGACATTCGACAGCACGGTATAGCGCCCGCCGACGCCCGGGTCGTGGTCGAGGATGCGCACCTTGCGGCTTATCGCGAGGCGGCGCAGCGGGCTGTCGCGCGGCTCGGTGACGGCGACCACACGATCGCCGATCTCGCTCGTGCCGAGCGCCTGGCGCAGCCAGTCGATGGCGATGACGAGCTGGGTCAGCGTCTCCGCCGTGCCGCCCGATTTCGAGATGGCGATGATCCCGGTGCGCTCCGGGTCGAGCGCGGCGAAAAGCGCCGTGAAGGTGGCGGGATCGATATTCTCCATGAAATGGATGCGCGGCGCACCGGAGCGCGGGCCGAATCCGTGATCGGCCAGCGCGCACAGCGTCTGCCCGCCGAGGCTCGAGCCGCCGATGCCGAGCACCAGCACATGATCGAAGCGGCGGCGGAATTCATCGGCAAAGTCGGCGAGCGCGGCCAGATCGTCGCGCCGCGCCGGCAGGCGCAGCAGCGGCAGGCTGCCGTCGTCGCGGCGGCGGGCCAGCGTCGTCAGCGCGGGCTTGGCGCGCGCGAGCATGGCGTCGAGTTCGCCGACCGTGACGCCGCGCGGCCCGACGGTGTCGGCAAGGCATCCGGCAATGTCCTGGCGGTAGGGCATAGTGTGCAATCCCTGAGTGGGCGCGGGACGCTATCGAACGCCCGGCCTTGCCGGAAGGTTCAACCTGCCGTCAGCTGCCATCGGGCGGCACTTCCTGCGCGCCGCCAAGCTTGTCGGGCGATCCGACGACGACGAAGGACAGCTTGTCCGGATTGAGCAGCCGGTGCGCCACGCGCCTGGCGTCCTCGAGCGTGACGCTCTCGATCAGCGTCTTGCGCCGCTCGAGATAATCGATGCCGAGCCCGTCGCGCTGGATGGCGACGAGGATGCCGGCGATATGCCCGGTGGAGTCGAGGGACAAGGGGAAGGAGCCGGTGAGATAAGTCTTGGCGTCCTCGAGCTCCGTCTCGGTCGGTCCGCCATCGCGCATGCGGCGCCATTCGGCGCGGATGATGTCGATCGACTGTGCGACGCGATCGTTCTGTGTCGCGACGCCGCCCAGGATTAGACCGCTGTGCTGCATCGGCTCGAGCCCGCTATAGACCGAGTAGGCGAGGCCTCGCTTCTCGCGGACTTCGGCGGTGAGGCGCGAGGAAAAGCCGCCGCCGCCGAGGATGTGATTGACGACGTAGGCGGCGTACCAATCGGGATCCTCGCGCTTGATGCCGGGCTGGCCGAAGGTGACGACGCTCTGCGGGATCGGCAGCTTGGCGAGCAGCAGCGGCTTCTTCGCGGCGGCGACGACGTCCGCCACCCTCCGCTCCGCCGCGCGTGGCGGCAGCGGGCCGAAGGTGGTGTCAAGCAGGTTCTTCAGTGCGTCCGCCGTGACATCGCCGACGACGCCGATGATCATCACGTCGCGCGCGAGACGGTCATGCACGACGGCGCGGAGATCGGGGATCGTGATTCGGGCGATGCTCTCGAGCGTGCCGCGCACCGGCCGCGCATAGGGGTGCCCGTCATAGGCATTGCGCCACCACAGCCGGTTGGCGATATAGCGCGGCTCGCGCGCGTTGCGCGCCAGCTCGGCGAGAAGCTGGCTCCTGACCCGCGTTACCGCTGATTCGTCGAAGCGCGGCGCGCTCAGGGCCATGTGCAAGAGGTCGAGCGCCGGCGTCAGGTTGGCGGTGACGGTGCGCAGCGAGGCGCCCATCGCGTCCTCCGACGCGGCGAATTCGAGTGAGGTGGCGAGGTCCTCGAGGCGGCCCTGAAAGGCCTGGCTGTCGAGCTCGCCCGCGCCTTCGTCGAGGAGACCGGCGGCGAGCGTGGCGAGCCCGGGCTTGTCCGCCGGATCGAGCGTGGCGCCGCCGCGGAAGCTGACGTCGATGGTCACCACCGGCAGGCTGTGATCCTCGACCAGCCACGCGGTGATGCCGCCGGCGCTCTTCACCTCCTCGATCTTATTCGCGGCGCTCGCCGGTGCGGCGATGAGCGGCAGGAGCAGCGCCGCGGCGGCAAGGGCGCGGATCATGAAATCGCGGACCCTCACGATGTCGGCTCCGGCAGGAGCACACCGGTGACCGCGGTGTCCTCGCGGATGACGAGGCGGGCGGCGGCGTTGACCTCGTCCACCGTCACGGCGCCGATATGCTGCGGCCAGGTCTCGACATCCTCGAGGCTGCGCCCGTTGGCCCGCGCCGCGCCCACGATGCGCGCCGGGCCGTCGAGGCTGTCGCGCGCATAGACGGCCTGCGCGCGCATGCGCTTCTTGGCGCGCTCGACTTCCTCGGCGCTGACGCCGTCGGCGAGCACCGTCTTGATTGCCGCCGCGAAAGCATCTTCGAGATCGCCGACGGGCAAGGCCTTCTTCGGCGTGGCGTAAAAGCCGAAGGTGGTGAGATCGAGCGAGCCGGGGCTGTAGAAGGCGCCGGCATCGAGTGCCACACCCTTGTCGAGGACGAGCGTGCGATAGAGCCGCGCCGTCGGACCGCCGCCCAGCACCTCGGCGAGGACCTGAAGGGCGTAGGCGTATCGCTTCTCGCCGGCGGTATAGCTCGGCGCCAGGTAGTTGCGGCTCCAGCTCGGCTCGCCGACGCGCGCGCTCTTCATCACCAGGCGCGCCGCCGCGACCTTCGGCGGCTCTCCGAGGCGGCCGCGCTCCGGCACGGCGTGCGCGGCCAGAGGCCCGTAATATTTCTCGGCGAGCGTGCGCACCTGATCGACGGTGACATCGCCGCCGACGACCAGCACGGCGTTGTTGGGCGCGTACCAGGTGCGATAGAAGGAGAGCGCGTCCTCGGTGGTGAGGCCACGCATCTCATGCTCCCAGCCGATCACCGGGTTGCGATAGGGGTGGTGGAGATAGAGCGCGGTGTTGAGCTGCTCGTTGAGCAGCGCCGCCGGGTTGTTGTCGATGCGCGTGTGGCGCTCCTCGATGATGACGTCGCGCTCGGGCAGCACCACCGCATCGTTGAGCACGAGCCCGGTCATGCGCTCGGCCTCGAGCTTCATCACCAGCTCGAGACGGTCCGCCGCGACGTTCTGGAAGAAGGCCGTGTAGTCGGCGGTGGTGAAGGCGTTCTCGCGCCCGCCATTCTGCGCGATGATGCGCGAGAATACGCCGGGCGGCGTCTCCTTCGTGCCCTTGAACATGAGATGCTCGAGGAAATGCGCGATGCCGGTCTTACCGCGCGGCTCGTCGGCGGATCCGGCCTTGTACCACACCATCTGCGTCACGATCGGCGCGCGATGGTTCTCGATCACCACGACCTCGAGGCCATTGGCGAGCGTGAAGCTCTTGGCGTCGAACTGCCGGCCCTCCTGCGCGCGCGCCGCCAGCGGCACGGCGAGGATCAGCACGGCCAGAAGCCTCGACAATAGCGCTCGCGTCACCCTCTCCTCCTGGCAATTTGCCTGCAAGCGCGCCGGCCTTCCCGCTTGGCCGTGCGCACGGCAGCGAACGAGCCCGCCTGCGCTGGAGGCGATCAGCCGACTTTCGGCTCGCCCTTGCGCTCGATCGTCGGCGGCCCCAGCAGCTCCGGTTGCGCCGGCGCCGGCGCCGTGCCCGACGCGGCGCCGGGCGCGGCCGCTGCAGCGGGTGCCGCACCGGCCGCAGGCGCGACCGCGGCGCCCGCTTGCGGGGCTGCGGCGGGGGCCTTGAGACGCTGCGCCTCGCGTTGCGGATCGATCACTGTATCGGTGGGTCCCAGCCGCTTCTCCGGGGTGCGCCAGAACAGCAGCTTGTCGGCGAAACTCTCGTCGACCGGAGCAGCCGACTGCATCGCCTCGCGGTTGACGGTGTCGCGGATGTCGCGGGACGCCGTCGCGGCGCCCGCCTGGCGCAGCAACTGGTTCTCGCCGGCGCTGCGCTTGTCCGCATCCGGCAGGGTCGCCGGCTGTTCGCTGGCGCGGAAGATGGTCTGCCGCGCCTGCTCGGTGGGCGAAACCTCCTGGGTCGGCGGCGCGCCGGGGCGCGGCGGGCGCAGCGAGAAGTCGGGCGGCAGCGCCAGCGGCGCGCTGCGCACGACCGCGAACTCGTCCGGCACCACCTTCTCCATGCCGAGCGCGCGCTTCAGGTCGGTGCAGCCACCCAGCGCCAGCGGCGCGAGCATCAGCCCGAGAACAGCAAATCCGAAGGAACGCTTTGACAAGGGCCTGTCTCCGTCGTGCCTAATTAGGCGCTTCGCGCCGGCCAAGCAAGCTGTCTATAACCATAAGCCCGACGCCGATGCAAATCGCCGCGTCGGCCAAGTTGAAGGCGAACCAGTGCCATGCGCCCAGGTGGAAATCGAGAAAATCGACCACCGCGCCGCGCCACAGCCGGTCGACGACATTGCCGATGGCGCCGCCGATGACCAAGCCGATGGCAACGGCGATCAGCGGCTCCTGGGCGCGGCGCAGCCACACCACGAGCCCGCTGACGATGGCCGCGGCGATCACCGTGAAGATCAGGGCGTTGAGCGTGGCGTCGTTGTTGAAGAGGCCGAAGCTCATGCCGCGGTTCCAGGTGAGCACGAGATTGAAGAAGCCGGTCACCGGCAGCATGCGCTCGATCGGCTGGCGCTCGGCGAAAAGCCCGAGCACCCACGCCTTACCGAGCTGATCGGCGACGGCAACGAGCGCCGCCACCACGAGGCCGCGGCGCAGCATCATGCGCGGCGCGCCGGCAGCGGCGGTTGGCCGCCCAGCGCCTCGACCGCGTCGGCGCAGCGCTGGCACAGGTCGGGATGCGCGGCGACCGTGCCGACCTCGGGCAGCACGCGCCAGCAGCGCTGGCATTTGTCGCCGGGCGCCGGCCCGACGATGACGGCGACGCCGGCGACGTCGGGCAGCGTGAAGGCGCCCTCGGGCGGCGCCGCTGATGTCAGCGTGCCGGCGGAGGTGATGCAGATCTCGGCGAGGTCGAGCCCCCTCAGCGCCTCGACATAGCCCTCATCGGCATGCACGGCGACTGCCGCTTGCAGGCTCGAGCCGATGCGCTTCTGCGCGCGCTCGAGCTCGATCGCGCCGGTGACGACGCGGCGCAGGTCGCGCACGCGCGCCCATCGCTCGCCGAGCGCGTCGTTGCGCCACGCCGTCGGCAGGTTGGGATATGTCTCGAGATGGACGCTCGTCTCCGGTGCGTCGCCGTGGCGGGCGAGCCATGCTTCCTCGGCGGTGAAGCACAAGACCGGCGCAAGCCAGCGTGTCAGGCTGTCGCAGGCATGGTCGAGCACGGTGCGCGCGGCGCGCCGCCGCGGCGCATCTGGCCGATCGCAATAGAGCGCGTCCTTGCGCACGTCGAAATAGAAGGCAGAAAGATCGATCGCGCAGAAATTATGCAGCGCGGTGAACATAGTGTGGAAATCGCACGCCTCGGCGGAGCGGCGCACCAGCTGATCGAGCTCGGCCAAGCGGTGCAGCACCCAGCGCTCGAGCTCAGGCATGACCTCAGGCGCCAGCCGCTCGCTCTCGCTGAAGCCAGCGAGACTGCCCAAGAGATAGCGCAGCGTGTTGCGTAGCCGGCGATAGGCCTCGGCCTGGTATTTGAGGATCTCGGGGCCGATGCGCTGGTCCTCGGTGTAGTCGGTCGAGACCACCCAGAGCCGCAGGATGTCGGCGCCGCTCTGCGCCACGACATCTTGCGGCGAGGTGACGTTGCCCAGCGACTTCGACATCTTTCGGCCCTGCTCGTCGAGCGTGAAGCCGTGCGTCAGCACCGCCTCGTAGGGCGCGCGGCCGCGCGTGCCGCAGGCTTCGAGCAGCGAGGAATGGAACCAGCCGCGATGCTGGTCGGAGCCCTCGAGATAGAGCGAGGCCGGCCAGTTTAGGTCGGGCCGCCGCTCGAGCACGAAGGCATGGGTCGAGCCCGAATCGAACCAGACATCGAGGATGTCCGTCACCTGCTCGTAATCGGCCGGGTCGCGATTGCCGAGGAAGACCTTGGGGTCGGTCGTGTACCACGCGTCCGCACCCTCGCGCTCGAAAGCCTCGGCGACGCGGTCGACGACGCTCTGATCGCGCAGCGGCTCGCCGCTGCGCTTGTCGACGAAGACGGCGATCGGCACGCCCCAGGCGCGCTGGCGCGACACGTTCCAGTCGGGGCGCGTCTCGATCATCGAGCGCAGCCGGTTCTCGCCCTGCGGCGGGATCCAGCGCGTCGCGGCGATCGCGGCGAGCGCCTTCTGCCGCAGCTGGTTCTTCTCCATGCTGATGAACCACTGCGGCGTGTTGCGGAAGATGAGCGGCGCTTTGGAGCGCCAGGAATGCGGATAGGAGTGGACGAGCTTGCCTTCGGCGAGCAGCCCGCCCGCGGCGCGGATCGCCTCGATGACCGTCTTGTTGGCGTCGCCCGTCTTGCCGTTGGGCCAGTAGACGTGCTTGCCGGCGAACAGCGGCACATGCGGGTAATAGGTGCCGTCGGCGCCCACCGTCTGCGGCATTTCGATGCCGTGCCTCAGGCCGAGCTCGTAATCGTCCGTGCCGTGCCCCGGCGCGATATGGACGAAGCCCGTGCCTTGATCGACCGTGACGAAGTCCCCCGGCAGCAGCGGCACGGGAAAATCGTAGCCCTGCCCGTGGAGCGGATGCTGCGCGACAGCGCCGAGGTCGCGGCCCTTGATCTTGGCGGCGCGCCGATGCCCGGCGATCCCGGCAACCTGCGCGGTCACCGCCACCAGCGGCTCGGCGACGACAAAGCGCTCGCCGATCTCGGCGAGGCTGCCCGCGGCCACCTCGGTCACCTCGACAACGACGTAGTCGATGTCGGCGCCATAGGCGATGGCGCGGTTGCCCGGCAGCGTCCAGGGCGTCGTCGTCCAGATCACCACGGCGGCACCCGCGAGATCGGGATGGGACGGCCCCAGCAGCGGGAAGCGCACCCACAGCGTCGTCGAGGTGTGGTCGTGATACTCGATCTCGGCCTCGGCCAGCGCGGTCTGCTCGACCACCGACCACATCACCGGCTTGGTGCCGCGATAGAGGCTGCCGTTCATCAGGAACTTGCCGATCTCGCGCGCGATCTGCGCCTCGGCGTCGAAGCTCATCGTCGTATAGGGATGCTCCCAGTCGCCGATGACGCCGAGGCGTTTGAACTCCTCGCGCTGCACGTCGATCCAATGCGCGGCGAACTCGCGGCACTCCCGGCGGAACTGGACGATCGGGATCTCGTCCTTGGACTGCTTCTTGGCGCGGTATTTCTCCTCGATCTTCCACTCGATCGGCAGGCCGTGGCAATCCCAGCCCGGCACGTAATTCGCGTCCTTGCCGAGCATCTGCTGCGCGCGGTTGACGAGATCTTTCAAGATCTTGTTGAGCGCGTGGCCGATATGCAAATTGCCGTTGGCGTAAGGCGGCCCGTCATGGAGGATGAACTTAGGGCGGCCGGCGGAAAGCGCGCGCTGCCGGCGCCACAGGTCGGTCCGCGCCCAGCGCTCGAGCAGAAGCGGCTCGCGCTTGGGCAGGTCGGCCCGCATGGGAAAATCGGTCTGCGGCAGGAAGACGGTCGAGCGGTAGTCGGTGACCATGGCCTAGCGGATTCCGGACGGCGCGCGCGCCGGCGCGGGCGCGGCGAGAAGACGAGGCAGCGTGTTCCCGGTCCTCAGGCGAGGACCGAGCGGCTAATTCGCGTGATGCGCCGCCGAGCCGTGACCATGGCGCAGAACCATAGGAGAGCGGCCGGTTAGCGTCAACCGGCGCGACCGCGCGGTAGCGTAGCGGTGCCGGCGTTCAGTTCGTGGTGGCGGCGGAGCCGGGCGCGTCGCGCGCGCCACCGGTCGGGGCGCCGACCGCGACGGCGTTCTGTGCGTGGCGCGGCGTGGCGCTTTCCTCGGGCCATCGCGTGTAGCGGTCGGGCGCCGGGGCGTCGATCAGCGGCTTCAGTTGCGGCGCGAGCGCCTTGAGGAGAACGACGGCGAGCGCGCTGGTGAATTTGTAGTTCTCCGCCTCCTCGCCGGACACATAGGCGGTGACCGTGCCGTAGAACCGCTCACCCAGGAAGAAGACGAAGGTCGCCGTGCGGTCGACGACGCGCGACTCGATCAGGGCGCGGCCCGGGCCGAAGGTGTCGAAGCGGTTGTCGCCGGTGCCGGTCTTGCCGCCGACGGGGAGCGGCGCGCCGTCGGCGCCCGCATAAGCGCCGCGCAGCCGCGTCGCCGTGCCGCCGGCGACCACGCCCGCGAGCGCACGGCGCACGGTCGCCGCCACCTCCGGCGCCATCACGCGCTCGGGCGCTTCCGGCCGATAGACCATCTGCGTCTCATAGGGCGTGCCGGCGGCGAAATGCACGCGCTCGAGATCGGTCGTCGGGAGCTTGACGCCGCCATTGACGATGATGCCCATGAGCTTGGCGAGGGCCTCGGGCCGGTCGCCGGAGCTGCCGATCGCCGTCGCCAGCGATGGCACCAGGCGGTCGAAGGGATAGCCCTGTCGCCGCCACTCCTGAAGGATCCGGTCGAAGGCGTCCTCCTCGAGCAACACGCGGATGCGGACATCCTGCTTGTGGGCATTGCGGGTCTTGAACAGCCAGGAATAGGCGCTCTGCCGCGCCTGGTCGCCGGCATCCATCACCTGCCCGCGCGAGGCGCCCGGAGTGGCCTGGAGATAGGCCACGAGCCACAGCTCGAGCGGGTTGATGCCGGCGAGATAGCCGCGGTCGTTGAGCGAGAAGAGCTTGGGCGCGTATTTCGCATGCAGCTCGGCGACGTCGTCCTCGTCGAGCGCCGCGCCCGGCAGCCGCGCTGCAAGGAACCCGCCGAGCTCGGCCTCGGATGCCTCCGGCCGCACCGAGCGGAAAGCGACCGCGAGGCGGCGCGGGATGGGACGGATTCGGGCCGCGAGATGCGCCATGGCCTCATCCGGCGACAGCGCCCGGTATTCCTCGTAGAAGCGCCCGAGATAGGCGCGCCCTTCCTTGTCGGCAAAACGCCGCAGGTAGTCGGTCCGCGCGGGATTCTCGACATCGCTCAGCAAACCGTCCCGCTCGCCGCCCTCATTCTCGTAGTGGCGTACGAGGTCGCGCATCAACCGCACAAAAGCGAGATTGACGGAATGCGCAAAGGCGTCCGCGACCGTCGGGTTCTGATGGTCCTCGGCGCGCTCGAAATTGTGGAAGACGTGCGCGCCGCCGCCGGTGAAGAACGTCTCCGACGGGCTCCCCGAATAGCGGCGCTGCATGGCCGCATCGAGCATCGGCTGCAGCGTGCGATCGCCGGCGCCGGCGAGATACTCGGCCGACCAGCGCCGCAACGGGTCCTGCGTTGCCGCCGCCTCGATGTGGAGCTTGGCGCTCGGCAGCGCCGCCATGTCGCGACGCAGTTCGGCGATGACACCGAGATAGGTCGCGAGGGTGCGCAGCTTCGCCGTCGATCCCAGGATCAGCTTCGCGCCGGAATTGATGTCGAAGGGCTGGTCGAGGCTGTCGGCATGCACGCGAACGTAATTGCGGTCGGCGCCGCGCTCGTAGAGGACGACGCTGTACGCGACCTCCGCCGGGTCCGCGCCGCCCAGCAGCTTGTCGCCGACCAGGCCGAGCGACTTGACAGCGTCGCGGTCCTTGAGGCGCACAAGCACGCCGGCGACGCGCTCCTGCGCCGCGGCGTCGATGGTCGCATCGGCGGCGAGGTCCATGCGGTCGAGGCTGTAGAGATTGGCGGCGCCCAGGGTGGTCATGAGCTCGGTGCGCACGGCATCGACCGCCTTGCGCTCGACGAAGGACGAGGCCGGGGGTGACGGCGGCGCGCTGCGGAAGCGCAGATCGGCCTTGAGCGCCGCGTCACGCAGCACCGGCCCGATCACGCCGGCGGCGCCCAGCCGGCGCAGGTAGCTGTTGGTGAGCGACTGCAGCGCGCCGCGGCCGGCATTGAGGTAGTAGGATGGCCGGCGCTGCGCGATGAGCAGGCTCAGCGCCTGCTTGTAGATCTCGCCGCGGCGTTCCAGGGCGACGCCCGCCGGCGGCCGCGCCGCAAGCGCCCGGTTGGCCTCGGCAAAATCGGTACCGTACCAGGCCAGGAGGCCATCGCCGAGGCCGATCACTTCGCCGTATCCCGGGCGCGACCCGAGCGGCGTCGAGTTCAGGTAGGTGGTGAGGATCAGCTGCTGCGCCGCCAGCGTCTCCGGGCCATCGAGGTAGGTCCGCGCGGTCGCCGTCGACATCTGGCGGAGCTTCTCGACCAGGCCTTCCGTCCGGCCTCCCGGCGAGTGGCGGAACTTCTCGATCTGCGTGGCGAGCGTGCTGCCGCCGCCGCCGCCGAGGCTCGGGTCGATGTACTTGCCGGCGCGGCCGAGCGCGGCCACGCCAAGGCGCCGCCATTCCACCGCCGGATTGCGATTGGGCCGCCGGGGGTCGAGCAGGTCGCGGTCCTCGATGAAGCGCAGGGTATGGGCGACCAGGGGCGGGACCGCGGCAAAGCCCGGGTAAGCCGCGCTGGGGTAGCGCGCGGTCTCGAGCGGGGTCCCCGTTCGGTCGCGCAGCACCAGCCCGGCCTGCGCCTTCTCGTGATAGACCGCGTAGCCGCCGGCATCGATGAAGCGCCCGAGCAGCGGCGACTGCCGCGCCTGACGCTCGACGACGAAATGGCGGGCAGAGAGCCGGTTGATGAAGGACGGGAGCTGGGCATAGCCAAGACGCCGGTCATAGGGGCCGGCCTCGGGAAAGCGGATCGCCGCGCTCGGGCCAGGCTCGACCGTGAATGTCATGTCCTTGACGGCGCGGGAGATGAAGAGCGACTGCAGCGACGAGGTATCCGCCTCATAGGCGGCGACCCAGCCCAGCAGGACGAGGGTAGCGGCCAGGGCCAAGCCGAAGGCCACGCGATCAAAGCGACCCGTGGCACGGTTCGGGCCCGTGGCGGCGAGCCGGCGCTGGGCATCGGCGGCGATCCGCCGACGCGACGAAGGCGCTTGCGGCGCAGTCAATTCAGTCACAACGAGCTTCCCAATGCACTTTTTTTGGTTCGGCAATGCGCCGTCTATAAAATCTAAGCACGCGCGCGCCACGTTGAAATGACTATTTAGACGCATACGTACCGTTATTCTGAATATCTGCCCCGCGCGCTCGCGATGCTCGAGCCGCGAGCGCCCGCGAACCCCAGTTAAGCGATGCGAAACCCAGTGGCCGGAATATCGCCGTCGGTGACGCAGCACGGCGCGGAAGACGGGCATGCCGGGGTCGATGAACATTCAATGGGGAACCGCGGCGCAGCACGCCACGGGCCAAGCGACGCTGCGCCCCACCATCGACAGCGAGCAGCAGGTGGAATTCGCCAGCTCGGCCGGGGACGCTCTGTGGCTGGCCTTCGGCGCGGCTGCGTTTTCGCCCGGCGCCATGTATGCAAAGGCGCCGATTTGGCGCTGGGTCATCGGCGGGGTCGTCGTCCTCCTCGCCGCCGCCGCGCTGCAGCGCGCCTTCTGGCGCGAGCGGCTGTCGCTGGACCTGATGCAGCGCCGCTACACCTACAGCTATGGCTACTGGCCCAGGCTGACCAGCGATGACGGGCGCCTCGACGCGCTCAAAGGGGTGGTGCTGGATGTCGTCGCGCGGTCGGGGAGCCGCGGCGGCGAGATCATCACGTGGGTCGTGTCGCTCGCCTTCAACGACCGCACCCTGGCGGTCGCCGATTTCGGCACCGAACTCGCCGGCTATGAATATCTGGCCGCGCTGGCAAAGCGGCTCCGCATCCCCGCGCTTGACCACACCGGCCGCGGCGAGGAGCAGACCGCCTATACCGAGATCGACAAGCCGCTCGCGGCGCAGACCAGCCGGGCCGCGCGGCGCCCGCTGCTCCCGCCGCTGCCGGACGGCTCCGAAATCGCGCTTCTCGGCGACGTCCCGGAGCGCCGGATCGTGCTGCCCCGCGCCGGTTTCAAGCCGTCCTATTTCGGCTATGCCCTGTTCCCGCTGTTTCCGCCGTGGTTCACCGGGACGCTCTATAACCTCCAGTTCAGCGGCCCGTTCATAGCCTTCGCCGCCCTTTTCGCCCTGATCGCTGCCATCGCCTGCGTTACCAACAAGGAAGTCACCGAGGCCGGCGACAGCATCTCTTTCGTAACGCGGCTGTTCGGCGCGACCCTTGGGAAGCGGAGCTTTGCCAAGCGCGACATCGTCGAGGTCAGGCTAAAGCCGGTGCCGAGCCAGTCCTGGCGCAAGCGCGAGGAGGTCCAGATACGCGCCACGGGCGCGCTTCTCAACCTGACGGCGGCGGGCCGGTCGCGCGATGAGATGGCCTGGCTGGCGCAAGCCGTGCAGGCGATGGTCGCCGCGGTCTGAGCCGCCCCGCCGTCAAGGCGCTGGCACTTCCTTCAGCAGCGCCCGCGCCTGGGCCGCGTCCTCGGCAATCTGCGCCTTGAGCGCGTCGATCCCGGGAAACTTTCTTTCGGGCCGCAGATGCTCGATCAAGGCGATGCGAAGGTGCCGGCCGTAAAGGTCGCGGTCGAAATCGAACAGGTGCGCCTCGAGGCGTAGATCGCTGCCCCCAAAGGTCGGGCGGTGGCCGAGATTGGCGACGGCGTCATGCCAGAGCGTGCGCCCGCCCTCCTCGATGCCCGCACGCACGGCATAGACGCCGGCGGCCGGCCGCAGGTAGTCGTCGAGCATGAGGTTGGCGGTCGGGAAGCCGATGGTGCGGCCGCGCGCATCGCCGGGTTCGACGCGGCCCTCGATCTCCCAGAAGCGGCCGAGCAGCGCCGCCGCCTCACGGGGGTTTCCGGCTGCAAGGAGCTCGCGGATGCGCGTCGAGGAGTAGACGGCGCCCTCGGCCGCCGCGATCGGACCGACTACGGTGACGCCGAAATGCAGATCCGCGCCGCGCGCCTGGAGCAGCGCCGGCGTGCCGCGCCGCTGGTGGCCGAAGACGAAATCGTAGCCGACGACGGCGTGGCGCACGCCGAGATTGCGGACGAGCACGGTCTCGATGAAATCCTCTGCGCTCTTCGCGGCGAAGGCGAGGTCGAAATGCAGCGTGAACAGCAGATCGACGCCGAGCGCCTCGAGGTGCCGCGACTTGGCGCGGAACGGCGTCAGGCGAAAGGGCGGGTCGTTCGGCCGGAAAACACGGCGGGGATGCGGCTCGAAGGTGAGGACCGCGTGGGGCATGGCGGCAGCACCGGCGATTCGGCCGGCCTCGCCGATCACCGCCTGATGGCCGAGATGGACGCCGTCGAAATTGCCGATGGCGACAACCGCCCCGCGCTCGGCGGCTGCTACCGTGTCGTGGCGGAAGAGGCGCATGGCCTGGGAAAATATCGTGTCCGTCGGGTGCTGGATAGGGGACCCGACCGCGCCTCAGCCGCGCGACGGCACCATCACCAGCGCGTCGCCGTCGATCACCACGGTGTCGCCGACGCGGCACACCGTCTTCAGCATCACCCGCGCCCTGTCGCGGATGATCTCGGTGACGGTGACGCGCGCCTCGACCTTGTCGCCGATGCGCACCGGCGCGCGGAAGCTCAGGTTTTGCGTCAGGTAGATCGTGCCGGGGCCCGGCAGGCGCGAGGCGATGGTGGTGGAGAGAAAGCTCGCCGAGAGAATGCCGTGGACGATGCGGCCCTTGAAGCGGGTGGTGCGGGCATAGGCCTCGTCGAGATGGACCGGGTTGTGGTCGCCGGAAATATCGGCGAATTTGACGACGTCGGCTTCGGTGACGGTGTGCTCGTAAGCTTCCGTCATGCCGACCGCGAGATCCTCGAGGGCGTAGCCGGCACCGTTCTTCTCGCCGACGCGAACGTCGTCCATTCGACACTCCAGAGCCAAGGAACTTGCTGCGCCGTTAGACGAAGGCCCGCCGGCATTGTGCGTTGCAAATTAACCGCAAGGGGGAAGCCCCTGCAAGCCAATGCTCGCGCTTAGGTGCTAAGCTAACGTGTATGTGGGGCGTTCGTCTCGCAGTTGCGAGAGATTCTCAACCGCGCGGCGGGCGCGGCGCGATCGGCAGCAGCGCGGCGAGGCCCAGCTGCGCCTCGAGCAGCGCCGCCGCGGCGAGGAGCGCCCGCTCGCCCCTGGGGCGGCCGACGAGCTGCAGCCCGACCGGCAGGCCGGCCCGGGTGAAGCCGCAGGGCAGCGACAGCGCCGGGCAGCCGGTCAGGGTCACGGCGTAGCTCATGCCGAGCCAGTCCACATAATTGTCGAAGCGGCACCCGGCGACGACCTCGACGTAGCGCTGCTCGACCGGGAAGGGCGGCAGGATCACCGCCGGCGTCGCCAGCAGGTCGTAGCGGGCGAAGAAATCGGCGACGCGGCCATAGAGCGCCGAGCGCTCGCGCAGTGCGCGCCCCACCGCCGCGCCGTCGAGCTTCAAGCCCTGCTCGATGTTCCAGACAATCTCGGGCTTGAGCCGGGCGCGGTGCTCGGCCAGCAGCGGCGCGTAGGCGGCGACGAAGCGCAGCGCGCGCAAGGTCTGGAAGATCTCGCCCGCGCCGGCGAAATCGGGCGCCGCCTCCTCGACGGCGACGCCGCGCTCGGAAAACCGCTGCGCCGCGGCACCGGCAACGTCGCGCACTTCCGGCTCGACCGGCAGGAACCCGAGATCGGCCGAGAAGCCGATGCGGCGCGGCGCCTCGGGCGCGAGCGCCGCGTCGAGATAGCCCTCGCGCGGCGGCTCCTGGGAGAGCGGATCGCGCGGGTCGAACACCGCCATGGCGTCGAGCATGAGCGCCGCATCGGCGACGTTCCGCGCCATCGGCCCGGCGACGGCGAGGCCGTCGAAGGCGGTGGGGTCGGGTCCGTGCGGCACCACGCCCGCGCCGGGCCGCAAGCCCACCACCGAGCAGAAGCTGGCGGGGATGCGCAGGCTGCCGCCGAGGTCGCTGCCATTGGCGAGCCACACCTCGCCGGTGGCGAGCGCCACCGCCGAGCCGCCCGAGGAGCCGCCGCAGCTCATCGCCGTGTTCCACGGGTTGAGCGTCCGGCCGAACACCTCGTTGAAGGTGTTGGCGCCGGCGGCGAATTCGGGCGCGTTCGAGCGCGCCAGCACGACACCGCCGTTGCGCTCGAGCGCCTCGACCTGCAAATCCGACCGCCCCGGCACGTGATTGGCGAAGATCGGCGAGCCGTGCGTGCTGCGCACGCCGGCGACGTCCATCGAATCCTTGATGGCGAGCGGCAGCCCGGCGAGCCAGCCGCGGCGCGTCCCCGGCGCGGGCGGCGTCTGCGCCATGAGGCGGCGCGCGCGGTCGCGCGCCCGCTCCGGGCAGCGGACCGGCAGCGCGTTGACGGCGCCGTCGACGGCGTCGATCCGCGCCAGCGCCGCATCGATGAGCTCGAGCGGCGAGACCTCGCGCCGGTCGAGCAGCGCCACGACTTGGCGCGCGGTCATGCGGATGAGCTCGTCGCCGCCGGTCATCGCCGTTGTCCTCCCCGTTCCGCTGACGGTACCGGCCGGCGGCTGACGGCGTCAATTCGCGCGTGCCGCCGCCGCGCGCGCCCCTTCCGCCGGCGAGCCGGCGCCGCTAATCTCGCCGCCAGCATGGATGTGAACAGCGCCGCGCCGCTGCGGGAGATGTGGTATTTCGCGCTGCCGGGCGCGGCGCTCCGGCGCGGGCGCATGGTGGCGAAGACGCTGCTGGGCGAGCCGCTGCTGTTCTGCCGCGGCGCCGACGGAGGCGTCTTCGCGCTGCGCGACATCTGCCCGCATCGCGGCATCCCCTTGAGCTTCGGCCGCTTCGACGGGCGCGAGGTCGAATGCTGCTACCACGGCTGGCGCTTCGACGGCAGCGGGCGCTGCACCGCCATCCCGTCGCTGGTGCCGGAGCAGGAGTTCGACATCGGCCGCATCAAGGTGAAGAGCTATCCGGCGCTGGAGCGGCAAGGCAACATCTGGGTCTATTTCGGCGAGGATGCGAGCGCCGCGCCGTCCGTGCCGGTGCTGCCCGATATCGGCGAGCGCGCGCCCGACATCTTCGAGAGCGTCTCCTTCCCCTGCGCCATCGATCACGCCGTGGTCGGCCTCATGGACCCGGCGCACGGGCCCTTCGTCCATCGCGCCTGGTGGTGGCGCTCGGCCGGGTCGATCCACGCCAAGGAGAAGGCGTTCGGCCCGACGCCCTTCGGCTTCGCCATGCTGCGCCACCGCCCGTCGAGCAACTCCAACGCCTATCGCCTGCTCGGCGGCGCGCCCGAGACCGAGATCACCTTCCAGCTCCCGAGCATCCGCGTCGAGCACATCCGCGCCGGCCGCCACGCGCTGGTCAACCTCACCGCGGTGACCCCGCTTTCCGACGGCGAGAGCGAGATCAATCACGCGATCTATTGGACGGTGCCGTGGCTGAAGCCGCTGAGGCCGCTGCTCAGGCCCTATGTGCGCGCCTTCCTGCGCCAGGACCGGGACATCATGCTGCGCCAGCAGAAAGGGCTGCAGCATCAGCCGCCGCTGCTCCTCATCAACGACGCCGACACCCAGGCCAAGTGGTACCACCGCCTCAAGCAGGAATACCTGCGCGCCCGCGCCGAGCAGCGCCCGTTCGTCAACCCGGTGAAGGAGCGGGTGCTGCGCTGGCGGAGTTGATCGCGTCGCGCGCAGCGCGATCGCGGGCAGGCGTCAGCGGTTGCGCTTGCAACCGCGAGAGCCCGCTTCGTTCAGGAGAAGACGTGGATGCCCGGCACAAGGCCGGCACGACGTGCGCTATCACTCGATAGCTGATCCGCCTCAGTAGCTCGTGTCGAGCTTGAGGTAGCGGTAGCGGTCGATCGAGGGGATCTTGACGTCGCGGCGGGCGCCGTCCTGCTCGATGGTGAGCGGCACGGCGGCGCCGGCCGATCCCAGCGCCCAGACCCTGCGGTAGAAATCGGCGAGGTCCCTGACCTTGCGGCCGGCGACGGCGAGGACGCGGTCGCCGCGGGCGAGCCCGCCCTTGGCCGCCGGCCCTTCGGCCGAGACGCGCGTCACCAGCAGCGCGTCGCCGACCGTGGCGAGGTTGACGCCGAGCCAGGGATGGCCGGCGGCGCCGGGGCGGCCGAGCGTCAGCAGATCGCCGAGCACCGGCATCAGCCGGTCGACCGGGATGAACATGTTGCCCGCCTCGGGCGTCCTGCCCGGACGCGCATCGGGCACCAGCAGCGAGCCGATGCCGATGAGCCGCCCGTCGGCGCCGATCAGCGCCGCGCCGCCCCATTCGTCGACGGCCGGCGCGGTGAAGATGGCGTCCTCGAGCAGGTACTCCCAGCTGCCGGCGAAGCTGCGCCGCGACACGATGGTGGCGGCCTGGACATTGCCGCCGCTGGCGACCAGCGCCGGCGTCCGCTCGGCGAGGCCTTGGGCGCGGCCGAGGCGCAGCGGCTTGACGCCGAGCGGCGCCGTGGCGCGCAGCAGCCCCAGCCCGGATTCATTGTCGAGCCCGACCACGGTGGCGAGCACCGGCTTGCCGTCGCGCGTCGTGACCAGCGCGCCCATCGCCTCGGTGACGAGGTAGCCCACGGTGAGGATGAGACCGTCGCTGTCGATGACGACGCCCGAGCCCGCGCGCGCGGTGCCGAGATAGGGTGCGGTGCGCGCATCGGCGGGGATATGCGTCTCGATGCGGACGATGGCGTCGAGCAGCGCCGACGACTGCGCGCTGTTCTTGTCCGCCGCCGCGGCGGAGTGCGCCGCCAGCAGCAGCAGCGCCGCCGCCAGCAGGATCGCGAACCAGCCATTCACACTCTTGAGCCGCCCGCTCATGCCCGGCCTCCACGCCCCGACGCCCGGCTAACGCTCGCGCCAGGGTAGTGTTCAGATTATCGCATCGGTGCGGCCGCGAAGCACGGCTCTTCCTCGCTCCGTTCGGGCAGGCCTCCACCGCCAGACCCCGTTCGTTTCCGAAGTGTTAACCACATCGTGAAACAATGTTGCCTGCGCCGACATCGACAGGAAGCCGCGTTTGAAGCGGCCGGTCGGCGATTCAGCGGAGGCGTCGGTGGTGGCGGATATCATGGGCGGCAATTCGACGGACGGGCCGGCGCCGGCGGCGCGGCCCGAGATCGTCCTGATGCGCGGCGCCATGGCCAAGCTGCGCCGCCGCATCGCCGACCTCGAAGCCTTCGACCCCAACGGCATCGAGAACCGCAAGGACCCGAGCATCGAGGCGCTGTCCAAGGCGATCGACGGCACCCTGCTCGAGGTGTTCGGCGCGGACACGCCGGAATACGAGCGCTACAGCGCCGCCAGGCATATCGACACCGCGCCCTTCATCATGAACGGCACGCCCATGGCGCTGGTGCGCAGCGGGCTCGAGCAGGGCAAGACCATGGCGATCGCGCTGCTCGACCAGGCGGTCGCCTCTTTCGAGGAAGCGATCGCCGAGGGCAAGGCCGTGGCATTGCGGCCGGCGCCCGCGGCCGCCGCGACGGAGCCGGAGCCGGCGCCGAGCATCGCCAGGAAGCGGACGCCGCCCGCCGCGGCCGCCGCGACCGAGACGGCAGCAGCGGCGCCGAAGGAGCCGGCGGCCGGGCCGGCGCTGCGCGACGTGCTGGTGGTGTGCGGCCACGACACGGTGGTGAGCGGCGAGGTCGCGCGCTTCCTGCGCAAGGCCGAGCTCGATGCCATTCTCATGCACGAGCAGGGCAGCGAGGCGCTGACCGACATCGAGCGGCTGGAGCGCCATTCGGGCGTCGGCTTCGCCGTGGTGCTGCTGCCGCCCGAGGAAGACGAGAAGGCTGCCGTGGCCAACGGCGCGCATCGCCCGCGCGGGCGCGGCGCGCTGGTCGCCGAGCTCTATTATTTCGCCGGCAAGCTCGGCCGCGGCCGGGTCTGCGCGCTGACCACGAGCGAGACCGCGGCGGCGCCCGTGACCGGCATCAGCTACGCGACCTACGACCCCTATGAAGGCTGGCAGAAGGTGCTGCTCAAGGCGCTCGAGGAGGCCGGCTACACGGTCGATTGGGGCAAGGCGCTGCGCTGAGCGGCGCCGCCCTCGCCTACCAGCGGGCGCTCAAGCGGCCGAGCGCGAAGACGAGCACAAGAGCCAGCGAGGCGAGCATCCAGAACACGGCCTCGTCGAGGTCGAACCGGTGCTTGAAATGCTTGAACATCGAGGCCCCCCACCGCGAGCAAGCCCAACCTATGGGCGAGGCCGCCGCCGCTCAATCGAAATCTCGTCGCAGCCGCGGTTTTCGCCGCGATGTGTTGCCGCCGCCACAGGCGCAGGCGGCGGCGCGCCGGTGAATGCCGACGGACCTGCCGGCACAGCATGCCGCAGCGCCGAAGCCGACCGTCAAAAACCGGTTTCCGCGAACCGACAAATATCGATGTCCCGCTGCGCCGCAGCATGGCCGCGCGCGATTCGCGTCGGAGGACTCGCCGAGTCTGGCGAGCAGCAGCGACGCTGTCCTTGTTGCGGCGGCGCAGCATGGCGAAGTGCTACACAAATGTATAGCACTTGCTACAGGTACCGCACCATCAGCGCACCAGCGAGTGCATCAGAAGGAAACCAGGGCGAGGACCATTCGCGGACCATCGCGCGCGCAGCGGCCGTCGCGCCTGATCGCGTGGCTTCGATGCGTGGCCAATCAACGAGCGCCAACCTTGACCGCTTTGCGCAGCCGGACCGTCCCGACTTTCCGGGCAACCGGGCTCGACAAAATGCGCTCGCGCTTGGCGGCATCGTAAACCGCCGTCGTCACGCTGTAGCCGAGTGCGGCGAGCGCTTCCGTCAACCGCGGAACCTTGCTCTTCTCACGCGGATCGAGAAGGCGCCGCGCCTCCTTGTGGTCGATTTCCAGCAGTCGCGAGAGGTCTGCGGCGGTGACGCGCTTTTCTTTGATCGCTCTGTGCAGCGCGACTTTGAGCGCTGCTGTCGCGTCCGGCGCAATCTGATATTGGTTCCGGCCGACAGCGGAAGGATCGGGGATGGTGTCCCCATCTGCGACACGCGACATCAACGCCTCCGACAGAGCGTCGGCCGCCTCGCGTAGCGCCTCCTCTTCCGTCGCGCCATCCGTCAATGCTTCCGGAATATCCGGAAATCGAACCAGGAAGCGACGCGCGGCGTCCCGAGTCAGCGTCGCCGGATAGGCAAAGACCGTGGCTCGCATGTCGATCTCCTACGTCAAATCCTTCTTGCTCAAACCGAGCTGGTCGAGCATCGCACCGAGGAGACCGGGGCCGATCTCCTTCTTGCGGTCCTTCATCGTTGTCTTGCGGGCGCCATAATAAAGCGTGCCGTGGCTGCCCTTGCCGTGGCGTTTGACGAAACGAACGGGAATGCCGGTCTTTTTTCCAAGCGCCTGGATCTTGCGAATGAACTCGCCACCGTTCATCCGATACATGATAGGGGAAAAATCCCCCATGATCAAGCGGTCTGGGGGATTCTTCCCCTATGCCTCGCGGCGCGCCGGGAACACGGCGTGAGCGCGCAGGCCGCGTCCCACAGCTTGACCGACGAGAAGTCCTTGGCGCGGCAGATGTCGAGGATGACCTTCTCGCGGCGCCAGTCCGCGCATCAGCGGCGGAACAGCGAGCGGACCACAAGGCGATGAGG
>WNFB01001396.1_pt1 | contig 27930 bp, 29 predicted proteins | sample 5400501 | NCBI WGS metagenome assembly WNFB01 (sample SAMN13153341, study PRJNA577476) | soil metagenome | isolation source: 200 cm saprolite under Douglas fir tree site 2 hole 1 | place: USA:California | collected 2015-04-18
AACGCGATGTATTGATCGCTCGGGTGATAATCCACGCCTATAATGATCACGTTCGGCTCCTTTCTCCCGAGCCTTTGGTCGTCACACAACCACAGTCTACCCGGGTCTAAGGAGCCGACGTTGTTATGAGATCACTGGGGTGGGGGCTTCATTCCCTGCGGCTAGCTATAGCTAGGAATCGAGCGCAATTAAACCGAAAACGGGGCAGAGTGTACTGCTTCCTTACTACGGGGACCATGGGAGATGCCGAGACATGAGAGCTGGAAGACCAGCCGCAGTTAGATTCTAGGACACCTCTCGTGAGCACTCGGTGCGCGTTTGCCAGAAATCGGGCGCAGACCGCGTGAACTCAATGGCCACGTCCCTTTTCTGACCGCGCTTGCCTGTGAATCGAACAACGTAGCATTCCCGTTCTTCCTGATTGGCTATGTTCGTCAGCAGAAGCTTCTGCCCAACAGAGACGTTTGCAGCGAGGGTAAGCAGCCCGCCGTGCGAACTTACCTCCAATGTCGTTGCTTCTTCGTGAAAGGGGCTTTCGCCGGGCGCGTGACTGTACGCAAAAACGCAAGCGCGGTGCGGGAAGCGCTCGCTACGTCGCCGTTCCATGGTCTTCGCAGCTCGCCCCCCTCCAGCGGCCGTGTTTATCCCGCTGCCCGTGCTGCCTGGTCGTTCTCCCCCCAAAACGCCCTTGATTAGAGCAAAGGCAACAATTGCCGTAGCCAAAAAGACTGCAGCGATTATCGCCCAGAGAACTATACCGTCAGGCGGCATGACGCTAGGGCCTCAGTCTGATCAATCTTCACCACGGCCTCCGGTACTATGAAGGAACGATAAACTAGTGTCGCAACCAGGTGGCGAAGAATCTTCGGCCACTTTCCCAATACATAAACATTCAAACCAATTGGAAGGCTTAAGGTGCTTCCGACATTCTCTACATCGGACAGTCAGGGCGTTTTGCAACCGCGGGGCTTATTTTGCGCGAGTCGCCTTCAGGTCGAGGATAGGCTCCGCTTTATCCCCAGAACTGACTCTGGAAAGCACTTGTCCGACGAAAGGAGCGCGAGGTTGAAAGAGATTATGGGGAATTACAGCTAGCGACGGGCCATTTTCCGGACCATGTGCAGGAGGAGCTTGCGGTCATTGGCGTCTGCCTTGCCCAACAGACGGCGAAGCTTATTCAGAAATCGCGCATCTTTTCCGGAGCTACCGCAAAGGTCTTCGTCAGTCTTGCGCTTGGGAAGATTCGGCAGCTTGGGCGGCTCTTCGCCGTCATAGAAAAGCTGGTACATGGGAATTTCCAAAGCCCTAGCAATCTTCTCCAATGTTTCTATCGCTGGAACCGTATGATTATTCTCGATTCGGGAGATGTAGGGGCGCACAAGGCCCGTCCGCTTTTCGATGTCGCCTTGAGAGAGATTCTTTTCTTCGCGGAGTGCGCGAAGTCGGTCGCCAATAATCATCCGGGGATTATTCCATTGAGGCGAGTAGAAGGCAAGCAAGGGTGACCCTAGACCTTTGATGGATACAACGGGGAAATACTGCAACTGCAATCCGGGGAGGTGGCGGACATATCTTATCGAAAGAGGGACTTCTGTCTTGTCATTTTAATCATCAGCGTATATTTTTGAGTATGTTATAACCTCGAAGTATCGTTAAAGTGAAGGTGTTTAGAAAGATGGACTTACCACGAAATAGCCTAAGCAGCCGTTGGCCAGGCATCAGTGAGAAAAGACCGCAATTTCGGGATTCCCCTATCGACCGTGTTGTTTTTGGCCGGGATATACCTCTTATACGAATCGACTGTCCACTCTCAATGGTATATGGACTTTTACCTTATCGCTGGTGCGACTATCTCGCCGCTCGGCCTGGTGACAGGGTCGTGGGCGATCCAGCGGCACCTGTCTATCAGGAAGTTGGAGCAGCATGTCAGAGGACATCAGCAAATCGAGCCTAGATAAGACCGCAAATACAACGTCGGAAAGAATCCGGCGCAGAAGCGAGCGTGTCATCCTCCGCGTCCCACTCCAGCTGTCGGCGAAGATGCCGGACGGCAAGCGAGTCTGTTTTGAGGCCCACACCCTCGTGGTCAATGCCCACGGCGGCTTGCTGGACGTGGGGATGGCAATGCCCGCCGGACAGCAAGTGATTCTTAGTAACTCAAGAACGCAAAGAGTTGCGACGGGCAAGGTAGTGCGCGTGGAAGGATCGCAAGAGGGTCGTTTTTCACTTGCATTTGAATTTGAGTTTCCGGCCCTCACCTTCTGGCCGGTAAGCTTTCCACCGCCCGATTGGTCTTACGTCGAGTCCAGTGCCTGAAAAGCGAAAGCGGCCATAGATGTGGGTCGCATACGCACCGGCCCTCCCCCTCAAAATCAGTGTTTATGGGCAAGCCATCGTGCGAATTGTGGGCAAGCAAATACAATGAGTTGCGAATCCGGTTTGTGGGCAAGACTGGAAAAGCAGGTTTCGATAAGTATTGGAACGACTCTTCGGGACTTCAAGAACAGAACATGGGAACCCGCCAGCATTCCCTGGCGGCTCCCCATGTTCCGAGTGACCCGTTCCTCTGCGGATTATTATTTGCTGCTACCGCGGTGCTTGGCCGTCTTTTCCCAGCCCTCGCGTGTGCGAGTCTTCTTGCCCTTGCCCTTGCTTGGCGTCTTGTTGGTACTCTTAACCAGGTCCGCGCGGACGTCTCCGGTGTTCGCGCCACCCTTATTGTCGCGGTCCTTACCCTTCTGCGCTGTCGCCGGAATGGCCAGCAAGGAAAGAACAAGGACTGCTAAGGAAAAGTACTTTAGCTTCTTCACTGAGACCTCCTTGACGCTTGTATCTGTGAGGACACTTATACACGCGGATTCCTGCTTGTCTCAGTGCAAGTCACGCTCCAAGAGATAAACCCTTGCTGATAAGGCACTTATGCCTTTGGAGGCGCATCATAATGTTCCGGCCAAGCTTCAAAAAGTAACAGAACCGCACAAGATCTACCTGGGCGCTCGTCTATGTCGCCGCCTGGGGAGTAGGATTCCAAAAATAATCTTCTGGCTAAGTGCTGTTGGTTGGCGTCGGCTTCGGCAAAACGAACATCTAACTTTAATTTTTCCATTTTGAAGCAGCTCACCGCAGCCCTCCGCATTGCTAGAGCCAGGAGAGGGGATTCTAGACGAATCGGGCTGGAGGTAGCGCGCCACTTGTCCGGTGACGCGTTATTCTGGCTTGATGAGCCTCTTAATCATTGTCGCGAAACGTATCTGATCTTCGCTGCGAACACTCTTGAATTTCAGACCCAGTCCACTCCCAGTTTTAGCGTAGCGCACAGTGGCTTCGGCCGTGATCGCTCCGTCCTCAACAAGAAAATTAAGTTTAACCGTCGCATCGACAGGGCAGACCTTCAATGTGTTGATAAAAAGGCCACCCACACTCAGATCTTTAACTCGCGATGTATCTTCAGTTCGGCCGCACCGCCAGAAGACCAACACACCTTGAGGCGTTTCAACTCGCTTGTGGTGCCTTCTTGAATGAAGATCTTGCTTTTTCAAAGATGCGCTCGCCTGGGCGATACCAGCCTTAAGTGAAGGTCATAGTCCACTTCAAGAGAAATGCTGTGATTAATTGCGGAGATAAAGACTTGTCCTACACTCATGCAGCAAATTCCTTTGCAGGTGATTCTAACAGAGATACCACTTCTTCAATGGTCCAAACATGGCATCCGAGTGCTTCGCGAGAATTCAAGAATGCGCATCCGAATTATCACGGATTCCTCAAGAGTTGGGCGAATGCAGGGATAATGACCGTTTCAATCTGCTCCAAGCAGACTTGCAAAACGTGTTGAACTTCGAGTGTGTCCGGCCCTGTTCCCACGGTCGGTTCAGCGAACGTTACGTACGGAAGAAAGGTTCTTTGCACACCCACAATGTCATCCGCCGTAACGACCGAGGGCGAGTCAATTTCTGCGCCATCCTTGAATCCGCCGCGACTCAAAGTGAACACTCTGCCTCCCGTCAATTTAAGGTTTTGGTGAAGGGCGACTCGGGGAAGTGTAACGTTCGGGTGTCGGTGTTTATCGGCGTTAGAGAGTTGAGCAATTAGCCGCATCACACTATGGGTTCCTGTCCCACTACGATACGGCTGGACACTCTCGATGAATGCAAACGCAGCTCTGGAGATACCCGGAAGACGTTTTGCGAAACAGTTATATGGGAGAGGCGGATTGGTGTGCCCGCTCTTGATGAGGTGGTCGGGAATTGTGAGCCAGAGGGGGAAATCACAACTCTTGAACCAGTGAGCCGGAAGGCTGGCCTTAGTCGGATTGAGCTTGACGAGGTCGAACGCCAAGTGGTCTATGGCAGACCGGAGATGATAAACAATCTCTCCAGCGAGAATGGCAATCTCGGGCGGGGGACCGACCAAAAAATTAACTGTCTCTTTTCCGTTCGCATCCTTAATGATTTCATACGAGTCTGTTCTGGAGGTGATTCCGGCAATAACACGGTTGATTGTGCTCAGGTGTTCGGATGCCCGGACAAGTTTTAGCTTGGCGGATTCAAGGCCACTAACCATACACGGCCAATGGTACACTTCCGCAATACCGAAGAGGAAAACCAAATCTCTGGAACTGACTGCTGACCAAATCGAAGTGGTCGGTCAGTTCAACGACTGTCCTCGGGCCTAAACCGTTTCCGCGCACGCCGCAAGGGAAGGCTGTTCGAGAAGGAATGCCGTGCAGTTTTTGATCTAGAGCGCGAAGGTTAGACCGCAGTCAGACTCAAGATTCCTTGAGCGGATATTTGCGCCCCTCTTCAAACCCGGCAAACCACGATTCCTTCATCGCGTAAGCAATCACGTTCGCACTTCCAACGATTTTGTTATCTTTCAACCCCTTCGCGATCTTTTCACAGATAAAGTCGGCTTTTTCTTTCGTTAAGAGTTTTTCCATGTCCATTATGTTTTTCTCGCTCACTTTGGCCGCACCATGTATGTAGCAGTGGAAGGCTGCAAAGCAATTCGAGGAAGATTAAATCTCCGTGACACGTGACTCCGGTTCCGCCTGAATCAGGAATGCCGCGAGATTTTTGATAGAGAGCTCTTCTCCCGATTCTCCTCCCAATGCAGCGGTCGGAGGTTACGCGGACTCTCTGTGCCGCCTTTTGCGACTGGGTTACGGTGGTCAATTTTCCATCCATATTCGCCCTGAGTTCCGTATGACCCATAACGAATTACATTGCCCTTTTCGTCCCTTCGCCATGCATCGAAATTCCTCCCGCCAATCTCAATCGCCTTTTCCCAATTGTCATCAATGCTTTTCTGACTTGGCATACCCAAGACCTCCAAGTACTTAGGCTGAGGCTATGCCACAACTAAGTACCACGCAAGTTACGTAGACTGTCTGCGCTCTTGTCACATGCTATGCCCCTTCGCTCTTTTGTCCTTGTCCCACGGTGGCACACCTTCCAGCTCGTGCTGGTCCAGTATGTTCTTCAAGGTCTGCAAGTACGCCTGATCTGTATGCCGAATGCAACCTGCAATCACTTCCGCCAGTTCTTTGTTATTCATTAAGCGCCCAGCCTCGACATCAGCAATGAGTTGATTGACTGCGCGTATGGACAGGGCCCTTCTCTCCTCAGTGGTGAACACGCCTTTTGTGTCCATTGGCTTCCTCCCTCATTGCATCCATTGTTGATTGGTCTGCCCCGGGTAAACATACATGTTTTCCACATTTGGCGGCTGTGGTTTTTGTCCTCAGCGTTCGTCTATCTTTTCAAGGATGCGCTAGGCTTCCGAAAACGACAGTTCGGGGATGACCTCGGATTGAGATAGCAATTCCCGCCAGTGTTGCATACCCGGCAGACAGCAACCTATTTCTAGCGCTAGTGTTCAGGTCTTGTGGGGGAGAGCAGGGAGACGAGGGCCGTCGAGTAATCGAGGGTCGATTCGTTGCCCGTGCTGCCAGGGCCATCAGATTGTTGCAAAGAGGTGCTGCCATGAACCCACTCTTCGACATTCTGAAGAGGATAGACGCCGTGAATTTCGAATGGGTTGAAGTGGTTCGAGAGTTGCAAACCGCCGAGGCCAGGGTCCAAGAACTACAAGCGCGTTCGCCCGGCGAATACGTCGTCTTTAGCCAGCGCACCCAGCAGATTGTTGCCAGGTTCAACTCTCAGACGGCTGGCGCGGTTGCCGACGGTTCCGAAAACCCTCGAAAGACACCAGCCGTAAGTTGAGCAAAATCAGAGGGTGCGACTCCCCTCTTAGTGGGTTCCGAAAACAGCTGTTTTTGAGGCGGTTGCGTTGGCCGTAGAATTACGTCCTCCATAAGGTCCGGTCTAAACGGACAGAGGGAGGTCAACAACGTGGACATCGCGTTTCTAATCGGCAGGATAATCGCAGGCGGATAGAGCGGGGCCGAGAGTGCAGGCTACTTGCTCTTGTTGCGAGCGATGATCTCTTTCAATGTCAAACTACGGGTAGCTGGCACAAGCACGGCCACGGGCGCCGGGCTCTGGCTCTGGCGTCGGTTCTGGCCCGGGTTCTGGCACCGGCTCTCGTTCTGGCACCGGCACTGGCTCTGGTTCTGGCTGCCCATCAGGCAAACTCATAAAATATTCCTCCACCGTCTGGTCACGCACGAGCTCGGGGTCCACGCAAACAGAAACGTCGCGGGCGAAGAACGCCACGTGGCGATCAACGTCACCTGCAGACCGGATGCCGCAGAAATGTTCGAGCGTAGCTAACCTATCCCCAGTGAGACCAGGCGTTACCCTGCTCTTCGTGTTTCTTTCTAGCGAGGGCTTCGATGCGAAGGCGCTCCGAGCACTCGTCGCAGATGGTGATTTCCGAAGGCTTGCCGCACATATTGCAAACGTGGTGTGCGTGTTCGGGCTGGGGGTCGGATCGCAGGGGGATTATCTCCATGCTTTGCCTCCTTTCTAACCTCTCGACCAGGTCCATCGAAGCAGCAACCTTGCTCCGCACGGGCAATTCACCACTCTCTGCTCCGGACCTGGCATCAGGTACGATTCGCGCTCAAAGCCGAAAAGCAGATGAGCTTGCGCGTAATGCTCACTCCCTTCTGGCGTCGACCCAGAAACTTGATCGGCCGGCAGCGATGTGATTGTGGGTGCGCTGGTCGAACACAACGTACTCGCCCCGAGATAGTGTAGTCAGCTCCTTAATGCGAATGTTCGCAGACGCAAGGTCGCTCACCGGCTCAAATCTGCGGAAACTTCCCGCGGGTTCTTTCTTCAGGATCTCAAACGGAGAACGCATGGATGCCTCCCGCTTTGCATAGTGTTGTAAAGCAAACTGAAGGAGGGAAAAAGGGTGGTCACGCTAAGCAAGGACTTGGCGCGGAAGACCAGCAACTAATCCTAGTGGCTCGGACAATTTGCTGGCTGCAGTATGGGCGCTAGTTTCGTGAAAGTACAGTCTATTTCGAAGTTCAGCGCAACTCGGATCATGCGGCAGATCGACGCGCGCACGCCGGGGCTTGGCTGGAAGAAGATCGCGCGTCAACGCGGCTGTGGAGTCAGCACCGTGCTTCGCGTCGCCGAGGAAAGCTCGCATTGGATTCCCCGCAGTTTAGGATTGAAATGCGGTAGAGGCAGGAGAGGGGATTCTACACCCGTTTGTTAGTACCTGGGCCGCTAGGAGTTGCGCAGCGACGACCGGGACATTGTAAGCAAACAAGGGGGAATGGGCCGGTGAAGCTCCAGGTATAGCAATGCTCACATCGTATTGCTGAGCCGTGTGTGGCTGGGTTCCCGTGGACGGCGTATTCACAGTTACTATTCCTGTCGGAGTAAGCGCCAACGATTGCAAGACCGATGGGTCTATGCAGCTACAGCTCGCACCCGTATCGATTAGTGCCTGTATTTGAAATTTGAACTCCGTTCGGAATCGGCAGACCGGCAGCCGTAAGCGCGGTGTGTCGTGCCGCGCTTACGCCGATGTAGGCCATGAGCAACGGCCCCTGCGGTGAAACCTGTAGAGTGAAATGAGGCACTTTCGTTTAAGTCGCTCAGGAGACAACTTGGGGTTCAACGAATCGAGAAATGAATTGGATTTGCTCAATTGAACTGATTTGCTTTACAAGGAAGGGCTCAAGCTTGAACCTCGAATATCCCTCCTTGATCGCGTCCTCGTAGCTGCTAAACGTGTCCACAACTTCTTCCCCGTGAATGAGCACAAACTTTCCCTCGAAAGCCTTAAGCTCAGGCAGTTTTTTCTTGTATGTTTCCATTTCTTTTTCGAGAGCCATAGCGCACCTACGAATAGGTATACCTTGGATGCGTGGAAGCGAGTGAAGGGGATATTACAGGACAGTGCTTGGACACGCAACCCCACCCCCCCGTTCCGTCCTTGCGGCATGCGTTCTGATGCGTCCTGTGGCATTCCTGTTCGCCTTAGCTTCTCTCCCGGCACTGTCCGCTTGCGGCGTATAATCCGCGCCGCATGGAAGACTCCACCAAAGAGTATGTCCGCTATTTGTTGATTCGCCTCAAAGAGTTATATGGAGAAAATGAGGCACTGAAAAGTTTGTTTCGGACATCGCCTACCCAGGGACTCCGTCAGCATTGGGAGTCGGCTTTAGCCCGGGTACTTCAGGACCCAGAGGCTCGCCAAGCACTTGATGCGAAGTTTGATCCGCACATCGAGAAAATAATGAAAGCGTTTGAGGATGAAGAGGCGATTTCAACTCTCTTACGAACTCCGACAAAAGGTCTCCCAAATTAGATTCTTTGCCCTGCAATGGCCCCGTTTGCAATAGCTCCTCTACCTTGCGCGGCACTTAGTTGTGTTATAGCCTCCCGGCTTTGGGGAGGAACTATGCTACCAACACATCAATATCAGGTGATTCACGCGCCTGGGGCGCAAATTCAGCAGACCCTTGCACCACTAACAACGCAAGGCTGGCGACCTATTCTCATGACCGCTGCCACTCTAGGCGTTAATGGCATGGTTCAGGTGTTCGTTATGTTGGAGAAGCCCACTGGCGCTTGAACCGACTCAACGGATTCCACGTAACCTCTGCACTGGCGTAGGCTCATTGTCAGCGTCGCTGAAACACCCAACCGGAACCGCTGCATTGCCTACATTGAGCAGCGCCCTCGTAACCCATACCGGTGCAAGATGGGCATTCGGCCCAGTCATTCTCCTGGTTGGCGCTTGAGTTTGTTCCCGTGCATCTCTTCGTGCCAGCCATGCGCCCACACTTCCCGTTGGCTAGTTGTAAGGAATAGCCGGGTGCTCCACACTTTGTACAAGACGTAACTGGCTTGGGCCGCTTCATTAACGGGTAGAATAGTCTCCTGCCGCATATCTGTCACTTCGATGGCTAGCTTTGATTCTATTTGATTTTGCGGGGCTGAGGAGGACTTCGTGGAAATAAAATCGAACGAGACTGTGTTCTTGTTAAAGCACCGAGGCGGCGTTGCGCCCGGCCTCGTGATACTAGAACTTACGATTGCGCTGACGAAAGAAGATGCCGTAGCGGGAAAGGGCGAAGTATTAAAGCTAGCGATTCCTGCTGATCACGCGGAAAAAGTAATCTCCAGTATTCGGACCGCACTTCAACGCCTCAGTCGAACCAACTGAGCAAATTACGCGGTCGAGTAATTGGCTTGCCAGATGACTCCATCCCTAGTCCACTTCCACGCAGTGGCGGCAGACGTATTTCCCCTCGCTCCCAGGTTCAGCGATCTCCCAGAATAGAGGGCTGTCGCATTTGGTTAAGAACGGAAATTCGTCACTCGTTACGGGATCAAGAAATACGGTGATTGTTCCGCGCTCTACTGCGTTGGCAAACTCGGGCGGCACATCGCGCGGCCGCCGCTCGGAAATCCAGACCCCGCTCCGCTCGCTAATTCCGGCTTGCTAGATATTTTGAGCCATGCTCGTCAAATTTTCCCTGAGTGCGCGACGTTGCTGATTCAAGCAAACGCCGCGATGATGAACGCCAAGAGCGAACTTGAGAAAGCATACGCTGCGTCGAGAAAGCAAACCTTCTTAGCAACACCGGGGCGAGCACCTGAGTACTTGGAACAAGCCGAAGGTCTACTGGACGCCGCTTTTCCAAAATAGCTGAAAGCCCTGATTTTGTGCTACGTTTGCTGCGTAGCACGGCGGGATTTGAGCGCAAATTCCTGGCCGGGTTCAGTTGAACCAGCGACTCAGGTGATGCTATGCTGCCGTTGTGCCCGAGTGGCGGAACTGGCAGACGCGCCGGACTCAAAATCCGGTGGCCGCAAGGCCGTGATGGTTCGACCCCATTCTCGGGCACCAAAATCCTCTGAAATCGCTGTTTCCCCATTGTTACCAGTTGTTGCCAATCAAGCCGAAAACCTGCTACACGATGACATACGGTGATACATCCGGCCAGTACGAGAATCGCAGAAAAGCCGCTAAAATCGCAAAAACCTCAAGTTTTGGCTTGTATTGCTATGGTGGGAACTTAGGAGCAGGGGGTCGAACCCACACGGTACTAAGTACCACTGGATTTTGAGTCCAGCGCGTCTGCCAGTTCCGCCACTCCGGGCCAACAATTCAAAATAGCACGCCCGCGCCTCGCGCTCAAGAAATCAACAAGACATCCACAGCCCCCGGCTGGACTCGCCCGCACCCAAGGTCTAGTCTATAGGGCCCCGCTCGACAGGGGTCTCCCCTCCCGGAGACGATCGAACGGTTTTCCGAGGCTCTGCATGGCTACTGTTACCCCCCTTTCAGAGGGAGCTCGCCCCGAACACCGTGGCCTCTCCTTCTGGATGGACCGCGTCGTGGCAGAACTAGAGAACGTGCGCTCCTCGCCGGATGCGGATGCCGTCCATGATCTGCGTGTAGCGATACGGCGTTGCCGTTCGCTCGCAGCCGCAATGAAAGAAGTGGATCCCGACCCCGCCTGGCAGGAAATGCGCAAAATCGCGCGCAAACTTTTCCACAGCCTCGGTGCGCTACGCGATGCCCAGGTCATGCAGGACTGGGTGAAGGGGCTGGCCCCGGAAACCGACCCCGTTCGCGCTCACTTGCAAGCCACCTTCGAATCCAGAATCGCGGGGCTGCGCGAGGCGGCGCTTCGCGCGGCCGGCAAGTTCGACGAGAAAGCCTGGAGGCGGCTCGAACGCGCCTTGCGGCAGCGTTCACGGATCGTGCCGGCGGGAAGTCTTGCTGCAGAATGCCTGGCGCTGGAACGATTCGAAAGGGCCCGTGAACTTCACGCCAAAGCATTGCGCACCGAAAAATCCAGGCCATGGCACGCGCTGCGCATTGGATTGAAGCGTTTCCGCTACACCGTCGAAGGCCTCCTGCCGGAGCAGTACGCGGCCTGGAGCGATAACCTTAAGCGCGTTCAGGATCTTCTTGGTGACGTCCACGATCTCGATGTGCTGCTCGCCACAATCAAGAAATCCGATTCGGTGGAAACCGAGGATTCCCGCAAGACCTGGGAAGAAACCATCGAACGCCAGCGCCACGAACGCATTGAAACGTATCGCCAGCTCACTCTGGGCAAAACCAGTTTGTGGAATGAATGGCGCTCCGGACTCCCCACCAATGGCCGCGTCGAAGCGGCCGCCATGGCGCGGCTGCGCGCGACGGCCCGGGCCACCGATCCGCATTCCCGGCGCACCTCGCTGATTTCCCGCATCGCCGTAGCCCTTTTTGATGCGCTCCGCCGCGCGGATTGCGCTCCCGCGTTCGCAGATGCTGGGTTTCGCCGGATTTTGTTGGCCGCGGCTCGCCTGCAGGGCGTCAGCGGTGCGGTCCCTGAAAAGTCTCCGCAGAAAAGCGCTCGCAAGTTCCTCCTGAGTCTCGCGATTCCTCCCGGCTGGACGAACGAGGAATGGGAAATGCTGGCCTCCGCCGTCCGGTATCACCGCGGCGCCGAGCCCAGCGCGAAAAGCGGCGTTTTTTCTCGGTTCTCGATCGAACAACAGGGCAAAATTCAAGCCCTCGCTGGTCTGCTGCGATTTGCGCGCGCTCTCCGCAAATGTGGAGTGGACACCGGCGCGGGAATTCGCGCCGAAAAATCTGCCGATGCGGTCATTCTTCGAGTCCCCAACTTGGCGGACGATGTGGACAACGCCGCACGCCTCGCCGCCGGCAAGCACCTGCTGGAAGACTATTTCCAGTGCCCACTCATCGTGAAGCCCGCCGCGAAGCCGGACAAACTCGTTACGCTGCCCGCGCGGCCCGTTCCAGAGTTCTCCGTCGCCTCGGATTGAAGAACCGACTCTCGTTCAACTGAAACCTGCTCACGATTACGCTGTAGCTGCTCTATTTCCCGGAACGCCGTAGCAGCTTAGGAGTTGCCAGCCACACCAATTCTGCAATGGGGGGCGAGAGGCGCTTCAATTCAATCAAGGCGACGCCCGCTTTCTTCAGCGAACTGATGTGGCGTTTCGAACCCAGCGCGGTGGCAATGATTTCATCCAGTTGCGGTGCGTGCCCAAACAGAAAAATACAGGATGCTTGCTTCTCCCGGACCAATTCACGAAACAGGAGCGAAGGCTCCGCTCCCGGCAGTAGCAAATCCGTCCGGCGAATCTTCTGTTTGGCATAATCGAATTCCTTCGCGAAAATCTCAGCCGTCTGCATCGCGCGGACGTACGGACTCGAGAGCAAAAGATCCGCAGTGGCCCCCAGCGCCGCCACGCCCTTGGCCACCTGCCGCGTTTTTTCGACGCCCTCTTCGGTCAGGTACCGCTCCGGGTCCGACGGACACTTCGGGTCTTCCCGGTCAATCGCAATCCCATGGCGAACGATATACAGCTGCATGATTTCCTTTCAACTTAATTTCGAAATTGGTTCAATGCGCAATCAGGAACAAACTCTCCGGATTGTTTCTCTACCTTTCGACTTTCGACTTTCGACTTTCAACTTTGAACTTTCGCCTTTGAACTTTCATCCCGCCTGCGATTGCCGGAAGTAGATCCTCACGTGAAATTCCTTTTCAAACAGCTCCGCGCTGCGATTGGCATCGCGTAGGTCTTCCGCCGCATCCCCTCGCGCGCTCACCTGCAAGCCCACCGCGCCGCGCTGGAACGACGCGCGAAGCTTCAACACGTGCTGCCGGTGCGAATGATCGAGCGCCTCGGCAATCCGCAGAATCGCCGCGAGCCGGCGCGTGATTCGCCGGTCCGCATTATTTAGAGTGGAGTACGCGGCGTGATGCGCCGCGGGCTCCGACTTGCGATTGTGATAGCGCACCAGCCCCGCGACGATTGCGCGGTCGCGCCCCTCGAGCCCCGGAATATCGCCATTCAGCGCCAGATATTCTCCGTGCTTGTGATGCCCGCGGTGCCCGATCATGTGCCCGGTGTCATGCAGCAAGGCTCCGGCTTCCAGTAGCACGCGCGACTGCGCAGGAAGATGATGCACCGCCTGCAACTGGTCGAACAGAAGAATGCTCAGCTCCCGCACGTGTTCCGCATGCTGCGGATCGTATCCAAGCCGCCGCGCAAAACTTCGCGTTCCCACGATGAGCTGCCGCGCTGCGGCGTTGTAGCGGTGCGGCTCCTTGCGCGAAAAAGCGTCCCGCGCGATATCCTGCAGCACCCCCTCACGCACGCCAACGCCGGGTATCGCAAACGTGCGCAAATTCAAATATCGCCCGAGCGTAATGAACGTGATCGCCGCAATCGCCATAACGTCGGCGCGGTCGCGCCGTACGGCGTAGGCCTTCATGCGCGCACGAACGTCGCGCCTCAAGATGTCCGGGAGCCGCGCGCGCAAAAGCGACAGCTCCATCGTCGGCAAGCCCTGGTGCCGTGGCCCCGGTGCGACGTTCGCCAGGCTTTCCGCGTTTCCACCAAGCGCCACTGCCATGCTCTCGCCCAGGTTCGGCCGCGGCGCCAGTTTCGATTCCAGCAGTGCCCGCACGTACCGCCGCACTTGTTCTCCCTGCACGGGACGGATCACGCCGGGGAGATTCAGCGTCGTCAGCAATCGGACCGTTCCAACCGGTATCTGCGCGGCTTGCTCCACCGCGTGGTCCCGCAGGATGCTGATTTCCAGGCTCCCACCGCCCAGGTCCACAATGCAACGCGGCGCCTCCGGTCCGCTCGCCGCCAGCACCGCTTCCCTGCCCAGCCGCGATTCCTCTGCGGCGCTGATCACTTCCAGCGCAATCCCCGACCTCTTCTTGATCGTTCGAACGAACGCTTTGCGGTTTTGCGCTTCGCGGGTCGCGCTTGTCGCCACCGCCCGATACCGCGTCACTCCGAATTCATCCATCACTTCACGGAAATGCCGGAACGCTTTGGCAGCTTTCTTGAAAACTTCTTCGCTGAAGCGATGCCGAAGAAAAACGCCTTCCCCCAAACGCAAAGGATAGCGTTCTTCGTGCACCGGCTCGATATCCAGCGCGGAGTAGGCGCGTGCCACAGACAAGCGCAGCGCGTTAGAGCCGGCGTCAATTGCCGCAATGTGAACCGGCTCAGGCATTTCGGAATCTACCGCCAGAGATGCGCAAGCGCCGCCGAAGGGGTGTATTTCGTGCTGCGAATCCCCAGCTGTTCACCGATGCGCTGGCGCAGTTGTTTGTTCACGGTGGAAACGCTGGCCTCGCCGTCCAGCTCGATAAAACCGTGCCGCTTGGCCATCACTTCGAATTCGCGTTTGATCATCGTCTGGTAGCGGATGAAGGACCAGTAAAGATCGTGCGACAGCGACATATCCCGCCCCGCCTCCCAATAACTGATCGCTTGCGCTTTCTTGAACTCGCGCCCGAACGCCGTCTCCGGCCGGACGTTCAGCCAGAATGTCAGGTGCGGGCGCAACGCCATGGCATACAGTCCGCCCATGTAATCTCGATTAATCCCGCGCACCACGCCGCGCGCGATCAACGTGAATATGAAGCGATCCGCAAGGACCACCGTTCCGGAACGCAGAGCCGGCAGGATGCGATGCTCCACCTGGTCGAAGAAATCCGTCGCGTACATCAGCGCCAGCGTCAGCCGCGTCACCGCGTTTTTTGCCAGCAACTCATCGATGTCGCGTCCCACCAGATTCGAACGCCGCAGCCCGCTCGTCTGTACCGCGAATCCTTCCGATTCAAGCCACTCCTGCAGCAGAGCAATCTGTGTCGAGCGCCCGGAACCGTCCATGCCCTCGATGACCACCAGGCTCCCGGTGATTTCGCTCGGGTCGAATCCCACCAGCGGCTCGCCGAAAAAATATTGCGCGGAGGCTTCTTCCGTTGCCGCCGGCGCCTTCGCGGGCGGCGCCGCGGGAACCTCGGCTGTAATTGCCGCTGCCGGCGTCTTGTCTTTTTCCTGGTCGGGCATGGTCACTCCGAGTCCTGCGCGCGCGGAGCGAAGCGCTTCAGATCGATCTTGGACGCCACGATGTCGCGCATCTGCTTTTGCAGCTTATTCACCGGCAGCGTCCCATCCAGCACCACGAAATTATCGGAGTCCACCATCTTGTCGTACTCTTCCAGGATCCGCGCCTGGAACAATCGGAAACTCTCCGCCCGGTCGTACGACATGCCCAGGTCCATCCCCGCTTCATAATATTTCAATTTTGGACGCCCGCTCAGGATCCGGTGCACCGCTACGTCCAGCGGCGCGCGAAAATAAAACGTGATGTCCGGAATCGGCGCGAAGCGGTACAAGTTCCGCAGCCACCGCGGCGGGCAGCCGCGCGCCGCATCCCGCGCAAACGCCGTGTAGATGTAGCGGTCCGCCAGCACCAGATAATCGCCCTGCAGCAGCGGCATGATTTGCCGTTCGCAACGGTCCGCAAAATCCGCCGCGTGCAACAGTGAAAAAGTTGCCGGCGTCAGCAACCGCCGCTGTTTTCCGCGCCGCGTCGCCGATTTCACCAGTGGCGAGGAATTCCACTCCGTAAAGTGCAGCCGGTACCCGCCAATTTCCAGCCAGCGCTTTAGCAAATAAAGTTGCGTGCTTTTCCCTGAACCGTCCGTGCCTTCCACGACGATTAGTGCTCCCGGATACGCGCGGCTCGGTACCGGCCGCCCCGGTTGCGGAAGTGTGGATTTCCCCGGCTCGGTCCGCACCGGCTTTTGCAATGCGTCTGGGTTTTCAGTCATTCTGTTCGCGTGAACCCGCTCATCCGTCTGACACTAATCCCGATTTGTTACTGTGGCATTACAACACAACGGCCGTTGTCGGCAAAATGACCGCCCTGTTCTCAATAGCTGCCAAAAAACTCACTTGTCTTGCTCACTTTTCCGGCAACCCGCTTAAAAGAGCGTGACCTTGATGTGCAGGAATTTCTTCGGATTCTTCCGGAAATCCCCGATGAGCAGCCGCATATCTCCGGTCAACTCCGTCAGATTATCGTACAACTTCGGGTCGGAAAACATTTTGCCCGCTGTGGTCGTATTTTCGTTTAGCTTCGCCGTGGCCGCCGCCAGATTGCTGCTGGTGTCGCGCATTTTGTTGTACAGTGTTTCGTCCGTCGCAAGCTTTCCCAGCGTGCCCTTCCCCGCGCGCACATCGCCGATCATCGCATTGCCGTTGGTGATGGCCTGCTTCGCTTGGTCGTAAAGCGTGGGGTCATACATCAGCTTCCCGATTGTTCCCTTCTGCGCGCGCACGTCCGCCAGGATCACGTTCACGTTGTCCAATCCCTTATCCACTTTCGTGTACATCTCGTCCGAAGCCACCAGCTTCCCCAGCGTCCCCTGCCCCGCTTGAACGCTGCTGATCATCTCATCGCCCTTGGCCAGGATGCTATTCAAATGCCGGTAGGCCTGATCGTCGGTCAGCAGTTTTCCGAGCGAACCTTTTCCTTCCCTGACGCCTTGAATCAATTCCTGCACGTTTTCCGAAAGCGCCGAAAGATTGCCGAGCACTTCCGCGCTCCGTTCCACCACTTCCTTCATCGCTTTCTCTTCCGTCCCCTTGATCTCCCCATTCTCGGGAATCGGCAGGCCCGAGACGCCGCGCGTCACGTTTACATAGCGATTGCCCAGCAGGCCTTCCGTCACCAGGCTGGCCGTGGAATCCCCAAGGATGTATTCGCGGTATTTCTTGTCCACGCGCATGTCCACTTCAATATTCCTGTTCTTGTCCACCTTTTCCTTGCTCCGCGGCACGATCTTTATATCTTCCACATTCCCGACTTCCACGCCGTCCAGCCGCACCGGCGCTCCCTTCACAAGCTGCGCGACTTCCGGCAAGAATGTCTTCAAGTTGTACTTGGGCCCCAGAATTCCCGGCGCGGTCACGTAGAAAATTCCCGCTCCAAGCACGAACAGCCCGACGAGCACGAAAAGTCCCACTCGCAATTCCGTCCAGGTGAGTTGTTTGCGATACGCCATTTCTTCTTCCCTCCCTCTGTTCCGTGAACAAGACTACCGCACAATCACACGAGAAAACGTTTAAGATAGGGATCCTTGGAATTTACAATCTCTTCCGGTTCTCCCTCGAAATAAATTCCTCCGTCGCGGTAAACCAGGAAGCGCGTGCGCGCACTCCTCGCCGCCCACGCTGCGTTTCCGTTATGCGCGTTTGCCACCACACGCTTGGCTTCCGCATCGAAATGAAAATTTGCCAGCGCAAAACCGTCCTGCAATCGATGGGTCGCCAGCAGTGCCGTCACCCCGTACACATCCCGCAGCCGCAGGATCAGCGTAATGATCGTCTGTGAAGTTATCGGATCCAGCCCCGCCGTCGGGGAATCGTACAGCACAATCGGCGGCTGGTTGATCAACGCCCGCGCAATCGAAACGCGGCGCCTCATTCCTCCGGACAATTCCGATGGCAGCATCTCGAGCGTTTCCTCCAGCTCCACGAACCGCAGCACTTCCAGCACCCGCGGCTCAATTTCTTCTTCGTTCACGTGGTCTTCCCGCAAGCGGTACGCCACGTTCTCCGCCACCGTCATCGAATCGAAGAGCGCACCTTCCTGGAAAACAAATCCGACCTTGCGCCGGAAGTCCAGCAGGTCCTTCTCTTCCATGTTCGAAACTTCTTGTCCCAGCACGCGCACCACGCCTTCCGAGGGCGCCAGCAGCCCGGCAGCAAGTTTCAGCGTCAGCGTCTTGCCGGTGCCCGTCTCGCCCAGCAAAATCATCGTCTCCCGCGGCTCAACGCGAAACGACACTCCTCGAAAAATATCGCCTTCGTCGAAGCCAATGCGAACATCCTTGAATTGGATGGCTGGACCGGAACCGGAGGGAACTGTGACGGCGCTGCTCATCGCATGCGCCCATGATTATAGCGGGAATTGCGCCGCCGGTCGCCGCGGATCTCCGCAAACGCGAACCGGACTCGTGGCAGCCGTTAGAAAATCTTGTCGGCAAAGAACAGGGCGAGTTTTGTTAGGAAGGCATCGGCAACGATAATTAGGATCGAGCCCAGCACCGCCGCCTGCGTCGTCGCGCGTCCCACGCCTTGCGTGCCCCCGCGCACGGTCAGACCTTTGTAGCATCCAATCGTGGCAAGAATGAATCCGAACACGATGGGTTTCGAAAATCCCTGCATCAAGTCCGCGAAATCCAGCGCATCAATGGCGCGCCTCCAGAACTCGACCGCGCTTAGCCGCAGAGACAAAACGGAAGCGACGCAGCCTCCCAGCAGTCCGATGAAGTCCATGATTGCGGTCAGCAAAGGAAGCATGAGCAGCGAAGCCAGCACGCGCGGCACCACCAGCTTGCGGTTGGGGTCCGTCCCCATCGCTCGCATGGCATCCACTTGCTCCGTCACCAGCATGGAACCGAGCTCCGACGCAATTCCTGTGGCGCAGCGCCCCGTCACCAGCAACCCTGTAAACGCCGGACCCAATTCTCGCACCAGCGCGATAGCCACCACGTCTCCGGTCAGAGAGCTTTGCCCAAAACGCGTGAATTGTGACCCGGTCTGCAGCACCATCACCGCGCCGATAAAAAATCCCGCCAGCAGGATGATCGGCATCGATCCCGCCCCGATAAAATCCATCTGTATCAAAGTATCTTGCAAATAGTGCGGCCCGACAAAGATGTTTGCGATCGAGCGCCCGCAAAGCATCGCATAGTCCTGCACGGACGCCACGGCCCCCTTGGCGGAATCCGTCAACAATTCGAAGACGGAGATGGTTTTTTCGTCTTTACCTTCGCGACCGGCGGCCTGGAAAGGAGTGTCTGCCACGAGTTCCCGTTTGCGTTGACTTCGCGCCGCGAATTCTCAGCGCATCAACTGCATCGAAAGCCTATCTGTGCTGCACGAACACGTCAAGTAAGCGATGCTCCCAAGTCCTTGACTGGACGGGCAGCAGTGCTCCCGCTACACTGATTGTTTTTACGACAGCTTCGATGGGCTTCTGAGAGGGCGCCGCGGGCAATGCTTCGCTTCTACACGGCCGGTGAATCGCACGGACAAGCGCTTCTCGCATTTGTCTCCGGCCTGCCCGCGCAACTCCCCATCGATGTCGAATTTATCAATCGGGAGCTGCACCGCCGCCAGCTCGGCTACGGACGCGGCGGCCGTCAGAAAATCGAGAAGGACCAGGCGGAAATCTTTGCCGGTGTGCGCCACGGAAAAACCATCGGCGCACCCGTCGCCCTGCGCATCGAAAACCGCGATTGGGCCAACTGGGAAAAAATCCTCCCCGTCGAAGCCTCCGAAGATGATCCTGGCACGAAAAAACTCCTCGCACCCCGCCCCGGCCATGCCGATCTGGCAGGCGCGCAAAAATTCAATTATCACGACGCGCGCTACATTCTCGAGCGCGCCTCCGCACGCGAAACCGCCGCGCGGGTAGCCGCAGGCGCTTTCGCAAAATTGTTCCTTCGCGAACTCGGCACCGAGATCGCCAGCCATACCGTTCAAGTGGGGCATGTGAAGCTCGACCGCGCTGCCATGTGGGAGGAAATTCGCGCCATCAGCGGCAACCTGGAATCCCCGCTGCGCTGCTCGGATTCTGCCACCGAAGCAAAAATGAAATCCGAAGTAGACGCCGCCCTCAAAGCCGGCGACACCGTCGGCGGAATCTTTGAAGTCGTCGCGCACCACGTTCCCGTCGGCCTCGGCAGCCACGCGCAGTGGGACGAAAAACTAGATGGCAAACTCGCCCAAGCCGTTATGAGCATTCAAGCCGTGAAAGGCGTCGAGATCGGCGCCGGCGTCACCGCCGCTGGCTCCTACGGCAGCGAAGTCCAGGACGAAATTTCCTACGACAAATCCGCGCGCCGCTTCCGCCGCTCTTCTAATCGCGCCGGCGGCCTCGAAGGCGGCATGACCAACGGCGAAGACGTCATCGTCCGCGGCTACCTGAAACCGATCTCCACGCTCCGCCGCGCCCTCGGCACCGCCGACCTCGTCACCAAGGAACCGGTGCAGGCCGCCTACGAGCGCTCCGACTGGTGCGTCGTCCCCGCCGCGGGAGTTGTCGGCGAGGCCATGGTCGCACTTGTGTTAGCCGATGCTTTTCTGCAAAAATTTGGAGGAGACTCCCTCGCCGAGACGCGCAGGAATTTCGACAACTATGCCCGACAAATCGACGAGTTCTAAGCCACTGCCTTCGGCAGCGTCCGGAGCACAAGAGACCGCCACGGTCGCCGCGTCGGAAACACCGGCGAAGCCCGTCAAGATTTATCCGATCGTCAAGTACGGCGATCCCATCCTTGAAAAGCCCGGCGCGCCCATCAAAAAATTTGACGCAGAGATGGAGCAGCTTGTCGAAGACATGTTCGCTTCCATGTACGCCGCGCAAGGCGTGGGGCTTGCCGCGCCGCAAATCGGTTTAAGTCTTCGCCTCACCGTGATCGACGTCACCGGCGGAAAAAATCCCGAAGCCAAGATCATCCTGGCCAATCCCGAAATCATTCACGCCGAGGGAGAAGTCCGCGAAGAAGAGGGCTGCCTCTCGATTCCCGGCTTCCGCGGCTACGTCATCCGTCCGCAATTTGTCACCGTGAAGGCCCAAAACGCCAAAGGCGAATCCTACGAAATTCGCGGCGAAAATCTTCTGGCGCGCGCTTTCTGCCATGAGGTCGATCACCTCAACGGCATTCTTTTTCTCCAGCATCTCAGCATGCTGAAGCGCGACCTCATCAAGCGCAAAATCAAAAAGCTCCGGAAACAAGGCGAGTGGTAAGCGCCGCAACCGGCCCGTTGGCGGCCGCAGAGGCGTAAAGATGCGCATTCTTTTCTGTGGCACGCCTCAATTCGCCGTTCCCACCCTCAAGCACCTCCTCGCGCAACCCGAGTTCGAGCTCCTCGCCGTCATCACTCAGCCCGACCGCCCACGCGGCCGCGGCAACCAAATTTCCTCCTCCCCCGTAAAAGAAGTCGCTCTCGCCGCCAACCTCCCCGTCCATCAACCCGAAAAAATCCGCGCCCCCGAAGTCCAGGAACTTTTGCAAAGCTATTCCCCCGACTTCATCGTCATCATCGCCTACGGCCAAATCATCCCCGCGCGCTTGCTGCCAATCCCGAGATACGGCTGGATCAATCTTCACGCTTCCCTTCTCCCAAAATACCGTGGCGCCGCACCCATCAACTGGGCCATCGTCAATGGTGAAACGCGAACCGGCCTCACCACCATGCGCATTGACGCCGGTATGGACACCGGCGACATCCTCTTGCAGCGTGAGCTCGAAATCGGCGCAATCGAAACCGCGCCTGAGCTTGCCGCTCGTCTCTCCGAAGCTGGCGCGCCGCTGATAGCAGACACTCTGCGCGGCCTCGCCGCGGGAAAAATCACTCCCCGCCCGCAAGACCATTCCCAGGCCACTCTCGCCCCCATGCTCAAACGAGACGACGGCCGCATCGACTGGAACCGCAACGCAAAGGAAATCTACAATCGCATGCGCGGTTTCACTCCCTGGCCGGGATCCCACAGCGTCTTTCGCGGACATTCCTGCCACCTCTGGGGCGAGCCGGTGTCTAACAAAAAGGGCAACGCCCCTCCGGGCACTTTGCTCCTGGAGGACAACGATCTGCTCGTCGTGTGCGGTGGAACAACCGTTTTGCGTCTCTCAGCCGTCCAATTGGAAGGACGCAAACAAGTTGCCGCATCCGAGTTTGCCAATGGCGCACGACTGAAGCCGGGTGAACGCTTTGGCCACACCTGATTTGCGCCAAGGGAACCGCTAGGGCATACTCGTTTTCTGCGCTATTTGCTTGCGTTGAAACACTCTTTGACGGACCACGATGCCGGGAGCTCATTTTTCATGACCATTTCTGATTCCTCACGAACACGCGGCACTCTGCATGCCCGCGCCGCCGAATTCCTGCGCGTCGCCGCCTGCTGCGCCCTCGCGGCGCAACTCTCCACCGCGCCATCTGCCCTCGCCGCGAACGACAAAGCCTCTTCCCTGCCCGCAGCCTCGACCCCCGCAAGCGATCCCGTCCTCAAAGCCATGCAGGCGGAACTCGCCCGCGCCACCACCGAACTTGGCAAGACCGAGCAAGCGCCTTATTTCCTCTCTTACACCGTCTACGACCAGGATTTTGTCGTCCTCGTTGGCGCTTACGGCAGTTTGCTGAACAACGTCTCCGCGCAGCGCCGTCATGTCGACGTCACCATGCGCGTGGGCACGCCCGAGCTCGACAACACCCACGGGCAAAGCCGCCCTAGCGGCGTCAGCTCCGGCACGCTTCCTCTCGGCAACGATCAGGACGCCATCGCGCGCGTTTTGTGGGAACTCACCGACCGCGAATACAAGCGCGCTGTTCCTTCTCTACTCAACGTTCGCACCAACACCGCCGTCCGCGCCGAAGAGGAAGACAAGTCCCCCGATTTTTCCAAGGAAAAACCACAAACGCACATCGGTGAAGCCCCCGCAACGCCCGCGCTCGATCGCGCCGCCTGGGAAGGCGAAATCAAGCGCCTCTCCGGCGCCTTCCGCAAATTTCCGGAAGTCTACTTCGCTTCCGTGATTCTCCAGGTCCAGAACTCCAAGTCCCGCATGGTTTCCAGCGAAAGCAGCACCATCGTAAGTCCCAGCACCTCCATTCGCCTGGTGATGGAAGCGCAAACGCGCGCCGAAGACGGCATGGACTTGCTTCGCGTGGAAACATTTCAAGCCCCCTCGGCCAGCGGCCTTCCGAGCGAATCCGAACTCACGGCCAAGATCAACAAAATGGCTGCGGATCTCAGCGCCCTCCGCAAAGCTCCGGCCGCGGAGCCGTACGACGGCCCCGCCCTCTTGAGCGGCCGCGCCGCTGCCGTCTTCTTTCACGAAGTGCTCGGCCACCGCCTCGAAGGCCATCGCCAGCGTGACGAAGAGGAAGGACAAACCTTCACGAAAAAAGTCGGCCAGGAAGTGCTCCCAAAATTCCTCAGTGTCATCGACGATCCCACGACGCGTGAAATTGGCGGCATGAAACTCGCCGGCGCCTTCGATTTTGACAATGAAGGCTCGCCTGCGCAGCGCGTCGACGTGATCCAGAACGGCGTCCTGAAGAATTTCCTGATGTCCCGCATGCCCATCAAGAATTTCAGCCAGTCCAACGGCCACGGCCGCAACCAGCCCGGACTGATGCCCACGGGTCGCCAGGGCAATCTCATCGTCACCTCCACGCAGACTGTTCCCGAAGCGGACCTGCGCCAGAAATTGATCGACGAAGTAAAAAAACAGGGCAAGCCTTTCGGCCTGTACTTCGACGACATCCAGGGCGGATTCACCCTGACTACGCGTTCCCTCCCGCAAGCCTTCCAGGTGCTGCCGGTGATCGTATACAAAGTTTACGCCGACGGCCGCCCCGACGAACTAGTCCGCGGCGTGGACATCGTCGGCACGCCGCTCGCCGCGCTGACTCGTATTTTGACCACCGGCGATCAGCAGCACGTTTTCAACGGCGTCTGCGGCGCGGAGAGTGGCCAGGTTCCCGTCGCCGCCGTCGCACCCGCGATGCTCTTCTCCGAAATGGAAGTCCAGAAGCGCGCGCACGAACACGAGCGCCCGCCGCTCTTGCCGCCGCCCGGTTTTGAAGACAACGGTGCCGCGAAAGACGCGCAAGCCAAGCCGGCGGTGAAGCGGTGAAAATCACGCGCAAACTCACACTCGCGATTGCCGCAATTTTCTTCACACTCAACACCCCTCCCGTTCGCGCCACGGACAACGCGAAATCTTCTACCGATGGGGCCATGGCCGCTGCTCGCGCCGCCGCCAAAGGCGATGGACTTCTCGAAGCGCTTCTCATCGAACTCGATCGTTCAAAAGCCCAGCTGAAAATGGATCAGGTTCAGTCGCCCTATTACATCGAGTATCGCGTCAACGAAGTGGACGACTTCGGCGCGGAAGCGGCTTTCGGCGCCATCCGCGAAAATCAGCACGTTCACGTCCGCGTTTTGCGCGTCGTCGTTCGCATCGGCGATTACCAGCAGGACAGCTATTTCGGCCGCGGCCAGGGCGAAACCAGCATTCTGCCTCTCGACAACGATCCCATCGCCCTCCGCCGCCAGATTTGGCTCGCCACCGATTCCGCTTACAAAGCCGCCGGCCAGGCGCTTGCGGAAAAACAAGCCGCGCTCAAGCAATTCAGCGCCGACCCCAATCCCGTCGACGATTTCGCGAAAGCTCCACCCGTGATCGCCGTCGAGCCCACCGTCACGCTGAAAATCGATGAAGCCGCGTGGCGGAAAACCCTCGAAGATGTAACCAGCCTCTACAAGCAATATCCGGATGTGCAGTCGGTCACGGCTTCCGCGCGCTTTTCTGCCATCAACGAATATCTCGTAACTTCCGAAGGCACCGTCACTCGCAATGGAAAAACCACTTACTTCGTACAATTGAACGGCTCCGCGCAAGCTGCGGACGGCATGCGCCTGGGCCGCAGCCCGGCTTACATGGTCGCGCGGCCGGAAGAATTGCCCTCGCGCGATGCGCTCATCGCCGACGCAAAGACCATGCTGCAAACCGTCGTTGCGCTGCGCCTGGCTCCGATCGTCGAGGAAGAATATCGCGGTCCGGTCCTCTTCGCCGCCGACGCTGCCGACGACATCGTCGCTTCACTCATCGGCCAGAATGTGCTCGGCCGCAAGCCGCAGCTCGGCAAACCGAATCGCACCACGGGCCCTTTCGCGACCAGTTATAAGACGCGCGTGCTGCCGAATTTCCTGACGCTCGTGGATGATCCCACGATGAAAGATTTCCAGGGCAAGAGCGTCGTCGGCAATTACGCTGTGGACAGCGAAGGCGTGAAGTCGCAAGCCGTCAACGTCATCGAAAACGGCATGCTGACGAATTATCTCGTCGGCCGCCAGCCCATCCGGGACTTTCTTACTTCGAACGGTCACGGCCGCGCCGCACCCGGCTCTTTCCCCGGTCCGAGCCTCGGCGTGCTGCTGCTGAAAAGTTCGGAAGCGCAATCGCCCGACGCCTTGAAGCAAAAAGTCATTCAGATGGTCAAGGACCAGGACAAGCCTTACGGCTATCGCGTGGATACGCTCGGCCCGGGCAATTCACCGCGCCTTCTTTATCGCGTCTACGCGAAAGACGGCCACGAAGAATTGGTCCGCGGCGCGGTCTTCAACGAGCTGGACATTCGCGCGATTCGCAATGACTTGATTGCCGTTGGCAACGATCCGCTGGTGAGCAACCGCACCGGCGGTGCGCCCACCACGATCATCTGCCCTTCGCTGCTCTTCGGCGAACTCGAAGTCAAGCGCGCCGACACCAGCAAAGATAAACTCCCGGACTATCCGCCCCCGCCGCTGGCGAAGAAATGATTTATGTACGGACGGACTTTAGTCTGTCCCTTGTAGCGTCGGCTTTCAGCCGGCTTTGCGAAACGCAACAACGCAACATACTTCTGACTCCAGACTGTTCACTGTGAACTGTTGACTGTAAACTGTGAACTGCTGACTATTTCTTCCATGACCCTTCGCGAAAGACTCGAATGGCTCACCCGGATGACCTTCCTCCTGTTCATCCTGGCCTCTGCCGCTTTCCTGAGCGCCATCACCGCGATGCGCATCGCCATCCACGGCCGCGAAGTGACCATGCCCAATCTCGTCGGCAAAAATGTTTCCGAAGCCAGCCAGTTGCTGCAATCCCGCGGCCTGGTGCTGCGCGTCGCGGACCGCATCTACAGCGATCAGCCCATCAACGTCGTTGTGCGCCAGACTCCTCCCTCCGGCTTGCTCATGAAAGTTTCGCAGCAGGCGCACGTCGTGCTCAGCCTCGGCCAGCGCCAGTTGCAGATCCCGCTGATCGAAGGCAATTCCCTGCGCGCGTCGCGCATTGAACTTCTTCGCGGCGGATTACAGGTCGGCGAAGTCACCGCCGTCTCCATGCCGGACCAGCCGATGGACGCCGTGGTGATTCAGACTCCCAGGCCCGGCGCGGGAGCGTCCTCGCCGCGCGTGGATGTTCTCGTCTCACAAGGTTCCCGCGAAACCGCTTACGTGATGCCGCACTTGATCGGCTTGAATGAAACTGACGCGCAGCACCGCCTCGACGTCGCCCAATTGCGCCGCAAAGTAAACTACGTCACCGCCCCGCAATGGCCCCACGCTGCCGTGATCGACCAGTCCCCCCACGGCGGCACCCGCATCCCCGCCTCCTCCCTTATCGAATTGACTGTCGCAAATTGATGCAGGAATCATGACGGCTTCTGGCTCGGGTCAGGCTCAGGGAAAGGAGATGGGGAAAACGAGGTTGGACCCGAAAGTTGGCAGAGAGATAGAAGGACCGGAGGTCAGCGAGAGTCCGCCCAACCCTTTCCGCAAACTTCACTCCGTTAACGACCCGCCCTCAAAGCGTAGGCCGCGACGTCCCTATTTTTACTCGTGCCTGAGCGCGGCCATCGGATCAATCCGGCTAGCTCTCCGTGCCGGAATCCAGCAGGCCAGCGTCGCGACACCCAACAGAATCGCCGGTACACCGATGAAAACCGGAAGGTTGATCACGCCCTTCGTAATCGCGCGAACGGAAATCACGAGCGCAAGCGCCCATCCAATCGCCGTGCCCCAGGTGATTGCACCCAAGTTCTCGCGAATAATCTGCAGGACGACCCTCCCGCTGGTGGCCCCAAACGCCAGCCGCACGCCGATCTCTCTCGTTCGCCTGGCCACGGCGTACGAAACCACGGCGTAGATTCCGATCGCCGCGAGGCCGAGCAGGAGTGGCCCGAGCACGACGAACATCCGCGCGGGAATCCGGCGAAGATAGAGGTTTCGTTCGATGTGCTGAGAGAATGTTCGCACGTCGTAAAGAGGGAGCATCGGATCGAGATCGCGCAGAACGGCACGCGCTTCCGACGTGAGTGCGGTCTCATTGCCGCCGCGCGTCCTCAGGTGAATCTCGCCTTGGATCGCTGGAAGATCCCGGTACGAGAAATAGACCGCTGGCTGCGCAGGCTCGCCGAATGCGTTGTAGACCGCATTGCGCGCCACGCCGATGATCGCGAAGCTCCCCTCGCTCGTCTGTAGGCGGCGGCCAATCGCATCCGCGCCATTCAGGTAAAGGCGGACAAACTCCTCATTGACGATGGCCTGTGCGGGCGCCGCCCTATCCCCCATCTCGGCAAAGTCGTTTCCCTCAAGGAGCGGGATGGCCATCACCTTGAAGTATCCGGGCGTGACCGTGTTGGAAATGGTTATATCCTGCCCCGCCTCCGTGCGCACGCGGCCTTGCACAGTGAAAGACCGCGCCGGAATTCCATGCAAGTCCAGCGGAACGTTCGTTGCGATGGCGGCTGCCTCGACGTCCGGCAAGGATCGGAGCCGTTCCAGCAGGCGCGCAGCAAATTCGCGCTCGGACGCCTCGTCGGGATTCCGTCCGCTTAAGTCATAGGCGGCCAGCAAAACGCCCTCGGGCCGGAATCTCGGATCCGTTTGGCGGGCCGAGCGAAAACTCTGCAAAAAGAGCGCCGCCGCGATCAGGACGACCATCGCAAGTCCGACTTCCACCCCCATCAGAACTTTGCGCGCACGGCTGCGAGGCGGCGTGTTGGAACTGGAGCGAAGCCCGTCCTGTGGATCCAGCCGTGCCAGATGGACCGCCGGCGCCGCGCTGAAAATCAAACCGCACGCAGCACC
>WNFB01000798.1_pt1 | contig 27919 bp, 28 predicted proteins | sample 5400501 | NCBI WGS metagenome assembly WNFB01 (sample SAMN13153341, study PRJNA577476) | soil metagenome | isolation source: 200 cm saprolite under Douglas fir tree site 2 hole 1 | place: USA:California | collected 2015-04-18
TGGCATTCTCGGTGCAGGCTTGGGCGCAGCAGTTCACCCCTTCCACTCATACCGCGCTGATCTTTTCTTTGGAACCGGTGTTCGCCTGGCTGACTTCCTTCCTGTTTCTGGGAGAACGGTTGGGTGGCCGGGCCGCCATCGGCGCGCTGTTGATCCTCGCCGGCGTGGTGATATCGGAGGAGAAGGGCGCCGCCGAATCGATGGCTGTGGCGCCGGATCACGCTGGCGTGCCCGCAGGGGCCGCGGAAGATTTCCCGGCCGCAGAAGCTGCTGCGGAATGACAAAAATAAATATCTTATCGGCACGACTTAACAGACTGCGGAAAAACTGGGGCATGCGTGCAGCACCGTGGACGCGTGCAGCACCGTGGATGCGGCCCTTCAGGGCCGCGAAAGCCGTTCCGAAACAGTGACGGCTTTTAGCCGCTGTGGCAGCGATTTGTCGCGCAGGCGCGTTTTTCCGCAGCCTGAGGAAAGCCCATTCCCAACAGCAGTCAAAAAAACCGGTTAACTTTTTGCTAGTTTTCTGCGTCTAATTATAGTTCCTCAGTTATCTGTAGGCCCCGCTTGCTGATTTTTGTAGGCCCCCGTCTGCTGATTGATGAACAGGTATAATCAAACGTTCGATTTTCCCGGAGGAAGTAGCCTATGGATCCGCGCGCAAGCGCTTTCTGGGTGCGTCTAAAGGCGAATCGGTTCGCCTACACCCTGACAATTCTGGCCACGCTGGCAGTGGGCATTCTAATCGGTACCATCGTTTCCTACGGCGTAAAGGGCAAGGAGGCTCAAAAGAGCTCCAATGCCACGCCTCTGAGCGTGCCTCAGCCGCAGCAACTGTCGAATGCATTTTCCCAGATTTCCAAGCAACTGGAACCCAGCGTCGTCAATATCAACACCGAATCAACCATCAAGAACCCGCATCGGCGGCGGTCACGTCCCGGTAACCCAGGTGGTCCAGACGAGGAGAATCCCTTTGAGGATTTCTTTGACCGCTTCTTTGGCGGCCCTGGCGGCCAGGGCGGACCGGGCGGTGACGGCAGCATCCGCGAGCGCTCGTTAGGATCCGGTGTAATTGTTGATCCCAAGGGTTACATTGTGACCAACCGCCACGTAGTCGAGAAGGCCGACCGCATCCGAGTGCGGCTGCAGGACGATCCACCGACCGTGCTGCACGATGCCAAAGTGATCGGCACCGACCAGGAGACCGATCTGGCCGTAATCAAGATCGACATGAACAAGTCCTTGCCCGCAGCCAAGCTGGGCAATTCCGATAGCATGCAGGTAGGCGATTGGGTGCTGGCCATCGGTAGTCCATTCGGTCTGAATGCGACGGTCACTGCTGGCATCGTTTCCTACAAGGGCCGCAGTATCGTTCCAAACCGAAATTTCCAGTCCTTTCTTCAGACCGATGCAGCCATTAACCCCGGTAACTCCGGCGGTCCATTGGTGAACATGGCAGGGGAAGTTGTTGGCATCAACACCGCGATTCTCACCGACACCAACGCCTACGCAGGTGTGGGATTCGCTCTACCCTCGAACACCGTGGTGCAGGTTTACAATCAACTCATCGGTCCGGAACACCGCGTATCTCGCGGATCAATCGGAGTACAGTTCAACGCACAGGCCGTGCCTGCGGTTTCCCGCGTTTACGGCGTGAACTCGGGCGTGACCATCGCCTATGTCATGGCAGGCAGCCCCGCTGAGCAGGCGGGACTGAAGGTGGGTGACACCATCACCGCCGTCGACGGCAAGGAAATAAAGAATGGTGACGAACTGGTGGCCGACATCGCCAACAAGAAGCCCGGTACCAAGGCCAAGCTGACGATCGTTCGCAACGGCAAGAAACAGGACGCCACGGTAACCGTTGCGGACCGCTCGAAACTCCTGGGCTCTCGCTTGGGCGAAGAAGAAGAAAGTAACGATCAGGAGCAACCCAAAGAAAGCAAGTTCGGGGTTACCGTGCGCCCCCTGACGCCGGAGATCGCTGATCGACTCGACATCCCCGCAGGTAAGGGCGTGATCGTGCAGGATGTGAAGCCGGGTTCATTTGGCGATGATGTTGGCCTCAACCGCGGGGATGTCATTCTTGAGATCAACAAGCAGCCGGTAAGCAGCTCAGATGACTTCAACCGCATCGAATCCAGTTTGAAGAGTGGGCAGGATGTTGTTTTCCTGGTACATCCCAGAGGCGCTGGCCGTCAGGACGGAACTATCTTCATAGCCGGTACACTTCAGTAACCTTGATGTGACCAACGGAGACCTGGCACTGACAGCCCGAATCAGGGATGATCTCAGTGCCGGCCCGTTGGGCGTGATTTTTGTAGTAATGCGGATTTCGCCAGAACCAGCCTGATCAAGGATTCGCTTCGTCGTAGAGAATTCGTCGTAGAGAACAATACAAAGGGATTCTGTAGAGACTCAGCTCGGCTGCGTCTCGGCTTTTCGCATCTCAGCTTGTTGCATCTCAGAACCTGAGGGTGAATTTGAGAGTAACTGCTCTACTGTCGCGTCAATTGTTGGGCACGGGATGTGGGTTGTTGCTGACGTGCCTCCTGGCCTCCGCTCAGACTTCCCAGAGCGGCAAGGGAGTCACGCGCACGGATTCGTCGGCCAAATCCCATGCGAGTAAATCGCAAATGGTCCACAAGAGTGCGAGCATAAAATCGGCGACTTCGATTTCGCCCACCACGTCGCGCAAGGGCAAGAAATCGAACAGGAAATCGAAGAAGACAGCCGCCAACTGGCGCCACCGCGGCCAGCAGAAGATCGATGCACAGCGCGCGCGAGAGATTCAGGAGGCGCTGATCCGCGAGCATTACCTGGACGGCGAAGCCACCGGTGTCTGGAATGATGCGGCGCAGGAAGCTATGGAGCGCTATCAGGCCGACAATGGTTGGCAGAGCAAGACTGTCCCCGATGCACGGGCCCTCATAAAACTGGGGCTGGGTCCAAATCACGAGCATCTGTTGAATCCGGAAAGCGCTATGACCAGCTCCCCGCAGACGCCTCATGCTGAACCTACAACCACGCCGAGTCCGACCGCAAGTCAGCCGCAAAGATAATATGCCTCTCGATTCCTATCTATATCCATGTCCATCGTACTTTTCCTGCGGACCAGAAAGTCTGCCTAGAGTCTCATCTAACATTTCCCACAAAGGATGGAAAGATGTCTCGCATGAAAGCCGTGCAAGTCAGCAAAGCGGGAGGAAATTTCGAAGTTGTTGAGCGCCCGATCCCTGAGCCCGGACGCGGGCAGGTGCGGATCAAGGTCGAAGCATGCGGCATCTGCCACAGCGATGCTCTGGTGAAAGAAGGACTCTGGCCGGGAATCCAGTATCCGCGCGTGCCGGGGCACGAGATCGCTGGGCGCGTCGACGCGGTTGGCCCTGACGTAACCAACTGGAAGCCGGGCCAGCGCGTGGGCATCGGCTGGCATGGCGGACACTGCTTCAAATGCGACCCCTGCCGCCGTGGCGACTTCCTTCTTTGCCAGTTTGGCAAGATCACCGGCTTCAGCTTTGATGGCGGTTACGCCGAATACATCGTGGCTCCTGCCGAGGCCGTGGCCGCCATTCCCGATGACTTGCCCGCCGACGAGGCTGCCCCGCTGCTTTGCGCGGGCATCACTGTTTATAACTCGCTGCGTAATTCGGGAGCGCGTGGGGGAGACCTGGTAGCTGTTCAGGGCATCGGCGGGCTGGGTCACCTCGGAATTCAATATGCGCGCCAGATGGGCTTTCGCACCGTGGCCATCGGGCGCGGCAAGGACAAGGAGCCTCTCGCCAGAAAACTGGGCGCGCACCAATACGTTGACACCGGCACCGGTGCTCCCGCCGAAGCACTGCAAAAGCTCGGAGGAGCGCGCGTGATTCTCGCCACCGCGCCCGATTCGAAGGCGATCTCGGCTGTGGTCGATGGACTGACAGCCAACGGCAAGCTGGTGATCGTCGGAGCCAGTCCCGAGCCTCTCACCATCACTCCGCTGCAACTCATCGGCGCACGCCGTTCCATCCAGGGATGGCCCTCCGGCACCGCCAAAGACTCCGAGGACACGATGCAGTTCAGTGCGCTGACGGGGGTTCGTCCGATGATCGAGCGCTACCCGCTGGAAAAGGCCGCCGAAGCCTACGAGCAGATGATCAGCGGAAGGGCACGGTTCCGGGTGGTGCTGACGATGGGCGGGTGAAGTGCGCGGGCTCTACAATGCTGCAAACTCTTGCCGTTTAGCCGGTGCATTTCTGGGCGAGTGAGTAAGATTCGAGGGGGTGCGGCTCAGCGCCATTCATTTGAAGGACGGATCTTCTGTGCTCTGCCACTCCGACGAATGTGGGCTCAAATATCTCTTCACCCCTATGTCACGGAGCACGGCTCTGGGATCTTTCAGCGTGGGCGTTTCAGGCTCAATTGGGCCGACATAGGCTGCAGATAATGGCTCGGCCGCATCGGCTGCGGTGTCATTGCTCATCAGAATTAGCTGACCGATGAGGAATCCAGGATACAAAACCTGAGGAGTGTTCGAAACGTTGGCAATTTCGAGTGTCAGGCAGCCGCGATAAAGGGGATGTATCCACGGAGCCGTCTCGATGACGAGAAAAGTACGGGCGACTGATGATTTGGTCAGTATCTGTCCGGAAACGTCGTTGGGGAGTTTGATGAACTCCAGCGTCGCTCCTAACACGGTTTGGTGCGCTGGAATGACAAGATAGCTTCCCAATGCCTTGTGAACTCTGAGATGTGAATGCTTGGCAGAGTCTGGCTCGGTTGGGTCCAGGAACGGCGCTGGCGGACTCTGCGGAATCAAAAAGAAGCACCCAAGCCGAAGGTCAAGGGCATCGTAGTCGAAAGGTTTCTTGCTTCCAAGGATTGGGGTAACCACGAGGCTCTCTGGTTTCCACCCCGGCAGCGCTAGACGCTCGTCGATTGTCGACCTGGATAAAACGCTCACGGCTCTTTTAACAAAGCAATGTCTTCCAAAGCTTTTGATGTCCAACTCTCAAGCTTTCTAACCCAATATGCCTGTTGTTCTGCTGAATCCGGATCTTGGCCCTCGATCCGAGACATCAACTTCTCGACATGTTCGAGGTAGAAGCAGGCAAAGCAGTTCAGTAGCGTGATGCTGCTCGGGACGACCTGTTGGGATCGTTGGTTGCCGACCTCGATGGTGATGGTCGAGGGTACGATGCCCTCGCGCAGATAGCGGGTTATGGGCTCCCGCAATTGGCCAAATTCATGTACTCCGACATCTAAGGAGCGCACAATCTTCCCAAGGTGAGAGTTGATCTCCGGAATTATTTTGAAAAATGCCTCCACAAGCGGTGCTGTCCCCGCATCATCAGCGTCAATGAAGTCGCTGTCCGCGAGGTCACTCAATGAATCCAAAACACGCACATACCTGGAATCAATGTTGCGTACCTGGGGCCACCATTCCAGTCGCTTCAGCAGGTCGGCCTGATACTTGACGCGAAATGGATGCGACGGGTGGAGCGGATAGAAATGGATGGGTGGCCGGGGCTTTCTGATCGCAACGGCCCCATTCTTGTCTAACAGGTTTGGAAGGTCGAACGACTCAATGAAAGCGAAGGTGTAACATGGGCCTATCAAGCAGACGGCAAAGAGGTCGCAAAACAGTTCCTTACCCCAGCTAATGACAGTATCTACGAGCCGACTCTTATCAGTTTTCTCTTTGGTCTGGTACTCCGGCCCGTAGGCGAGTTCGACTGCAGCTCTTACTTCAAGCCGAAGCTGGTCGTCCAGCGATTTTTCCGAGTAGACATATTCACCGATTTCGTGGGCTACAAACAGTTGAGGAACAGGTAGCTGCCCTGCGTACTCGGTATTCCAATCAAGCCCAACCCTGATGGGAACTCCTCGGCGGTCACGATAAATGCAAGGTCTCGTGCTGCTCCCCGAATCCAAGTCGGATTCACCTGCAGATAATCGAACGTATCCGTGAGGAAGATCGCGAAATCTGCATCTTGCAGTCCAGGCAGTTGTCGCGTCCGCTCCAACATGGCCGAAACTAGCGCGGTCGGCTGGTTCAGCGTGTCTGCATCACTTGCTGGCTTGATAAATTGGTGCAACTGTTTCCAGACGCGCCTAATTGTAAAGACTTCGCCACGGGTTTCGTGAAACTCGTCTTCAGTGGCAGTTTCCAAATTTTCGGACGGGAAGCCAGCCAAATGCTTTTTCGTGGCGACGGCCAGTTGTTTAACATACTGGAAAAATCGCGCTGAGGATTCGGTGAATGATACGGATTGCGGAATCCGCGTACAGGAAGCCGAGACTGAATCGACAAATCCGTAAAGGGCTGACACCTCGCGTACGAGTTGATTACGAAGCGAAGCCATTAATCAACGGACAGTCTCAGCCAATGACGGATCGTCGTAGTGATAGAGGGCTCTATTTTCGACTGCGGAAAAGAACCCAATTGTAGCGCGGATGTCTTCTTCACTATACTTCTCACCCGCGTGTATCCGAGCGATTTCGTCCCTTAGGTTGGGGTCATTGAGTACGTGAATGACCTCTTCTATGGTCTGAATCTCTTCGAAGCGGTTGAACCCTGCCTCGTCGTGCAGCTTTGCAATCGGGCTGCCCGATTTAGCCGTCGGTTCGCTTAGCGAATTGAGTGCTGCTCGAAGCGCAGACTTCAACTCAGGTGTGGGCTCCCCGCCCGACAAGACAAGTTTCAGGCGCTTAATCGCGCTCCTTGCCTGAAGCGCTAGGGACAAGTAGTTGATTCGCTCGCCGCGGTTAGCCATTGGCACGGATAGGGTAGGCACAGTCTCCTCCCCTGTAAAGGCTGACTGTCACATGTCGAATATACTGTACATCTTCTCTAGAATATGTCAAATATATTCGACATCATGCCTGTGCTCGATTGGATGGCTGATTTGGGCGTTCAAATGCGGGACGCCCGGGAAAAACGCAACATGAGTCAGGACGAGCTCGCAGAAAAGGTCCATAAGAGTCGGCAGAGTATCAATCTCTACGAGAACGGAAAAGGTAACCCCGATTTTCGGGTTGTGGCCGAAATAGCTGCGGCGTTAAGGAAAGAATTTAATGTGCTCGGCTGCACGATTGGCCCCGAAGATGTGATCCGGCCTTTACCTCCGGCCGAACAGCTCTGCTTCGAATTCGATCATGATCATACTTTCCTGGCCCGAGTGACGAGATCGTGACCGATTTCCGGGAGGGCCTCGCGGAGGCGCAGCTCAGCGACAAACTAGCCTGACCTTGCAGGTGCGAAGCCGGGGGGGTGCCCGACCCTTGCCTTCTTTCTAAGGGGGGACCTAATTGCCGGATGCGAGGGTGCGCTCAGATTCCTCACCGGCTGAAAGCCGATTCGGAATGACAAGAATATCGGAATGACAAGAATAAAGGGGCTGAATGGCACCCTTCGGCTTCGCTTAGGGCAGGCTCGAAGTCGCGCCCTTCCCAAAATATGTAGTGACCGGAGTTTTTTCAGTGGCCTGTGAAGTCGGGCCCTTCCGAGAACACGCCTGATGCCTTAGCTTTCTTCGCACTTTTTGCAAAGGGCTGAGTTGGTCTCAATGCCTAACAGCTTTCTCTTTCGGTCTTCCGCCCAGCCTTCCGTTGGCTTTGGAAGCGGCTCTCTTCCCGCGTTTCCTACCGGCCAAACCCGTCACAGGAGGGCGGGGGCGGAATTTCACGGACCCGCGACAACAAAGACCGGGTTCTGAGGAGGTGGTTGGGTGCTGCCGGGTGGAGCCTGACCGGCGCTTACCGGAGCTGGCAAACTCAGAACTGGCGTATCGTCCAAAGTGCGGATAATGGATATATTTCCCGCATCACAATTTCCGACATAGACACGAGAACTATCTCCGGCAGAAGCAGTCGAAATCCGAAATCGCGTACCCGCTATTGCCGGCGCTGCTGTGGAGGCGCAGCTCGCGACCACCGGAACTGTGGGGAGAGAGATCGTCTTTGTGATGGTGTTGCTGCTCGCGTTGATAACCGTCACCTCAGAAACGAGACACGGCGAACTCACTCCCGTTGGGCAGGTGGAACTCTCCTGGGCGCTAGCAACGTAGGCACGACTGCCATCAGGCAACGCCGTGACCGACAGGCAACCAACCGGGCACAACGGATTTAAGCCGGTGGTCAGGTTCAAAGTCGCGATCAATTTGGGTGGATCGGCTGCTACATCAACAATCGTAAGTGTATTCGCGGTGGGATTTGTGATGTATAGACGATTCAGAGTCTTGTCATACAGCATGAAGTTAGCGCCCGCTCCCACCGAAATACTGTTGGGCACCAGAGTATCCGTGAGGGTATCGATCACTGCGAGATTGCCGTTCCCTTGACTACTCAGAACATACACCCGGGCGCTATCAGCGCGCGCAACCGCCCAGACAGGAGCACTGATGGTTGGGTCCCCGATCGTCATGTTGATGCTCTTGTCGAGCGGATTGATGCTGGTCACTGAACTGTTTCCCTGATTGACCGCGTACAGCTTTCGTGCATCGGGAGTCTCAGCGAGAGCTACCGGGTTCGCGCCGACGGGACACGGTTCTCCTGGTGCTATTGGTACAGTACAAATGATGTTGGTCACGACATTTGAGTTAATGCTGATGGCAGCAACCGTCGAGGTACCCGAGTTGGCCACGTAAACAGTATTGTTCTCGGTGGTGTGCACGAAAACCGGGGTAGAGCCAGCGGGCAGACTACTAAAGCTGACGGTGCCGAGCGCGCTGACCGGACACGGTGGCGCGGAACAAGGCGGCGCGGGAGCGAAGCTGGCCACGGTGTCGTCGAGACTGTTCGCCACAAGAACATGGGCAGTTCCGGACGGCTGCACCGCGGCGTGTACTGGCCCCAAACCCAGTTTTGCTGTGCCCACGTTGGTATCGCCTGAGACGTCAATCTGCATGCCAGTTCCCGGGTTTGCCGGCCCGTTGCTGTTCACGACGAAGACGGCGCGGAAGTTGCTGGAATCGGGTGGAGCCGGAGGGGTCGGAATCACCACGGGACGGAACGTGTCTCCGCAACCGGCCCATAGCAGAATCGAGAAGAGAACCGCCGCCAGAAGCGGCTTGCGCAAAAACCTCATCGGCACCCCGCCAGTGAAACATGAGTATTCACAGTGTGCTCAGGAAGAATTCTCTATTCTAAAGGGAAGAGAACTCAAGCACCACAAAAGCAGGACCGGTCGTCGGTTGCAAGTCGTGTCATTACCTGTCAGCTACCAAGAGTGAGGGCAGGGAAGATGGCACCAGAAACGGAGCCAGAAAGCAGCCCCATCGTGCGTTTAGCTAAATGCTGATGGCCGATAGCTAAGGGCTGAAGCTGCTCGCTGATTCTCACGCTCGCTTGCGGCTGGGCTTGCGGGCCGGGGCAGCAGCGACCTCGCGCGCCGCGCTTGCGGCCGGCTTCTTCTTGCCCTCGGTCTGTGCCAGGCTCTGCTTGAGAGCAGCCATCAAGTCCACGACTGGCGCCAGTTTCTTTGGCTTCTCAACCGGAGTAATTTCGCCACCTTCGAGTTTCGTTTCGATGAGTTTCTTCAGATTGTCCTGGAACGTATCGTGGTATTTTTCTGGATTCCATTCGTCGGCGAGCGCTTCAATCAATTGGTGGGCAACTTTGACTTCCGCTTCTTTGAGTTCTACGTCGGGGCGTCCAAAATCCTTTACCTCACGCACCTCTTCAGCGTAGTACATGGTGTGCAGCATCAGTCCGCCGTCATAAGGACGCAGGAAAACGGTGTACTCGCGGTTGTGCATGGTTAGCTTCGCGATGGCGACGAATTCGCTTTCTTCCAGAGCCCGCGTGAGCAGGGCATAGGGACGGCGGCCGGCCTCCTCGGGAAGCATGTAGTATGAGGACTCGAAGTAAACGGGATCGACCTCGGTGGATTTCACGAACTCGAGGATCTCCATCGTCTTGGCGGTCTTGGGCTCGATCTTCTTGATCTCCTCGGGCTCGATGACGACGTATTCGTCCTTGCGATACTCGTAGCCCTTGACGATTTCGCTGCGCTCCACTACGCGGTTGTCGGCAGGACAATAAAGCTGCTGCTTGATGCGATGCAAATCGTCACGATGCAGCATGTGGAAGGAAACTCCTGAACTGCGTGCGCCGGAGAAAAGCCGCACCGGCATGGAGATCAAACCGAAGGTTAGGTAACCAGACCAGACTGAAGCTGCCATAGTTCACCCCGAATCGATCCGGCGCCAGAGCCGCGCCAGCGTAGAAAGTTTAGCCTACAACCTCCGTTTTTGATGCAGCATTGAGTTATCAAGAATAAGAACCCAAACCAACGGCCCGTGGTACCACGCGGCAAAAGGGCCCACTATGTTGTAGGTATATGCCCTACTTGCAACCCGGATTACGAATTGCCATGCTGGGAAATGTGATGGCTTCAATCAGCGAAATCGGAGGCTGGGCAGCAACTGGTGGTGCGCGTGTGTGGATGGCTGTCGCAGTGACCGTCGGATTCGCCATGGTGGCCCGCTTGATACGGGGCGTCAGCGCCTCCGGTGCTGTGGCAGGAGCGGCGGTTTCCTTCTTGCTCTATGCCAGCGCTGGGCCGGGTGCGTTCCTGGCCCTGTTTTCAGTTTTCTTGCTGACATGGATCAGCACGCGATTGGGTTACGCACGCAAACTGCGCCGTGGAACGGCTGAGAGACGGGATGGGAGGACGGCCTCCCAGGTGCTCGCTAATTTGGGAGTTGCAGCTTTCTGCGCGGGGCTCTTCTCGATTCGAAGTGATCAGGTTTTCCTTTTGGCATGTGCAGCGGCGCTGGCGGAGGCGGCGGCCGATACCGTCTCCAGCGAATATGGACAGGCTATGAGCGCGAATGCAAATCTGATCACAACCTGGGAACAAGTGCCGGCAGGCACGGACGGCGGAATCAGCCTCGCCGGAACGGCGGCGGGAGTTGTGGCAGCGTCGCTGGTGACGGTTGTGTGCGTGGTCACAGGCCTGCTGCCTAAAGGTTCGTCCGGGTTATGCGCCGCGGCAGCCATTGCAGGCATGTTGGCCGATAGCCTGCTTGGGGCATCCCTGGAGCGTAAGCGTGTTCTCAACAACGATGTTGTCAATTTCCTCAGCACCGGAATAGCCGCTCTTCTTGCCTTCCTATTATCCAAACTCGTAGATTGACAGCAACCAATAACCCATCGGCCCATGTCCGTCGGTTTGTTGAACATCTGATCCCTGCAGGCGAAAATTAAGGAACCATCTAGAACGAGGATGCATCCGAACAAAGTGTTGGGTTGGGTTTGCTTCTCCTTTTTTCACCGGAACCATTCTCAATTGCAAGTGACTGGATTGTTTGAGACGGATCGGCAGAAGAGTAATGAAGTTTCTTACGTTTGTTATTGGTTGTGCGCTGGCCGTAGGATTGCTGCTGTTTGCGCAGCGGCACGCCGATCCGGTGCAACCCGCCGGGTTTCGTGGCGTCATCGACCTGACGCATAGCGTCAACGAGAAGGTCCCAACTTACGAGCTTGCGGAGAAATCCGCCTACCAAGTAAAAACGGTCGCGACCATCGAGAAGGATCACTACTACGCCCGCAATATCTCCCTGCCGGAACACTTCGGCACGCATATTGATGCTCCTGCGCATTTCGCCCGGGGCAGTTGGACTGTGGACCAGATTCCGCCGGAGCGGCTGATTGCGCCGCTGGTTGTGATCGATATCAGCAGCAAGGTTCGCAGTAATCCGGACTATCGACTTTCGGTCGAAGACATCGCGCAATGGGAGCAAAAGAATGGCCAGATGCCTTTCGGGGCGGTGGTCATGGCGCGCACGGGATGGGCATCACGATGGAATTCTGAGAAGGACTATCGCGATGCGGATGGCAAGGGCATCATGCACTTCCCGGGATACTCCGTCGATGCCGCACATTTCCTGGTCGAAGGGCGAAACGCGCTCGGATTGGGAATCGATACCCTCAGCGTGGACTATGGTCCGTCAAAGAATTTTGAGGTGCACCAGTACACCCTGGCTCACAGTCTTTACCATCTGGAAAACGTTACTAACCTCGATCGGGCACCGGAGACAGGAGCTATCGTCGTAGTGGCGCCGATGAAGCTCGAAGGCGGCTCGGGGGGGCCAGTGAGGGTCATGGCACTGCTGCGGTAGGTCAGTTCTTAGGTCTCAGGTCTCAGTCCCAGAGTTAGACTTTAGCTACCATTCAGCAAGGCCCACCAGGCGGATATAACAGTCGTATACGATCCGGCGCATACATGAAGCTGGGTGCGAGAGACTGAGAACCGAGAACTAAGAACTAAAAGTGTTTTGTAGCTTTCTCTGCAAGCCTTCATCTGATTGTTTATGCTTTAATTTCCGCGGAGGGCACACATGAGCGACTTGCGGTATCCGATCGGAAAATTCACCTTCGACGGTTCTTCTACAGAAGCAGACCGCCAAAAGTTCATTGATGATATCGAACAGACGCCGGCCAAGCTGGGCGCTGCAGTACAGGGGCTTTCACAGGAGAAGCTTAATACTCCCTACCGTCCCGGTGGCTGGACCGTGCGCCAGGTGGTGCATCATCTGCCTGACAGTCACCTAAATTCTTATGTTCGCTTCAAACTGGCTCTGACTGAAGATGAGCCAACCATCAAGCCCTACTACGAAGATCGCTGGGCGGAATTGCAGGAAGCGAAAACAGCCCCCATCGAGGTTTCCCTGGTGCTCCTCGATTCGTTGCACAAGCGGTGGGTGCTGATGTTGTGCTCGATGAAGTCGGAAGACTGGAAACGCAGCTTCCGCCATCCCGATCTAGGCGTTGTCAGTCTAGAAAAGAACGTGGCGCTCTATTCATGGCACGGACGGCACCACGTAGGGCATATCACATCGCTACGGGAGAGAATGGGTTGGTGAGAATTGTCGATTGTCGACTGTCGATTCTTGGATCACGGATTGTCGGTTGACGAGTATTGCCCTCCTGTAAATAGGGGCGCTGTGGGCGCAGGTCTCTGACGCGCGCATGGACGATTTCGAGGACTGTCTCCACATGGCGATTGCCGATTGTCCAATTCTGATTCTCAATCGCGTATCTAAACCGGAAGGTGCAGCCGCCATAACAGATAACTGACAGATTCGCGGAGCAAGGCCAGGCAGCGTTGCCAGCGCGTATGCGGGCGGGAGCCAGAACGGGGTGCGACGTAGACCTTGAGTCCCTGGTGCTCCAGCAATTCCTTGATGCGAAAAACGTGGTACTCATCGCTCACCGCCACGCAACTGCCCATCCCGTTAGCATGCATGATGACAGCAACACGTACGGCGGACTGCGCGCTGTCTGAGCTCTGAGTTTCCGCGATCAAACTGCGCTCGGGGATGCCGCGATGCATCAGGTAGTCGCGTCCGACCCCGCCTTCGCTGAAATCGGGATCGTAACCGAAACCGCCGGTCGTGATGACCACCGGGGCAATGCCACGCTGGAAGAGGTCGTAGGCATGATCCAGGCGGGCGCGGTACACCGGAGAGGGGTGGCCTGCGTATTCTGCGGCGCCGAAGACGACGATAGCATCCGCTGGCCGGAGATCCGCTCGCGATGCCACGCGCACAATGCGCAACGCGGTTGCAGCTATAAGAACAATAGCTGCCAACGTGACCAGCCCCATCGCCCGCCAGATCCAATGGCTGCGTGAATGGCGGTTCGTTGCTAACTCGTTCATCCCTGCGCGAAAAATTCGGAGATCTCCGCGGTAGGAATAGCGCCTTCCCGCAGCACGCGCCAGCGGGCCTCGTCATCGGTCAGATCGACGATGGTGGAGGCCACTTCGCGCGGCGACGTCCCTCCATCCACGATGATCGATATGCGGTCCATCAGTTGATCGCTCACCTGCTGTGCACTAGTGCATTCGGCGGCGCCACTCAGGTTAGCGGAAGTCGCTGTGATGGGAATTCCCGCGGCTTTCACCACCTCGAGAGGAATCTTGGCGGCAGGCACTCGCAGGGCGACGTTGCCCGTGTTGGCCGTGACCTTCAGCGGCAGGCGCGAAGCGGCCTTGACGATTATAGTCAGAGGCCCCGGCCAGAAGCGGCGTGCCAGTTTGTAGAATTCCTCAGGCAGGGGACGGGCCAGTTGCTCGGCCTGGTCCACGCTTTCGATAAGCAGTGATAGCGGCTTGTGCCGAGAGCGCGATTTGATTTCGTACACACGCTCGACGGCGCGCAGATTGAAGGGATCCGCGGCCAAGCCGTAGAAGGTATCCGTCGGCATCCCCAGGACCTGGCCGGCACGAATCTGCTCGGCCGTGTATTTCACCAGTGAAACTTCCGGGTTCTCGGAACTAATCTTGACAATTTCCGCGCGCACTACGTTTCCTTCCAAGGCTGCCTTGGGATGGCGAACCCTACCATAACATGGAGAAGTGCTGCAAGCCGAGCCAAACCGGGGCGGTGTCCAGACACCACCCAAACCAGCGTAGTATGCTGATCCAGCTTGTCAGAAATGAGGAAAGATACCGCTTTAAGGCCCACCGCCTCCCCCTCGCGGGAGCGTCTGAGGCGCATTGAAAGCCGGCACAATTCGTTATTGAAGGAACTGCGGCGCGCATTCCAGCGGGGCGAGCTGACGAAGGATGGATATTGTGCTATCGAAAGCCTTCGGATCGTGGAAGAGGCCATCCGCAGCGGGCTTCGGTTCCGGGCTGTATTTTTCAGCGAAGCGGCGATCGTGAAGGCGGAACGTCTGCTGCCGCAGATCGGCGCACACGTAGAAACACTCACTCTGCCCCAAAAATTGTTCACCGACGTTGTCCCCAGCGAGACGCCCCAGGGTGTGGCAGCGCTAGTGCGATGGCGTGAGATCCCGCTGAAGATCCTGCTGGAGAAAGCTCAGGCCGGCCCACTTCTGGCGCTCGCTGGAGTACAAGACCCGGGCAATCTGGGGACGATCCTGCGCTCGGCCGAGGCGTTCGGCGCTGCCGGAGTGCTCCTCGGAGACGGGACCGTCAGCGCTTTTAACTCTAAGGTGGTACGGGCGTCCGCGGGATCGATCTTTCGGCTCCCGGTCGTACAAGTGAAACTCGCCGAGGTCATTCCCCAACTGCGCGAACACGGATTTCGATTGGTCGCAACCTCGTCGCACAAGGGCCTCCCGCTAGATCGGGCTGACTTCCCAAGTGGGATCGCGGTTTTTGTGGGCAGCGAGGGAACGGGCGTGCCGCGCGAATTCATGGCGCAAATGGACGAAGTAGTCGCGATCCCCCATGCGCCACAGGTGGAGTCGCTGAACGTGGGGGTGGCAGCGAGCATTTTGCTGTATGAGATAGCCAGGCACAGAAAGTAATAGTTGATTTTCGATTTTCCGAAAATCACTTGCGCTGCATTCAGTCGATAATCAACATTCAACAAGAAGACCCATGAGCTTGTTCCAATCCATGCCGAGTGATGAAGGCGCGCCGGACCGCACCAGGCCGCTGGCCGACCGCATGCGTCCGCGCACACTCGACGAGTTTGTTGGCCAGGAACCCCTAATCGCGCCCGGGAAGCCGCTGCGAACCCAGATCGAGCGCGACGACACGGGTTCGCTCATCTTTTGGGGACCGCCCGGCACCGGCAAAACCACACTGGCCAAGATCATCGCGCACATGACAAAGGCGGAGTTCATCGAGTTTTCCGCGGTGCTCGCCGGAATAAAGGAAATCAAGCAGGTCATGGCAGAGGCCGAGCGCGCACGCCAGTACGGCACGCGGACCATCGTTTTCATCGACGAAATCCATCGCTTCAACAAGGCGCAGCAGGATGCATTCCTGCCGCACGTGGAAAAGGGCAACATCCGGTTGATTGGGGCAACCACGGAGAATCCATCCTTTGAGATCATTTCCGCACTGCTCTCGCGCTGCCGTGTGTACGTTCTCAAGCCGCTGACGGAAGATCAGATTGTCGTGCTGCTGAAGCGGGCTCTAGCTGATGAGGAGCGGGGCCTGGGTAGACTGAAGCTGCGGGCTACCGACCATTCTTTGCAAAAAATCGCGAGTTACTCAAGCGGAGATGCGCGCAGTGCATACAACGTGCTGGAGGTAGCGTCCGCACTGGCGCGCGAGCGTTCGGGGAAAGAAGTCGGCGCGGAGATCACGGACGAAATCGTGCAGGATGCCCTGCAGAAACGGGTCCTGCTCTATGACAAAGCCGGCGAAGAACACTACAACCTGATCTCGGCCTTGCACAAATCCGTGCGGAATAGCGACCCCGATGCAGCGCTGTACTGGCTGGGACGAATGCTGGAAGCCGGCGAAGATCCGCTATACATCGCGCGTCGCGTAGTGCGCATGGCTGTTGAAGACATTGGTCTCGCCGATCCGCAGGCACTCTCTATATGCATGGCCGCGCGCGACGCCGTGGATTTCATCGGCATGCCTGAAGGCAACCTCGCGCTGGCCCAGGCAGTGGTGTACCTGTCGATTGCTCCAAAATCCAACGCGCTCTACACCGCTTATGACGCGGTGCAGCAGGATGTGGAACGAACCGCGGCAGAACCCGTTCCTCTGCATCTGCGCAATGCGCCTACCGGGCTCATGAAAGGACTCGGCTACGGGGAAGGCTACCGTTACGCCCACGACCTCAAGGGAAAGGTCGCCGATATGCAGTGCCTGCCTGATAACCTGCGCAACCGAATCTATTACGAACCCACGAATGAAGGCCAGGAAAAATGGGTTCGCGAGCGCCTGGAAGAAATTAAGCGGCGGCGCACAGAGGCCGCTAAACGCACTTCGCCACAGCCGAAAAAAGAGTCGTAATTTGGCGTCCCCTCATCAAACTGACAAGCGCGAGTGCCCGCTCTTCTTGCATTCGGCGATCTCGAGGAGGGCCGAGCAAATGGCAACTAGCCCCAGAACCGCCACTACCGTTTACCCACCCACCCGGGCATTGCCAATTGACCAGGTGCAGGACTTGCTGAAACTGGAGAAGGCAGCCAAGAAGATCACTTCGATCCTCGACCTCGATCAACTCATCGATCAAATTGTCAATGACGTAGCGTCCTCGTTTGGCTGCCTGGAGGCCAACATTTTCCTGCACGATGAGGATCGGGCTGAACTGGTCGTCGCCGGCGTGCATGGCTGCACCATGTACGGTAAGGGACATCGGCTGAAGGTCGGAAAAGAGGGCATGGTGGGTTACGTTGCGGCCACCGGGCAGATGCGCTACGCACCGGATGTTCGCGTTGATCCCTACTACATCGGCTGCGAAGAAAGCACCCTTTCGGAAGTAGCCATCCCTCTGCAGGTTGGACAACAGTTAGTGGGTGTTTTTACCGCCTCACATCCTGAGTTGGACGCGTTTCCTCAGGAACAATTGAGAATTCTGCAAGCGCTATGCAGCCACATTGCAGTCGCGGTACACAACGCGCGTCTGTTCCAGCGGGAACGCCAGGCACGAGAAACGATGGACCGTGAGGCTCAGGAGGCGCGCACTATCCAGCAGGCGCTGCTTCCAAAAAGCTCACCGTACGTCCCCGGATTCGCCATTACTGGATTATCGATTCCCGCCGGTGCAGTGGGCGGTGACTGGTATGACTTCATTCCTATGGAAGATGGCCGCTGGGGTCTGGTTTTGGCGGATGTTTCCGGGAAAGGAATGGCAGCCGCCTTGTTGATGTCCGCCACGCGTGGGATGCTGCGTTCCCTTGCGGAAGCGTGCTGCACTCCGGGAGAAGTGCTGACCCGGCTGAATCGATTGTTGGTGGACGATTTCCCAAGCGGCAGATTTGTCACTATGGTTTACGCGGTGCTGGACCCGGCAAATCGCATGCTAACCTTTGCCAATGCGGGTCACTTACGGCCGCTCCTGGTAACTGTTTCCGAAGCGCGTTTCTTAGAGACGGAAGCCGGTATACCGCTGGGACTAGTCTTCGGTTCCTTCTCCGAGACCAGAGTGCATCTGGCCGAAGGTTCGCGGCTTCTGTTCTACAGTGACGGAATCACCGAGGCCATGAACCCGCAGCAGGAAGAGTACGGTGATGTTCGTCTCAGGGATCATGTGCTACGGGCGGACAGCTCGACGGAAGGTCTTCTCGAAGACGTACGCTTTTTTGCGAACGGAACGGGACTGCATGATGACGCCACGGTGATCATGATCAAGTCTGGTCTTTGAAATTCCACCGGCAAATTACAACAGAGCCGGGCTTTAAAACGCCCCACGAGGCTGCCGAAAACTGAGCCGGCCGGTGTCATTGTGGGAGAGCCCGCTTTTCAGTCGCGCCGTATGGTTGACGCACTGGCCGCTTACGGTAGGACTGAAGCGTGTCCTCCGGTCTCAAAGTGTTCGCATTTTTCCGTAACCTGTCGAGGCGTGCAGGGTTGCCGTCCGCCCACAAGCCCTTTCTGCCCACAAGCCCTTTCCTAAGGGGAAATCCTGACGAGCTCTACAGTCCTGCCTGTAGGAACGGATTGCGCCTCCTTTTGCAAGAATCTCCAGTCTTGTCTACTCTCCAGGACCTAAGCCCTAATGAAATCGTAGTGGCATGCTAACTGCAATGGGATAGCGCGAACAGCGCAGGTCCAAATGGAAAACGCTATTTGTAATATTCAGTCCGCCGAGTGGCGAGAACTATCGCGAGCGGCTAGAGCCGAACACTTTCCGCAGAAAGTTTTGGAGCTTCTCCGCCAACTGAACAAAGCTCTTGAAGATCGTCGCCAGGAGTTTCTAAGCAAGTTCGCAAAGCGGCTGGGCTGAACGAATCCTGTCTCAGCAAACCAATGGCTGCAATTTTCGTTTGAGAGAACTCAATTCATGTTTGTGGAAGTGGTCATCCTCGAAGAGAAAGCTGCTACAGACCATGGGTCTATTTGGCTCTGCTCTGTCTGTGATTTGACGTTTTTTCAACACGACGAGCCAACACACTGTCCGCACTGCAAGCGCCCTGTGAAGAAGAGGATAAAGCATCCCGACATCCATTAGCTTGTTAGTTTGTCGGTGCCGACATCGGGACACAAGGACTCGATATCAAGCCTCCCGAGTCTTGGTCGCAATCACGGTTAAGCAACTTTGTGCGGCTTGTGTCCGATCCTGTGGAAGCGAGTTATGAACTCCTCGTAGGACATTTCACCGGAGGTGGCGCCATCCTCATTTTGCCCTTCGAGTGCATCCCAATGAATCTGATTGTAAACGTCAATATCACCGACTTCCACGGCTAGCCCCGTGTAATCTTCAAAAACATCTCCCGCACTGACCTGGAAGAAGTCGTAGTTCATTGAACACTCCGTCTCCAATCTAAATTTTTAATGGAATTTGCATAGAATACTCTTGTCACTAGTCATGTCAATACAGCAATTTCTGTAGTCTGCCTGAAATGTCCCGCCATTCACTTTCCCACGACTGCGAGCTTCTCCTCAGCGTGCGAGAGTTTTTGCTGCACTGCCCTGATTGCCTCCGCCGTTCCATGTTCCTCCTGAACCCGGCGCAACGGCTGTATAAATAAGTCGTTAACAGCGGACGCCTCTCGGATTTCTCGAGGATCGGGTGGGCGGAATAATTCTTCGAGAAATCGTCTCTCTCCATGGGTGGCGTAAGCCTCTTCCAACTTCCGTAGGATCTTCAGCGCGCCCTTACGCATCTGCCGTACATGAAGCGCGTACTTCTTGTCACCGAATGTTGTGCCGTCTCGGAACTCTGCGTAAAGTGTGGTGGTTTCAGCACTCGGGGCATCAGCCCTCGATAAGGCAGGCTCCGCCCTTCTTCCCTGACAGTGCTGAGCAGGCTCGACTTCGGCCTTACCCGGATCAAGCGGTTCCGGTTCGAAGAGGTGTTCATACTCGATAAGGCGGCGAACGATCCGGCCGCTGGGGCAGCGAACCTCTTGTCTGATCACCAGCAGCACGATTGGCTTTTGTGAGATGTTGGATGATTGTATTTCGCACTCAAACGAGCACACCACTCTACCCTTTTCAGCGTCTTCGGAAAAGCGCACGGTTCCCGTGCTCTTGACCGGACTTCCCGCAGCAGATGCGTCAATCACCGGAATAGTGACAACCAGCTCGTTCTCTTCGCCTGTAGCGCCAGCAGTGCGGTTGACCGCTAACAGGATTAACACGACGATATGGCGAACTCTCATGACAATCCAACCTTCGGGTGCGTGCGGAATCCGAGATGCGGACGCTCAGATGCCAAAGCAAAAATGGCGTTGGATATCACCTGACATCTTACAGCAACCGCAACAAACTCACTGAGACCTATACAGCAAACCATTTAGCCCACCTGTGCCTACCGAATTACCACGGTAGTGCCATTTACGCAGATCACAAACGAAACTATGTTAGGGACGAGCAGTTCTGGGGGAGGGCTGTTCAACGAGCGCCCCACGGTCCTGAGCGGGATCTAGGGCGCTCGTTCCATTTTGGCGGGAGTTGTGGATCGCTTGCTCGACAGCGAATCTCTGATATCAGGCGCAAGGAGGGAAAATTCTGGCCAGATACGCGGCTTCTAGTGAACCAGAATGGGAATTGGGTTTCGTGCAGGAATCCTTAATCGATAATTTTGATGTGAGCCAGACCACGCCTATCCTGTCGTGCCCGAACAGCTATCAATAACGGGGATCAAATAAGTCTAAGTCGAAGAGTTCGCGTTCAACTGCGATGGCAGCCGGCTTTGATATATTCCCGTTTTCCTGTTATCTCCCTCGATTTCCACACAGTTTCTGCTTGCGTTTAAGGCATTAACTTCCTGATAATACACACAGTAAGACCCCTAACAACCGTGTACCGATATTGTCGAGCGGATTTGCTGCGCATCCTTCGGCTCACGGCGCGTCAGTTGGCGAATTGGGAAAAAGCCGGACTGGTAGCCGCCGCCGAAAGCTATTCGTTTTTCGATCTCCTGCAAATCAAAAAAGTTCGCGATCTGTGCGCCAAGAAAGTCCGTCCGGCGGTGATCCGGCAATCGCTTGACGCCATGCTGAAGCAAGTCGCGGGCATGGAGAATCCCCTGCTCGAGGCCGGGGCCTACACCACCGGCCATCGCGTCGCTTTCCGCCACAATGGGAAATTGGTCGAGCCCATTGCCGGTCAGTTCATGTTCGATTTCGCTCCCAAAGAGAGGGTCGTCTCCAGCCAGAAGAAACCTGCGCCTCCACCTAGGCCCGAGTTAGTCGCTGCCAGCGCGGCTGAACTGTTTGCCCGCGGCATCGTACTGGAAGAAGAGCCTGGCAGCCAGCTTGAGGCCATTGCGACTTACGACAGAGTATTAGAAATGGAGCCTAATCACGCCGCTGCACATATCAATCTCGGCACGCTCTACTACAACCGCCAGGAGTATGTGCTGGCCGAAAGGCACTACCGCAGGGCCATTGAAATTGACCCTCGGTATTCGCTCGCCTACTTCGACCTAGGCAACGTGCTAGACGAAACGGGCCGCGTATCGGAAGCTGTCCAGACGTACAGGACGGCGCTTCAGCTCGCTCCCACTTATGCCGACGCGCATTACAATCTCGCGTTGGCATACGAGAAAATCAAAGAGCCGCGGCAGGCTTTCAAGCACTGGCGCGCCTACGCCAAGTTGGACACGACCGGCCCATGGGCCATCCACGCCCGCAATCAGATCCAACGCATTCTCCAGGCCGACGGACTGAAGCTGGTGCATTCCGCCAGCCGGGACTGAACTCGCGCCTCTCAATCTCCCGCCATACAACTTCGTCGCGCGGCAGTATCAGTAACTGTCGCAGACATCTCGGCTGCAGAATCGAGGGCGAGATACCCTTCAGCCAGCCGGCAGAATGCCGGCGCTACAAGTGCTAAAATCATTGGTTGCTATTCCCCTTTCCTCCAGGTATTTGATATGCCCGACACCACCTTGCAAGCCGCACCCAGCCCAGCGCCGCTTACCACTTTCAGCGAGGACGAAATTCTTTTCCGCGACAACGTCCGTCAATTTGCCGAGGATAAGATTCGCCCGATCGTCAAGGAAATGGACGAGAAAGGAGTCTTCGATAAGGACCTCATGCGCGATTTTTTTCAGCTCGGGCTGATGGCCATTGAGATCCCTGAGCAATACGGTGGCGGCGGGGGCAAATTTTTCGAGGCGATCCTCGCCGTCGAGGAGCTCTCGCGAGTGGACGCGTCCGCCGGCGTGGTGGTTGACGTCCAGAATACGTTGGTCAACAATGCGCTGCTGCGCTGGGCCACGGAAGAGCAGAAAAAACGTTATTTGCCCCGGATGGCTTCTGAACTGTGTGGTGCCTATGCATTGAGCGAAGCTGGCTCGGGGTCAGACGCTTTTGCCCTGCAGACCAGGGCGGAACTGAAGGGCAGCGACTATGTACTCAACGGTCGCAAGCTCTGGATCACCAATGCCAAAGAAGCCGGGCTGTTCATTCTGTTTGCTACGGTGGATCCCGCGGCTGGATACAAAGGCATCACGGCTTTTATTGTCGAGAAAGATTTTTCCGGCTTCACCGTCGGCAAGAAGGAAGACAAGCTAGGCATTCGCGCCTCCTCTACCTGCGAACTGATTCTCGAAGACTGCCACGTGCCCAATGCCAACGTGCTCGGGGAAGTCGGCAAAGGCTACAAGATTGCGATCGAGACGCTGAACGAAGGCCGCATCGGAATCGGCGCACAGATGGCCGGCCTTGCTCGCGGCGCCTGGGAATACGCCTCCAAGTACGCGCAGGAACGCCAGCAGTTTGGTAAAGCCATCGCTGAATTTCAGGGTATTCAGTTCCAACTGGCGCAGATGGCCACGGAGGTCGAGGCCGCACGCCTGATGGTGTACAACGCGGCCCGCATGAAGGACGCTGGCGTCAACTTCGTCAAAGAAGCCGCTATGACTAAGCTCTTCTCCTCTCAGGTGGCGGAGCGCGTGACCTCCCTCGCGATCGAAATTTACGGCGGATATGGCTTCACCAAGGAATACCCGGTGGAGAAGTACTGGCGCGATTCGAAGATTGGCAAGATTTATGAAGGGACGTCCAACATGCAATTGGCGACTATTGCCAAGCTGGTGTTGGGGGGAAAGTAATCTCACCCCACATTTCTGCTTCCCGTAAGCTCTGCCGCGCCGGGCGGGGAAGTGAAGGAAGTCACCTACCAGTTAGTAACAAATATTTAGTAACACATGTATGGTTACTGATTGCCTGCATTGAATGTGCAATGAGTTGCACGTGTTCTCGCTCAAGCGCATCCAGCGAATCACGCCGAACTCGAAACACTGCAACGAATTACACACGCTGCGTCCTTTGGTTCCCAAGCTGCAATCGCCCATTGTGCCTGCTGCGTCGGGGCAACCTTCGGGGGCCAACTTGACGACCGTGTTCGGTGACGCGAATGCCCTACCTAAGCCGAAGCGCAGCATGCTTCCGCTCCTTACGGTTCTGTTTCTGATCTCGTACGGTCTGCTGACGCTGCTGGTCGTCGAACAAAACGAGACGATTCAGGTGCAGCGCGGACTGCTACGGCAGCTATTCGGAGACAGCATTGAACTTTCCGCCATGAAGGTCAGAATAAACAGGCAAAAAAATGATCCTCAATCTCACTCGCAGTCTCCTGCGTCGCCGGTGACTCCGGGAGACAACGCCAACAGCAAGCGCAATGAAGGAGGCAAAACCCATAGATCGGCGCCTCAGAAGCCGCCGAAACCAACTTCGGACACGAATGACGAGCGCAGAGCTCTGATCACTATTTAGAATTTAAGCTTTCAGTCCGCGTAGGATCCCCCATGAAGGCTCTGACCCTAGCCTTGCTATTGTGCTTACCCCTTCCGAAGCTGACGCCACCGCCGCGTGCACCAAATGACCACATCAGCCAGGTTACCCGCAAAGGCGGGCGCTGGTACTTCGCGGCTACTGGGCACGCCGTCTACTGTTATGGCCCAGTGTTGTTGGTGGGCGAGCGACGAGGCGGCCTGCGGAGAGTGGCTACTTTCTGTCAAGGTGAAAAGCCGATGGTACCGCTGAGGGACTAAGCCCCGCATCGACAATATGCCCCGGGTTAAGCAGTGGGCCTCTCCAACTCCCGCCGATCCCATTTCGCGAGGCTAGCGCCTGCCTCGTAGGTGCTTTGCAGGAAATCGAGTAGCGCCGCCTTGGGCGAGGAAGCACTGCGAACGTCGTCGTACATCAGAAGAAACTCACGCAATCCTGGATGATAAAAAGCACCTGCAGGACGAATACGATACTGAGCAAGTCCTGATGGCTCCGGCGCACTATAACAATAGAAGGCTGCCCCACGGATGTCGCCACTGCCGGGCCAAAATCCCGCACTGATTACCTCATGCGAATAAGCTTCCCGCGTAATTGGGTCCGCTCCCTCGCGTTCCGGTGCACGGCGTCCTGAAAAACGGGTTACGGCAAGATCAAAGCTGCCCCAGAAGAAATGAACCGGGCTGCTCTTACCCAGAAAAGAAGACCGGAATTCTTTAAATATCGTGTCCGCCAAAACAAGAATTCGCCAGAAACGATTTACCGAGTCAGCATCATAGGAGGCATGCCCTGAATCCTGTTCGAAAGGAATCGGGATGGGAACCTCGACCGGCGTGGTCCAGATCTTCACCGCGATGTCGAGCGAGCGCAAGGCCGCCATGAACTCCCTGTAAAAGTCAGCGACGGAACGTGGCTTCAAGGCAATGGTTCTGCTCAAGCCCTGACAGGTCTGGATGATGAGCTGATGATGGACGAAATCAAACTGAATCTCGAAAATTTCTCCATGATACGGAATCGGAGAAGTGGTCAGTCCAAGAGCGTTGACATAGAGCGGAACCTCCCACCAGTGATTCATCAGCGGACTGAGCGCGAGTCGAACTTTACCCGCAATTTGCGTCCACATGTGAAGCGTGTGATAGGTCTCCTGCCATTCCTCTAGTGGCAATACAGGCCAGAGGTCCCGCTCTGTTCGGTATGCCTGAGTGCTCATGTCCTAATGTTATTCCAGACTGGATACCGATGGTTCTAAATCTCGCGGCCACCAACGCCAGCTACTTTGCATTCTCCGCCCAAAAGCTCCAGATCCTGTACATTGTCTGGATGGCGAAGTTTGAGAAACACATCTTTATCTGCGGCAATCAACGGCCAGTGGGACATCCCCGCGGCTGCTGTGATCCCGGCGGAGCAGCCAGCCTCCAGAGGCTTTTTAAGCAGAAATTGGCCGAGCGTGGCCTGAAGGGGAAAGTGCGCGCGAACCAATCAGGCTGCCTTGACCAGTGCGAGCACGGACCCAACCTGGTCGTCTACCCCGATGCCATCTGGTATGGCGGCGTAGCGGCTGCCGATGTGGACGAGATCATCGACGCGCACATAATTCGCGGCAAACCCGTCGAGCGCCTGATGCTGTCCAATTCCTGCATCAACACCCCCAATTGCGAGCACAAGCCCCGGCCTGCATTGCCGGCTCCCGCTCTGGGCGGCAAATAACAATTCAGATTGGCCTCTTAAAACCGTGAGCTGGGGCACGCTTGCCGTCGCTGTCGGGACAGTTTGGCTGTCCCACGCCTTTGTAAGCAGTTGTCGTGGATTATTATCACTGGGTATGCTGGACCGGAAGCCCACAGCGAGGTTGCTTTCGGCAAACCTACAGTATTCACTGTATTTACCCCGCGATCTGCTCCTACCGGGAGTTGGTGCCGGCAGTCGAAGTCCTACAGCGGGCGGGGAAACCGTCTTTCGTGATCGAGAGACTGCCGCGTAGAATCCCGAGGCGACCAGTCTCGCCTACTGATCGCGCGGTCCTTGGCTAGCGATTCCTCGAAACCCAACCTAACTGTGAGATTCAAGAAGCGGAGGTCCGCGCCTGGATGCTGGACTGAGCCGCCATCGTAAGTCAGTTTCAGGAAAGAAGGCTGGCAAACCTACGCCGGCGGTCCAGCGTCATTTTGGATGCAGCCACCGCGCCAAGGTTGGCTCCTCCCCAGAGATGACTTATCTCTAATGGAGAGACGGCTCGACTACAGCGGGTTCGCTCGTAGTGTCCGGTTTGTCCCTTCTTCGAAAAGAAGATCTTCGTCTCCGCAGCTGTGATGCTGCGGCTCATGACGTCGCGGCATCACATTAATTTGTGAGATGCATTGCAACGCATTATCGACCGCCTGCAGTTCGTCTGTGCTGGCGCCATGATGACTCTCCCGACAATATTTGGTTCCTGGATACTCTTCTTGTCCGGCCTGCGCACGGGTTCCGCTTTTGAAATGAAGGAGTTGTCACGGATTGTGACGGTTTCCGCCGGGCATTCCCCTATCAGATCTAGCCAACCTCTCTAGGGCAATCACTGTATTTACCTTGGTCACCGTTAGTGTCAGCGTACTACTGGTTGTCACCGGGGCGTGACAACTCCGGTGCTGCCGGATGCCGCCTTTACGTGTCGTTATCGGCTTGTCTCCGAGTGGTTCCCATTCACCTCTGGACTCCGCAACCTGCTCGAATCCCATTCGGGCTGGGAGATCTGTGGAGAAGCCGTTAACGGGCGCGATGCCGTTCAGAAGAGCCGGCAATTAACCCCAGATCTCGTCGTTATCGACTTCGTCATGCCGGAGATGAACGGTTGCGAAGCAGCTAGCGAAATCTCAAGGCTCTTTCCCAAGGTTCCGATTTTGCTTCTTACGATGTACCTTTCGCAACCACTTTTGGAAGTCGCCCGCAGAGTAGGAATTCGAGGCGCTGTGTCCAAAACAGACATACTGCAGGTGGTCAGCGGAGTTGAGGCTCTGCTTCGCAACAAGGATTTCTTTTGCTTTGCAAACTAGAAGAGCGGGCGGGCGCCAGATGTTATGCCACTGAACTGCCGCCGGTTAACGCGCCGCCGTCGTGCGGTTGTTGCGACCACTAGCGTCAGTCCGTTCCCGAAAGCTGGATCCACTTTCCGCCGAACCAGTACCAAACCACCGACGCCTTTCCCACGAACCTGTTCTCGATTCCATCGTGATCGACGATCCGCGGCCTGGGCGTGCCGTGCACCCCAACACGCTGGCGAATGATCTTCGGCGTCGCAACCGCCAATAGTCGTGAATACCGGATCTCGCTTCCCGTCATGACTTGCAGATATTGCGAATCAGCGTCCTCAGCGAGCTCGTCCACTTGATTGGAACGTCCTCCGCGGAACACGAGGATCACCGCCCGCCGGTCACGCGCACACAGTACCGCCCAATCAGTTCCCGCAGCAGTTGTGAATCGTCCGCTGATGACGTTTTTCGGCTGCCCTGCCTCAGAAGGCTGTGGAATCGAGCAATCCCACCGCGATGGTGTCTCCGGTTGCATAGCGCGAATCCCTCCCCGGGGCGCCTATTCAGGCGAATCAGACACTCTCTCCTAGAGGACAGCAGCTCCTGCCACGGAAAAAGAATCCCCGCATTGATGCGGAAAAAGAACCGAAGAGAAATCCCGGCGCGCTGAAAGCAGCTTAGCTGGTAGGCGCGGCAGGAATCGAACCTGCAACCGTCGGATTAGAAATCCGATGCTCTATCCGTTTGAGCTACGCGCCCGCATTCATACAATAACAACTGTATAAACAACTTGAGAAGTATTGGCAGACTCGATTGTGACCGAGGTAATAGCCATGGTGTCAGTTTTGGTGTCACTTGATGCCTTCTGCTGCAGTGCCAGTATCGCATAGCCGCTGCACCGCTGCCAGACGATGCTGGGGGGCCAGGTGGGCATACCGGACTGTCATCTGGATCGTTTTGTGACCCATCAATTCCTGGACCGTGCGGAGGTCAACTCCCGCCATGACCAACCTGCTGGCGAAGGTATGCCGGAGACAATGCCATGTGAACTCCTTCAGTTTCGCGTCCTTCACAGCGGCATCGAACCAGAACCGGGACGAATGCAACCGAGCACCGTCTCTGTTGAGGAAAACGTAGGGACTGCCATTCCTATACGCTTCAGCGGCTCTCAAAGCAGCAACCGCAGCATCATTCAGAGGAATATGCCTCGTCTCGCCGTTCTTGCTACGCCGCACCGTAAGTTGGCGGCGCTCAAAGTCCACGCAATCCCGCGTTAAACCGTACTGCTCGCTCCTACGGAGG
>WNFB01006805.1_pt1 | contig 27880 bp, 28 predicted proteins | sample 5400501 | NCBI WGS metagenome assembly WNFB01 (sample SAMN13153341, study PRJNA577476) | soil metagenome | isolation source: 200 cm saprolite under Douglas fir tree site 2 hole 1 | place: USA:California | collected 2015-04-18
AGTCGCCGCTGGAGTGTCCTTCAGGAAGAATCCCGCCCCAGGCCGTGGTCATATCTTGATTTTACGAGTATGAATAAAAGCCTCGCCCGCTTTTGCGTCCCAGCCAGCCTGCGTCCACCATCTTGATCAGCAGCGGGCAGGGACGATATTTGGGATCGCCTAGTCCATCCTGCAGGACGCGCATGATATCCAAACAAACGTCGAGCCCGATTAAATCGGCCAGCGTCAACGGCCCCATCGGATGCGCCATGCCAAGTTTGAAGACTTCGTCCACCGCCTGCGGGGTCGCGACGCCTTCCATCACCGCGTACATCGCTTCGTTCAGCAGCGGCATGAGCACGCGATTGGAGACGAAGCCCGGAGCGTCGTTCACTTCAACGGGCGTCTTCTCCAGCTTCACCGCCAGATCGCGAACCGTTTCGAAGGTTGCTTGCGAGGTCGCCAGCCCCCGAATCACCTCGACCAGCTTCATCACCGGCACCGGATTAAAGAAGTGCATGCCGATGACTTTGTCGGGACGCTTGGTCAGCGCGGCGATTTTCGTGATGGAAATGGATGACGTGTTCGATGCCAGGATCACTTCGGGCTTCATCAGGCGGTCGAGGTCACGAAAGACCTCGGCCTTGATCTCAAATTTCTCGGTCGCGGCTTCGACGATAAGACCGCATTCGGCAAGCTTCGCCCGGTCGAGGACCGGTGTGATGCGGCCCAGCGCAGCCGCTTTGTCAGTTGCAGTGATCTTGCCCTTGGCCACTTCTCGATCGAGATTCTTGCCGATCGTGTCCAGGCCGCGCTCCAAAAACCGCTGCTCGACATCGCACAGCACGACGTCGTATCCGCTCCGCGCGAACACATGGGCAATGCCGTTGCCCATGGTTCCGGCGCCGATCACTCCTACGCGCTGAATTGGCATCATTAGTCTCGCTTGATGGCCGCGAATCAAAAAGTTTAGCAGAGCAGAGTCGCGGAATGACATTGAACCCGCGTTACGTCGGTATACACGATAGTGCTGGCAAGATGAAGCTCTTTGGGATGCTCATGTCTCGAAGCAATGGCGCCAGCAATTCGCCGGGACTTGGGCGGCAAGAACCGTTGACCGTTACCAAGCCGAATACACCGCCGGCTACCAGGAGGGTTAGGACTCGGTCATGAGACGCCGCTGCCAGACCTGCGCTGAAAACACAATGGCTGCCGAATCTTCCGCGACCGTTTCCGTTGAAAGAGAAAAAGTTTATCTCTCAGTCGCGACTTTCAAGCGCGTCACCGCACGCTGCAGATCATCTTGGGCGCGATCGTAGTCAAGTTCCGGATCGTTACTCTTCAAGAGCTGCTCGGCGCGCTCTTTCGCCTGCTGCGCGCGCGCTACGTCGATTTCCTCGGGACGCTCGACGGTTTCGGCCAGGATCGTGACCTTGTCCTGGAGAACCTCGGCAAACCCCCATGCCACCGAAAGGGTCTTGGTCGTGCCACCAGCCCTGTAAGTAATGACACCCACTCCCAACTCGCTAATCAACGGAGCATGTCCCGGCAGGATGCCCAGATATCCATCCAAGCCTGGAATCTGTGCTTCCTCCACCGCTTCTTTCACCACCAGCTTTTCCGGGGTGACAATTTCGAGTTGGAAAGTGTCAGACATTCAGTATTTAGCATTTAGCACTTAGCATTTAGTCTTTAACATCAAAGTCACAGTGTCCGCATAGCCGAGGATCGCAGTGGCTAAATGCTAAGTGCTAAATGCTAAGTGCTGGTCTTCTTACGCTGCCGCTCCCTTCATCTTTTCAGCGGCTTCCAGTACTTCGTCAATCGTTCCCCGCATGTAGAAAGCCTGCTCCGGGATATCGTCATACTTGCCCTCGACGATCTCGCGGAAACCCTTCACTGTGTCGGCAACCTTGACGTATTTTCCAGGCGTGCCGGTGAACTGCTCGGCCACGTGGAAGGGCTGCGAGAGGAACTTCTGGATCTTGCGGGCGCGGGCTACCGTGACTTTCTGGTCTTCGCTCAGTTCGTCAATGCCGAGGATGGCAATGATGTCCTGCAGATCTTTGTAAGTTTGCAGGGTCTTCTTCACCATCTGGGCGACGTCGTAGTGCTCCTGGCCCACAATACGCGGATCGAGAATGCGCGAGGTCGAGGCGAGCGGGTCTACGGCCGGATAAATTCCAATTTCCGTGAGCGCGCGCGAGAGCACCGTTGTCGCATCGAGGTGCGCAAAGGTGGTCGCAGGCGCGGGATCTGTCAGGTCGTCGGCGGGCACGTAGATCGCCTGCACCGAGGTGACCGATCCCTGCTTGGTCGAAGTGATGCGCTCCTGCAGTTCGCCCATCTCAGTTGCCAGGTTGGGCTGGTAACCCACGGCCGAAGGCATGCGGCCCAACAACGCCGAGACTTCCGAGCCCGCCTGCGTAAAGCGAAAGATGTTGTCAATGAAGAGCAGCGTGTCGGCGCCTTCCTCATCGCGGAAGTATTCTGCGACCGTCAGTCCGGTCAGCGCCACCCGCAGGCGCGCTCCCGGAGGCTCCGTCATCTGGCCGTAGATCAGCGCGGCTTTCGATTCTTCGGGCTTGCCCGGCTTGATGACTCCGGATTCGGTCATTTCCAGCCAGAGGTCGTTGCCTTCGCGAGTGCGTTCACCGACGCCGGCAAACACCGAGAATCCGCCGTGCTGCTTGGCGACGTTATTGATCAGTTCCATGATGACGACGGTCTTGCCCACGCCCGCCCCGCCGAACAGGCCGATCTTTCCGCCTTTCAGGAAGGGTTGGATCAGGTCCACGACTTTCACGCCCGTCTCGAACATTTCGGCGGTCGTGGCCTGCTCGTCAAAGCGTGGCGCCAAGCGGTGAATCGGCATCGTCTTGGTATGCGCGATCGGCCCCAGTTGATCGACCGGCTCGCCGATGACATTCATCACGCGGCCCAGCGTCCCAGGTCCAACCGGAACAGAGATTGGCCCACCCTGATCGATGGTTTTCATCCCGCGAACCATGCCGTCCGTGGCAGACATGGCGATGCAGCGCACGCGGCCTTCGCCCAAGTGCTGTTGCACTTCGAGAACGACGTTGATGGGCGCGGGGACCGTGAAGCCGTCGCTGACCACGCGCAGCGCCTGGTAGATAGGAGGCATCGCCCCCTCGATAAACTGCACGTCCACAGCGGGACCTGTAATTTGAATAACACGTCCGACATTTTCCGGCATAAGACCTCAAGAGCCGAGCTGTTAGCTCTTAGCTGTTAGCTCTTAGCTGTTAGCTCTTAGCGTGAACCTAAGGCGAAAGTTCGGCTAAGAGCCAAGAGCTAACAGCTCAGAGCTTCTTACTGCGCTGCTGCGCCGCTCACGATCTCGATAATTTCCTTCGTGATCTTGGCCTGGCGGGCGCGGTTCATAACCAGCGTCAGCGAATCAATCATGTCCGACGCATTGTTGGTGGCCGAATCCATGGCGGTCATGCGGGCAGCGTGTTCGGCCGCGACCGACTCCAGCAGCGCATGGAAAATCTCGACGCCAATATACTTCGGCAAAATCTCGCGGAACAGCTGAGCCGGTGGCTGCTCGTAGATGTAATCGACCGGCAGGGTGCCGAACTTCGCGGCCGCTTCGTCGATGGCGCTCGTGTCCGCTGGGCGAAGGCCGACCCCGGCTTCCTTCGCCGCCTCCAATCGCCGCTTGCGTTCTTCTTCCGCCGCCTCTTCGACCAAGCGCACATCTTTTACGCCGATTTCCCTGATGGGCAGCAGTTGTTGCGCAATCAGGCGCTGTGCGATCACGGACTTGAACTCGTTATAAAGCACGTAGACGCTGTCAATCTCGCCGCGCGAGAATCGCTCGACTACGGTTTTCCCGAGTTCGGAAGCGAAGGCGAATTCGACTTTTCCGAGCACGCCCACGTGCTCGCCCACAATCTGCACTCGACCGGCGCGGCTCTCGGATTTTTCGCCTGCCGCTCGCTCCGGCGCAGTCGGGAAACGCCGCCGCAGGAAGTCGCGGCCTTTGCGGCCAATGCACTCGATGTCGATGTTCTTGTCGGCGTTGGATTCGATGAACTTGCTGGCAATCTTGAGAATATTTGTGTTGAAAGCGCCAGCCAGTCCCTTGTCTCCCGTGACCACGATCACCAGGATGTTTTTCTCGGGACGCTCGGCCAGCAATGGATGCAACAGCTCGCCCGTCACAGGATGATAAATATCGACCCGCGAGACCAGCGACTTCAGAACATTCGTCAGCATCTGCGAATACGGGCGTGCCGCCAGCGCGTGCTCCTGCGCGCGGCGGAGTTTCGCCGCTGAGACCGTCTTCATGGCCTTGGTGATCTGCCGCGTGTTCACCACGCTGCGGATCCTGCGCCGAATGTCGAGAACGTTAGGCATGAATGAGTTCTCAGTTCCCGGTTCTCAGTTCCCAGTAAACTACTCGTGCTCAGTCCCTACTGAGAACTGAGAACCGGGAACTGAGAACTACTACTTTGCTGCTACCTGCCGTGCGTCAACAAATTGTTGTTTGGCTTCTTTTATTACTCGCGACAAGTCCGCCTTCAATGCGTCATCAAGAATCTTCTTCTCCATGATCGTGTTCAGCAGCCCTGGATGGGTCGTGTCTACATACTTGTAAAGGTCTTTTTCGAAGTCGCGCACCTGCTCAACCGGCATGTCGTCGAGGGCACCACTGGTTCCGGCAAAAATGATGAGAATCTGCTTTGAGAAGGGCAACGGCGCGAATTGGTCTTGCTTCAGAATTTCCACCAGACGCTTGCCGCGGTTGAGCTGCGCCTGCGTGGCCTTGTCGAGATCGCTGCCGAATTGTGCGAATGCCGCCAGTTCGCGGTACTGCGCGAGTTCGAGTTTGAGCGTTCCGGCAACCTGCCGCATGGCTTTGATCTGCGCGCTGCCGCCCACACGGCTCACGGACAGTCCGACGTTCACCGCCGGACGCACGCCCTGGTTGAACAGGTCGGTTTCGAGATAAATCTGGCCGTCGGTGATCGAAATGACGTTGGTCGGAATGTAGGCTGAAACGTCGCCTGCTTGCGTCTCGATGACGGGTAGCGCGGTCAGCGATCCGCCGCCGTTTTTGTCGCTGAGCTTGGCGGCCCGCTCTAACAATCGCGAGTGGAGGTAAAAAACGTCTCCGGGATAGGCTTCGCGTCCCGGCGGACGCCGCAGCAGCAGCGATATTTCGCGGTACGACGCGGCGTGCTTCGAAAGGTCGTCGTAAATACAAAGCGCATGGCGTTTGGTGTCACGAAAATACTCGCCCATCGCGCAGGCGGCATAGGGTGAGATGTACTGCATGGGCGCGGGCTCAGATGCCGAAGCCGCGACTACGATCGTGTACTCCATCGCGCCCGCATCTTCGAGAATCTTCACGACCTGCGCGATTGACGATCGCTTCTGCCCGATCGCGTTGTAGATGCAGATCAGGTTGTTGCCCTTGCTGTTGATGATGGTGTCGAGCGCGACGGCGGTCTTGCCGGTCTGGCGGTCACCAATGATCAGTTCGCGCTGGCCGCGACCGATCGGGATCATCGAGTCGATAGCCTTAAGACCGGTGGCCATCGGCTCGCGCACGGGCTGCCGGTCAATCACGCCCGGCGCAATACGCTCGAGCGCGATGAATTTGTCGGTCGAGATCGGCCCCTTGTCGTCGATGGGCTGGCCGAGCGAATTCACGACGCGGCCGATCAGCGCATCGCCTACCGGCACGCTCATGATGCGGCCGGTACGCTTTACTTCGTCGCCTTCTTTGATCTCCGTGTATTCGCCGAGCAGCACCACGCCGACCTGGTCTTCCTCCAGGTTCATGGCGATTCCCGCGATGCCATGTGGAAAGGAGAGCAGTTCGCCGGCCATGACCTTATCGAGGCCGTATACGCGGGCAATTCCATCGCCCAGCGAAATGACCGTGCCCACTTCGTCAACCGCGATCTTCGACTCGTAGTTTTCGATCTGCTCGCGGATTAATTGCGATATTTCGTCTGCTTTGAGTTGCGCCATATATTAAGAGTCAGCTTCGAGCTCCGGGCTTCGAGCTGCGAGCAACCTCATTTACGAGGGCTCGAAGCTCGTAGCTCGCGGCTCGCAACTCGCAGCTACCTTCCCACCAGTTGCTCCCGCAGTCTCTCTAGTTGTTCACTGACTGAACCGTCATAGATCGTGCTGCCAACCTTCACGAGCGCACCTCCCATCAGCGATGAGTCTTGGCGGTATCGGGCGCGGACCTTCTTGCCAGTCAACTTGGCAACCTCGCCTTCCAGCAGTTTTCGTTCAGTCTCGCTGAGTTCGCGGGCGCTGATTACTTCCGCATCCGCAATGCCCATGCGATCATTCAATTCCCGTTCCAGCTGTTTCACGATGTCGGCCAGAAGCGACAGTCGCCGATGATCGGTCACAACCGCAATAAAGTTCCGCACCTGCCGCGTCATGCCCAGCCGTTGCGCAATCGCGTCCAGCACGGCGCGTTTGCGGTCGCCGGGGATGGACGGGTTTTCCATCACGCGCCGCAACGGGACGCTTTCCCGAAGTAGCGCTTCGGCCTCGTGCAATTCCCCCAGCATGCCCACGGGATCAAGCTTGCGGCTCACGACCACATCGGCGAAAGCGCGGGCGTAGGCGCCCACCACGGAAGCCATGGCTACTAACGGTCCTTTCCGCCGCTCCCGGACGATAATTTTCCGGCAAAGTTACGAACCAGAACCTGGTCGGTCGCGGAGTCAACCTGAATCTGCTTTCGTGCGAGCGCCACGGCGAGGTCAGCGGTATGCTGCATTAACTCCCGGCGGGCTTGCTTAGCAGCGGACGCAATTTCCTGCTCCGCCGCCTGCACCACTTTGCGAATGTCTTCTTCGGCTGCTTTCTTTATCCGCACTTCCTCACCTTCGGCTTCCTTCTCAGCCGAGGCCTGCATCTGTCCAATTTCAGCGTCTAGCTTACTCAGTCGTGCCTCGATTTCGGCCAGCCGCCGATTCGCGTCCTGGCTCGCAGCACGCGCTTCTTCCAGAGCCCGTTGAATTGATTCCGTGCGATTGCGCAGGGCAGCGGGCACGAACTTGCGCCCGTACCAGTAAATCAGGAAAGCAATGATCAAAAAATTGAGGCCGACCGTTACCAGGTGCGCCTGATGCACCGTCATCCCAGTCTTCTTGGCCAGGTAGCGGATCGCGGCCGAGTGCTTCAGATTTTGGTTCTCTTCCTCTTCCCCGGAAGCTTCCTGCGTTTCCCTGGCCAGCTCCGCGCCGGGACTCTTATCCTCTGACGACGCCTGCGCGGGTTCCTTGGGGTGCTCCTGGATACTTCCAAACGCTTTCACAGGTACGGCAGGAAGCACCGCGACGCACACGAACAGCAGCGCTGACCTGACAAATCGCTGGACGGTCATTCTCATTGTCATTGTCATTGTCACTGTCATTGCCGACCCACCGGGCTCGCCGCCTGGACCGGCCGCAAAACGGTGCGTACAATCTCGCTTGCCAGCCGGACGGCTTCCGCTTGCAAGGTCGAAAGCGCCTGTTGTTTGTCTTGTTCGATATCGGCACGTGCCGCTTTGACCTGCTCTTGAGCGCGCGAGCGAGCTTGCGCGGCAGCTTCGGCTCGTCTCTGCATTGCCTGCTGACGCCGCGCTTCCAGGTTCTTGAAAATCTTCAGCCGCGCTTCCCGCAGGCGCTGTTCGTAGTCAGCAGTGCGGGCCTCGGCGGCGGCGATATCGGCGCGCGCCTTTTCTAGTGCGCCTTCGGTCCGTCTTCGGCGCTCCGCCAGCACCGCCGTGAGAGGCCGGTGGACCAGCACTGTGTAGAGGAAATAAAGCGTCGCCAGGAGGATTGCCGTGGGTACGGCTCCGAGCAGTAATTCCCCTAGTTGTCGGATTGTCTGATCCATTTGCTGCTGATCTGGCTGGAAGATTAGGGCTTCTAAAACCAATAAAATTAACACTCTGGCGACGGTAGTGTCAATAGCCGGAGGCCGCTCCCAATGTCAATTTGGGACGGCGGAAGTTGGTTCTTGACAATCGAATCGGAGGGTTTACGATGTAAATATCACCTCCGATCCGCTTCAGGATCGAGTGGGCCGATAGCCAAGGAAAAGTCACCGCTTCTTGGCTGGCGGCCCATTTTAATTTGGGTGCTTTCCTCACGCTATTTTCGGCCACTTCCCCACTCTCGGCGTCCAACCCGTCTCGTCAACTTACGTCGTCGCGGCAGAAAATTGACGCACTCGTGACAAATGCGTGACAAGTCATTTCCTTGTCAATCGTTAAGGTTATTTCTGTCAGACTTCCCTGACTGCCTGCGGGGGAGCGACCCAGCCCAGCAATTTCTCAGGAGGGAATTGCATGTCTCCCAAACAGAATTCGAAGCGCTTCGCGGCACTGGCCGCGATTGTTTTCACGGCGGTCTTGCTGATCGCGAGCGACGCAGTGGCTCAGCATTTTACGCGAACCGATTTGACGGCCGACAACCCGAACGTGGCAAACGTTCCCAACATCGACCCTAATCTCGTCAACGCCTGGGGAGTAGCGAGATCTTCCGGTTCCCCGTGGTGGGTTTCCGACAACGGAACCGGACGCTCCACCCTCTATGACGCTACCGGACTACCACAGAGTCTCGTGGTCACCATCCCGCTGCCGAACGGGCAGAGCGGCACCTCGGCGCCGACCGGAATGGTTTTTAACGCCTTCAACGGCGCGTTTGAAGTTGTTCCCGGCCAGCGTGCGATTTTCATGTGGGTTACCGAGGACGGCACAATTGCCGGTTGGAATCCAAACGTCGATGTGAACAACGCGGTCATCAAGGTGGACGACTCCGACGAAGGCGCAGTTTATAAGGGCGTCGCTCTCGCCATGACGAATCACGGTCCCCGTCTGTACGTGACGAATTTCACAACCGGCGCGGTAGACGTCTACAACTCAAAATTCAAGGAAATTGATGTGGACGGCGGCTTTAAAGACTCCATGCTGCCCGTGAATTACTCACCCTTCGGAATTCAGAACGTCGGCGGCAACATCATCGTAACCTTCGCCCAGCGCAGGCCGGGATCGAAGGACGAAAATCACGGACCGGGAAAAGGCTACGTCGATGTCTTCGACACCGACGGCCACCTTCTGCTCCGTTTGCAGCACAACAAAACCATGAACGCGCCCTGGGGCATTGCACAGGCGCCCGGGGACTTCGGCACCTTCAGCCATCGCCTGCTGATCGGCAACTTCGGGGACGGTTTTATTCATGCCTACAACGCGGTGAGTGGGAGACTCGAAGGCGAGTTGCTGGACGCAAACGGCTACCCGATCTGGATCGATGGGCTATGGGCCCTCAGCTTCGGAGGCGGCAACGCCAATTCCGGGCTGTTCAATGACCTGTACTTTACAGCGGGTCCGAACGACGAGGGGGACGGCTTGTTCGGCAAGTTGAGCCCAGTGGGTAGCGATCAACGGGGTAATTCTGAGTAGTCCTGGAAGAGTCTGGTTGGGCCCTCTCACTCTCTCCGGCCCAGCCAGACTCAATTTTTCTCGCTTCTATTCTGCGCCTGAAGGGGGCGGCTTCGGCCGCAAAAAGATTGCGAGAGACGCGGCTTGCTGCGTCTCTACGGTTGGACCTTTTCAGAATTATTCAGCCGCGCCATTCACGCCCAAAAATAAACGGCGGCACTTAGCCGCCGAAGATCGCCGTAAGCGCGAACTCTTCACAATTTTGTTTTTGCCAGACTTCTAAGCGGAAACAATCTGCTCAGCCATTACCCGTGCGATTTTTTCCAGCACGAATTGCATGCTGGTGCCAGCGTCTATGGTGGCATCCACCTCGTGGTGGCGTCCGCTGGCATGCATGACCAGCACCTTCGTCCCTTCGTGCGACTTCTTCACTATGTAAGGCAGGTGGTGGCGATCCTCTTTGGTCAGTGTGGAACCAAGAATGACCAGGTCGAACGCGTCCCGACGCAACGCCTCCTGCACTGCCTGGCGACCGACGGCGGTGGTAACGTGGTGGCCGGCCTTCTTCATCGCGGCCGCCTGAGTGGCCAGCATTTCCTCATCGGACTCACCATAAAGAATCTTGATCGTGGGTTTGGCAGACGTAGCGGGCAAGGTAGCTCTCCTTAAGACTCCAGATCGGAGCTTAGCGCGCAGGGAGCAGCCTTCCGAGGTCACGGAAGATCAGGTACGGGTGAGTGGAGGATCATACAGTGCTTTCAATACGTTACAGCGTTGATGGAGGGTGGATCAGGAGAGCGAAGAGAACTGGCGGAGAGAGTGGGATTCGAATGATTTTAGCAGCTTGGCGCGCGGCCGATGCCTGGGGAGACGAGGCAAGCCTCGTCTCTACCGCAGGTCACAGGGGTTCACTGGGGAACCCGGAACTGAGAAATTATTCCTCGCCCAGTTGCTGGGCCAGATAATTCTCATACGTCATCTCTTCGATGGCGTGCAGCTGGCCTTCGAGGTAGTCGATGTGGTGCTCTTCATCCAGCAGGATCTTCTCCAGAAGCTCGCGCGAACCGTTGTCGCCAGCAGCGACCGCCGCCTTAATTCCGTCGTTCAGACGCCTCACTGCGGTGTACTCCAGCTGCAAGTCGTTTTCCAGCTGCTGCTTGAGATTCTGCCCGATGTTGATCTTGAAATAGTCGGACATGTTGGGAGTTCCATCGAGCAGCAAGATGCGCTCCATACACTTCTCCGCATGCTGCATCTCTTCGATGGATTCCTTGCGGACATGCTTGGCCATTTTTGTGTAGCCCCAGTTCTCGCACATCTCGGCATGCAGGAAATACTGGTTGATGGCCGTAAGCTCGGCTTTCAGCACTTCATTCAAGATCGCAATGACTTTCGCGTCGCCTTTCACGGATGGCCTCTCGGATGGAAAATTGGCGCGGCTGAAAACTATCCGCCGCACACGGTTGCGGACTGGAGAATCAGTGGCGAGAGGATTGTACTAGAAAGAAGGAATCAGGAATTTGAGCCGGAAGCTGCCGCTGCACTGGCCGCCTCGGGCGCGGCTGCAGTCACCGGTTCGGCTGGCTTGGCCGGGACTTCGTTGTGCACCACGCGATGATTCAGGCAATACAACGCCAGTTCCAGACGGTCGGCCACGCCCAGCTTGTCGTACACCTTGCGTAGGTAGTTCTTCACGACCTGCTCGGTCGTCCCGACACGAAGAGCGATTTCTTTGTTCTTCATACCTTGGGTGACGCAGGAAACGATGAGCGACTCCTTGGGAGTGAGCTGCACCTTGGGACGCGACCCTGTGGGGCGCAGACCCTGCGTACGATAGGCGTCCAATACCCAGGCAATCGCCCGGCTTTCCAGCCACGGTTCGCCGGCAGCGACCTTCCTGAGGCAATCCACCAACACCTCGGGCTCAACTTCGCGGGAAACGATGCCGTGCGCACCGCGCCGGAAGAGTTCCAGCGTCATCTCCTGGTCTGGCTCCTGGAGGACGACTACAACGCGGCATTTCACGTTTTGCCGCAGCAGATCGGAAACCGCATCCGCCGGACTCGAAGCTAGCGCCGCTTCGAAAATCAAAATGTCAGCTGAAAATTTTTGAATGGCGGCGATGGTCTGCGGCATGGTCTCGGCCTGGCCGGCAACGCGGATGTCATCTTCGAGCGCGAAGATTTTGCGCAGGCCGGCTCGATAGATGGCCTGGCTGTCCGCCACAATCACGCGGATCGTGCCCTTGCCATCATCCGGCTGCAAGCTTTCGTTCTGCTCCACGCTTACGGGAGTGCTTCCCATCGGTCCCCTTGGTTGCTACTTGCGCTCGAAACGGTATTCGTCGATGACCACGCCTACGCCGCGCCGGCCGCCGTCTTGAAAGCTGCGTACCACGCGGCCTCGGCAGTCCACTTGGACGTCGGCTTCTGCGCCCACCACGTCGGCGGGCAGCGATATGGTGAAATCCACGGCCGAACCCACCGGCACGTCGGCGTCCATATGAAACAGCACGCCGTTCGCGGAGATATTGTCCGTCTCCACCGTGTTCCCGCCGGCTACCGATTTGAATGCGACCGGAAGCTTGATGGGGAAACGAGGCGCACCCTGTACATCCGTGTAACCCTTGCGGCTCTTGCCTGCTTCCGTCACGCTTTCTTTGCCTGCTTCAGACACGGTTGTGAGAACCTTCCTTCCCTCTTGTGCACCACTGCACCAGATGAAACGATGTGCACATTTCAGGGCGAGATTACACCCCCGCACCACACTCGCAAAGTTACGGAAGTCATGGAACGGAAGCTGCGAAGTGCCAGTGGTACAGGGACTTAGGGGCGATACCAAAGAGGCTGTGATTGGGATCACAGTGATTCTCGGGCCGAGCACTTAGCATTTAGCAATTAGCACTTAGTTTGAGGCACACCGTGAAGGACTTTCGCGATCTGCATGTATGGGATAGAGCTCACACACTCACTCTCAACATCTACACTCTGATTGCTAAATTCCCGCGGGAAGAACTGTACGGTCTGACAACCCAGATTCGCAGATGCGGGGTTTCCATCGGCGCCAACATTGCAGAGGGTTGCGGGAAGCTGGGCAACAACCAATTTCAACGTTTCCTCCAAATCGCTTCCGGTTCAGCCAGCGAATTGGACTACGAATTGTTGCTTGCCAAAGATCTTGGCTATTTGGCCTCATCGGAATGCCTGAAGGTTTCGGACGAACTCTCGCAGATCCGGAAGATGCTGAGCGCTCTTCTGCGTAAAGTTCAAACGGAGCGCAAGGGCTAAGTGCTAATCACTACGGCATCCCCGGCGCCGCCACCGCCAGCGGAACCTTATTTCCCGACACATCGATCAAGAACCGGCCACCGTGGAGATGGTCGTCGCTGTCATCGCTGGGCGCCGTCCACAGGCCGCCGATCTCTACTTTCTTGGTCCCTGGCCCTGCCATCTTGGTCGGTGTGCGCCGCTGCTTGTCTACATACGCCTTGATCACCTGGGTCGCCAGTCGTGCCGCCAGTTTCCCGTGCTCGCCGCCTTCGAACAGCACGCACACGATGACGTCCGGGTTGCGGCGCGGCGTGAATCCCACGAACCAACCATTCTGCGCGAAGTCTTCGTTGTTCTGGTGCTTCGCACGCAGCGCTAGCGATACCGTCTGCGCCGATCCCGTCTTGCCAGCGATATCGATCCCCGGAATGTGCGCCGAAGGAGCCGTGCCCTCCGGCAGCACTACTCGCGCCAGCGCATTCGTAATCAGGTTCCATCCGTTGGAGTCGATAGGAATGTTTTTCACTTCCGTATAGCGCTGGACCTCAACATAGCCTTCCGGCAGGCCAGTCGGGTTGACGACGTGCGGGACGACCAGGCGCCCGTCCGTCGAAACCGCCGCCACGGCTCGCATCAACTGCACGGGCGTGATCGCGATAGCGCCCTGCCCGATGCCCACCGAAATCGTTTCTCCGGCAAACCACTTCTGCTTGAAATTCCGGATTTTCCATTCTTCCGAAGGCATCACTCCGCTTACTTCGTTCGGCAGATCGATGCCCGTCTTCTGTCCCAATCCCAGGGCGGTGGCATACTTTGCGATGCGGTCGATCCCCAGCTTTTCCGCCAGGGTGTAAAAGAAAACGTCGCAAGACTGATAGATCGCTTTCTCGATATCGACTGCTCCATGACCGTTTTTCACCCAGCATCCAAATCGCCGGCCATAAAAGGTGGCGCCGCCGTTGCAGTTCACATGGAGCGTCTGTGCAATCCCTTCCTGCCAGCCCGCCACGGACATAATGACCTTGAACGTGGAACCGGGAGCGAGTTGCGCTTGAATCGCCTTGTTCAGCAGCGGCTTATCGGGATCGGTAATCAATTTGTTCCACTCGTCCTTCGAAATCTTCACCGCGAAATGATTAGGATTGAAAGTCGGCCGGCTCACCATCGCCAGAATTTCCCCGGAGCGCGGATCCATGGCTACGATTGCGCCGTTCTTCCCTTCCAGCGCCTGCTCGGCCGCGATCTGCAAATCCAGATCCACCGACAGTTTCAACTGCTTGCCCGGTTCCGCCGGAGTCTCATCCAACCGCCCCACTTCGCGGCCGCGGCTGTCGACGATCGCGCGCCGCGACCCGTTCTTTCCCATCAAGAGATTGTTGTACTGTTTCTCCACGCCGCTCACGCCGACCACGTCCCCGGGGCTGTAGAGCTCGAACTGGGGCTGGTTGAGCATGTCTTCCGTGACTTCGCCCACATAACCGATCAGGTGCGCCATGAAGCCGTTGCGCGGATATAAGCGCCGGTGCGCCATGATGGTGTCGAGTTCCGGCAATTCATTCTTATGCGACTCGATGAACGCGAGCTCGTCCGGAGTGATGTCTTCCTTCAGAAAAATCGGTTGATAGCGCGGCACGGAAGCGAAGCGGCGGAGTCGTTGCCGCACTTCTTCCGCGGTCAGGTGCAGACCCTGCGCGATCAGGTCCGCATCCGCGTTCAGATCGCGTGAGGAATCGCGCAACAGCAGCGCCGAAAACGACGGATAGTTGTCAACGATGACTCGCCCTTCGCGATCGAGGATCTTGCCGCGAGGAGCAAGAATGGGCACATTGCGGATGCGATTCATCTCCGCCAGTAGCGCGTACTTGTCGCTCTGCATCACCTGCAAACGCCACAACCCGTAGGCGAGCACCAGGAATACAGCCAGGATGATGTACTGCACGGCGGTGAGCCGGACGGCAGAGACTTTATCTTCGCGGCCGAACATCCAATCCTCAGATCCCAGGCGCACGCGGCAATGGCGGCGCAGACGAAACCAATTGTTCCCGGAGGGTTAACTGTATTGTAACGCGCTTCCTCGACTGCCCAAAATATTGCGTCGATAACGAAAGTTTGCTGCTCCAATCACTTGGAAATCGCGGGCCAGCCCGCGGGGCCATGTCCAAACGTGGATTGCAACCTTGATCCTCACGGGCAACAATTAAGACCAGATACACGTCTTACATAGTTGATGCACTCCGGCCGCGTAGTTGGGATTCCCTCTGGGCCCGCTTCTCGAGACGGACAAACCACCTGCATGCGGATTCGATCATTCATCATCGCCTACGGGCTCGTGTTGGCCATTCTGCTGTTCGCCGACCGCCGTCCCGGCTCCGCCCAGGGGGATCGCTATTCGCACGTGATTGATCTGACGGGAGCAGCGAGCCCGGATCGCACCACCGACTCGCCCTCATCGCCAACCCGAATCATCGCTCCAGGCGCGCTTATCCCCGGAACCTGGTCCGCCGGGCAAATTCCTGCCGAACGGCTGATTGCGCCTCTGGTAGTCATGGATTTGACGACGCGGCCCGATCAAGCCTCGCAGATCACTCTAAGCGACATCGCCGATTGGGAATCGCGCCACGGCGTGGTTGCGCAGGGAGCCGTCGTCGCCATCCGCCGTATGGGAACCACCAGTTCGCCCGCTGCAACCCCGTTGCCCATCACCGCCGACGCAGCCCGGTTTCTCATGGATGCGCGCTACGTTCTCGGATTTGCAATCGAAACCCGCAGCGATTTCGCTTCCGACCGCCCGTTTGCCCGCCAACTCGCTCTGCACGGAAACTACGTCATCGACAGCGCAACTGGTTTCTCAGCTCTGCCGGAAACCGGTTCCCTGGTAATCGTTGCCCCCGCGAGGAATCCGGCGAATAAGACGAACGCCTCTGAAGCCCCGGTTCGGATTCTCGCCATGGTGCGGTAAACCTGACATTTGAGATTTGTTTCTGTCCGACACAATTTCACTTTTCCTGCACCGCGACTCCGTTCACAATCATCTTTCCACCGGAGGCGACCCAGATGCCCGACCCGCGCTACCCGATCGGTAAATTTTCTTTTGAAGGCACCCTGACAACAGATCAGAAAAAGCAGTACCTCAATGATATCGAGCAGACTCCCGCACGGCTGCGCGCCGCCGTCCGCGGACTTTCCGACCAGCAACTGAACACACCCTACCGTGAAGGTGGCTGGACCGTGCGCCAACTCACGCATCACGTGCCGGACAGCCACATGAATGCCTACATCCGCTTCAAGCTTGCGTTGACCGAGGACGAACCCACCATTCGACCTTACATGGAAGACCGATGGGCCGAGCTGCCGGAGTCGAAACAGGCTCCGATTGACGTCTCATCTCAGATGCAGACTGGAAACGGACGTTCCGCCATCCGGAACTGGGGTTGCTCTCGCTGGAAAAGACTCTCGCGTTATATGCCTGGCACGGACGACATCACGTGGCGCACGTCACGACTCTGCGGGAAAGAATGGGCTGGTAGAAGATGCCTTGTAGAGACGCGGCTTGCCGCGTCTCCCTCCGCCCGAGGCGCTCTCGCTGCTGGCGGAGACGAGGCAAGCCTCGTCTCTACAATGCTGATTGGCAGATCGCCGCGGTTTACGTCATTCCTACTTCCCACAGAAGGTAACTCATCGTCTCTCGCATCACGGCCTCGAATCTCTGCCACAAGGACCGGGGCCTCGACTCCGGACGCGGCGCGACTTCCGCCTTTATGCCTTCGTGCTCAAGCACGGCGCGAATGCGAAACACGTGATACGCGTCGCTCACCGCGATGCAGGTGCGCATACCATTTGCGCGCATGATGTTGGCCACGCGCTCGGCCGACTGCGCAGTGTCTGAACTCTGCGTCTCCGCGATCAGATTCTCCTCCGGGATACCTCGCCGATAGAGGTAATCCCTTCCGACGCCGCCCTCGCTGAAGTCGGGATCCTGAGCCGCTCCCCCAGTCGTGATAACGACCGGAGCCAGACCTTTCTGGAATAAGTCAAAGCCGTGATCGAGCCGAGCGCGGTACACGGGCGAGGGACGTCCGGCGTACTCGGCGGCGCCGAATACAACAATCGCGTCCGCTTTGTGGGCGGGCGTTTCACCCGCCGCGTGGAGGATACGAAATCCGGTGATTCCCAGAAACAGCAGAAACGCGCCCGTTGCGGCGATCAACAGCAGGAGCCAGAAATGCCCTCGGGAGGATTTTTCTTCGTGAGGTGGGGTGCGATCGTCCGCCATCGCTCAAGACAGAGCTTCTATAATTTCTTTCGCGGGGATTGCGCCTTCCCGCAGAATTTCCCAGGAGTCGTCCTGGTTGAAATGCACAATCGTGGATAAGGCCGACCGCGGCGAGGCGCCTCCGTCCACAATGAGAGAGATGCGATCCTGCAACTGCTCGCGGACCTGCTCGGCCGTGGAACATTCCGCTGCCCCGCTCAGGTTCGCCGAAGTCGCCGTAATGGGGATCTTCGCCGCCCGCACGACGGCCAGCGGGATTTCCGCCGCGGGCACGCGTAGCGCGACGTTGCCGGTATTCGCTGTCACCTTGAGCGGCAGGTGCGATGCCGCCGGCACAATCATGGTCAGCGGCCCCGGCCAGAAGCGCCGCGCCAGAAGCTGGAAATCATCCGGCAGCGGACCCGCAAATTCCTCCGCCTGATCCACATTCTCGATCAGCAACGAAAGTGGCTTGTGCCGCGACCGCGATTTGATCTCATATACCCGTTCCACGGCACGCAAATTAAAGGGATCGGCGGCCAACCCGTAAAACGTGTCGGTGGGCATGCCCAACACTTTCCCGGCCTGGATCTGTTCGGCAGCGTATTTGATCAGCGACGCTTCGGGGCTGTCGGCGTGAATTTTCAGGATTTCCGCGCGCACTCGGTTCCCTTCCTGATTGTGGGGGTAAACAGTGCAATGTACCATAACACGACTTGGCTGCCGAGCCCGGACCGATTCCATCTCAAAGCGCGTATTATCCTGATCTTGGAACGAACCCATGAAGCAGGACGCGAAATCCGGCGGTGACGTCGCTGATCGTTCCCGACTGCACCGCATCTCCGGTCGTCACAATCCCCGCCTCAAGGAACTCCGGCAGGCCTTCCGCCGCGGCGAACTCACGTCCCAGGGAGAATGCGCCATTGAAGGCGTGAAGCTGGTCGAAGAAGCGATCCGTAGCGGCCAGCGCCTGGGTGGAATGTTCTTCAGCGAATCGGCACGCCCCCTCGCCGAAAAACTCCTGCACCAGATCAATGCTCGCGTCGAGGTCCTGCTTCTGCCGGACTCTCTCTTCAACTCGATCGTCTCGAGCGACGCCCCTCAGGGCGTGGCCGCTCTGGTCAAGATTCGCGCCGTCTCGGCGAAGCAGTTAATCGAGCGCTCTGACGTCGGACCCATCATGGTGGCTGCCGGTCTTCAGGATCCGGGGAACCTGGGGACGATTCTGCGCTCTGCGGAGGCGTTCGGCGCGGCGGGCGCGTTTTTCACCGAAGGCACTGTCAGTCCGTACAACTTGAAGGCCCTGCGCGGCTCAGCAGGATCCATTTTTCGCCTGCCCGTCGTGCGGATCTCCTCGGCCGAACTGATTCCGCTCCTACGCCAGCGCGGCGCCCGCCTGGTTGCGACTTCCTCGCACAAAGGAACTCCGCTACCGCAAGCCACCTGGACGCTGCCTCTGGCCATCTTCATCGGCAACGAAGGCGCTGGTCTGCCGCGCGAGCTCTTGCATCAAATGGACGAGACCGTCGTGATCCCGCAAGCTGCGCAAGTCGAGTCTCTCAACGCGGGAGTCGCCGCCAGCATCGTGCTGTACCGGGGGCACGTCCGCTGGCCGACCGCATGCGTCCTCGTAATCTTGATGAATTCGTCGGCCAAGAGCACCTCGTCGGTCCTGGCAAGCCGCTACGCGTGCAGATCGAGCGCGACGACCCCGGTTCGATGATTTTCTGGGGGCCGCCCGGCACCGGCAAAACTACACTCGCAAAAATCATTGCCAGTGTCACGAAAGCCGAGTTCATCGAGTTCTCCGCCGTGCTCGCGGGCATCAAGGAAATCAAGCAGGTCATGGCCGACGCCGACCGGGTCCGCCAGTACGGTACGCGCACGATCGTCTTCGTGGACGAGATCCACCGCTTCAACAAGGCCCAGCAGGACGCCTTTCTGCCGCACGTCGAAAAAGGCAGCATCCGCCTGATCGGGGCCACCACGGAGAACCCCTCGTTCGAAATTATCTCCGCCCTTCTTTCGCGCTCCCGGGTGTACGTGCTGAAGCAACTCACCGAAGAACAGATCGTAGTCCTTCTTCGCCGCGCGCTCGTGGACACAGAGCGAGGTCTCGGCTCATTGCAACTCGAAGCCTCCGAGGAAGCTCTCCAGAAAATTGCGGCCTACTCCAGCGGCGACGCCCGCAGTGCCTACAATGTGCTCGAAGTCGCGGCCGCGCTGACTCAGGCCGCCAACGCTCCATCCGTAGAGACGCGGCGTGCCGCGTCTCCCGCCGACAGCGGCAAGATCACCGACGAAATCGTCCAGGAGGCTGTCCAGAAGCGTGTCCTGCTCTACGACAAGGCCGGCGAAGAGCACTACAACTTGATCTCCGCGCTGCACAAGTCGGTCCGTAACAGCGATCCCGACGCCGCCCTCTACTGGCTCGCGCGCATGCTCGAAGCCGGCGAAGATCCGCTTTACATCGCGCGTCGCGTCGTCCGCATGGCGGTGGAAGATGTCGGACTCGCCGAACCCAACGCTCTTGCACTCTGTATGGCCGCGCGCGATGCGGTTGATTTCATCGGCATGCCCGAAGGCAACCTAGCCCTGGCACAGGCAGTCGTGTACCTGTCGCTCGCGCCAAAGTCCAATGCACTCTACACGGCATACGGTGCCGTTCAGGAAGACGTCGAGCGCACCGCTGCCGAACCGGTTCCGCTGCACCTCCGCAACGCCCCCACCACACTGATGAAAGGACTCGGTTACGGCAAGGACTACCAGTACGCCCACGACGTAGAAGGCAAAGTCACGGCCATGCAATCTCTTCCCGATAGTCTGCGCGATCGCACCTATTACCATCCCACCAGCGAGGGAATGGAGAAGAGAATTCGCGAACGCCTGGAAGATCCGACAGACGAAATCCAATCGAACAAAAAGAGAATCGGAAGCCTGATTTTTGGAATCTCTTACTGTAATTCCACTGGACCGCAAGGTCAGGAGGTTTTGGTCGTGGCAACCAGCCCGCGCACGGATTTCGACCTTCTCAATCTGCCCGCGCCGGAAACCCCCGGTTTCAAGATTGCGGAGTTGGTGCGTCTCCAGAAGTTTGCCCAGCGGATCACTGCCAGCCATCTATCTTCACGACGCCACCAATCGTGAATTAGTTCTATCCGGGACTTGCGGCTGCTCCATCCACGGCAAAGGGCATCGGATGAAGGTTGGCACCGAAGGAATGGTGGGGCACGTAGCCGCCACCCGCCAGATGCGCTACGCCCCGGACGTGACCCTCGATCCTTACTACAAGGCCTGCGAGCCGGACACCCGCTCGGAGGTCGCCATCCCGCTCCATGTCGAGAGCGATCTGATCGGCGTATTCACCGCTTCGCATTGCGAACTGGACGCTTTCTCGGACGCGCAGCTCCGTTTGCTGCAGGGTCTCTGCTCTCACATCGCGGTCGCCGTCCAGAACGCCCGCCGTTTCCACGATGAGCGCGAACAACGCGAAATCATGAGCCGCGAGGCCGAAGAAGCCCGCTTGATTCAGCAGGCATTATTGCCGCGCAGCTCTCCGCTCATTCCGGGCTTCCGCGTGTCTGGGCTTTCGATTCCAGCGGGCGCGATCGGTGGCGACTGGTACGATTTCATCCCACTGTCCGACGGCCGCTGGGGACTGGTTCTCGCGGACGTTGCCGGTAAAGGAACGGCGGCTGCGCTGCTCATGTCCGCCACCCGCGGCATGTTGCGCTCGCTCGCGCAAACCGGCTCTGGACCGGGCGAGGTACTGACCCGGCTCAACAAGTTGATGGTGGAAGATTTCCCGAGCGGGCGTTTCGTCACCATGGTCTACGCGGAGTTCGATCCTTCAACCCGCAAGCTGCGGCTGGCCAATGCCGGCCATCTGCCGCCGCTCCTGGTCGAGCTGGACGCCCATCGCTGGATCGCAACCGAATACGGCCTGCCCCTCGGAATCGCCACCAGCAGGTTCTCTGAGACCGAAATCACGCTCGGCCCGCAAGCGCGGCTCGCCATTTATTCCGACGGCATCACCGAAGCCGCCCTCGAATCCGGGGAGGAATATGGCCCCGAGAGGCTGTTGGCCCAGATGCAATCCCCGGACGTTTCCCTCGAAAGTCTGTTGCTTGACGTAAGAAAGTTTGTGAACGGTACCGGCCTGCGTGACGACGCTACGGCAATTCTGGTCGGTGCACGGCCGGAGCTCAATTAGCTTCCAGCAGAACGCCTGTCTGCCATGATCATCCTGCACGGTTGTTCAAACATTCGAAACCTACGCCTCTAAGATCCCGCTCGCCAACAAGCTCCACCATTGATTGCTCTGAATCCCTGGCATATAAATGCAAGCGGAGTGCATACGGTGAAGGGACTCAAGTCCGTTTCCACGACAGCAGTGCTGATTATGGTTGGCCTGTGCGCCAGCATTGTATCGGCCCAAACAACGCGCTGGCCGGAGCAGAAAGCGAACGCCTGGTACGGACAGCAGCCATGGCTGGTGGGAAGTAATTACGTCCCCAAGTCGGCCATCAATCAATTGGAGATGTGGCAGGAGGCGACCTTCAACCCCACTGAGATCGATACCGAATTGAGCTGGGCGGAAGCAATGGGCATGAACACTATGCGCGTCTTTCTGCACGATTTACTTTGGCAGCAGGATGCAGCGGGCTTCCAGAAGCGCATCGATCGATTTTTGACGATTGCGTCACGGCATCACATCCGTCCGATGTTTGTGCTCTTCGATTCATGCTGGGACCCGTTGCCTCATCTTGGCCCGCAGCGTCCACCGATTCCGGGCGTTCACAACTCAGGTTGGGTGCAGAGTCCCGGCGCGATGGCGCTCGCCGATGAAAGCCAATATCCGCGCCTGAAGGCATACGTGCAGGGTGTCGTGAGAGCCTTTGCGAGAGACGACCGCATCCTGGCTTGGGACGTCTGGAACGAGCCCGGCGCCGATAACGCCGGGAGCTATCCAAGAGTAGAGCTCAAGGAGAAAGAAAAGACCGCCCGGGTGACGGCGCTTTTGCCGCAGGCGTTTGCATGGGCGCGAGAATTGAAGCCCATGCAGCCTCTCACGAGCGGAGTGTGGGCGGTTGACACTTCGCCGGATGGTGCAAATCTCGGTGAACTGCAGCAGATTCAACTGCGCGAGTCTGACATCATCACCTTTCATAACTACACGTGGCCGGAGCACTTCAAGCGTCAAGTCACGTGGCTGAAAACATACAACCGGCCCGTGATTTGCACGGAATACATGGCGCGCTCGGTGGGCAGCACATTTGACGCGATATTGCCGATTGCCAGACAGGAGCGGGTCGGAGCGATCAATTGGGGATTCGTCGCCGGCAAGACGCAGACGTATTTGCCCTGGGACTCGTGGCAGCATCCCTACATTCTCGACCAGCCGTCCGTGTGGTTTCACGAGGTGTTGCATCCAGACGGCACGCCGTATCGCGAAGCCGAGGTGAATTTGATCCGACAGCTAACCGGAAAGCAGTAGCAGCGCCCTACCCAAACCGCGCCCGGTGTTCCTTCAGAACGCACCGATCCATCACAACGAACATCCCGGCCTTCCGCGCTTTCTCCGCGGCTCGCTCGTTGATCACGTCCTCCTGGAGCCAGATCGCGGGGATCTTCAACTGGATCGCCTGCTCCACGATTTCATCCACATACTCCGGCCGCCGGAACACATCCACCAGGTCAATCTTGTCCGGAACGTCGAGCAGCGACGGATAAGAATTCTCGCCCAGGGCTTCCGTAATCTGCGGGTTCACTGGGATGATCCGATATCCTTGCAACTGCATGTAGGCCGAAACACCGTGACTGGGCCGCAAGGGACTGTCCGACAATCCGACCACAGCGATGGTCTTGATCCGCGACAGCAGTTCGTAAATAGGGTCCGATTGGTTCAATGAAGAATGCCTCTCAGCGGGTACTCGGTACTGAGTGCTAGTCTCTCTTCTTCTCCGACTTCTGTTTGTACATCCGGAGCGCCAGCTTGCGGATGGTATCCGAAACTTCCTTGTTTCCTGACAGGTTCTTCAAGTCGTGAACCAACAGGTTCTTCATCAAGCCGAGCGAGAGATCGAGCGGTGTGCGTGGGTTGTACACCAGATTGCGCACGATCGCGTAGTTCTTCGCAAAACGCCGCCTCAGCGGGATTGCTCGCAGGACGGCCTCCAGCACGTTTTTCTGCAACGCGAAATTCTCCACTTCGCCTTCCGAAACTTTCGGCGAATCGAGCACAGCCAGGGCCACCAGTTTCGTTCCGTCGCGGATCAGGATCGAGCGCTCCTCCTTGCTGCCCCTCATCGCCAACCCGATCCGTCCCTTGATGTCGAGCTTGGCGATCTTCTGCAGCGTGCTGTCCCGCCTTACCTCTGCGGGCAGAATTCCGGGCTTCTTTGCCGGCTTGGCGCCGGTTCCACCAACTGGCTTGGCCGAGGCCAAGGCTTCCGGCTTGGCCTCGCTCGGCGCCGCTGAAACTGCCGCCTCCTCGACCGCGGCGCTCGGCATAGGCGCCGCTTCCGCTGCACCCGCGATTCCCGCCCCATCCTGCACGACAACGGGTTCGAAGGGCTTGTCCGCTTCGGCCGCCAGCTCCGCTTGGTTTTCCTGGATGTAGTTCGCAATCGCCTGCGTGACTACCTCTTCATCTACCGGTTCGGAATCGCCCGCAGACGCTGGAGCTGCCGCAGACTCCGGGTGCTCCGGAGCCGCCGACTGGGAGATATCCGCAGCCTCGTTGGAGTTCTCAATTGCTGCCAGTTCATTCGCGCGCAAGCGTGGATTGGTCTGCAAGGCGCTCATGAGCGCGGAAGATTTCTTCGCGCTCTCGCTTGCCAGCAGCGCCTCAACCACCCAGCGCGCGCCGGTAGCGGCCAGTTCCAACAAGGATTCTTGTTCGACGGAAGGATTTTCCAGCAATGCGGGAAGGAGCGCGGGCCGAAGGTTTTTCGGCGAGACCAGGTATCCGAGGACCTCTTTGCTGGTCGCCGGATCGGCCGCCACTCCGGCCGAGGCTCTCTCGTCCCAGCCTGCCAGCGTCATTCGCGCCTGTTCAGCGAAAACCTTGTTGTGCAGCGCTAGATGCACCAGGATTTCCAACATCTCGCCCGACTGCACCGCCAGAGCGCCGCGCGCTGCCGCCTGCATCATATTCGATGACATTTGCGACTTGCGGACTAGGTCAATCATCCGGGGCATGATTCACCTCGCTCATCTCCGAACCCGGCGCGACCGCCCTTTTCGCGGCGCGGCGCGGCTTAATGCCGGTCGTCTTCTCCAGTTCCTGAACCGCAATCGCAAGCTCCCGCGTAATCCGATTCTGCTGGCGCCGCTGAAATTCGTCACTTAACGCGCGATAGTACCAGAGCGTGCCGTCCCGCCCACCGCTGAACCGTTTCCAGATTAATTCCCCATCCTGCCGGTAATCGGCGATCACGGTCCGGACGTTATGCAGCTTGTCAGATGCGGAAACCAGACGCGTCTCCTCATCTTCGTGCTTGAGTCTTTGCAGGTACTCGCGTTTGCGAATGATCCAGGGCAGTTTAGGATCGGAGAACGAATCCGTGCAGCCCTCGACGATCTTCGCCACCCTCGCCCCGAACATCTTGCGCACTTCACGCAGTCGTGGCATGCCTCCGCAGTCTTCGACCACATCGTGAAGAAGCGCCGCCATCGCCATGTCTTCATTACCGCCGCCTTCCAGCACCAGCGACGTCACCGCCATCAGGTGCGACAAGTAAGGGACCGCCGATTGCTTCCGTGTCTGTCCAGCATGCTTCGTCGCGGCATACCGAAAGGCCCTCTGCAATCGAGGACCTAGGTGCGGCGGCTTGGGGGCTGCGCGGCTCAATTTTTCTTCTCGCCTCTACGCATCCGCAGATACGCCCGCATGAACGGCCGCAAATCTCCATCCAGCACGCGATCCACGTCGCCCACTTCGAGCTTGGTGCGATGATCCTTGATTAGCCGGTAGGGTTGCAGGACATACGACCGGATCTGCGATCCAAAACCAATGTCGAGCTTGGAGTCTTCGATCTGCTTTGTGACCTCGCGCTTCTTCTCCATCTCGAACTCATACAGCTTCGAGCGCAGCATGCTCATCGCCTTCTCTTTGTTCTTGTGCTGCGAGCGCTCATTCTGGCAACTGGCTACCAGATTGGAGGGGATGTGAGTAATGCGCACGGCTGAATCCGTCGTATTCACGTGCTGGCCGCCCTTGCCGCTGGAACGGTAGGTGTCGATGCGGATATCGTCCGGCTTGATGATCACTTCAATGGTGTCGTCGATTTCCGGCGAAACATATACGCTCGCAAACGAGGTGTGCCGCCGCTTGGCTTGATCAAACGGTGAAATGCGCACCAGGCGGTGGACGCCGATCTCACTGCTGAGATACCCGAACGCGTTCTCGCCATTGACGCCGAAGGTCGCGGACTTGATGCCTGCCTCGTCCCCGGGCTGTTCGTCATACATTTCCGTCTTGAAACCCTGCCGTTCCGCCCAGCGCAAATACATCCGCAGGAGCATCTCCGCCCAGTCCTGCGATTCGGTGCCACCGGCTCCGGGGTGAATAGTGACGATGGCGTTCCGGGCATCGTTCTCGCCGGAAAGCAGCGTCTCAGTCTCGACCCGGTCCACGAGTTCGCTCAGGGCGTCCAGTTCGCGCTGCAAGTCGGTGGCGACGTTTTCGCCTTCTCCGGCCAGATCGAAGTAAGCGCCGATATCGTCAGTCCGGCGCACCAGATCGCTTTCGAGCGACAACACTTCTTCCAGGCGCTTGCGCTCGCGCATCACCTGTTGAGATTTTGCCGGATTCGACCAGAGATTCGGATCGGACGCCTGCTTCTCGATCTCGACTAACTGCTGACGCAGCTTGCCTGCGTCAAAGATACTCCCGGAGGTCGTGCACTTTGGTCTTGAGCGCCGCGTACTGCTGTTCGAGTTCAACCAACGTGTTGTCGCTCATGATTGCGGAATACGATTACGGACTAGAAAACGCGTGATGATTGCGCCTGTAGAAATTATCGCACACAGATACGCAAACCAATCCCCGTGCCGCGTGTAGAACGTGGTACTCGAAAGCAATCCGTAGGGCGCAGGCAGCGCGGTGCGGAATTTGCGCTTGGTTGCCGTCACAATTCGCCCATATGGGTCGACCGACGCCGTCATGCCCGTATTGGTTCCGACCAGCAACCAGCGCCCGTTTTCGATGGCGCGCATCTGCGTCATTTGCAGATGCTGTTTCCAGGCGCCGCTGTCCCCATACCAGCCGTCGTTGGTCAGATTGATGATCACTCCGGCGCCGCGCTGCACATACTCGCGGACTTCGTCCGGAAAAATCGACTCGTAGCAGATAAAAACCCCGAGCCGCTGCCCGCCTGCATCCAGCGGTTCCCGGGAATGTCCCCAAGCGAAGTTTCCAATCTGGTCCGTCAACATGTCCATAAACGGAAGAAAACGTTTGAACGGTATGTATTCGCCAAAGGGCACCAGATGCGTCTTGTCATAGCGCGCCGTCAGTTCGCCCGCGGGGCTGATTAAACCAGCGGAATTGAAGACCTCACTCGCCCGTTGCGGGGACGCTGAAGCGCTCTGCACACCGATGCTTCCGACGAGCAACCACGTCCTGCTCTGCCGCGCCAGGGCTGCCACCGCTTCCCGAAAACTGGAGTCGTTCAGGAAAAATGGCGACGGCGATTCCGGCCAGACGATCAGGTCGAAGTGCTGCCCCTCTTCGCCATCCGGGGGATGCAGGCTGATCCAAGTCAAGTCTCGCAGCGTTCCTTGAAAGTAGTCGGTCGTCCAGCTTCCCTCCGCGGGTATGTTCTGCTGTACCAGCAGGGCGGTATGGTCGGCAGGCATCGAAGGGGGAGCCAGCAATTGCCCGGCCTGGAGTAGGATCGCTGCCGTAGAAGCCGCTGCCAGCAGCCATTTCCGCCGCTCTTTCGTGACCAGAAAAGCGGCCGCGAACACACTGTTGACCAGCATGATTTCAAATGAGAGCCCGTACACACCGGTCAGGGTCGCAAGCCGGGTGAGCGCAGGATTGTCCGTCTGCGCGTACCCGAGAAGCTCCCAGGGAAACGCCGAGATTCGCGTTCGCGCCAGTTCCACAGCTACCCAGAGGAACGGAGCGAGCACCAACGCGCGCCGCTGCGAAGCCTTGCCCGCCGCCAGCGCCAGCAGCAATCCGAACAGCCCGTGATAGAGCCCCATGTACATGCAGGCGACGATCAGGACCAACAGTGCAACCGGTATTGCGAGTCCGCCATACCGGTGCATCGTGTCGAACACCCAGTAGCAGGTTCCCAGGTACCAGAAAATTCCACACGCGTAAGCCAGCAGGAATCCCTGCCACGGCGTGGCCGGCGCCAGCCGCATCGGCGCATCCACCTGCAGGGTTTCGGGCGCCTGGGTCCGTCGCAGTGCAATCAGCAAAGGCACCACCGCAACCCAGGACAACCAATAAAGGTTGGGCAACGGAAAAATCAGAACTTGCAGAACAGCCGAGAGGAGCACCAGACGCCACGCGCTGGAGTGGATCTTTCGCACGCCGCAAGAATAGCAAATTCGATTCCCTTCCCGTGCTGGCTCCGTTCGCAAGGCTGTTCTACTACTCGCGTATCAGATAACATGTTGTGGTTATGCCACTGTCCGTCGTGCTGCTGGCGCGGACTCAGAGAGGCGCGTTCATTGTCGGATCCACGAGTTCGCAGGTGCCCCTGCTGGTCAGTGGCGTCGAAGACATGAAAGCGCTCTTTGGCATGGACGAGGAGGAGAAACACTCCTAGGGTCCGTCCCATCCTGCATGTCCACACCCATCCAGCCCGCATCCCCGGGTTCGAACCGCGTTCGAATCGTGGTCGCCACTTCGGTGATGCTCACGTTCATCTCTTACTGGCGCGCGGCCGCCATTGTTCTCAATGACCTGGGTTCGTCCGC
>WNFB01002170.1_pt1 | contig 27855 bp, 20 predicted proteins | sample 5400501 | NCBI WGS metagenome assembly WNFB01 (sample SAMN13153341, study PRJNA577476) | soil metagenome | isolation source: 200 cm saprolite under Douglas fir tree site 2 hole 1 | place: USA:California | collected 2015-04-18
ATCAAGCCTTCTCTTTCCAGAATTGAGAGGACCTGATGCACGCTGGCCGATGAACTCATGCCGAACTGCTTTCCAATCTCGGCGATAGTCGGCGGCTCCTGATGCGCATCGACATAATGCGAGACATAATCAAATACTCTTCGCTGGCGAGCTGTGATAGCCATACATTTCCCTCCGAGTTCCAGCGCCGGACGCCGGGTTTTTGCCGAGCCACGAAGATTATCGAATATTACCGAACAGTTTGTCCAGCGCGCGAAGGGGACTATTTTCGATTAAGAAAGCAGGATGTGTAGGGTCGGATTGATGGAGTGATTTGCTGATTACAGCGACACTGTCTGCTCGGCCCAGAACTGAAACTCGCGATGCTTGTTTTCTTCGGCCCGTGCCAATACTTCGCCACTGGCCACGCGGCGCACTTGCTCAAACACGCGCGCGCCAACCTCATCGATCGATTCGGTCCCGTCGATGACGCCGCCGGCCGACAGATCGAGATCGCGAGACATGCGTTCGAAGACAGGCGTGTTTGATGCGAGCTTGATGACCGGCGCGATCGCATTTCCGATCGTCGTCCCGCGGCCGGTGGTGAAAACGATGACGGTCGCCCCGGCGCCTACCAGACCAGGCGTCGATTCCTGATCGTATCCGGGTCCCTGCATCAGATTAACTCCGCGGTTCTTTGGCGGCTCGGCATATTCAACGACGCCCTCAATCCGCGTGGTGCCGGCCTTAGCGATCGCGCCGAGCGATTTGATTGTGATGTTAAGCAGACCGCCGGCGACATTTCCCGGGCTCGGATTCTGGTTCAGCACTGCGCCGAACTTCGAGGCGTATTCCTTGTACCAATCAACCATGCGGTAAATCGCACGACCCGTCTCAGCGTCTTTCGCCCGATTCGCCAGGACGTGTTCAGCTCCGCAGAATTCCGGGACCTCAGTAATTAAAACCGTACCACCGGAACGCACCAGCAAATCTGCGGCGCGACCCAGCGATGGGTTGGCTGAGATTCCCGAAAATCCGTCTGATGCCCCACACTTCACGCCCAGGACCAATTCACTGATCGAGATTTGCTCGCGGGTCGCGCGATTTACTTCGGGAAGCATTCTTTCCACTTCTTTCAGGCCCTGTTCAATCGCCGCCTGCGTTCCGCCGACTTCCTGAATCCCAATCTTCGCGACCGGTTTATTAAAAGACCTGTCGCGCTTGAGCAGGTACTTCTCAACTTCTGACAGGTTGGTTTTCTCGCAACCCAAATCGATCAGGATCACGCCGCCGACGTTGGGATGATCGGCATAGTTCGAGAGCGTACGCATCATGACTTCGATGGTCGAGCCGTCCTGACAGCCGCAACCTTTGTTATGCGGAATCGCCACCACACCGTCAACGTTCGGATACTTCTCTCGGCTGTGCAGCGCGAACTCGGCCATGATCGAGATTTGTTGGGCTTCATGACTGGCGCACATGCTGGTTGGCACAATCAAGACGTAGTTGCGGGTTCCGACTCGGCCTTCAGGGCGGCGAAAACCCATGAAAGTTGCGCGTTCACTCGCCGGCACATAGTCAGGCGCCGGCATGCAGGCGTCTTCGCGCAGATGCCGCACGACGGGAACATCGTTCGACATGTTATCGACGGTGATCTGCTCACCTTCTCTAATGCCGCGCGACGTTCCGATCGGCTGACCAAACTGCCGCACGAATTCACCGGCCGGAATATCACACGTGCTGAAACGGTGGCCCGGGGGCACCGCGTCACGCGCTTCGATCACGCGCCCATCCGGCAGCAACATCTCCTGGCCCGCGATGCTCTGACTCTTTACTACGGCAACGTTGTCGTTAGGATCGACGATAATCGCCCACTCGCTTATCGGGCTCATCGCCGCAGTATCAAGAATGACAGAAGACATGTTTCCCTCAGTTGGCTTCGTGCAAGTTCATGCGGACAGCAAGTCCGGCAAAATCAACGAACGGACACTTGGGTGCAAACGCAGCCACAGCCCGGGATTCTCATCGAGCTGCACCGCGCGCTGTTCCGGGTCATCCGAGATTGGAGTTTCCAACAAACGACGAAAGCTTTCGCGCTTGGCGGGCGCGGTGCTCGCGTCGACGATTGACTGAACAATCCGCCGCGCCGCTAAAATTGTTGCCGGACCCAAAGTAAGAATATGCGTCGCGGTCCGACACTCGGCCTCGTCGGCGTCGCTGGTAACGCTGCCCCCGGCTTTGAACTTCGCGATGTGATGCTCAAGGATGCTCGAAGAGATCGGAATCATCCCGGCATAATCGCCCACGCCCGCACCCGACCCCGGTCTGATGTAAGCGAGATGTGACGCGCCATTTGCTTCGGGTCCCATTCCGAGAAAGAATATGTCGATGCCGCCCAGCGACGCCAACTTCTCCAAATACCCGCTAAGTTCGCCTTCGAGGTCTCCGGTGTCGGTGCGCATACTGGTAAAGCTCTTGACCTTTCTAAAGAAGGCGTCTCCCAGAAGTCGTTCGAAGTCGCGCACGAAACTGAAACCGTTCGTTGCGCGCATCGGCGCGAGCGCGTCCTGCGTAAAAAGATTCAGACGGCTGAGCAGCCAATCCTTTTCGCCAGTGAGTGCCATCTGGCCAAGTTGGCGATGCAATGCCTGAGCGCCGCGACCCCCAAGCAAGACAATCACGAGATCATCTCGAGTAGCGCCTGCCGCCCCTTCAATCTCTTCGAGCATCGTTCTGCCCACAGCCTCTTCAGAGTCGAGCACCTCATAAGCAAGGTTCCGGGCTTGAAGATTCCTGAGCGACTTCCAGTTATCAGTGCCTGGCCGCAACCAGATGTTGCCGCCGACCACTCGACGCGTCTCAGCCTGTTGGATGGTAGACAATTCGCTTCCCTATTCAGTTAACCTCGAGACTGGAACCAACATCGACTTCGGGCTTAGTGGCGTTGCCGCTCCACATGTCTGGGCCATCGTTTGCTACTTCTGACTCCTGCGCCCTCTGCGCGAGCAAGAGATGATGGTGCATGGCGTCCCGCGCCTTATCCCGGTCTCGGTTGCGGATAGCGCGGTAAATCTCCCGATGCATGGCTGCGGATTCTTTCAGGTCGGTGGCATTTCTGACTGTCTTGCGCCGCACGTCGAACAAAATTGTCGCAACCATATTCATCAGCGCCGTCAGGATGCGATTGCCCGAAGCGGCGGCTACCGCCTGATGGAAAGCCATATCGTGGACGAGGAACTGTTCCGGCTCGTCGAGCGAAGCGTACATTCCGGCGATCTCTTCGGACATCGTGGCCATTTGATCGCTGGTCGCTCGCTCAGCGGCAAGTCCGGCGATCGCCATCTCCAGCGACTGTCGTGCCTCGAACATCTCCGCCGGCGTCAGTCCATGCAGGGCGGCCATCAGGCGGAGTGGATTGCTGTCAAGCGCCGGCGACTCGTCGGCCTGAACGACGAAAGTTCCTGCTCCCTGCCGTGACTGCAACACGCCCACCGCGGCGAGCGAGCGAATTCCGGCGCGCAGGGTGGGACGGCTGACCCCAAAAAGCTTGGCGAGATCGCGTTCCGGCGGCAGGCGATCGCCGGCCCGCAACTCGCGGCGATGGATCATGTCACGCAGCTTCTCGATCACCCATTCCGAAGTCGCCTCGTGCCCCTCGGGATCAATCGCTTCAAAAATCTTCGATTTCGTTCTAGCCATAGTTCTGCTCGTCTAACTCCTCTGCTACCTGGATATTCCTTCTACTTAACGACTGCGTCCGGCCGGCCGTCCCCAACATTCCTTCGTCCGATTTCGGTGACCAGCTTTCCGTTAATGCGTACGTTCCGCAATTCCAGGCCCTGGACGTTCTTCACGATATTGCCGCTCGCGACGTTGTCGAACGTGCAGTCCTCCAGCCGCACATTGTAGATCGGCGCTTGCTTGAAGCCCTGCAGGTCGAGCGCGCGCGGACTCTTGCCGCTCAGCAGATTGCTGACGACAACGTTGCGAACAACCGGCGTGAATGGCCCTTTTTCGCCCTCTTCATAATTGAAGTCGATCGTCAGCACGGCGTCAGACACCTGACCAACTTCGATCTTTCGGAAATAGAAGTTTTCGAGCCGGCCGCCGCGCAGCGCGTTGTTCTTGAAGCGCAGCGCGATGTTCAAATTAGCGCTGTCCAGTCTGCAACTTTCCGCGAATACATTCCGCACGCCACCGGAGATTTCGCTCCCGACGGTGATCCCGCCGTGTCCATCTTTCATGCGGCAGCCGCGAATGACGATGTTTTCGGAGGGCACGGCCACGCGCCGTCCATCATTGTTTCGTCCGGCTTTGATTGCGATGCAGTCGTCACCCGTGGCGAACACGCAGTTTTCGATCAGCACGTCGCGACACGACTCGGGATCGCAGCCGTCCGTGTTCGGGCCAGTCTGCCCGGTTGCGTTTGCTTCCCGTTCGATGTTTACACCGCGCACGGTCACGTTGGTGCAAAGTACTGGATGAATCTGCCACATCGGCGAGTTCCTGAGTGTGACGCCTTCAATCAAAACGTTCTGACAACGATAGGGTTGAATGAACTGCGGCCGCAGGAAGCTGCCGTCCCCAAATACACGCTCGTTAACCGGTGCGCCCTTCGCGACGTATTCGTAGAGCAAAGAGCGAGCTTTGCTTTGCTCCGGATCGCCTTTCTTCCAACCGCATTGCGTCCGACCCTTCCACGGCCACCAATGCTCGCAGTCAGCCCGTCCGTCGATTATGCCTTCGCCCGTGATCGCTATGTTCGTCTGCTCGAACGCGTAGATGAACGGCGAGTAGTTCATCAACTCCATCCCTTCCCAACGCGTAAAAACGACCGGCAGATATTTCCGCGGATCCGGGCTGAACTTGATCGTCGCGCGTTTGGTAACGTGCAAATTGACGTTGCTTCTTAGATGAATAGGGCCAGTGAGGAACTCGCCCGCCGGCACCAGCACGCGTCCTCCTCCCGCCCGGTTGCAACTTTCGATGGCCTTGTGAAATGCGTAGGTGCAATCCGTCTTGCCGTCAGCTTTCGCGCCAAAGCTGGTTACGGGAAAGTCGCGGGTTGGGAAGGCGGGTGCTTTAATGCGGGCGAGAATCGTCGGGACCATCAACTCCCAGGGACCGGCTGTCTGCGGGTTCAGCAGCGATGATAAGGACGCTGCGCTCAGCACCCGAGTCGACGTCAACTCGCCCAGCAAGAGCGCCCCTGCGCTACTTCCTAAGAATGTCTGCAGAAATTCTCGACGATTCGACATAACGACTATCTCCTAATTCATCCCGTCTTCGCTGATCTCATCTTCCCCAGCCACTCCGGATAGTCTTTGTTGATGAGTTTTGCCGGCGCGTCGGTGTACCAACGATACCCGTTGCGGCGCTCGTCTTCGATTTCGGCCACGTTGTATTTGATCACGCCGTCACGTCCGCTGAAGATTGGACGGTTCGTACCAGTCTCGTAAAACCGCGCCCACAGCGGTGGGGCACTTTGATCTGCGACGACCACATGATCAAAGCCGCCCGATTTTGTCGCATCGGTTTTTTCGATCCACCGAATGCCGTTGAGTTGAGCGCTCTTGAACCAAGCCACCGCGGATTCGATCGCATCGATGATGCGCGCGTCCGGGCGTTCGATTTCCATCAGGAACCGCACGACACCGACGCTTTCTTGTCCGCTGAGCGAAATCAGCTCGTACGTGCGCGCAGGCGCCGGAGCAAGCGTTACTTCGTCATGTTGCGCGCACCACACCGTACGCTTCCCTTGGACTACAACCTGGGTTTTGAGAATGCACTCGATGCCTTTCGCGACGGCTGTTTCAGCGCGCGCGCCGTGCGTTTCGTCCACCAAGAGATACGGGGGCTTTTTCGCAGCCATGTCGCGCAAGAGTTGCATCACTCCAATCATCGCGTCGTCGTTGAAGGTGATGTGTTTGTAATAGCCGGTCAGACGCGGATAATACTGCGGCCACCCTCCGTTGTCGTACTGAGATCTGAGCAAATAATCAACGCCTTTGACAAAAGATTCCTTTTGCCTCGCGGACCTCTTCGCCGTGTAAACACGAGCGAGAAAAATCAATTGAGTATAAGTCGCGCCATTGTCGATCGTTGAGTCGTCTGCTTGCTTTTCGCGGACCAGCGCGGCGCGCTCCGGTTCGGTCAAGATCGCCGCCATGTCTATGTTCTTCGGCCACCCACCCGAGTCACGCTGATAGAGGACTACGTTATCGGCTATTCTCACCGCTTCGCTGCTTCCGTACCAATCCACTTTTTGCCTCAGCGCATCGTGCCACTTGATTGGAGTACTCGCAGCCAGCGCCGGCCACGCGCAACAAAATGCTGCGAGCGAAAACACCAGTGCTGTCCGACAAGTCGTTGTCACGGTTCTACCACTTCGCGGGGTTCCACCCATCTGCGCCGCGAAGAAAAGTTTTGGTCGCGAAGGGTTGAATTTCTTCCTCGTTCAGTTGTCTTGACCACGCTACGCGTGCAGCAGGATTCGCGCCGGGCCCACTCGATTTGTACTCGGCAAATCGCGCGGTTTTTTCGCGCGCAGGGTCACGCCAGTTGTCCCAGCCTTCCGGCCTGATGTGCGCGTCCATCCAGCAAAGGATGAATACGACGCGCCCGTATGGTCGCCACGGACGACCGAGGTAGACCCCTTTCCCAGTTTCGGTGCCCGTCAATCTGCAATGCAGAAATACATAACCGTTCGTTTCGGCATCGCTCAGGCGCCAATGCGCCGAGACATAGCCCTGTCCTTTGCTGTGAATGTGACAGCTTTCGAAAACCGCGGTCGCGTTGCCGAAGATGAAATCCACGTGTCCCTCGATGTAGCAGTCTTTGTAGTACTGCCGCCCGCCGTGCGCGAACAACGTGTCCTGCCAGCCGAGAAAGCGACAGTTGCGAAAGATAACCCGATCGGTATTGACGTAAACGGCGACCGCTTGCGAACCGGTGCCGTAGGTGTTTTCGAACGTAAGGTTCTCAGCGCGAAAGTCGCTACTACCAACATACGTGCTGTACGAAAGTCTCGTGTCCCCCGATGTCTTAGCGCTCAGATCGAACGTCAGCGTAGTCTTCAACGCGTCTTCGCCTTGAAGGGTGATGAAAGGCTTTGTCTGCGTAATCTTCACCTGCTCTTTGTATGTGCCCGGCTTGATGTGAATGACAAAGCGATGCAGGTTAAATTCGGGAACGTGATCGATCGCTTGCTGCACTGTCTTAAAGTCTCCCGATCCATCGGCTGCGACGATCGCCCGGTAACGATTCTTTCTCTCGACTTCCCTGGAAGCGCCAAAAGGTCGTGGCTCTTTGCGCCGTCCGTTTAGTCTTCGCGATGCATTCGCATCCGTCGTAGCCAACGCCAGAGCGAAACAAAGGATGCCAGGATAGATTGCTGCCTTCACTTGCTTCCCTCAATGAGTTGTGGTCGATGCATTCTGAACCTGAGCCGCCATTTGTCTGATTGCCACAGGCGGCTCAAGTTCGATTGTGGATGACCAACCGGTGAAGCGCTGCTAGAACACGAACTTCACTCCATACTGAATATCGCGGGGGTTGTTGCGCTGCGTGGTCACGATGCCGAACGCTGCGGCGTTGCTCGGGTCGAGACCAATTCCGTTTCCGAAGTACGGATGGTTAAACGCGTTGATTGCCTCGGCTCGGAATTGCAGCTTCGTTTTCTCGCTGAAGTTGAAGGTTTTCGAAAGCGAAAGGTTAACATTCAAGAACGGCTGGTTGCGCATGCCTGTCAGCGTTGTGGGCACGTTGCGCAAGCCGGTGTTGAAACTTTGGAGTCTTACGATGCCGAGACCGTTGGCTAGGGGAATAGTGAAGGCCGAAACATCGATTCCGTATTTTTGGCCTTGCCCGTTGTTTTGTCCGGTGAGCGCCTTCAATTTACTGACGTCCCCGGCGTAATACCACACTTGGGTCGGGCTCAGGAGAAATGGCTCTCCCTGCTGCCACTCGTAGGTACCGTTGACTTGCCAGCCACCCGCAATGGTATTAACCAATCCGTTTGCGTTCCGGCCTAGTCGCTGATTTCGTCCGATCGGCAGAAGGTAAACCGCGGATGCGGTGAAACGATCGGGCCGGTCATCGGGCGAGATTCGCTTCTCCAACTGCGTATCTGAAGGATTGAGATAGTTCGACCTCTCCTGAAGCCGCGAACGCGTGTACGAAGCGCTGAACGTGAGGTTCTTTGAGAAGCGTTGCGATATTTGAAGCTGCAAAGCGTTGTAGCGGTTTGTCCCGTTGTATTGCTGAAGCCAGAGATTCGTGAATTCTGGAAACGGCAACAGCGATTGTGCCCGCGTAATGGTATTCAAGCTGTTGAAAGGACTAGTTGGGGGCAAGAGGTTCTTGAATGGATTGGGAATCGTCGCGGAGATCAGTAGCGTATTGACCGTCCCGTCCGCGATTGGATTCGTAGCGAGAAACGACCTGGGAACGAAATCGAAATTGCGACTCACCGGCATGTCATAGCCCCAGGCGGTTACGAAGTTGGCTTCGAAAACAAAGTGCGCTGGAAGTTCTCGCTGGATCCCAACGACCACCCGCGCGAACTTGGCATTCTTGCGATCGACCGGCAGTGCGGGCGCGTCCAAGGTGCCGACATCGATTCCGGTCGCTGTTAGCAGGCCCTGGCTCGCGCCGGGCGACGCGGCAACTCCGCTGGGAAACGGACTAGTCAAATTTCCTGCGAAGGTCAGACCATTATTATTGGTAGCCACAAACGGCGTCGTCCCGGCAAAGCCCTGCTGAAGGCCGAGCGCTTGGATCTCGCTCTGATGAGGGGCCATAAAAACTCCAAAGCCGCCACGGATTACAGTTCTTTGGTTCACGGCGTAGGAAATACCGAAGCGGGGCTCGTAGTTCGAGCGGTCGGTGGTCCATCCCGCGCGATTGCTGCCGTCAGCGTATGTGTATCCTCCAACCACGTGGAACTGATCGGGCGGCAGGAGGAAATTAGCCGGACTAGCGTTGTACGCAGTGGTGTAGGCGGCGCGCGCTGCTGCGTCGATTGGACTCGCCGTCGTTAGGTCGAATCCGCGCTGAATCCGGTTGTAGCGTTCCGTCAGACCCCCTTCCAGCTCGTATCTCAGTCCCAGATTCAACGTGAGCTTGGGCGTGATCCGCCAATCGTCTTGGAAGAAAAATCCGTGATAGACAGACTGAACGGAATAATTGATCGAATTATCGATCTGGCTTGCAGTCGAGCCCGAGCCGGTCGCGGGCGTGCCGAGCAAGAAGGCGGCGATGTCGCGACCGAACGCGTTGCGCGCGGTCGCATTTGAGTTGGAGGCGGGAGTTGTGTACGTGCCGTCGAAGAAAAGTCGGCTGCCCTGATATCCGTTGCTGATGAAGTTCTCCCGCACAATGCGCAAGTCCCAACCAAACTTTGCCGTATGGTCGCCGAAGATCTTCGTCATCATTGGCTGAACCGAGCCCATCATGAACGGACGAAGCCGGCCCAGGTTCCAATCTGACCTCATCGAGCCGAGGTCGGCGCGAATCGGGCGAATCGCGTCCAGACTCCTGATCTCGATCATCGGAAAATACTGGTACCCACGAAACGCCGCCAGAGCCTGAGCGCTAAACGGTAATGTGGCTGGATCCAGCGAGGAGGCGGGATGCCGCTCCTGAGTAAACTTATTAAAGCTTACGCGAACGTCGAAAACGGTTGTCGCCGATAACGTATTCGTGTAATCGACGTTTCCGCCGTCGTTGGTTCGATCTTCGAAACCCTGAGTGATGGAGGTGCCGTTAATGAAACTACTCTGCGAGTCCTGGGCCCAGTCATAGCGGTCCTCGGGATTGAAGCTGTGATAATACTTCGCAAAGATCGATTGCTGGTCACTAATCTTGTGATCGATCCGCGTCAGCCAGGCTCGGTATTTCTCGTGCCGGATTACGTTCGAGAAATAGTTAAGTTGAGTCCCGTTTGCAATGCCGGTGGTGTTGGGCATTGGATAATATTTGAGCAACGCAACAGCCACCGGATTAAAGAAGCTGGACGGGATGATGTTGCAACCCGCCGGCACCGCTCCGGATGTCGGACAGCCAAACGACGTGCGCACAACATTGCTACCGCTGGTTGTTCCCGAAAACGGATTGTAGATCACGGTGTTTCTCGGAACCCCGCTACTATCCAGAGAATTGATATTGGTCGGATCGACAATCAACGCTGAGAAGTCCCCATTCCTCATCGCGGCCGTAGGTACGGTGAACGCCTGCGGCTCAGCCGTGTTGTCCAGCAGCCGTTCATACGAAAAGAGGAAGAAGGTGTTGTTGCGACCATCGTAGAGCTTCGGTATATAGACAGGTCCATTTAATACGCCACCGAAGCGATGATATGTTCTTACCGGTCGAGCCTGCCCGTTCTTGTTCGAAAAATAGTTGTTCGCCGTGCGACTGCGGTCGCGGTTGAAATAGTAAATCGAACCGTGTGCAGTGTTCGTTCCGCTCTTGACCGCCACGTTGACCGTGGCTCCCGCCGAGTATCCTTGCTGAGCATCAAACGTGTTCGTCTGGATCTTGAACTCCTGCACCGCATCCGCCGGCGGCGAAAAACCCACCGCGAAATCGAAAGCGTAGTTCGGCGAGCCGTCAAGCGTAATCTGATTTTGGGCCGGTGCTCCATTCGACCGGAATGCTGCGAGATTGCCATTCGAGATAGGCGCGGTGAACTGCGGATTGCCCGTGTAGACCACTCCGGGCGCCAGCGTCGCCAACTGGTAAGCTGTCCCTTCTGACAAAGGCAACTCAGCGATTTGCTTTCTCTCTATCGTTGCGCCGGTACTCACGTATCCAGTTTCAAGCGCATTGCCAGCCACTATTGTGACCATCCCGGTCACCCCAACTGTTTGCAGTTGGATGTCGACTGTCAACTTGTCGGCCACGCGCACCTCTATGCCGTCGCGCGTCGCGGTGCTGAAACCCTGGGCCGTTACGCTCAATGAGTACTTGCCAGAAATCAACAATGGAAAATCATAACTGCCCTCACCGTTGGTAGTCGTCGTCGCTGGGACGTTGGTTTCGCTGTTCTTAAGAGAGACCGTCGCTCCGGGAACCACGGCGCCATTCGCGTCCGTAACTCTACCCGTAATCGAGCCTCGAAACTCCTGCGCTGCGGCTACCACGGGAATTAGCATCGCCAACGCCGCAGCCAAAGCCAGGTAGCGCGCAAAATGGAATCTAGCCATCGTCATTTCCTCCTACATAATCACGAACCCGGCTTCGATCAAGATGCTAAGCGCGGGCTAGCCTACGTATTGGTCTGACCCTGCTGCCCACGCAAGCCACTACGGGCCGATGAGCTACACCGTCAAAACAATCTCTGAGGAACCCTCTCTCGAGTCGAGCTACTCCCGACTACTCAATACCAAGCGCCAACTAAACCCCGCTATCCGCCCCAAAAACCTAAGCTACTTTATGAGCCCGGCATGCTATACCCGCATCCTATGAATGTCAAGAACTTTACTTACCACTCACACGCTGGTGAACTCAACGGTCAGACCAACCACGCGGGACCTCCCGGAGCACGAGCGACCAGCACGCCCTGGGTGGAATGGAATGCACTCCTTTCCCGCCACGCTTATTGGCGGGCCTAACATTTTGTTGACACTGTGGACGTTGAACGGTAAGATGCAAGACGCAACGGTGTTTATCGCCGCTGCTTGCTCTGTTTCAGGCTTTGGCCACGTCCAGAGGCCGGCCCTAAATCCCACCACTTCTAAGTCTCGTTGTTGCTTTCGGCAGACACCGGAAATACGAACCGAACAAAATGTCCGCTAAACTCGGCGAAATTCTCGTCCGCGAGAACCTAATCAGTCCCCAACACTTGCGTCAGGCGCTGGATTATCAGCGTGAGCATGGCGGCAGGTTGGGCTTCAACCTGGTCAAGCTGGGGCTGGTCTCCGACGACACAATCACCGCCGTGTTGTCGCGACAGTACGGCATTCCGTCGGTTAATCTGGAACTCTTCGACATCGATGACTCAGTCCTGAGACTCATTCCACAAGAAGTCGCGCAGAAGTACTCCGTCCTGCCGTTGTCGCGCGTTGGCGCTACGCTCACGCTAGCAATGGTCGATCCCACGAACGTCTTCGCGATGGACGACATTAAGTTCATGACCGGCCTCAACGTCGAACCAGTCGTTGTTGCCGAGGCCAGTGTGCAGGCGGCAGTCGCGAAGTACTACAGCACGTCGCGAGAGATTGAGCTCGCTGTCGCGCCGGACCTGGCGGTCGAAAGCAGTAATGGCAACGGCTTCTCCCATGCTGACCTTGTTTCACTCGACAGTCTGGACTTCGATCAAGAGACCCTCGCCAGCGAAGTTGAGGTCTTCGAAGACAACGAAGAGATCGACCTCTCCAGCCTCACTCGCATGAGTGAAGACGCACCAGTCGTGCGTCTGGTCAATGTCCTCCTCGTTGACGCGTTGCGGCGCGGAGCGTCAGACATTCACGTTGAACCGTACGAAAAAGAGCTCCGCATCCGTTTCCGCATTGACGGCGTGCTTTACGATGTGATGCATCCGCCGCTAAAGATGCGCGACGCCCTGATCTCGCGTATCAAGATCATGGCGAAGCTCGATATCTCCGAGAAGCGCTTGCCTCAGGACGGGCGCATCAAGATACGAGTCAAGGTCGACTCTCGCTCGCGCGAACTCGACTTTCGCGTTTCCACCCTGCCGACCCTTTTCGGCGAAAAGGTTGTGCTTCGCCTGCTCGACAAAGAGAAACTGATGCTTGACATGACGAATCTCGGATTCGAGCCCGAGTCTCTGGTCAAGTTTCAGCGTAACATTGCGAGGCCATACGGAATGGTACTCGTGACCGGGCCGACCGGGAGCGGTAAAACCAACACCCTTTATTCCGCGCTGCAATCGCTCAACACCGTCTCAACAAACATCATGACCGCAGAAGACCCGGTCGAATTCAACTTGCCGGGCGTGAACCAGGTTCAGATGAAGGAGCAAATCGGTCTGAACTTTGCGGCCGCGTTGCGTTCCTTCCTGCGACAGGATCCAAACATCGTTCTCGTCGGCGAGATTCGTGATTTCGAAACCGCCGAGATAGCCATTAAGGCCGCCCTCACGGGTCACCTTGTTCTTTCTACTCTTCACACCAACGACGCTCCTTCAACCATCTCTCGGCTCATGAACATGGGTATCGAACCATTCCTCGTGGCCACCAGCGTCAACCTCATTCAAGCCCAGCGCCTGATTAGGCGGGTCTGCAAGGATTGCAAAAAGGATCATCCCACACCGATCGAGGCCCTGATCGAGATCGGTTTTTCTGCCGAAGAGGCGGGCAAGATGAAGACGTACAAGGGCCGCGGTTGTCCGAGTTGTAACGATACTGGCTACAAGGGTCGGATTGGCCTTTATGAGGTGATGGAAGTAACAGATGAAATTCGCGAACTGATTCTAATCGGCGCCTCCTCGCTCGAACTTCGGAAGAAGTCGATTGAGGACGGCATGATTACGCTTCGCGAGTCCGGTCTACAAAAGATACGAAACGGAGTTACCACCATCGAGGAAGTTCTCCGCGAGACGGTGGCCTAAAAAAAGGGGTGACATATGTTGCGTAGAATCGCTCTCTCTTTAAGTATGTTGGCCGCGCTGGTCGTTATTCTGCCATTGGCAACCTCGACAGCGCATAACCTTAGATTTCAGTTTGCGGCGAGCTCCCATCATGCCCGTCATTCGAGAGCCTGGTGGCGCCGCCACCGTGCAATGATGCGCCGTCGGCGGGCACTGTTGGCCAGAAGGCGCGAGTTACTGGCACAGCGACGGGGTGGTGTAACGCCCTCGGCGGTAGCAAAAACTTCTGACAACCACACAGCTTTGCCGACCGCGCTTCCCGGGGGTGTATATAGCGACGGCGCTTTTGCTATTCCCCTGCCCGAAGGTTGGTCGCCTGGGTCAACGAACAATGGCGCTTCCAGTTTCCGCATCATGTCGCCGAGCGGCATGCCTGAGGCCAATGCAACCCTGGCGGTTGCTGTGCCTGCTTCGACAAACGGGAATCAGCCCATCGGACGCGAACAGCGCAACATGCTGGGAGGCGTGTCATTCAGCGATCTGCGACGCACCGTCATTGACAGGATGATTAGCTCCGGTGGCTGGGTGGTCAACGACCGCCAGCGCGACATTCATGGCCGCCGCATCTTTCAGGTCATTGCGCAGACTCCGCCAACGAGCGACGGCAAACCCGAGCAAGTCTGGAACTTCTACTTTACCGAGGTCGACGGTCGCATCTATTCCCTGACAACTCACACGGCGGGCAGCTTTACTGAAAAGCTCACGGCTGATGCCGAGTTGTTTCTTTCCAACTTCCGTCCGATGGAGGCAAACCGCCGCGCTGCTAAGTGACTCGTCCTCACCGATACCAACGGGTTCGTCGAGGCGCTGTCACTAAGGAAAAAGAGACCATGGAAAATCCACAGCAAATCTCTCTCTCAGAGTTGTTACACAAGCTCTCCGAGCTTGGCGGCTCGGACCTGCATGTAACGACGGGCACACCGCCGTTGGTTCGTGTTCACGGCCAAATTCGGCCGTTAGACGGCTATCACCTCCTCACTTCTTCAGAAACAAAACAACTCGCCTACTCCGTGCTCACCGACGCGCAGAAACATCGCTTCGAAGAAAATCTGGAGCTTGATTTTTCGTTCGGTGTCAAAGGCCTGTCCCGCTTTCGCGCCAACATTTTCAACCAGCGCGGCGCCGTCGGGGCAGTGTTCCGAGCGATTCCCTATGAGATCAAGTCGTTCGAAGAATTGGGTCTGCCGACCGTCGTGAAAGACCTTTGCGACAAGCCACGCGGCCTGGTGCTGGTTACGGGCCCCACGGGTTCCGGTAAATCGACTACGCTCGCGGCCGTAATCGACAAGATAAACAAAGAGCGCCACGAACACATTCTTACCATCGAAGACCCAATTGAGTTTCTTCACAACCACAAGAACTGCATTGTGAACCAGCGCGAAGTAAACGCTGACACTAAGGGTTTTGCTCAAGCATTGCGCACAGCTCTGCGGCAGGACCCTGATGTCGTTCTGGTCGGCGAAATGCGCGACCTGGAGACGATAGAATCGGCGCTAAGAATTGCCGAGACGGGCCACTTGACGTTCGCGACTCTGCACACAAACTCGGCCGTTTCGACTATCAATCGCATCATCGATGTCTTCCCCTCAATGCAGCAGGCGCAAGTGCGCGCCCAGTTGTCGCTGACGCTGGAAGGCATTCTCTGCCAGACCCTGCTTCCGCGCGCGGACGGCCGCGGCCGAGCGCTGGCGATGGAGATTCTGATTCCCAATTCGGCAATCAGAAATCTGATTCGTGAAGACAAGGTCCACCAGATTTATTCGATGATGCAGACTGGCCAGGACGTCCACGGAATGCAGACCTTCAACCAGTCATTGGCGACCCTGTTCCATAAGCGGCTGATTAGCCGGGATGTCGCCATGCAACGCACGTCCAATGTTAATGAACTCCGCGATTTAATCGAGCGGGGGTCCGGCATAAACAACGGAAACGGTTCCCAACCCAGGCCCGGTGTGCCAGCCGGAACCTATGGACAGCCGGGTCGAGTAGCTCCAAGGAGATAGTAACGACTTCCCTGAACTGCCAGTGGGAACCTTCACACTGGCCCAACGAGAGAACTGACTACGAACCCTGAATACCCAGAAACGGAGTGCTGAGAAATGCCAACCTACGTTTTTAAAGGTCGCAACCGGATGAACGAGATCGTGGCGGGCGAGCGCGTCGCCGACGACCGCGAGGCGCTGCGGCAGATCCTGCGTCGCGAACAAGTGACTCTGACTTCGGTGAAAGAGAAGGGCCGAGAGATCGGAATCCCGAAGCTGGTGGGCCGCCGCAAAGTCAATTCGAAGGACCTGGCGATCTTCACGCGCCAATTCTCCGTCATGATCGATGCCGGATTGCCGCTGGTCCAATGCCTGGACATCCTCGCGCAGCAGCAACAGAACAAGTATTTCCAGCAAGTGCTGGCCCAGGTGCGGCAAGACGTCGAAGAGGGTTCTACTCTTGCAGCCGCAATGAGCCGTCATCCTCGGGTATTCGACCAGCTCTATTCGAACATGGTCGAAGCTGGCGAAACCGGCGGTATTCTCGATCTGATCTTGCAGCGGCTTTCAACGTTTATCGAGAAGGTCGTGAAATTAAAACGGGACGTGATGTCGGCGATGATCTATCCGGCCGCGGTAATCCTGCTCGCGATCATCGCTGTCGCGGTGATCATGATCGTCGTTATCCCACAGTTCCAGTCGATCTTTCTTGGGCTGCTTGGACCAGGCGAACCCCTTCCCCTGCCAACGCGCATCGTGGTTGGAATCAGCAACTTTTTGGCGGGCTGGGGCGGCTTGTGCACGTTGGTGGTCATCATTGGCATCGTAGTGGCGATACACTTCTACCGCAAGACTCCAAAGGGACGAAAACGAATTGATACGATATTGCTCAAGGTGCCGGTCATCGGATCGATCCTGCTGAAGATCGCGATCGCGCGCTTTTCGCGGACACTGTCCACGCTGTTGTCTTCCGGTGTGCCGATTTTGCAATCGCTGGACATCACTGCACGCACCGCCGGCAATACGGTGATCGAAGATGCCATCATAAACATTCGCACGGCTGTCGAGCAGGGCAAGAGTTTCGTCGAGCCTTTGCGAGCGGCGGAGATTTTTCCGCATATGGTCGCCCAGATGGTGGGTATCGGCGAGCAGACGGGCGCGCTCGATGCGATGCTCGGCAAGATCGCGGACTTCTATGAACAGGAAGTCGACGCGGCCATTGCCAACCTGCTAACTTTGATTGAACCTGCTTTGATTGGATTTCTTGGAGTAACAATCGGATCGATTGTCATCGCGATGTACATGCCAATGTTCGCGCTGATCGGCAAGCTGTCGCAGGGCCATTGATCCTAAGCTCGGGCGAACCATTCAGCGGTTGCCTGCAGTCCTTGCGCTAAGCCAATCTTCGGCGCGTAGCCCAGTAACTCGCGCGCGCGACTGATATCTGCAAGGCTGTGCAGGATGTCGCCGGTCCGCGCCTCGGTCCGCGCCTCCTTGTATTCCGGCTCAATATCGTCGCGGCCCGTGACCTCTTTCAGGCGTCGAAAGAGTTCATTGATGGTCACTTGTGCGCCGTTGGCAATGTTGATTACTTCTCCGATTCCCTTATCCACTTCCGCGGCCAGCAAGTTGGCTTCGACTGCGTTGGATATGTAAGTGAAATCGCGAGTCTGCTCACCGTCCCCATAAATCACTGGCCGCTCTCCTTTGATCAGGAAATCGATAAAACGCGAGACCACGCCCGAGTAAGGTGAACCAGGATCCTGGCGAGGGCCAAACACATTGAAGTAGCGGAGGCAAATCGTTTCGAAATTGTAGGTGCGCGTGAAGACCTGGCAGTAGTATTCGCCGACAAGTTTTGCTGCGGCGTAAGGGGAAAGCGGCTCTGGTCGCATGGATTCGACCTTAGGCAGAGTTGGCTGGTCACCGTAAGCTGAGCTCGACGCTGCATAGATTAAGCGCCGCACCCGCTTTTCTTTTGCCGCCAGCAGCAAATTGAAAGTGCCCTCAACGCAAGCAAGGTGAGTTTCGCGCGGGTTAGCAACCGAACGAGGCACCGATGGTAACGCGGCCTCGTGAAAAATTATTTCCACGTCCTCGACCGCCTTGCGAACGGTTGCGTCGTTGGCCAGATCGCCTCTGATGAAATCAACCTTCGCGCCGATCGCCTCAATATTCTCCAGATGACCGGTGCTGAGATTGTCGATCACCCGTACCGACGCGCCGCGCGCCGCGAGCGCTTCCGCAATATGGGAACCAATGAAACCCGCCCCACCTGTTACCAGAGCAATGCCGGAAAGAGCCATGGATGTTCTTCAGCTTTCGTTTCTGGGGCAGACTCTCCTGATCTAGGGGCTGTCTCTTGGAGGCCGCGCAATTTTCTCGGAATGACGCTCGATTAGGAACGCGCCTATCTTCCGACGCCAACGTATTCGAATCCCAACTCGCGCATATCGGTAGGCTCGTAAATGTTGCGCAAGTCCGCGATCCTTGGTGTCTTCATCAAACCGCGAATGCGTTCCATGTCCAGGGCGCGAAATTGATTCCACTCGGTCACAAAAACCAGCACTTCAGCTGCCGTAACCGCCGCGTACTCGTCCGCGGCGTATTCGATCTGGGGCAGCAGCCTCTCGACCGCCGGGCTTGCAACCGGGTCATAGGCGCTGACCGTGGCGCCGCGGTCGATTAACCCGCGAATAATGTCGAGCGCGGGCGCCTCGCGAATGTCATCCGTTTCGGGTTTGAACGCCAGGCCAAGTACTGCGACTCGCTTTCCCTTAAGTCCCCCGGCCAGCCTTTCAATCTTGGGCACCATCGACTGGCGCTGGAGCTGGTTAACTTCGATTACGGCATCGACAATTCGCGTCTCGCAGGAGTACCGCTGGGCAATTGACGATAGCGCCCGCGCATCTTTTGGGAAACATGAGCCTCCAAAGCCGGGCCCCGGATGAAGAAACTTGGCGCCAATTCTGCGGTCCATGCCAATAGCCCGCGCTACCTCATGCACGTCGCAGCCAATTTTCTCGCAAAGATTTGCGATCTCGTTGATAAAAGAAATCTTGGTTGCCAGGAAGGCATTGGCGGCGTACTTGATCAGCTCCGCGCCCTCAACCGACGTAATCACGAAAGGCGTTTCGATCAAGTAAAGCGGCCGGTATAGATCGCGCATCACTTCGATCGCCCTGGCGTCGGCGCTCCCGATTACGACGCGATCAGGGCGCATAAAATCACTAATCGCAGCGCCTTCTCGCAAGAATTCCGGGTTTGAAACAATGCCAAACTGGACTGGAGTAGCTTGGTGTTCGCGGATGAGCGTCGCCAAACGATTGCCGGTTCCAACCGGAACCGTTGATTTGGTGACCACAACTTTGTAGTCATTCATGCCGGCGGCGATGGCGCGCGCCGCCTCATCGACGTGGGTCAAATCCGGGGATCCGTCGTCTTTGGACGGAGTGCCGACCGCGAGGAAAATCACCAGCGACTCTTTGATCGCCGACTCTACGTCTGTAGTAAAACTTAGCCGGCTCGCTTGCAGATTCCTCTTGAGCAGCTGATTCAGGCCGGGTTCGTAGATTGTCATTTGGCCCTGAGCGAGCCGGGTGATCTTTTCGGCGTCCGTGTCTACGCACGTAACATCAACGCCGAATTCTGCGAAGCATGCTCCGGTGACCAGTCCAACGTAGCCGGAGCCAATGACGGCTATGTGCATTTCGGGTTAAGACTTGAGTGGGGTCCCAACTAAAACTTACGGGTCACGCGCTCGGTGGTCGCGTGACCCGCAAGGTTGTAGTCAATAGCCGCGCGCCAGGCACGCCGGCAGCCAGCTTTGGGCAGAAGTTACTTCGTCGGGCTAACGACCGTAACACTGCCGCCGAAGTTCAAATCGTTGTTATGCGTTGCGGCGATAAACGCTGCGGCGACGGCGCCACCGGCGGCGAGCAACAGGGCTGCAAGAGCGCCACCGCTCAACTTGCCGAAGGAGTCGTTTCTGGTCAAACGCGTGCAACGCGATCCGGGCTGTGCTGTACCTGCAGATTCAGAAGTTCCAGCAGCCACGGCCTTCGTGTTCCCACCGGCCCGCAAATCAACAAGACCGCTCTGGGAAGCGACGATTGTGTTCCCGCACTCGACATCAACCATAAACGTCGCAGCTTGATGCGCGTCTGAGACCGCTGCGGCATCCTTTGTGGTAACGATCGCCGACGTCCCCGCGAGCGTCGAGACCTGAACGCGGCCCGCTTCAAGCGAACCGGAGATATTGGCGTCGCTGAAGCTGAGCTTAATCGCGGTATTCGGTAACAGCTCGACCCGGCCCAGTTTCCCCAAACTAATCGTCGCGCTGCTATTCGCCGCAGTTGCGATTACGCTATCAGAGAAAACTGTGGCGCCCGAGATTGCGGCCTGGCCATTCACGGTGACTTGACCGGAAACCGAAAGCTCGCCCGATGGTCCCTTCTGCCCTGGCGATGCCAGCGCCACCATTGAGTAAACGCTTAACACGGCAACCGCGATACAGAATGCGATGGACTTACGGCTCCAAGTTCTGCTAATCATCATTTCCTCCAGTAGAAGTGAACAAGTTTTGTAAAAGCAAACTGCGATCGACTTTAGCCTCGCAGTAGACGGCAACGCTACATCCGTCCAAGAACCAAATCCGCGCGCGCGCGCGATTTCTTAATCAATGAAGGCTAGGCCTTTACAGGCCATAAAAGTCTATGTCTTTTTACATGAACTCCAGCCCCCGTGTCAACAGCTAATACCTTGGGTTACAAGGTCTAAGCCACTATATTCTCTAGCTTTCGGGAAAGATAACACGCACCTGCTCCGCTGTAAAGGGCTTTTTTTGCCGCGGGCGGTCAAGATTAGCTCTTCCTCGGAGAGGTTCGGATGGGTCCCGAGGTTGTTCCGTTATTCTTTAATAATCGCAAGCAAAACCAGATAAACCCGCGGGCGAAAAGACTCCCCCAGGCTACCTGGGAATCGCACGACGTGGCCGCGTCACAGTCTGACCAGCGCTCTGACCTTTCGCATCCGCGGCATTCACATTCTGCGGCAAGGGCGATCGCGAGACGTCTACACTTTGCTTCTGCATCAACTCAGCCTGCTCGTACGGGTCGAGCCTCGCAAACAGATAAAACACCTCACCCGCGTGCGCTACGCCCAGAAATCTAAACTTGTTAGCCAGAACCTCGTTCGGACGAAAGGCTGCTGGATTCGGCGGCCTCTCAAACAGCGTACGAAGCTCGTCTACGGCCACAGCTTCGAGTTCAGGTACGTAATCGTTTCCGCTATCGCGGACCAACTTGATCGCCATCTGCCTCAGCGCTCGGATTCGATTTGAATTGCGACGGTAATAAGCCGCGGAGATCTCTCTTCGACTATTTCGGTCATCAACTACTTCTTGTTCATTGCTTAGGTAGCCGAGATAGGCTCGCATCACCGGGCCAAAGCTCGATCCGTTGTCGCCATTTGATTGACCCTGGGTCACCACACCCAGCGCCAGCAAAATCGAACATGCAAACAAGAGCCGCGCAAGTGCGCTCAACTTAACCATCGAACTACCCTCATCAAACGTCAGTCCGCAAGTACTTTAACGCATACCCCAACGGCAAACCAATTCATGCTTTCGTATTAGTATCCGCGGATTATACTCGCTCAATGATCAGGCTGTATTGCGCCTCCCATTCAGCAGTGTTACATTTCAATTTCAAAGGTGAGCGGCGATTTTAACAGCAAGGACTTCTCTGGAAAGCGCGTGGCGCTTGGCGTAACCGGCGGCATCGCTGCTTACAAAGCCATCGAGGTGCTGCGCGGATTGCAGCGTGCGGGCTGTGAAGTGCGAGTCGCCATGACGCGCCATGCCTGTGAATTTGTTCAACCGCTCACATTTCGCGCTCTCTCTGGCTCTCACGTCGTAGTGGACGACTACGCTGCCGATAATCCTGATCCGATCGCCCACATCACCTTCTCGCAAACGGTAGACCTCTTCGTGGTCGCGCCCGCAACTGCCAACACGCTCGCAAAGTTCGCCAATGGGGTTGCCGATGACTTTTTGACCACGACCTATCTGGCGTGCACGGCTCCGGTGCTGGTCGCGCCGGCCATGAACACGTCCATGCTGGAGCACCCCGCGACTCAGCGCAATCTTCAGAAACTGCGCGCCGATGGAGTGCACATCATCGAGCCCGACAAAGGCGAGATGGCCTGCGGCACAATTGGCCCAGGCAGGCTTAGCGAGCCTGACGCTATCGTGACAGTCGCTCTGGAGATTCTGAGCAGCAGAGCTCGAGCGATTACGAATCGCGGCTCCGCTAATCGAGATCTAACAGGCGAAAGCATTCTGATCACGGCCGGTGCGACGCGTGAGCCAATCGATCCGGTTCGGTTCATCTCAAATCGTTCATCGGGCCGCATGGGCTTCGCGCTGGCCTCGGCCGCGCGGGATCGTGGCGCGAAAGTCACTTGCGTCACCGGGATAACCAGCGTCGCGCCACCAGCGGGGGTTAATATCATCAACGTTGGTTCAGCCGAAGAAATGCATCAGGCCGTCGCGCGCGAAAGCAACACTGCAACTGTGTTCATCGCCGCGGCTGCCGTATCCGACTATCGCACTAAGCAGCCATCGCAATCGAAGCTTAAGAAGTCGGAAGCGGAGTTGGAATTGAAACTCGAGCGCACGCCAGACATCCTGCGCGAAGTAGCCCAATCGCGCCGCAACGGCCAGCTCATCGTAGGTTTCGCGGCTGAAACCGATGACCTGCTAACTAACGCGCGGGAAAAACTGACCGCGAAGGGCCTTGATGCAATCGTCGCCAACGATGTCTCCCGCGCAGATTCAGGTTTCGATACCGAGAACAATGCAATCGTTATTATGGTCCGCGACCAACCGGACCCAATCCAGTTGCCATTGATGTCCAAGCTCGAGGCGGCCCATCGAATTCTTGATGAAGTTGTAAAGCTGCGCCGCGCGAACGTGACGGCCAAAACCGCTTCCGGAGAAAGCCGCTAAGTTCTAAAGCCCATGAGTGCCGACCCGACCACGAGCGAACTGCTCGAGTTGCTGCGCGAAACGCGTGAGTACTCGCGTTACTTTGGCGAGCTTGGGGTCGAAACTGCGGAACCCGCGATAACCCCGGAACGAACTTCGGCTGTGCGCGAGACGCAAGCGAAGCCTCGGCTTCAGTCAACGGCGAAGCCCGTGGAGATCGTTCAGCCGGCAGCAGTCACCGCCAGCGACCCCACGCAGCAAGATTCTCTATTCGGCGACCTCGCTCAACCGAAACCCTCTCTGTATCAACTCCAAACCAAAGAGAGCATGGAAGACATCTGGCGCGACATCGGGGACTGCACGCGTTGCGGCTTGTGCGAAGGACGAACGCAAGTCGTCAATACTCATGGAAATCACAAGGCGCGTTTGATGTTTGTCGGCGAAGCTCCCGGCGCTGACGAAGACGCGCAGGGCAAACCGTTCGTAGGCCGCGCCGGTCAGTTGCTGACAAAGATTATCGAAGCTATTGGTTTCAAGCGCGAAGAGGTCCTGATCGGAAACGTCAATCGTTGCCGTCCGCCGGGCAATCGGCAGCCGACGCTCGAAGAAGCCGCCATTTGCCGGCCGTTTCTGTTTCGCGAGATCGCCGCCGTGCAGCCCGACGTGATCGTCGTAATGGGAAACACCGCGCTGCGCAATCTCCTTGAAGTGCGCGAGGGCATCACGCGCGTGCGGGGACAGTTCCAGGACTTTCGCGGCATCAAAGTCATGCCGACTTTTCATCCCGCTTACCTGCTGCGCGATCCTTCGAAGAAGCGCGAAACCTGGGAAGACCTGAAGAAGGTTCGCGACTATCTCGACACCACGACGCCGACGCGTTTGGATTCTTAATCGAACCGCACTTTCAATAGCGACGCACTTCGCGCTAACCTTCCCCGCGCAATCCGAATCGCGCATCTTCGATGACCTCGGCACCTCAATCTTTCAGAAACGAAGTTGCGCCGCAGTACGCGCAGGTCGCGGTTGCGGTGCATCTCACGAAGACGTACACGTATCGCCTGACGGCCGCGATGCAGAAAGCGGCGCGCGTCGGTTCACGCGTGATGGTCCAGCTCGGCAGAAAACCCACCACCGGCTACATCGTGTCGTTGCTGCCACACCTGAGAACCGGCACCAGTCTGATCGAGTCGGAAATTAAAGACGTCCAGGAATTGCTGGACGTAGATCCGCCGTTGACCCCGGAGGTTCTGGAGATCACGCGTTGGGTCGCCGATTACTACGCCGCGCCCTGGGGCGAAGTAATGCGCGCGGCGCTGCCGGCCGGCATCAACGCTTCCGTCGAACAGACCGTTTCAATCACGCCGCGCGGACGAGAAGAACTTGCGGGGTTGTCAGTACCATCTGCGTTGGCGGGTGGGTCCCGAAATACGGACACGAAAGTGCGCGCGCTGCGCTTGCTCACCGACGAAGGCGAGTTCGAAGTCAATGCGTTCTGTTTGCGCCTGGGCGCAAGCAGGACTCCGAAGTGGCTGCGAGAGATGGAGCAAGCAGGCGTGATTGCCCGCTCATATCGGACGCGCTCGACGCCCACGCGCGCCAAACGACGAAAGGCCGTCCGGCTGGTCAAGCCTGCGGTCGCTGAATCTCAAGCTGACGCCAAAGCCGTGCGGCCGCGCGTAACTGAAGCACAAAAACGCGTGATCGAGACACTGCGCGCCGACGGTGAAGAAATGGCGGTTAGTGATCTGATCAAAACCGCGAACGTGAGCGAGTCGGCGATTCAGACACTCCTGAAAAGAGGCGTGATCGAAGCTTTCGAAGCAGAGGTGCGCCGCGATCCTCTGGCGCTGGCTGAGCTGCCGGACACCGAAGTTTTCAAACTAACGAAGGCACAGGCGGCCGCGCTGCAAGCGATTGAGAAACGAGCCAGCGAACGAAACTTCGCGACGATGTTGCTGCATGGCGTCACGGGTAGCGGCAAGACCGAAGTTTATATTCGAGCGATGCGCGATGCGCTCAAGGCGGGCCAGGGCGCAATGATGCTGGTGCCGGAGATCGCTCTGACGCCGATTCTGTCACGGCGGCTGCGCGCGCACTTTGGCGATCAGATCGCGATCTTTCATTCGGCGCTGTCGAAGGGCGAGCGCTTCGATGAGTGGTCGCGCCTGCGCTCAGGCGAGGCGCGGATTGTGCTCGGCACGCGTTCGGCCGTATTTGCGCCGGTTGAAAACCTGGCAGTGATTATTATTGACGAAGAGCACGACACTTCTTACCGGCAAGAGGAGTCGCCATTCTACAACGCGCGCGACACCGCGATCGTCCGGGCTCAGAAAGAATCAGCGGTCGTGGTGCTCGGCTCGGCCACACCTTCGCTGGAATCCTTTCACAACGCGCAGAGCGGCAAGTATCAATATCTGAACCTTCCTGATCGGGTCGCGAACCGGCCGATGGCCCAAGCCGAGATGATCGATATGAGGGAGGTTTTTGCGCAGCGAAAGAAACCGGCAATCTTCTCTGACCAGTTGCTCGAGGCCATCGAACAAACGCGCACGCGCAGAGAGCAAACGATCATCCTGCTCAACCGCCGCGGCTACTCGAGCTTTATCTTGTGCCGTTCATGCGGCGAGTCGATCAGTTGTCCTAACTGCGACGTAACCCTTACTTATCATCAGGGCGATCGCACGCTGGTCTGCCACTACTGCAATCATCACGAGCGCGCGCCTTCGCAATGTCCCGTGTGCACCAGCAAGTATATCTATTACATCGGCGAAGGCACCGAGCAGATTGAGGAGCTGCTGCGCAAACGCTTCCCTGAGTTGCGCATCGGCCGGATCGATCGCGACACAAAACAGCGCCGGCATGAATTCGAAACGACGCTGCTCGATTTCGCCAAAGGCGAGATCGATCTGCTGGTCGGGACGCAGATGCTGGCGAAGGGACACGACTTTCCCAATGTCACGCTGGTCGGCGTCGTGTCGATTGATGCCGGGTTGGCTTTGCCTGACTTTCGCGCCGCAGAGCGCGCCTTTCAGTTGATTACCCAGGTTGCGGGGCGCGCCGGCCGCGGCGATTTGCCCGGACGCGTTTTGATCCAGACCTATCATCCGCACCATTACGCTCTGCGCCACGCGTGCGCGCAGGACTATCGAGGGTTCTATGACGAAGAGATTCGCCACCGGCGCAATCACGGCTATCCGCCGTTCGTCGCGCTGGCCTTGATGCTGATTCGTCACAAAGATGCGGCGCGAGCGAACGCGATCGCGCATGAACTGCGAAACGCTCTGGTGAAAGCAAACGAAGCGCACACATGTCGCATTCTCGGCCCCGCGCCGGCGCCGTTCGCGCGTCTGCGCGGCGAGCATCGCGTGCAATTGCTCGTGAAGGCACGCAGCCGCAAGCAAATGCGCGCCGTGATCGATGAAGCCTTAAAGACTTTTGAAGAAGCGGGAAATGATTCGCGTGCGGTGACGTTGGAGGTCGATCCGGTAAGTATGATGTGATTCCCTGTCGAGGTCGAGCTCTAAATTCCCCTCTCCCTCTGGGAGAGGGGTTGGGGGCGAGGGCCTTGGGCGCGCACTAAACCCTCTCCCAGAGGGAGAGGGAGAAAACTACTTTGTCTGATTTCCCAAATATTGCGCTAAACTCACGGCCATGAAACTTTCCGAACTCGCCGCGCAGACCGGCGCGACTTGTAGCCCGAGCGCAGGCGACATCGAGATCGAGAGCGCCGCGGGGCTCGATCAAGCGGAGCCCGGACAAGTCACGTTCCTGTCCAATCCGCGCTACACGTCGCGAGTGAAGACGACGAGAGCTTCGGCTATTTATGTTGGCGAAGACGTCGAGGTCGCCCGCGATGACATCGCCCTGCTGCGCGCGAAAGATCCTTATCTTGCGACCAGATTTCGAGTCGTACTGGGATCCCACCGCGGTGATTGATTCAAGCACGCGCATTCCTAAAGAGGTTTTCATCGATGCTCACGTCGCTATCGGGAAGAATGTTGTGATTGGGGATCGTGTGCGCATTCATGCGAATGTTACGATCTACGATAACGTCACCATCGGCGATCATTCGGAAATTCATTCCGGCGTCGCGATTCGAGAGAACTCAATCATCGGTCGACGTGTCATCGTCCACAATAACGCAGTGATCGGCAGCGATGGTTTTGGTTTTGCTAAGGATGAGGAACGCCGCTGGCTGAAGATTCCGCAAACCGGTCGGGTTGTGATCGAGGATGACGTTGAGATTGGCGCCGGCACAACAATCGATAAGGCTTCAACCGGAGAGACGCGACGCCTTGCTGTGTGCGCAAGTAGGAATGGCCGGCAGCTCGCGCGTCGGCGATCGCGTTATTCTCACCGGACAGGTGGGAATCGGCGGTCACATTACCGTGGGCGACGACGCGATACTTTATCCGCAGAGCGGGGTTCCAAACGACGTCGCGGCCGGTGAAGTCCTGGTCGGCACGCCCGCGTTTGAAGTGAGCGCTTTCTGGCGAGCGATTGCCGTCTTCAAGAAGTTGGGAGACATTCCAAAGCGAATTCGCGGTCTGGAACAGAGATTGGATGAGATTGAGAAATCAAAATCTCAGTAGTGACGAGCGTCACTGGTCACGGGCGGAAATTCGAACGGCCTTTTTGTTCTGGCTCTTCTGGTCGGCCTATGTCCTGCTCTCAGCAATCCTGATCGCGTCGCTGCTCACTGACTGGCCGGCATTTCTGCACGAACACGTGACCTTCTAAGTAATCGCGCCGCCATCTACGATCACTACTTCGGCATTCATGAACGAATTACGATCGCTAACCATGAACGCGGCGAACTCCGCCAACTCTTCGGGACGACCCAGGCGGCCCGCCGACGCCCAGAAGTCGTGCATCTGCAAGAGTCGTTCGGGCAAAGCCTTAGCCAATTCCGTATCGAAGATTCCGGCGGCGATCGCGTTGACGCTGACGCCGAACGTTCCCGCCTCGCGCGCCAGGCATTTCGTAAAGCCGATCATCGCGGCCTTTGAGGTGGCGTAGTGAACTGAAGTCGGCAGCGCGCGCATGGCGCCGATCGAAGTGATGTTCAGAATCTTGCCAAAGCGCTGGCGAATCATCTGCTTGTAGATCGGCTTGGTCACGGCGAACAGACTGCCCACGTTCGTGTTGATGACCTCGTCCCAGGCGCGATCAGTGGTCGTGGCAAAGTTGTCGCCGCGATTAATGGCGGCGTTGTTGACGAGAATATCGATGCCGCCCCAGGCGTGAACGAGATCCCTGGTCAGGTGTTTCATGCCAAAGCGATCCGTGATGGACAC
>WNFB01000721.1_pt1 | contig 27806 bp, 23 predicted proteins | sample 5400501 | NCBI WGS metagenome assembly WNFB01 (sample SAMN13153341, study PRJNA577476) | soil metagenome | isolation source: 200 cm saprolite under Douglas fir tree site 2 hole 1 | place: USA:California | collected 2015-04-18
GCGTCGCGGTTTACGACTCGACGAGATACCAGGGCCAGAAGGGCTGGTTCCAAATTGGTGGGACGAGCGTTGGCGCACCCAGCGTAGCTGGTGTCATCGCGCTGGCCGACCAGGCTCATGGAACAACCTTGACCACCAACAATCTCTCGACCCGCTTTACCTACCAGCTCGCTGCGACATCGTCCAACTATAGCACTGACTACCATGACATTACCTCCGGCTCAGATGGCACGTCGTGCTGCACGGCTGGCCCTGGGTACGACCTGGCGAGTGGCCTCGGCTCACCGGTGGGAAATAGTTGGATCGGTAACGTATAGCAAGTTTTTTTTGTTTTTTACCGGTTGTTTCTTTGGCGTGGTCTCCTAGAGGCGTGCAGAGCGCATCAAGCATGCATGCCTCTGGTACTGCATCGGTCTGGCAATTGGCTTTTTTGCCTACTTTCCCATTGATCTGGTTTCTGATGGCAAACAGGGCCTGCTGCCCTGCTGCAAGGGAGGATAGGAACATGCCACTATGAAAGACGCTACACACCAGCTGTGGTAGGATAGTGTGACGCCTGGGAGTCTTGCTCATGTCCATGCACCTTGCAAAGGATCTTTCGCCCATCTATCCCGCCTGCCTGATTATTGACGCTGGTGAGGAAAGGGCACAACGCCTGGCGCGCCTGCTGACCCTCGCTGACTATCGCCCGCTCGTTGTATCCACCCTCTCCCAAGCCCTGGAACGCTTCCTTCGCGAGCCGTTCCAGCCCTACGTGCTGTTGCTGGGGCAGGCCGATCTTCGGCACCACCCTGTGCTGGCTACTTGGTACGTCCGTTCCAAAAAAGGGATGAGTACGACTGCAACCTCTCCTGTAGCTACTGCGTTGCAGAGTCCTTTGTGGGTGCGGAGCGAAAAGGGCTAACACCTCTGCAGGTCTGCCGCCTCATCGATGAAGCGGTCGAGATAGGAATGACGGAGCTTTTCTTTAGCGGAGGAGAACCGTTCATCCTGCACGACCTCTTCACTATGCTGCACTACGGCCTGGAACGCATGCACGTCACCGTGCTCAGCAATGGCATCCTGCTGAAGGGACAGCGCCTTCAACATCTGAAGACGTTGCCCTACCGCGAGCGCCTGACGATTCAGATTAGCCTGGATGGCTCAAATGCTGCTACTCACGACTTCTACCGTGGCGCTGGAAGCTGGCAGGAAGCCATTGACGCGATTGGGCGGCTCAAGGCCGAAAACTTCCATGTGCGTTTAGGAACCACACAGACTCCTGAAAATAGCCATGATCTTGCTGCCATGTGCCAGTTGCATCGCGCGCTTGGCATCCCCGATGACGACCACATCATCCGGCCTCTGGTCCGTCGAGGCTTCTCTGCGAAAGGTACGGCTATCTCGTTGCCCGCACTCGAACCAGAAGTCACTGTGAATCGCGATGGGGTCTACTGGCACCCTGTTGCGACTGATCCTGATCTGCTGATCTCACCCTGTATCTTTCCCCTGCGCGAGGCAATCGAGCAGATCAAAGAGATCCGGGAGTCCCTGCTGATGGTCACCGGAGGAGCGTCCAGTCGCTTTCGCTGAGGGTAAGCAACCTGTACTTCGTGTGAGTACCAGATCAGCAGATGTCCAAGAAACTACTTGACAGTGTAAATAGGGAGCGAGTAAAATGCACGCTGGGTGAGGTGGCGCTAAGAGAGGGGTTCTATTTTTGCGACGTAGTGTTGGATGACTGACCTGAATTGAATAGTTATCTTGAACTCGAAAGGAGATCCAGGATGATCACCTCTCAGATGAAAATTGTGCGCCTAGATAAGGCGCGGGAAGAAAAGTTGCGCGCGTTGGAGATGAAATTGGGATGCCGACTCGTTGCATTGGAACCAACAACGAGGCTGGCGCAACTCTCAGTAGAGCAGTTTCAGCTTCTACAATCGTTTGAAAAAGAATTAGGTGTTGCCCTAGTGGCCTACGAACCGGAGACACAACTACGTGTGACTCAGCTAACGGAGGAGCAGATGAAGCGTCTGCAAGCGGTCGAGAAGGAATTGGGGTTGGTCTTAGTGGCCTATAAGCATATCCGAGCAGAAACTCGAGACATCGCGCTGGAACCGACAGAGCGACCTGCGCAGCTTTCGGAAGAGCAATTTGAGCGACTGCAAAAGGCCGAAGAAGAAATGGGTGTCACCTTAATGGCTTATGAGGTCTAAGTCAGGCTTTATCCATTCGCTGGACAAAAAACGGAAGGCAGAGTACTCTACGCTCAAACCTAGTGTAAGAAAGGGTGAGCGAGGAGCAATCTGCCTAAACAGAACATCTTTGATTGTACTTAGATAATCGTTGCAAGAGTAGATGCACTTGTAAACGGTTGGAATCAGGAAGCTCGAAGAGAACTTGTACAGAGCCCTTGCCAGGATGTGGCTCTCCTACCACTCCACTTCAAGCTTTTCAAGCCCTCTAAAGATCAGGATGGGGTTATGGGCTAACTGCTGATTGGGCGCAAGTCGTAACGTAGGGATGCGCTGAGCAAGCGTTTCCAGCGCGATGCGTAATTCCAAACGTGCTAGCGGGGCCCCTACACAAAAATGCACTCCATGCCCAAAGGCGACATGGCGATTCTGGGCGCGCTGTATATCAAAGACATCCGCACCTGGAAATTGCTGCCCGTCTCGATTCGCGCTACCCAGGAGCACCACTAATTTCGCCCCTTCTGGCAGCGTGACTCCCCCGATCTCCACCTCTTGTGTGGTCACGCGAGAAAGAGTTCCCGCAGCGGATTCATAACGCAGTATCTCTTCGACGGCTGATGGGATCAAATCCGGCTGGGCGCAGATGCGTTGCCACAAAGCAGGGGTCTGTAGCAGGAGTGCCAAACCAGTGCCGCAGGCGTCAAGGGTGGTGCGATGACCGACTGTGACAAAACCCATCATGCCACTGATCAGTTCGAACAGAGATAGCGGCTCTGCTCCAGGCACCTGATACCCAATGAGCGCATCCAACTCACCGTCCTCTGGATGAGTACGACGTTGTTCAATAAGTTCAGCCATATAGTGCTGGAAAGCCACGACGCCTTTGGCGCAGGCAACCTGGCGCTCTTCTGGCACAACAGCAAATAGGAGGTCGGTCAGATCTCTGCCCCATTGTTTCACCTCTACCATATGATCCTGAGGGATGCCAAGCACGTTCAGGATGGTCTCCAGTGAGAATGGATAGGCAAATTGTGAGATGAGGTCGGCATGACCATCATCGATAAAGGCATCGACGAGCCGATGTGCGAGCGCGCGAATGCCCTCCTCGCGGGCTTTCGTTCTTGCCGCGCTAAATCCCTTCGTGTGCGGTGCCCGAAAACGCTGGTGATTAAGGCCATCGCTATCGATCGCCACTGGCGTCCATGGATATCCTTGCATCAGGATGCCAAGGACAGCTGGCGACATTGGAGGATTGATAAGATTGCGCGACGAGAAGATCTCTGGCTGTGCGAGAATAGTGTGCGCGTCCTCATAGCGAGATACCAACCAGGCATTGATATCAGGATTAAAAACGATTGCCTTCTGCTCACGCAGAGCTGTGTAGAGCGGGTATGGGTTTTCTAAATGTTCCAGGATATGGACTCCCTCGCCAATTTGATCAATGGTCTGGCTCATCACGTTTTTCCTTTCTGCTTGCCCCTCTTGGGGGCGAGGTGTAGCGTAAGACATTCAGTGCTCGTTTTGCTTCTCCCCTGAGACGATCAGCCACTCTATCTTGTGCGGATGCGCGTCCGCTTTGGGCCGTCCGCGAGAGCCATTCTCCAGGGGGAGAGTCCCAGTTGCGCTCTCTTTTACGGCCGCGAGGCTTTCGACAAGCTCATGTATATAGCGAGGCTGGCCTACGAACTGACCTGTCGGTTCATGATTGTCGATGAAGGTTGCGAACCCCACTTTGTACCAGAGATCGATGGTGATTGGCTTTTCCTCTATGGAGTAGTCTAACGACCGTGCTTTGATGGCTGTGACAAGTGCGGGAATGTCGTAATCAAACGTCTGGTTTCTCCTGACGTAGTAGGTCTCTTGCCCTTCTTGAACCAGTTCGAGCGTGCCCTGGGCAGTGACGTCCGTGCCCTCCGGGTCGTAGATCGGTTTGGTGATCCAGTCATACCTGAACACCTCCTCCAGGAAATGGCGGTAAGGAACTGGGATACGGTTATGCATCTCCTCTTGCCACCATTGGCTAAACAGCTGGTCTAACTGTGGTTCGGAGTACAGGTTGTGCAGGAACGTAGGGATCATGCGCGGTCTCAAAAGCAGCTCCTGGCTCAGATTGAGGCATTCTGCCACAGGATGTGTGCATTGTTTGAACCAGTTGCCCATACTCAACAACACTTGTGACTGGGTGATGTCGGTCAGTTCACGCAGTGGGGCCCAGATGTACCTGAGCACATGGTGCTCCGCGATGCCTCGGGCCCATAACAGGAACCGCTGCATACGCCGGTTATCAGCCATACTGATGTCTTTACTGGCAATCACGTATTCAAAGTCATCCTGTTCCCCTCTGACCGTCACAAAGCCATGTTCCTGGCGCTTGTCAGTATAGGAAGTATTCGGAATCAAAATCAGCGGGTAGGTGGCGATGCGCGGTACAAACCTGGCTAACTTGTCGTAGCCTTCAAGGAACGAATCGAAGGTTTCTCCTGGAACGCCCCAGATAATTTCCGCATAGCATTCAAGGCCTTCTGCGTCGAGCCATTCAACAAGCCCCTCCCAATCGTTGACACGCATATTGCGACGACGCATAATCGTGAGAGCCTCATCGTTCAGCGTCTGGAGGGCAAGCGTGAACGAACTGTGCATATTGTTCTCTTTTAAGGTCCGCACAATGTTATAGAACATCGTCGATTTGTTCTTCGCCCAGCTGGTGATGAGCGAGCGGGGATAGCCGTATTTCTCCCGTATGTGGATCAGGTCTTCGACGAATTGCAGATCGGATTTGAGCATCCCAAAGTTGGCGTCGCAGAGTGCCACGTTATCCACCTTATGGAACGCCAGCACTTCAAGTTCTTCCCGCAGACGGTCCTGCGGGAAAGACCGGACTTTCTGGCCAATCGCCCCTCCCCAAAAGCAGAACGCGCAACTATATGGACAACCTCTGTTGGTTTCCATAAGCGCAACATCGTAGCGAAACTCGCCAGTGTGGTCAACCATCGGGATTGCGCCACTCAGTATCGGCGATGGGATTTCAGACAGATCAGCGATGCGCGGCGGTGAGGGCGTCGTCATCCGCTCGCCCGCCTCGTTTGTGTAGGAGATCCCCTCGACGTTCGAGAGTTCGTGACAGGAACGCCCATCCAGGTACGCCAGGAGCAGGTTGCGGAACACGAACTCTCCCTCACCATTGACAACCACATCAACGCAGGGGAAGTCACGGAACACTTTCTCGGCCTGGTTCGCCACATGGTTGCCGCCGAAGACCACCCAGCCTGATGGGTTCAGTTGTTTAAATGTTTCAGCCACAGCGCCGAACATACGGTAGTTCCAGCCCAGTACAGAAAAGGCCATCATGTCGGGAGTCGTCTTATAGCTGAACAGCTGATTGGCCATGGTGATCTGGCCGTCGCTGCCATCAAAGTTAAAGATCTCTACCTGCATGTTCTCCCTGATGGTCGCGTTCGCCATGGCGGTTGACTTCAGATACCCGATGGCCAATGGCATCGACTCTTTCGGCATGTCCCAGACACCTTTTTGGATCAGCCAGACCCTGGGCTTGCCCTGGTGTGATTGTCTCATCATGCTCTCCTGTGCAAACGCTCGATCCCTCAGCATGGAGCGGCAAATCTGCTCTATTGCCCGCTGTACTGCCTGCATTCTTTCAGACGTACCGTGGGAGCAAGCCACCCATAAGTGATATTGCCCCCCTCTGTAGATCGAAAAAAACTGATATTCAGGAAGGACTTCTGCCCTTCAACAATCTAACTGGGAACGCCTTCGAGGATGTAGAGACCTGACGGGGTAGGAATGACCTGAGTGAGGGTAAAACCGGTCTCCTGAAAGAGTGCTCGGAATTCGGCCTCGGTACGCCCCTGGCCGCCTTCAAAACTCAGGAAGGTTAAGACGTTCATCAGTGTGGATATGGGCTCAGGATTCGCTGCCAGGACAAATTCCGCGATCACCAGTTTTCCGTGTGGGGGGATGGCACGACGGCAGGCGCTCAGCGTTTGCTTCACATATTCGTCGCCCCAGTCGTTGATCACAAACTTGTAGAAGTAAGCATCTAGACCTGCTGGCAGTTCGTCGGTGAGAAAACTACCTTCCACCAGTGTAACTTGTGAAGCAACAGATGACTGCTCCCAGACGGTTTTTGCCTCTGCGATGACTGGTGGGCGTTCGAAAAGGGTTCCCTGAAAGGCTGGGTTGCGCTCAGCCAGCAGCTTGAGGAAATTGCCATATCCTCCCCCAATATCGACAAGTGACCGAAATGCAGAGAAGTCGTACGACGCCAGGATTGTGGGGTTGATCAGGGTGGAGAATTCGTCTATCCCCGCATTCAGCATGTGTAAATCCTCAGGGCGCTCGTCCATATGTTGCCAGATGCTCTTCCCATGGGCGTGCCTCATCGCAGACGCTCCGGTTTTTATGGCGTAGGGAAGTTCGTTCCAGATATTCCATGACCAATCTATCCCGAAGAACAAAATGAAATTGCGCAAGCTGCCTGGATAATCTCGACAGAGGTGCCAGGAAAGGCCTGTCATGCTGTATACACCTGGCTTTTGTTCTGCAAAAACCCCTAACGCAACTAATGCTCGCATGAGACGAGTGAGTGAAGGGGTATGGGTTTCTGTCGCCTCCGCGAGTTCCGTGATGGTTTTGGGTCCATCCTTGAGGACATCCGCAATACCCAGTTCCGTCCCCACTTGCAGCACCTGCGCGGCCCACGCTCCAGACAACATGCCAAACAAGGCAAAAGCTGCTTGCCCCTGCTGTGGATTGATCTCTTGCTGTGGCTCTATCTGTTGTGTTGTCATGATGCACCTTCCTTTGTATTGAGTAAAAAACATAGTTGAACCATTTCATTGTTCAACTGTGGAAAGTATAGCGTGCTTTAGAGGAGAATGCTTCTTCGAGGTTGCTGCATTTTGGAGGAGGGTTTTTAGTATTTTTTTGATCACCTGTTACTCATTTGTAAGAAGAATGTTCCATTGTGCGAATGGAACATTCTTCTATCAAAACCGCTGAAAGAGTGATGATTTGGGGACACCCCAAAACCCCATCAGAGGGTTGGTCGCCCTCTGTACTCTCGCATATATGATGACTGTTCAGCTGGAGTTGAGATTACTCACGCTCGATGATGGGCAGGATCAGGTAGGATCTATGAGCCTGGTCGTGGTAGACCCGATTGATGGCCTGCTTAAGATCTTCTTCTCTCTCAAGAATGATCTCTCCTCCCGTGTTCGTATTGCGATTGAAACGCGGGAAGTTGCTGCTGGAAACCTCCAGGCGGATGTGGTGCCCCGCCTTGAAGAGGTTGGAAGTGGCCCCCAGGTGTACACGTAGTTCGTAGATGTGCCCCAGCTCCATCAGGGTCGGCGCCGTGAGCGACTCGCGATAACGAGCACGCAGGATGCCATCGGTGAGAATTTCCGCCCTCCCATCAGGGAAGACATCCACCAGCTTCCCAGTGAAGTCAGTATCGGGAGCCGAAGAAGAAGCCGAGAGCACCAGTTCGATCGTGCCGGTGACCTCTACTGGCTGCGCGAGCGGCTGTGTTGTATAACAGAGGACATCATCCCGCTCTTCCACCCAACGCTGGTCACGTGGCCCGGCATTGAGAAAGTAGGTTTTGTCCGGCAGCACGCGCGCACCGCTCTCCATTGGCAGGAGATTGGCGCCGCCTATAGTGGGAACTGGATGGCGCGGATCGTAGCAATAGACATCCTCTGCCTCCTTGCTTGGCTCCTCAGACGAGAGAAGACCATCCCCCGCCGCGCTATTGGCATGTCCCTGGCTATGCAAGTAGTAGCGGCGATACTGGGTATCGGGCAGGGGCCAGTCCTCCTCCTCTCGCCAGATATCGGCCCCCATCACAAAAATGCGCACCGGTTTCTCTCGCTCCACGCCATTGGCGATCCCCTTGAGCCAGTGATCGAACCAACGTAGGTGAATCCCGACGAGATCCGCTCCTCGCGTACTCGCAAGGGGGCCATAGTCGCGCTCCGGAAAGAGGCCTGGAAGGTCGAAATGCGCCCAGGGACCGATCAGCAGATGCTGAGACTTTCGGGCCAGGCTATTTCCTCCCTGCTGCTTCATCTGCTGGTAATTCTCCAGAATGCCATCCAGAAACATATCATACCAGCCGCCGATATTGAGAGCTGGAATCGCGATGTTGCTATAGATCTCCGTCTGCGCACGAAGGCGCTGAGCAGCTTCATCCGTAGGATGAGCGAGCCAGTCAAAGTAGTAGGGAGCGAATTGTTCCAGCAAGGGCAGGTCAATGAGTGGGAGGTGCTCGAATGGGAGGTGCGCGCAGAGCGCCTGAAGCTCTTTTTCAGCCTGCTCCAACGCTGGTACATCCTCGGGTGACGTGTACCCGTGCTTGAGGCGGTGATGCACTTCCCCTTCAGCCCCCTGTTTCAGCGCCCACCAGAGCCACAAACCAAGCTCGAATGCGCCCCCCTGATGGGCATACATGGAGTGTCTGCAATGCATGGGAGCCAGAGCCCGCAAGGCGGCGGGTTGTTCCTTCGCTGCCAACCACTGGGGGATCCCCAGATAGGAGGCGCCAAACATCCCCACCGGTCCAGCGGCCCAGGGCTGGCGAGTAATCCAATCAATCGTGTCCACCCCATCGCGCGCCTCATCGCGGATGCGGGTGAATTCTCCTTCGGAGGAGTAGCGACCCCGCATATCCTGTAAGACCACGGCATACCCCGCCTGGATCAAGCGATCCAGGGCGATAGCCAGCACAATCTCGGGGCGAGCCTTATTGTAGGGCAAGCGGGCCAGAAGCACCGGCACGGGCCCTTCCTCCGTGGGCCGATACACATCCGTGGCCAGTCTCACGCCATCGCGCATAGGCACCATAATGTTTTTTTCCAGGATGGGCTCCTGTTTGATATCGCTGATCATATTTACCACCGCTTGAAAAACGCTCTCACACTATGTTCCTAGCAAGAGAGCATGCACACTAGAGAGGTTCGGCACTGGTGGGGGCGCGCGTTCACCGCGCCCCTACCTACCGCTCTCAGAAACCTGCTTGGCGGCAGATAGCTAGCTTCCACGTGATGATTTCGCAGTAATTGTCGACTGTGTGCCCTGGACACCAGATCGGATAGAGAATTATGCTTCTGGCAGACTGACTTCGGGAAGCAGAACTTCTGCTAGACCGCCTTCAGGAAACGCAGTCTCTGCTAAACTGGCTTCGGCGAGCGCAGCCTCTGGTAGAGGGGTCTCCTGCGCCCGAATTTGAGAGATCAGAGGCGCTTTACGCACATGCGGATTCAGAGCTGTGAGCACTGCTATGACAATCAGGAACCCCCAGGCGGCTAGGATCGTCGGCACAACTCCGATGGTCTGGAGCAGCACGCCTGCCAGCAGCAGCCCGAGGGGATCACCAGCAAAAGACATCAGGCGGAACACGCTATTCACACGTCCCTGCAGTTGATCTGGGATGATCGCCAGCCGATAGCTGAACTGCACGACGTTGTAAGCCCCGAAGCCTGCGTAAACGAAGATTGAGATCAAGCCCAGGAGCACGGCATGGTTGGCAATCGCATAGAATGCCCAAGCCACGATGATCACTGCCTGAGCCCCAAGGGTAATCGACCAGAGCCGAAAACGTTTTTGCAAGGTCCCCCCGGCTATGGACCCGACCATGCCTCCTATGCCACCAAGCAGGAAAATGAGGCCGATCAGGAAGGGGGTAGTTGACTTAAATTGATGGGCATCTACGATCAGCGCAAGCTTTGTGGACGAGCCAATGAGCTGTACACTGAAGGCCAACAGCGCCAGGAAGAACACCAGCGGCTGCCGCCAGAGCCAGAGCAGGCCATCGCGGATCTCAATGCCAACTTTGTTTGGCACAGCGGTACGCTGCTTCTGGAAGTCTCGCTTGATAAAGGAGAGAGACACAACAGAGCCAGCGTATGTGATGGCATCAACGAGAAATGGCACGAACTGTTTTATGCCATAGAGGAGGCCGCCAAGAAAAGGCCCCAGCATGATGGATGTGCCGAATATCATTACATTCTGCATGGCGGCTGCCGGAAGCTGTTCTTTCTCGACGACATTGGGTAGAGAGGCGACCTGAGCGATGTCAAAGAACACATAGAAGGTGCCTTCTACGAGCGAGACAATATACAACTGTACCAACGAAGGACCCCCGAAAAGAAAGGCCACGGGGATGCTGGCAAGCGCGATCATCCGCACGGTATCGCTGAGAATCATCATGCGTTTGCGATTCCAGCGATCAGCAAGCGCACCCGCAGGGAGGCTCAAGAGCAGATACGGCAGGAGGCGGATAGCGCCCACCAGACCGGCCTGCAAAGGGGAGTTGGTCATGATTAACACCAGCAGTGGGAGCGCGAGAAGCGTCGTCTGTGTTCCTACTGAGGAGACGATCTGACCGCTCCAGAGGAGCAGATAGTCTTTGTTGCGGAATAAGGGTGTGGGTTTGCGTTCCATACAATCAGTGTAGCGGGGACCTCTCCCCCAAGGGGAAAGCCCCACTCCTCCTTTCACCTTATGGTAGAACTGTAGCCATAATGCAAGCATAATCTCCTTTTGGCTAATGCGCTTCTCTTATCTTGCTTTTTTGTTGACTATTCAGGTTCCCGTAGCGAGGGCGTGATAATGAACCATGCCTTAAGTTCATTATCGGGTTCCTACGCCTGAGGACCTGCCCGTCAGGCTGAAGCCTGTCGCTACGGGTTTACGGCGTGCCCTGAGCGCCAGATCGGATAGCGCATTAAGCTTCTGGCAGACTGATTTCTGGAAGCAGAACTTCTGCCAGATCGGCTTCAGGAAACGCAGCCTCTGCTAAACTGGCTTGGGCGAGCGGAGCCTCTGGTAGAGAGGTCTCCTGTGTAAGAATTTGAGAGATATGAGGCGCTTTACGCATATGTGGATTCGGGATGGTAACCACTGTCAGGACAACCAGGAACCCCAGGGCAGCCAGGATCGTCGGTACAGGCCCGATGGCCTGGAGCAGCAGGCCTGCCAGCAGCAGCCCGAGGGGCTCACCAGCAAAAGCGATCAGCCGGAACACGCTATTCACACGTCCCTGCAGTTGATCTGGGATGATTGCTAGTCGATAGCTGAACTGCACGACATTGTACGCTCCGAAGAGTCCGTACGTGAAGATTGAGATCAGGCCCAGAAGAATGGCATGGTTGGCAAACACGTAGAGCACCCAGAACAGGATGAGCAATGCCTGGATTCCAACGGTAACCGACCAGAGCCGAAAACGTTTTTGCAAGATCCCCCCGGCTATGGACCCGACCATGCCTCCTATGCCACCAAGCAGGAAAATGAGGCCGATCAGGAAGGGGGTAGTTGACTTAAATTGATGGGCATCTACGATCAGCGCAAGCCTTGTGGAAGAACCAATGATCTGTATACTGAGGGCCAGCAGCGCCAGGAGAAAAATCAGCGGCTGCCGCCAGAGCCAGAGCAGGCCATCGCGGATCTCAATGCCAAACTTTTTTGGCGCCGCAGTACGCTGCTTCTGGAAGTCTCGCTTGATAAAGGAGAGAGACACAACAGAGCCGGTGTATGTGATGGCATCAACGAGAAATGGCAGAAACTGCTTTATGCCATAGAGGAGGCCGCCAAGAAAAGGCCCCAGCAGGAGGGACATGCTGAAGGTCACTATAGTCTGCATGGCGGCTGCCGGAAGCTGTTCTTTCTCGACGACATTGGGCAGAGAGGCGACCTGAGCGATGTCAAAGAACACATAGAAGGTGCCTTCTACGAGCGAGACAATATACAACTGTACCAGCGAAGGACCCCCGAAAAGAAAGGCCACGGGGATGCTGGCAAGCGCGATCATCCGCCCGGTATCGCTGAGAATCATCATGCGTTTGCGATTCCAGCGATCAACAAGTGCACCCGCAGGGAGGCTCAAGAGCGAATACGGCAGGCGGCCTATAGCGCCCACCAGACCGGCCTGCAAAGGGGAGTTGGTCAGGAACAACACCAGCAATGGGAGTGCGAGAAGCGACATCTGTGATCCCGCAGTGGAGACGATCTGACCGCTCCAGAGGAGCAGATAGTCTTTGTTACGCCATAAAGGTGTGGGTTTGCCTTCCATACAATCAGTGCAGCGGGGCTCGCTCTCCCAAGGGGAAAGTCCCACTCCTCCTTTCACCTTATGGTAGAACTGTAGCCATAGCGAGAGACAAATCCTTTCCTATCTGCGGCAACCATAGCAGGTAGCAGCATAATCTTGCTTCTTATGCCTTGCTTCATTTAAAAATAGAGCGCTTTTAGCAATATAGAAGAAGGCTATGCACAATGCCTTTGAGTATACTTGTTCTTAAGAAAAACCCACCTTAGCAACAGAGTACTCTACGAAGGAGATGATTATGGTCACCATTCCTGCCAACGTCGGCTCTCAGTTCCAGCTGGACGATCCCACGGCGTATTATCAGTATGAGCACTGGTCGCGTCAGCGCCTGCAGGCCTATCAGGCGCAGGCCTTGCAGACCTGCCGCCAGTATGCCTATGCCCACTCGCCCTTTTATCAGCGCTTCCATCGAGGTCTCATGGATCACCGTTTGCAGGAGCTGCCTGCGCTGACCAAAGAAATGGTTATGGAGCACTTCGACGATCTGGTGACGGATCGCGCCATCCGCCTGCACGACGTGAAAGAGTATCTAGCCTATACCGACGGAAGGCAGCTCTTTCTCAACCGCTATCGCGTGATGGGCACTTCGGGCAGCACCGGTCAACCAGGCCTCTTCATATACGACCGCGCAGAAGCCCCCATCTTGCTCACGTCGTTTGCACGCGGTTTCCTCTGGTCTGGGATCACCGCCGCCAGCAAGGTGGCGCTTATCGCATCGACGGCCCCCAGCCACATGTCAGCACAATTTCCCGTCATCATCCGGGGACAAATGCTGCCCACATTACATCTCGCTGCCACTGATCCAGTGGAAACGAATGTGCAGCGCCTCAATGAGATGCAGCCAGATGTGGTGGCCTTGTATCCGTCGATTGTGCCTGTGTTCAACAGAGAGAAGCGCGAGGGCCGTTTAACGATTACACCCCGCGTGATCGCCTGCTCGGCGGAGCCACTGACAGAGGAACGACGTCGGGAGATGGAAGAGGTCTGGGGCATCCAGCCATTCAACGCCTATGCCACCACTGAGGCCGGTGTTATGGCCTCAGAGTGCGAGTTCCATCAAGGGATGCATCTCTTCGAAGATATGATGGTTGTCGAGGTAGTAGATCAAGAGAACCGTCCGGTCCCGCCAGAAGCCACAGGCGACAAAATCCTGCTGACCGTGCTCTTTCGCCGCGCGCAACCACTGATCCGCTATGAGATGACCGACCTGCTGCGCCGTTCTTCCATCGAGAACTGCCCTTGTGGGCGTCACTTTGAACTCATTGATACGATCCAGGGCAGGAAGCTAGACGTGCTGCATTTCCCGGCGAGAAAGGGAGGTGAAATAGCAGTGACGTCAGACATATTCAACTCGGTACTCGATATATCCCCTGTAACCGGATGGCAAGTGGTACGCGAGCGTGACGGGTTGCGTATCCTGCTGACAGGTGCGTCGGAAAAACTGCTGGATGAACAGGTAGTGGACGCGCTGCAGCGAGCGCTGGCCAGGCAAGATATCATCGTACCGCCTATCCAGGTACAGCGGGTCACAACGCTCATCAAGAATGCCAGCGGGAAGACCCCTATGATCATCTGAGATTTGCAAGATAATGTACCTGTTGGCCACTTTTGGTGAATCGAGGTAGAAAAGCAAGAGAGCAGTAAAGCGCCGCCAACTTCACGAGCGGTCTGCGCATCACCGCTTGCTTCTCTCGTCTCACCTTTTCACCAAAAGTGGCCAAGAGGCAGGATATCCTGCAAATCACACTATGAGCAGTAGAAATACAGAGAATGTGTTATACTTCTCTTGGGAGTAGCACATACTACCAGTATGTGAGTTAGTGTGAAAGGAGGTATAACGAAAGAACTTCCCAAATTTTCTTTTTTTCTAGCACATCCTCGGTCAGGACTCGTAATCGAGTGTTTGGCACGTTTCCATCAAATGCCTATGTATGCTGACCTCGTAGCATCTCTGACCACAGAGCATCTCAGCTTTAGCGAAAACATTCGTACTAGTAAAGAAGCAACACACAGAAAGGAGTAAGTCATGCATGCAGCTATATATCGGTTCCGGATCGATCATAGATCTGAAGAAGCCGTACGCCTTGGCAATAAAGAACTTCTACCTCAGATGAGGCAGATTCCAGGGTTCGTAGCGCATTATGCCATACATGTAAGCGACACTGAGTCAATTCAAATCGCCGTCTTTGAGAGTGAAGCTCAATTACAGCAATTTACCAAGGTAGCGATGGACTGGGTCCAGAAAAATCTCGCCCAGCATTTGGGTCCCCCATACGATCAGCCGCCACTTGAAGTGATTGTTGCCCACGTTAAAGCCCACACTACACCAACTACGCAGCATCTTGATATTGGCACCACTCCATAACATGTTGGATGTATTTGGGCACTGATCGTCGTCAAAAAATGAAAGGGATGAGTGTGCTTTTACCCATGTGATGGCAATTTTTCTTTAGAGACAAAAGCTCACATGAAGGTTGTACGTAAGTTTGCCTCTTGGCCACTTTTGATGAATCGAGGTAGAAAAGCAAGAGAGCGGTAAAGCGCCGCCGACTTCACGAGCGGCTTGTGAATCATAAGCTTGCTTCTCTCGTCTCACCTTTTCATCAAAAGTGGCCAAGAGGCTTGCTTTCTCTGGAAGCGGGAATTCTGGAAAAAGAAGAGCCATGATATATGTCAGAGGCAGCGATTTTGCGCCACTACTTATGTCCGGTCACAGCAAGACCCGACGATCAGTCCTCACGGCTGAACGCCGGTTTGTGTCCAATGGCTACTTGAACCTCTTCTTGCACACTGTGGCAAGAGGCCTCCTTGATCAAATCTGCCGCTTTTTCTGCAATCATAATCGCCGCAGCGTTTGTATGCCCGCGCACAAGCGTGGGCATGATAGAGGCGTCAACAACGCGCAGACCTTCTACACCGTGTACTCGCAAAACGCTATCGACCACTGCCATAGCATCAGTGCCCATCTTGCATGTGCCTACGGGATGATACCCACTGGTCGCTCGCTCGCGGATAAAATCAGCAATTTCCTGGTCAGACTGTACCTGTGGACCAGGTAAAACCTCTGCGCCGCGATAGGCATCAAAAGCCTGTGTCTGGGCCAACTGGCGCGCGAGTTTCACGCCCTCGATCAGGACCTCCAGATCCTCTGCCTGGTCCAGGTAGTTGGGCTGGATATATGGTGGCTGCTGGGGATCGCGCGCACGCAACGTGAGATATCCTCGACTCTTTGGAGCGAGCCCGATCGGGCCAAAAGTGAACCCATGCACCTTTGGATTGCGGAAGGCGGCAGGGGTAAAAGCCATTTCCAGGTCTGGCGCGGGCAGATTCTCTCTGGTTTTGTAAAACGCCCCCGCCTCCCCAATATTTGAAGTGAGCGGCCCCTTTCGAAACAGCAGAAATTTCAGGAGATTGCTCGAACTCTGGGCAGCGGCCAGCGTGATAGGGCGGGTACAAGTATAGGAAACAGGTACAAGGAGATGGTCTTGTAAATTCTGCCCCACACCTGGCAGATGCGCAATCGGAGGGATACTGAGAGCCTGGAGCTGATCGGCTGCTCCAACGCCGGAGAGCAGCAGTAACTGGGGCGAATTGATTGCTCCTGCGCATAAGATCACTTCGCGGCGAACACTGGCTTGCGACGTGTTGTCCTGCTGTGTATAGGCTACCCCAACGGCTCGCTTGTTCTCAAACATGATCTGTTGTACCAGCGCATCGGTGAGCACGGTCAGATTGGGTCGTTTGAGCGCGGGTCGCAGATAGGCATCCACACTGCTGTTGCGCATTCCCCGTTTCTGCGTCACCTGAGCGAGCCCTATCCCCTCTTGCACCGCGCCATTAAAGTCATCGTTGCGGGGCAGGCCGAGCTGCACGCCAGCCTCTATAAATGTGCGGGAAAGCACATTGGGAGAGCGAGGGTCAGCCACGTGCTGTGGTCCATCAGCTCCATGATAGACGGATGCGCCATGCTGCTGACGTTCCGCCTTTTTGAAATAAGGCAGCACGTCAGGGTAGCCCCAACCAGTATTCCCACTCTCGCGCCATTGGTTATAATCATGTTCGTGACCCCGCACATACACCATGAGATTCATCGTACCTGATCCGCCCAACACCTTCCCTCGTGGCCAGTACATCTGGCGATTCTGCAACTGCGGCTGAGTTTCCGTCTGGTACGCCCAGTCATAGGGTGTCATGAACAATTTGGCGAAAGCGATAGGGATATGCATTTCTTGTTTCGTGTCTGGGCCTCCCGCCTCGATCAGCAGGACGCGCACAGACGCATCTTCGGTCAACCGATAGGCTAAAACGCAGCCAGCAGAACCAGCGCCGACAATAATATAGTCGTACATCAATAGTGCTCCTTAATAGTGCTCCTTTGGGTGAATGCTCCTCCGCCTCCAAAGAGACTCCGTCTGGTAGCGTTTGAGGTTTTCATCTCACTATCCTTGAGAATCACGTGCAAGAACGCTCAGGGGCGGCGCGCAGAGGCCAGGAAAATCGGCATGGCCATGAAGAACCTATCTTCCTGGGTGCGACGTTTCTGCTCATCAAGCCAGGTATCGGCCTCATGCTGGGTGAGGATACCTGCAGCTACACCGGCCTTAGCCATACCAGGCAGCAGGGCAGCCTGTGTGTAGTCAGTATAGATCCCGGTCCTCACTTCAATCGTCACGTCGACAAAGCCTGTCTCTAGCAGCAGATTGCGGTAGCGACGGGCGCCCCAACGATTCACGATAGTATCGGAGATCGCGCGCATCAACGCTCGCGTCATTTCCTGATTGTCGGCATCGAGAGCCCACATATCTCCATCTGGATCGAGGAGGACAATCCTCCCGCCCGGCGCGAGGACCCGCCGCGCTTCGAGCAGCGCCTCTGTGGGATCCGCCAGATACTGATAGACACGCTCGGCGCGGTAGAGATGCACCTCGTGATCGGCAAATGGCAGGGATCTGGCAGCCGCAAGGCGAAAGTCCCCATCGGGGAAACGCTTGCGCGCAGATGTGATCATCTGTTGGCTGATGTCGACGCCAATTGCGTGGATGCCGCGCGCGCTCAGTTCGGCAACTGCCCGCCCCGTGCCACACCCCACGTCTACCGCAGTCTCTCCTGGCTGGCCATTGAGTAACTGATACGATCTTTCTCTCGTCTCCAGCGCGCGGGGAAGGCGCTCAAGCGTATCCACAAAAGCGATAAGCTGCTCTGCCTGCTGTGTTGCGTCTACATTGCTAAAATTCCCGATCTCTGGACCTGTAGTGCTGCCCAAAACATCCTCTTTTACATTCATGCAAGATTGCTCCTTTACCCTCCTTGAGGGTTTGTGCTTTCCCCGAAATAGATTGGTCAAATACCATCTTGCTCGATTGATGTGTCAGCCAGAGATTTCACATCAAACGTTTAAGATAAATATAAGATAGATACATAGGTGGATGCTTCTTCCATGTTGCCTGGTTTGCTAAAAAGCCATGCTGATTGGCAAAAATGATCTCATAGGGATCATCAAGCTTGCCTGCCACTCTGCCGTCGTCTGAGGTGAGTCAAAAGAACGACGCAATGTAGGAGAAGTTGTGAAAGACTGTCTGTGTTATACTTTGGCTGATGGATATCCTGGAGAAACACACAAGAGCGTGCAGTTCCAGGTTCATCTTGAAACACTAAAACAAAGGAGTACAAGGACACATGGCAGACATCTTCAACTGGATTGAGATCCCAGCGAGCGATTTTCACAGGGCACTGCTGTTTTACGGCACAGTGCTTGGCCAGGAGATTGCGCCTGGGGAGTTTGGCGGGATGCAGTATAGCTTCCTGCCTATGGAGGGTTCTGGAGTCGGCGGGGCGATTGTCGCGGGCGAGGGGTACACACCTGGAACCAGCGGCCCGACGGCCTATCTGAGCGGAGCCGATGATCTGAACCCGATGCTCGCGCGCGTTGAGCAGGCCAGGGGGACGGTTCTGGTGCCCAAGACGGAGATCGGCGGGGACAATGGGTTTTTCGCGCTTTTCCTCGATAGCGAGGGGAATAGGATCGGGATCCATTCACCGCACTAGAGAGTTTCTCTGCAACGGTGTGCATGGTGGCCTGTGGCCGCTATGCACACCACCTTTTCTACCAATCTATGAAACACCTATTCTACCAAAAGTGCCGCTGTAGTATGAGTGGCACCTCCATAGTCTGATTAGAGTGAATTGATATTGCCTGCCTCACGAGAAGGCCTTTGCTCAGCACCGGCACCTTATCGAGCGCCTCCCAGGGCACATCGATATCTGTGCGGCCAAAGTGGCCAAAGGCGGCAGTGGGCTGGTAGATCGGGCGCCTCAGATTGAGCTTCTGGATAATTGCCGCCGGGCGTAGATCGAAGTGCGCGTTGATCAGGCGCACAATCTCTTCATCAGAAACGCGACCGGTGCCAAAGGTCTCGACGAAGAGGGAGAGCGGACGCGCGACGCCGATGGCGTAAGAAACCTGAAGCTCCAGGCGATCGGCCAGACCAGCCGCGACAAGGTTCTTGGCAATATAACGAGCCATGTAGGCGCCGGAACGATTCACTTTGGTGGGATCCTTGCCGCTGAAGGCGCCACCGCCAAGCCGCGCCACGCCACCATAGGTATCCACGATGATCTTGCGCCCGGTCAGGCCTGCATCCCCCATTGGGCCGCCGATGACGAAGCGCACGGTTGGGTTAACGTAAATTTTGGTCTGTTTATCGAGCAACTCGGCAGGCACAACGGGCTTGATGATGTGCTCAATGACATCGGCGCGAATTTGCTCCTGGTCGACATAATCGGCGTGCTGGGTAGAGATCACGGCGGTATCGACGCGCACCGGACGCCCATACTCGTACTGCACCGTCACCTGGCTCTTGCCGTCGGAGCGCAAATAGCCCATGGGGCCATGCCCACCCCAGGACTTGCGCCTCACCTGCGAGAGCTGGCGCGCCAGCTTATGGGCGAGGCTGATGGTCAGAGGCATATACTCTGACGTCTCGTCGCAAGCGAAGCCAATCATCATTCCCTGGTCGCCGGCGCCAATCTGCTCCAGTTCATCATCGGTGAGCTGCCTGAGTCCGCTTTTCGCCTCCGCAGAGCGGCTCACCCCAGGTCGATATCGGGCGATTGCTTGCCGATAGAAGTTGCGATGCCACAGGTGCGATAATCGAATCCGTAGTCCGCATTGATGTATCCGACTTGCTCAATGGTTTTGCGGACGACGGCAGGCATGTCGATCCAGGCACTGGTGGTGATTTCGCCAGCGACAAGCACAAGACCAGTGGTGGCGGCGGTTTCGCAGGCCACGCGCGCAGGAGGATCCTGGACGAGGATGGCATCGAGGACAGCATCAGAGATCTGGTCACAAAGCTTATCTGGGTGGCCTTCGGTGACCGATTCACTGGTAAAGTACAGTCTGGGATTCTCCATAAAACTACTCAAGAGCGGCTCCTTTCGGTATAGGTATACTCGAGCAGACAGAGCAGGTTTATCGTCGCACAGCAATCACTTCCAGGTACTCCGCAGGGACTATCACTGTGCTATCGCTGGTCTGATTCGCCTGCTCAAACATAGTTAGTATGTCGTGAGACAGGCGTTCGCGGGCAGTCGACTCAAGGGCCTGCAAGGCCGTCACAGCCGGGCCAAAGTACGTGCAGGTCACTTCCATTGCATGCTGAAGTGAGCGATAGCGGTGGAAGAAGTATCGTTTCTTGGTCTGAATGGAGATCACCTCTTCTCCAAAGAGTTCACGCACGCGCTCTTCAGTTCCCCAGAGAGCCGGCGGCTTCAGGCCAGCGGGGGGGGGAGCATAGGCTGCCATCACACCGCCCATCTTGCCAAAAAAGCCGTCTGGAGTCCAGTTGACCAGGCCAATTTTCCCGCCTGGTCTGCAGACGCGTAACAGCTCGCTTGCAGCCTGTTCCTGATTAGGAGTAAACATCACCCCTAATGCCGAAAGCACAACATCGAAGGCGGCGTCGGGAAAGGGGAGATGTTCTGCATCGCCCTCAAGAAATGTGATCGACAAGCGCTCAACTGCTGCTCGTTCTCGTGCCCTCTCAAGGAGGGAAGCAATATAGTCGATCCCTGTGACATCACAATACCGACGTGCGGCAGCCAGGGCTACATTGCCAGTGCAAGTAGCCACGTCAAGCACCTTTTGACCAGGGGACAGTTCGACGGCCTCGCAGAGATTCTCAGCCACCCCTACGAGAGGCCTTGCAATGATGGGAATATCGCCTGTTGCCCACGACTGTTGCTGACGTGCCTTGATAGTAGAGAGGTCCACGCTCGCGGGCGGTTGAATAGTCATACATGTTCTCCTTAAGATTGCCTGCTAGAACACTACGGGCAGATGGGTCAGCCCCTGAACCAGCCAGCCTGGACGCCAGGCTAGGGCCTCTTGATCGATCTGCAACCGGAGATTGGGCAGGCGGCGCAACAGCGTGCTAATGGCAACCTGCCCTTCCAGGCGGGCTAGCGGGGCTCCAAGACAATAATGAATGCCTTTGCCAAAGGCGAGATGGTTATTCTCCTGGCGCGTAATATCCAGTCGGTCCGGGTCAGCAAAGGCTTCTTCGTCTCGGTTGACCGAGGCCAGCGAGATCAATACCTGATCGCCGCTGCGGATCAGTTTGCCGCCCAGCTCGATATCTTCGCGGGCCCACCGCATCGTCGAGAGCATAAATGGGCTGCGATAGCGTATAAACTCCTCCACCGCCGTTTTGATCAGCGTGTGATCGCGCTTGAGCAAGGCCATCTGATCGGGATGCGTCAGCAATGCCAGCATGCCACTACCGATCAAATTGTCCGCTGTATCATGCCCGGCAGTGATCAGCAAGAAGATCATTGCCACCAGTTCTCTTTCGGAAAGCCGGTTGCCCTCGTTTTCCGCCTGGATCAACTTACTCACCAGGTCATCGGAGGGGGCCTGGCGCTTGCTCTCGATCAAGGCCAGCAGGTAGGAGTAAAAGGCCTGGAGCTGTTCAGCAGCCTGTTGAAAGGCGACCGGGTCACCGAGCGCGTCAGCCGTCACCTTGGTCCACAGATGCAACTTCGTGCAGTCCTCAGCAGGCACGCCCAGTATCTCCGAAATGACCCTGATCGGGAGGGGGAAAGCAAAGTTTTCGATCAGGTCCATGCTGCCCTTTCCCTCGACCGCGTCAATCAGCTCATCGGTGATCTCCTGAATGCGACCGCGCCACTGCTCCACCGCGCGAGGCGTGAAAACATGGTTGACCAGCGAGCGCAAACGGGTATGATCGGGTGGATCAAAATCGACCATGCTCATACTCATGAGATCGGCCGCCGAAGCGGGTGAGGCAGGCGTGTGTGTGTGCTCCCCGGTCGACAACACGTGCTGTCTATCTTTGACAAAGCGTTCATCACGCAGTACGACCTCTGCATCCGTATAGCGCGTAATCAGCCAGGTACTTTGTCCATTAGACGAGGAGAATTGGTGCACCGGGTCGTAGGCGCGTAGCTGGGCAAAGGCAGGATAGGGATTGGCTTTAAAGGCCGATGAAGCGAGATTGAGTTCCGTTGCTTGACTCATAGTCTTCTCCTTGTCCTGGCACAAACACAACACCGCCTGTTTCGACAGAGTGTTGACTATCTTGACCAAAAGGCGCAGGATGCTGTACACACTCTACTCGTGCTGGCGTCTTTGCTCTCTATACGGCGAGCAAGGCTATGGTATGGAGCGTTCAAAACACTACGGGCAGATGGTTCAGTCCCAAAACCATCGCGCCTGGACGCCAGACCAGGGCCTCTGGATCGATCCGCAAGCGAAGATGGGGCAGGCGGCGCAATACAGTGCTAATGGCAACCTGCCCTTCCAGGCGCGCCAGCGGGGCCCCGAGACAATAGTGAATGCCCTTGCTAAAGGCGAGATGATGATTCTCCTGGCGCGTAATATCCAGGGTGTTCGGGTCGGCAAAGGCCCCTTCGTCGCGGTTAGCCGCGGCCAGCGAGAGCAGCACCAGGTCGCCGCGGCGGATCAGTTTGCCGCCTAAGTCCACATCTTCGCGGGCCCAGGCGTCCGTTGAAAGCATCAGCGGGCTGCGATAGCGCAGAAACTCCTCCACCGCCGTTTTGATCAGCTCGGGACGCTGTTTGAGCAAGGCCATCTGATCGGGGTGCATCAACAAAGCCAGTATGCTATTGCTGATTAGTGTGCCCGTCGTCTGATACCCGGCGACGATCAGCAGGAAGATCATCGACACCAGCTCCCTTTCCGAGAGCCGGTCGCCTTCGGTCTCCGCTTGGATCAACCGGCTCACAAGGTCCTCTGCGGGAGTCCGGCGCTTGTGCGCAATCAAGGCCAGCAAATAGGTATCATAAGCCTGGAACTGTGGACCAGCTTGTTGAAACGCCAGCGGGTCGTCGAGCGCGTCAATGATCACACTGGTCCATCGATGCAAATTCGGACGGTCCTCAGTCGGCATGCCCAACATCTCCAGAATGACCGTAAGAGGGAGGGGGAACGCAAAGTCTTCGATGAGATCCATGCTGCCCTTTCCCTCGACCGCGTCGATCAGTTCATTGGTGATCTCCTGAATGCGACCGCGCCACTGCTCTACCTGGCGAGGCGTGAAAGCAAGGTTGACTAGCGAGCGCAGGCGCGTATGATCGGGCGGATCAAATTTACCCATACCCATACTAAAGAGATTGTCTACCGCGCCAGGCGAGGCCGAACTGTGTATCCGCTCCCCAGGCGACAACAGCCTGCTTTGATCTTTGATAAAACGCTCATCATGCAGCACGGCCTCTACATCTGTATAGCGCGTAATCAGCCAGGTACTTTGCCCATCGGACGAACTGAGCATGTGAACTGGGTCATAGGCACACAACCGGGCAAAGGCAGGATAGGGATTAGCCTTAAAAGCTGATGAAGCGAGATCGAGTGCAGGTGCTTGAGATGAAGTGAGATCGGATTCCGTTGCTTGGCTCATAGTCTGCTCCTTATACTAACCTGCCTTTGCTCATATGCACAAGACTTTTCCCTTATTCTAGATGATTTTTTGATTTTTCTCTTCTTTGATTTTGCTTCTTTTTACGAGCGTGTCCGAGAAGTCTTCTCAAAGGGCTTTCTGGCTCATGTGTACATCGGCCTCTGAAGCCGACACTCTGTATGCGCAGGAAATGGAGCAATCTCGAAGAAGCACTCTCTACGCAAACACACTATACTTTGTCACTGTGGAGAACAGGTGAGACTGCTCTTCCTAAGATATACAGCGACATTGAGTTGCCTTATTCAACAATGAAAGAGAGGTTGTATCAACATGAGCACCAACACATCAGATCATGTGTACGAGATCATTGTGCGCACTTCCCCGGAAAGCGTCTGGAAAGCGCTCACCGATAGTGAAGAAACCCAGAAGTATTACTTTCATACCCGAGTGGAGTCCGACTGGACAGTTGGCTCTCCCTACCGCGGCTACGATCAGCAGGGCGGCGTTTCCTCCGAAGGCGAAATTGTGGAGATCGAGCCGCAGAGCCACCTCAAAACGACCTTCAAGCCCATGTGGATTCCTACCAATGGCAGCGAGCCTTCGACCGTGAGCTGGGATCTGCAGCCGCTGGGCCCCACTACACTGCTGAAGCTGACCCACGCGGGGATAGATAATGCCACCTTTGAGGCCGCGCAGATGGGGGCCGGGTGGGTCTATGTCCTCTCCAGCCTCAAGAGCCTGCTCGAAACCGACGAGGCGCTGCCCGACATCTTTGGCTAATCTCTCCCATCTGATAGTCCTTTCGTTCACGCTGCCAGGGCCCATGCTTCTTTGGGACTGGCACGTCTCCGAGGTTTACCGAGCCACACAACACCAGGTGTTTGACTTGTATAGCAGGATGGGGAGAGCCCACCCTGAAAGGAGAGTATGATGCTGGAACATGTCGGCGTATCACTCCTCAATACTGGGGATCTGTCTATGGAGGAGATTGTTCAGTATGCCCAGGAAGCCGAATCGCTTGGATACGAAGGCTTCTGGGTAGGGGAAGGAGATGGGAAAGAAAGTTTTGCCGCCCTTGCTGCTGTTGCACTGAATACAAAGACTATTAGCCTGGGTACAGGCGATGTCAACTTCTATTCTCGCACCCCCACCCTGCTAGCAATGGGAGCATCTACGATCTCGCGACTTAGCGGAGGTCGCTTCATCCATTATGGTATTGGGACAGGGGGCGGTAGCTGGATGGAGGCCGCGCATGGCATCCCTCTTGACCGCCCCCTCCAGCGAGCTAGGGAGATGGTCGATATTCTTCGTGGAATACTGACTCCTCAAAGTGATGAAAAGCTGGCGACCCCTATCACCGACCTGCCCAGCGATGCTGTCGTGAGAGGGGGGCAGACTCGGCGCTTCTCTTATCAGGGCAAAATATACCGCCTGTATCAGTTTCGTCTCCGTGAAGGCCCTCTAGAGACGCCACCGCGGATCTATCTCTCGGCATTAGGACCGAAAATGATCGCATTAGCTGCTCGTATAGCGGATGGAGTTGTGTCCAATGGCCTCTCAGAGGCATCTTACTACCGGTATCGAGAAATCTTTGAGCGAGAGGCACAGGCTATTGGGCGCGACCCTGACGATATCAAGCTCTATACGTTAACGATGACGACTGCTGACGAGAGTGGTGAGTCATTAGACGCCTTGAGAACGTGCCTGACCTACTTCTTTGGGGCTCCCCATTTTTATCCTGTGATGGAGGCGTCCGGCTATGGGCCAGCGGTGCGAGAGCTATGCGAGGTCTGGCGCAACAAAGGTATCCTTGCCGCGAGCCGCCTTGTGACAGACGATATGATGGAGAAGTTTGCCGTCGTGGGGTCGCCGGAACAGCGACGCCAGAAAATGCGCTGGATGCTGGATCGCGATGTGTATCCCATCCTGTATCCTGTCTGCCGCCAGGGGCATGTCAAAGAGGATTCTTTCAACACTATGCGATCCGTTGCCCAGTACCTGAAAGAAGAAGCAGTTCACTCTTCTGCTCCTGAAAGGATCGTTGTATAGATTATCCACATAGTTAGCTAAAACCATCGCCAGATAGTGCATTTGGCCAGGTCTCGGCGTTCACCTGCGTCCGTTGAAGTCTCTAGAGTTTTGGTGTGGCCCCAGAGACTCAACTGGACGGGGGTTGGACGACGGCCAACCCGTATGTTTGCTTCCATTCATCATGCTGCTGCATGAGGAGGGTTTCATGCTCGATTCCATCATAGACGTGGCATCTATTCGCCAGGAGCTGCCGAGTGTTACAGCCCATATCTATATGAATACAGCCTCCTTCGGGCCTCTGCTTCGCTGTGTGCCCCAGGCTATGGACGCATGGCTTCAAAAAGAGTGTTTCGAGGGACGTTTGGGCATGTCGACTTATGAATCCATGGGAAAGCTGTATGCTGAAGCGCGCAGTTATATAGCGCGCCTCCTGAATGCCGATATTGATGAGATTGCTCTGACAGGGAATACAGGAGAGGGACTCAATATCATCTGTCAAGGTCTCAAATGGCAGCCAGGAGATGAGGTGATAATTACAGACCACGAGCATATCAGTTTGGTCGTCCTGCTTCATTATATTCGTGATCGCTATGGTATTACCATACGCGTTGCCGAACTGGGGCCAGGATTAGAGCAGCCAGCGGAGGAGGCTATTGCGAGGCTGATCACACCTTGCACTCGTTTGATCGTTCTCTCTCACGTTTCCTTCATGACTGGCGCGATCCCAAATGTGCGCGCCGTAGCCGAACTGGCGCATCAATCTGATATTCTGGTACTGGTGGATGGAGCACAGTCGGCAGGCGTTATTCCAATAGATGTCAAAGCGTTGGGAATCGATTTCTATGCTTTCCCGATGCAGAAGTGGCTGTGCGGACCAGATGGTACCGGTGCGCTCTATGTCCGGCGCGAGGTACTTGAGCAGGTGCAACTAACCTATGTCGGCGGCTGGTTCTCGCTGACATACCAGGGATTGAGAGAGTGGACCTTCCATAACTCTGCTCAGCGCTTTGAACTGGGGGGGCGGCAAACAGCGGCAGTTGCAGGGCAGATCGCCAGCCTGCGCTGGCTGGAAGAAACTGCCACATATCAGTGGGTTTTTGAACGCATCTCATTCTTGAACCGCTATGTCTACGATGTAATTAAAGATATTGCAGGTATTAAGGTTCTCACTCCTTACCCAGGCGCAAGCGGATTGATTACTTTTACCCTCGACGGCCATAGTGTGGGGCCCATTGTGCCATGGCTCCAGCGCGAGCAAGATATCTACGTCCGCGCTATTTTTGAACACAACGCGCTGCGCGTCTCGGCTGGCTTTTATAACACGGAGGAAGAGATAGACCGCCTGGCTCAGGCACTGCGCAAGTGGCAGCATACCTGAGGAGAACGTCGATGGAACCCCCTGGTCGCTTCACAAGATGAATGAGGCCAGGATGAGTTGAAATGTACTTGAAGAAAACAAAAGGAGGAATCCATGATTACCCGCGCGTATAGGCAAGTCGTTACCCTTCATTCCGTGTCGTTCTACTTTCTCCTGCTGACCTGTTTCATCTCCTCAGCGCTGATTTCTACCGCCTTCCTTGGCTGGAAACTTTGGCAAGTTGGCCTGATCATCGTCATAGCCTGGTGCCCCCTCATATGCTCCATACTGAGGTCGGTCTACCGACAATTTACCTGGCTGGCGCTCTTCTTCGTTCTCGTGGTAACGCAGAGCGTACACTTCATCGAACATGCTGCACAAATGGTGCAGATCCACCTCCTGGGCCTGCATGGGCCGCAGGCCAGTGGCATCTTTGGCATGCTGAACACCGAATGGGTTCACTTCCTCTGGAACTCCTGGGTTCTGATCTTATCTACCTTTCTGATGTTTTTCTTCCGCAAAAATGCCTGGCTGTGGATGTTATTCATCTTTGCCATCTGGCACGAGATTGAACATATCTATATTATGTCCGTTTACCTCAGAACGCATATCGAGGGAACACCAGGCCTGATCTCGCGTGGAGGAGCCATCGGAGGAGGATTACCTCTTAATCGTCCAGATGTCCACTTCCTCTACGCAGTGATTGAAGAAACGCTCCTTCTACTTGCCTACTATCATGAGATCAAGACTATCCAGCTTGACACGCAAAAGATCTCGCTGGCAAGCCGTACGTTCTGCTGAATGATGTGGCCCTCAATGAAACTTATCATTCTGGTAAGACTAGGAGTGCGCCTGTTCGCTTATCGAGGAGTTGCCTAAAGGGCCGTACTTGAGTGGTGGTACGAGGGGGAAGCGGCCTGCGTCCAGCAGTGGCACGGTTGGGGGTGGGAAGCAGGCTTCCAATGGACTGGATGGGTCGAGCCAAAAGAGCCATCTGGGCTACCCCTGCGATCTCTGCTGACGAGAGAAACCTGTGGAAGCGTCGTGACTACCGAAAGGGGAAATGGCTGTTACCCCTTAGCCAAAATGGCATGGCGGCTGGCTTGTTGGGTTCTTAGTGCAATGAGTGCTCCTCCATCGTCCGCTCGGCGTAAAGCAGGCAGCTACGGATGGCTCTCACT
>WNFB01000693.1_pt1 | contig 27795 bp, 19 predicted proteins | sample 5400501 | NCBI WGS metagenome assembly WNFB01 (sample SAMN13153341, study PRJNA577476) | soil metagenome | isolation source: 200 cm saprolite under Douglas fir tree site 2 hole 1 | place: USA:California | collected 2015-04-18
TCACCGCCAGCACCTCATCCACCGGCGCGCGGCGCTGCGACACCTGGTTCAACCGCTTGTCAATCAACCCCTGCAGCCCCGCGTCCTCATAGCGGTCGATGTAGCGCCGAAACGACCGGGCACAAAGTCCCAGTAACCGCGCCGCTTCTTCTTGCGTCAGCCGTCCCTCCTGCCAACCCCCATATGCCTCTTCAAATCTCATTTTCCGAGTCTCCTGTAGCCACTCCGTCCGCCTCACGCCACCCCCTAAGAAAAAGGGGCACCGTAAACCGGACAGATCACGTGCTACAAACCCGGACAAGTCATTAGCTCTCTACACCTGTCGGACTTATCTATCGTCAACGGGTAAGTCAACGGGTAAAATGAGAAGCACTTCACTGCCTGCCAGGAGATTGAGATGAGCCCTTTCAAGCCGATTAACCGTAGCACGAACTACCTGTTTCCACCGTCGGTGGAGGACTGGCTGCCGGAGCAGCACCTGGCCCGGTTTGTGGTGGACGTGGTGGAGCAACTGGACCTGAAGGAAATGGAACGCGCCTACCGGGGAGCGGGAACAGAGGCCTTTCATCCGGCCTTATTGCTGTCGATCCTGATCTACGGCTACGCCACGGGCGTGTTCGGGAGCCGCAAGCTGGAGCGGGCCACCTACGACTCAGTGGCGTTCCGCTATGTCGCAGCGAACGAGCACCCGGATCACGACACCCTCAACACCTTCCGTAAGCGCTTTTTGCCGCAGATTAAAGGCCTGATGGTGCAAGTGCTGCTGATCGCGCAGGCGATGAAGCTCGTCAAACTGGGCAACATCGCCCTCGACGGCACCAAGGTCAAGGCCAACGCCTCCAAACACAGCGCCTTGAGCTACGGCCACATCGAGAAACTGGAACAACAATTGCGGGAAGAGGTGGCGCGCTTGTTGGCCCTGGCCGAGACAGCGGATAACGAAGCGGTGCCGGACGGCATGAGCCTGCCGGACAAGATCGCCCTTAGGTCCGACCGGTTGAGTGCGATTGCGGCGGCAAAGGTAAAGATCGAAGCACGTGCCAACGAATGGTTCGAGACTGAGCAGGCGGTGCATCAGGCCAAGCTTACCCGGCGCGAAGCAAGATCAAAGGAAACCGGCAAGCCCCCGCGCGGCGCCCCGCCGGCCCCGCCGGTGGAAGGTCCCGGCCCGAAAGACCAGATCAATCTCACCGACGAAGAATCCCGCATCATGAAAGTATCGGGCGGCGGCTTCGAGCAATGCTACAACGCCCAGGTGGCCGTGGACATGGACAGCCTGCTGATCGTGAAGACGAATACCGTGCAGGCGGGCAACGACAAACAGCAAATCGAACCGATGCTGAAACAGCTTAAAGCCTTGCCGGAGGCGCTGGGTGAAGTGAACGCGCTGGTCGCGGACACCGGCTTCTACAGCGAGACCAACGTCAACGCCTGTGCGGCAAATGAAATCATCCCACTCATTGCCGCGGGTCGGGAAGCCCATCACCCCGATCCGCTGGAACGGTTCACTGAACCTCCGTGCCCTCCCGTCGACGCGACGTCGATAGAAAGAATGCGCCACCGCCTGAAGACAAAGCAGGGGCGAGCGCTGTACGGCCAACGCAAATGCACGGTGGAGCCCGTGATCGGCATTATCAAGTCGGTGCTGGGCTTCCGGCAGTTCCTGTTGCGGGGTCTGGAAAACGTCCAAGGCGAGTGGAACCTGGTGGCGCTGGCCTGGAACTTGAAGCGGATGCACGTGCTGGCGAGATAAGTCTCTCCCTCGGACAGTCCGCACACGGTAAAAAATCACCGATGCATGCAAATCGCCAAGTCAATCTACCCGACGGCGCATTGCGCCGCGGTCTAAGTCCGACAGGCTGCTAGTCTCGCATCCCACAAATAACATTCGGTAAGCCTGGGTAGTAGGGTGCGTTCCACGCACCGACCGACTGGATAACCGATGGTCTGACGGTGCGTGGAACGCACCTACAATGCGCGAGACGCGCAAATTCCGCGGTATAGGCGACCCACAGGGATGTGGGTCGCTGTATTTTGGGACGCAACACCGGGATGTCGTTGAACGCACGGCACAGCAGGAATACATAAAATACGGCCTACAGTGCCGATAAGACCGATTGGCCTCCCATGATTTCGCTCTGCAAAACTTGGTTTTGAAAATAATTGACACGTCAGTTTGGCTTATGCCAGCATGGGCTGGTTGTATTTCAGTTTACGCCACTACGGCCGGGATGAGCGAACGCCGATTGAAACGGCCGCCGCGAATCCATAACAAAAACGGGGGATCATCCAGTGAAAACAAAGTCTCACGAGTCTGGTTTGCGAAAGTTATGCGCGCTCTCGGCGGCGGCTGTCGCCTGCTCCCTGCCGGCGCACGCGTTTGAATTCAATAACGCGGCGGGCACCCTTACCGGCAGTTTCGACACGACGGTCTCGGTGGGCGCCGCCTGGCGCGCGCAAGGCCGGGATCCGTCCCTGGTCGGTATCGCCAACGGCGGCACCGCGCGTTCAGTCAACGCCGACGACGGTAACCTTAATTTCGACAAGGGCGATCTCGTCTCCCTATTAACCAAGGTAACCCACGATCTCGAGCTCAAGCGCGAAAACTACGGCCTGTTTCTCCGCGGCACCTATTTTTATGATAACGCCTATCACAATCTGGAGGTCAACGGCGCCACCCCCAACGGCGGCGTCAACGGCTTCGGCCAGGCGGGCAAGGACCGCCTCGCCAGCGACGCGCGACTGCTCGACGCCTACGTGCGCGGGGATTTCCACCTCGGCGAGCGGACGCTCAATGCCCGCCTCGGCCGGCAGGTGGTGAACTGGGGCGAGAGCACGTTCATCCCCAACGGCATCAATATCATCAACCCGGTGGACGTCGCCCGGCTGCGGGCGCCGGGTGCCGAACTCAAGGAAGCCTTGCTTCCGTCGCCCATGCTTTGGCTCTCGCAAAAGGTCACCAATAACGTCACGGTCGAAGGCCTGTATCTCACTGATTTCGATAAAACCCGGCTCGATCCGAGCGGATCGTTTTTCAGCACCACCGACGCCTTGGCGGACGGCGGCGACAAGCTCTTTGCCGGTTTCGGACGCCGGAAGGATCAGCGTTTTTCACTGAGTTCGCCCGCTAATCCCGATGGGCAGGCATGGATGCCGCGGGCGGACGACCACAACCCGAGAGACAGCGGCCAATACGGGTTGGCGATGCGGTGGTTTCTGCCTAATTTGAACAATACCGAGTTGGGCTTCTTTCACGCCAACTACCACAGCCGCACGCCGATCCTCAGCGGTACCGCAGGATCGTCAACGAACTCACTTAATCTCGGCGCCGGGGGCGGCACCGGACGCTATTTCGCCGAATTTCCGGAAGACATCCGGCTTTACGGCCTGAGCTTCAACACCGGCGGGCCGGCCGGCATCGCCCTGCAAGGCGAATACTCCTATCGCCCCAACCTGCCGTTACAAATCGCCACTCCCGAAGTCGCGCTTGCCATCTTCAAAGTCCCGAGCCAGATCAGCGCCACGCCGCTGCCGGACGGCACGGAAGTTACCGGCTTCCGCCGGGTAAAAATGCACCAGGTGCAGATGACCGCGACCAAGGCGTTCGGGCCCACGCTGGGCGCGGAGCAGTTCACCCTGGTCGGGGAAGCCGGCTACAACCGCTTTAGCAATCTCCCGAACGACGTCTTCTTTCAAGGCCCGGGCGTTCAATTGCCGGCTGCGGGAACGGGGGGAACAGCCGCTTCCGCCGGTTCGGCCCAGCCGGTCGATGCCTACCTCACCACCAGTTCGTGGGGCTACCGCCTGGTCGGCGCGCTGACCTATTCCAACGCCATTGGCGCGGGCAACCTGATTCCGCGGCTCGCGTTCGCGCACGACGTCCGGGGCGTGGGGCCCAACTTCAACGAAGGGACCAAGGCCGTGACCCTGGGTTTGGGCTGGAGCTATAAAGAAAAATGGCAGGCCGATGTGTCGTACACCAACTTCTTCGGCGGACGCACCTACACCGGAACCGACCCGGGCGCGGTCCCGGCCGGTCAGAGCCAGGACTTCGCGTTTAGCTCTAACCCGCTCAAGGACCGGGACTTTTACTCGGTCAGCGTGAGCTATTCGTTCTAACGGTCGGCGATCAATTCGAATTTACTGGAGATGCGATAATGTTAATGCAAAAACTTACTGCGATCGGGGCGGCCATGGCGCTGACGGTGTCCGTGGCCTGGGCGGAGGTATCGGCGACCGAGGCCGCCAGGCTCGGCAAGACCCTGACCCCGGTCGGGGCCGAAATGGCCGGCAACGCCGCCGGCACGATCCCGGCGTGGAACGGCGGGATCACCCAGCCCGTCGCCGGCCTTAAACCGGGCGCCCACTATCCGGACCCCTTTGCCCAGGACAAGCCGCTGTTCACCATCGACGCCGGCAACATGGAGAAATACCGGGCGAATCTCTCGCCCGGGCAAATGGCGCTGCTGAAGAAATATCCGGACTGGAAAATGAACGTCTACCCGGCGCGGCGCAGCGCCTCTTATCCCAAGGCGTACTACGACGAGACTATCGCCAACGCCACGCGCGCGAAGCTGGCCGCGAACGGCAACGGCGTCACCGGCGTCAACGCCGGGACCCCGTTCCCGATCCCCCAGAACGGGCTCGAGGCGATCTGGAATCACCTGATGCGTTACAGCGGCGACGCCTACGCCGAAAACTGGAGCCAGGCGGCGGTGACGCGCGGCGGCGACTACACGCTGGTGCGCTTCGAGTACGAGTACGAGTTCCATTACGGCAATCTCTCCAAGCCGCGGGGCGAGCGCGAGGAAAACAAGCTGTTCAACTTCCTGCAACGGGTGACCGCCCCCGCGCGCCTGGCCGGCTACGTATTACTGGTGCATGAATACGCGGACCAGGTGCGGCAGCCGCGCAAGGCCTGGACCTACAACCCCGGCCAACGGCGCGTGCGCCTAGCGCCGAACGTCGCGTACGACAACCCCGGCACCGCCGCCGACGGGCTGCGCACCAACGACGACTTCGCCATGTACAACGGCGCGACCGATCGTTATAACTGGAAGCTGGTGGGCAAGCAGGAAATATATATTCCTTACAACTCGTATAAGTTGATGAGTCACGAGATCAAATATGCCGATATTCTCAAACCGGGGCACATCAACCCGGAGTACGCGCGCTACGAGCTGCACCGGGTATGGCTAGTGGAGGCGACATTGAAGAAAGGCACAAGCCACATTTACCAGCGGCGCACGTTCTATCTGGACGAAGACAGCTGGACGATCGTCCTCACCGATAAGTACGACGCGCGCGGGGAGCTGTGGCGCGTGGCGGAAGGACATATCATCAATCACTACGATATACCGGTGCCGTATCTGTCGCTGGAAGTGCATCACGACTTGCAATCCGGGCGCTACATCGCGTTGGGACTGAGCAACGAGGAACCCAAGGTCTACGAAAACATTAAGCCCGCCGCCGGCGACTTCACACCCGCCGGGCTGCGCGGAATCGGCACGCGCTAGCCGCGATCGCAAGCGATATCCTTTCGGACACCTTCAAGGCGTGTCCCCGTTTTTTTTTCGAAATCGCGCCGCCGGTTCGGAGCGAATAGATTTTCACACGAGGTTGTCGATATCTGAAATAAGATCATGAAAAGAACGATCGCGGCCGCCTTTTCCTTGCTCATGCTCCTCGCCGCGGCGTACGCCTTTTTGCCCCGGCCCGGCCCCGCGTTCCCCGCGACCACGGTAAAAATCGACAAGCTCCTGCTGCTCGCCGCCGCTGTCGCCGGCGAGCGCGTGGTCGCGGTGGGCGAGCGCGGGTTTATTTTCCTGTCCGACGACTATGGCGCGAGCTGGCGACCGGCGCGGACACCGGCGCAAGCGACCCTGACCGCGGTGTACTTCCACGACGCGCGGCACGGCTGGGCGGTCGGGCACGACGCCGTCATCCTGCGCACCGAGGACGGCGGCGACACCTGGAGCCAGACGCACGCCGCGCCCGCGGAGCAGAAGCCGCTGCTCGACGTCTGGTTCGACGGCTCGCGCCATGGCTTCGCGATCGGCGCCTACGGCTCGTTTTACGAAAGCGTGGACGGCGGCCGGAGCTGGCGGCCGCGGAAGATCCGCGAGAGCGACATGCACTTAAACGCCATCGCCGGCGGTGCCGACGGCGCGCTGTACATCACCGGCGAAGCCGGCACCGTGCTTCGCTCCCCCGATCGCGGGCGCTCGTGGGTGTCGCTCGCGTCCCCCTACGCCGGCTCCTTTTTCGGCGCGCTCAGGCCCGGCGACGGCGGCGTGGTGATCTACGGCTTGCGCGGAAAGATCTATCGTTCAAGCGATGCCGGCCGGACCTGGAAGCCGGCTGACGGAAAAGATCCGCTGGCCGTCCTCGGCGGCGCCGTCCTCGGCGGCGGCCGGGTCGCGCTGGTCGGCCAGAACGGCGCGCTGTGGCTGAGCCGGGACCACGGAAAAAGCTTCGTTTTGGAAAAAACACCCAGCCGCAAAACGCTGACCGCGGTTTTACCGACGCCGTCCGGCGCGCTGCTGACGTTCGGCGAAGGCGGCGTGTCACGCGTCGATATCGAAGCGATTAAATAGCGCTTTCCCACCGACCGCACCCGCCCATGCCTCCGGTAAAGACAATAGAACGCTTCGCAAACCTGATCTTTTCCAACCGGCGCTCGCTGCTCGCCGCCTTCGCCGCGATTACGCTCGCGCTCGGCGTTTCCGCCGCGCGCCTGAACGTGGACGCCGCGTTCACCAAGATGATCCCCCTGGAGCACGAGTACATGAAGACCTTCGTCCGCTACCAGAAGACCTTCGGTGGCGCCAACCAGGTGTTGGTCGCGTTGATGCAAAAGGACGGGGACATCTTCAATCCACGGTTTTTCGACGCCCTGAAAAAAGTCACCGACGAGGTGTTCTTCATCCCCGGCGTCGACCGCGCCACCGTCACCTCGCTGTTCACGCCGAACGTGCGGTTCATCGAGGTGGTGGAGGAGGGATTCGTCGGCGGCAACGTGATTCCGGCCGACTTCAAGGGCACGCCGGCGGACCTCGAGCGGGTGCGCGAGAACGTGGTGAAATCCGGGAACGTCGGGCGGCTGGTCGCGAACGACTTCCGCGGCGCGCTGGTGCGCGCGGAGCTGCTCGAGGTGGATCCGGCGACCGGCCGGAAGCTCGACTACCACCGCGTCGCCAGGCATCTGGAGCGCATCCGCGCCCGGTATCAGGGCGATCGGTTCAGCGTCCATATCATCGGCTTCGCCAAGGCGGTCGGCGACATTATCGAGGGGGCGATCGGCGTCATCGCGTTTTTCGCGGTGGCGTTCGTAATCACCGCGGTCTTGCTTTATCTCTACTCGGGATCGCTCAAGCTCACGCTGTTGACGCTCGTGTGCGCGCTGATGCCGGTCGCCTGGCTGCTGGGCCTGTTGCCGCTGTTGGGCTACGGCATCGACCCGATGTCGATCCTGGTGCCGTTCCTGATATTCTCGATCGGCGTCAGCCACGCGGTGCAGATGACCAACGCCTGGAAGCTCGAGACCCTGAACGGCGCCGACGGCCTCGCCGCCTCGCGCCAATCGTTTCTGAAACTGTTCATCCCCGGCGCGGTCGCGCTGCTCACCAACGCGCTCGGCTTCCTGGTGATCATGCATATCAAGATCGACGTCGTGCGCGAGCTCGGCATCACCGCGAGCCTCGGCGTGCTGCTCATGATCGTCACCAACAAGCTGCTGTTGCCCATCCTGTTGTCTTATATTCGCCTCGATCCCCATGTCTCGAAAAAGGCCGCCGCGCGCGTCGCGCTCGCGGACCGATTGTGGCGCACCTTCGCGCGCTGCTGCGAACCGCGCACAGCCTTCGTGGCGCTGGCGGTCGCGACCGTGCTGCTCGGCGCGGGCGCGTGGAAGGCGCGCGATATGAAGACCGGCGATTTGGGCAAGGGCATCCCCGAGCTGCACGAGAACTCGCGTTACAACCGCGACAACGCCGCCATCGTCGACAACTTCGCCATCGGCGTGGACGTCCTGTCGGTGATCGCGCAGACCCGCGGCGTCGACGGCGCGTGCACCGATTACGAGATCATGGACACGATCGACCGCTTCGACTCGCAGGTGCGCAACACCTATGGAGTGCAGTCGGTGCTGGCGCTCCCGGGGCTCGCGAAGATCGTCAACGCCGGCTGGAACGAGGGCAACGTGAAGTGGCAGGTGCTGTCGCGCGACCGCAACGTCCTGGCGCAGTCGGTGACGCCGATCGACACCGGCACCGGCCTGCTCAACACCGATTGCAGCGCGATGCAGGTGAAGATATTCACCCAGGATCACCAGGGCGCGACCATCGCGCACATCGTGAAACAGGCGAAACAGTTCAAGCGGGAAAACGACTCCGACAAACTGACATTCCTGCTGGCGGGCGGCAACGTGGGCGTCATGGCGGCGACCAACGAGGCGGTGGAGGCGGCCGAGATCACCATGCTGCTGTCGATCTTCGGCTCGATCGTTTTGCTGTGCCTGGTCACCTTCCGTTCCTGGACCGCGGCGCTGTGCATCATCCTGCCGCTCGCGCTGGTGTCGATCCTGTGCAACGCCCTGATGGCACTGCTCGGCATCGGCCTCAAGGTCTCGACGTTGCCGGTGATCGCCCTCGGCGTGGGCGTGGGCGTGGATTATGGGATTTATCTGTACGAGCGCCTGCAACACCACCGGCAACAGGGCCTGGACCTTATGCGCGCGTTCTACGAAGCACTCCGGAGCCGCGGCACCGCGGCGATATTCACCGCCGTCACAATGAGCATCGGCGTGGGCAGTTGGGCGTTTTCCGCTCTCAAGTTTCAGGCCGACATGGGTATCCTGCTCGCGTTCATGTTCCTCGTGAACGCGTTCGGCGCGATTTTCCTGCTGCCGGCGCTGGCGGCCTTTTTGAATAACCGTCCGGCCGAAACTCCGGCGGCCGAGGAGAACTCTCTCTCTGCCCGGCGTTAACCGGCGGCCTCGAACAGCGAGGCGGCGCCCATGCCGGTGCCGATGCACATGGTCACCATGCCGTATCTCTTGCCATGCCGCTTGAGTCCATGCACCAAGGTTGCGGTGCGGATGGCGCCGGTGGCCCCCAGGGGATGGCCCAGCGCGATGGCGCCGCCCAGCGGGTTCACCCTGGCCGGATCCAGCCCGACGTCGCCGATGACCGCCAGGCTCTGGGCGGCGAACGCCTCGTTCAGCTCGATCCAATCGAGGTCGTCCCGCTTCACGCCCGCCTGCTTCAACACCTTGGGGATCGCCGCGATCGGACCGATGCCCATGATCTCCGGCGGCACGCCCGCCACCGCGAAGCCCAGGAAGCGAGCGAGCGGCGTGAGGTTAAACTCCTTTAGTATCTTTTCGCTCACCAGTATCACCGCGGCGGCGCCGTCTGACGTCTGGGAGCTGTTGCCGGCGGTCACCGACCCGTTGGCGGCGAATACCGGCCGGAGCTTCGCGAGAGCCTCGAGCGAGGTGTCCGCGCGCGGACCTTCGTCGGTGCCGACGTCGCGCGCGTTGAGGCTGACGGTGCGGTTGGCGAGATCGGGTTGGCTTTCGACCACGCGATAAGGCGCGATCTCTTGCTTGAACTCTCCGGCCGCCGCCGCCTTCAGCGCGCGCCGATGGCTTTCCAGCGCGAACGCGTCCTGGGCCTCGCGGCTCACCTTCCAGCGCTGCGCCACCTTTTCCGCGGTGATGCCCATGCCATAGGCGATGGCGACGTTTTCATCCCGGGCGAAGATCGCCGGATTGAGCGCTATCTTGTTGCCGCCCATCGGCACCTTGCTCATGCTCTCGGTGCCCGCGCCGATCATCGCGTCCGCCTCTCCCAGGCGGATGCGGTCGGCGGCGATCGCGATCGCCTGCAATCCCGAGGAGCAGTAGCGGTTGACGGTCATTCCCGAAACCGTATTGGGCAGTCCGGCCAGCAACACACTGATGCGCCCCACGTTCATGCCCTGTTCCGCCTCCGGCATGGCGCATCCGACGATGACGTCGTCGATACGGCCCGGATCCAGTTGCGGCGCGCGCTCCAGGGCCGCCCGCAGCGCATGCGCGAGCATGTCGTCCGGACGGACGTTTTTGAACACGCCGCGCGGCGCCTTGCCCACCGGGGTGCGCGCCGCCGCGACGATATAAGCGTCTTGAACTTGCTTGGCCATGGTTCGAACTCCTCTACGTCAATTCTGTGTTAATTTCGCAACGGCTTGCCGGTCTTGAGCGTGTGCTCGACGCGCGCCTGCGTCTTCTCCGTGGCCAGCAGCTCCATGAACGCCGCCCGTTCGAGTTCCAGAAACCACGCCTCGTCGACCAGGCTGCCGGGTTCCAGATCGCCGCCGCACAGGACGCGCGCGAGCAGGCCTGCGACCAGGGAATCGTGCTCGGAAATAAAACCGCCTTCGCGCATATTGGTCAGCGCGCCCATGAACGTCGCGATCGCGGTGTTGCCCGCCACCGGGATATCGCGCGCCCGGAACGGCGGGCGGTAGCCCGCGTCGGCGAGGGCGCGGGCCTGCGCCTTGGCCACGTGCAGCAGCTCGAAGCGATTCATGACCACGCGGTCGGCGGGCCGCAGATAGCCCAGCTCGCGCGCGTGCTCCGCGCTCTTGGCGACCTGCGCGCGGGCGACGTTCTGGAAATAGCCTTGCAGAAACGGAAACAGGTTGCCGCCTTTCGCGTCGGCCGCGGCGCGCAGCGCCAACTCCTTGCAGCCGCCGCCCGCCGGAACCAGCCCTACGCCCGTTTCCACCAGACCGATATAACTCTCCAGCGTGGCCGCCGCGGCGTCGCAGTGCAGGATGAACTCGCAGCCGCCGCCCAGCGCCAAGCCGTCCACGGCGGCGATGGTGGGGACCATGGAATACTTCAATGCCTGGGTGGTGGCCTGGAACTGCTCGACCATGGCCTCGACCTCGGCCAGCCGCCCGGCCTGCAAGGCGTCGGCCACGTCCAGCTTATGCGCCGCCTTCATCGCGAGCGAAGCGGCCGCGCGCTTCCATTGCTTGAGCATCCTGCCCGCCGCGGACGGCGGCGCGCCGCTGCGCCCGCCGTCCTTGGACGAAAGATTGGCGCCGACGGAAAACGGCGGCTCGGTCTGCCACAAGACGAGCGCCCGGTAATTGCGCTCGGCGGCGTCGATCGCCTGCATCACGCCGTCGAGCACGCCGATACCGATGGTGTGCATCTTGGTCTTGAAGCTCAGGACCGCGATGTCGTCGGAGGTCAGCCACAGGCGCACGGCATCGGTCTCGAACACGGTCTCGCCGTATTTTACCGGCTCGCCGAGTATCGCGTCCGGGAACGGCTGGCGCCGGTACACGGGCAGACGCGAGCGCGGTTTGTAGGCGCCGTCGGCGGGCGCATAGGAGCCCTGCTCGCGGTGGACGCCGGTGCGCCCGGCTTCCGTCACCCAGGCCGGCAACGGCGCCGCGGCCATGGCCTTGCCCGCGGCGATGTCTTGCGCGATCCAGCCCGCGACCCGCTCCCAACCCGCCGTCTGCCAGATCTCGAACGGCCCCTGCGTCCAGCCGTACCCCCAGCGCAGCGCCAGATCGACGTCGCGCGCGTTGCCGGCGATATCCTGGAGGTGGTACGCGCAGTAATGGAAGTGATCGCGGAAGATCGACCACAGGTATTGCGCCTGGGGATGAGGGCTTTCGCGCAGCCGGGTAAATCGTTGCGCCGGGTCTTTGATCGCGAAAATCGCGGCGACCTCGGGATCGGCCGCGCCGGCGGATGGACGATACTCGCCGGTCTTGAGATCGAGCACCTGGATCTCTTTGTCCACCTTGCGGTAGATACCGCGTTTGGTTTTGCTTCCGAGCGCGCCCTGATCGATCAGTCGCTGCAGCCAGTCCGCGACCTTGAAGTAGGGATACCAGGGGTCGCTTTGCAGGGTCTCGGTCAAGGTGCGCGTCACGTTGGCGAGGGTATCGAGCCCCACCAGGTCCGCGGTGCGGAAGGTGGCGCTCTTGCCGCGGCCGATCGCCGGACCGGTCAGGACGTCCACCACGTCGAAGCCCAGGCCGAACTTCTCCGCGTGATACATGGCCGCACGCAGCGCAAACCCGCCGACGCGGTTGGCGATGAAGCTCGGCGTATCCTTGGCGCGGATCACACCCTTGCCCAGGGTCGTGACCAGAAACGCCTCCAATCGATCCAATATCGCCGGCTCGGTCGCCTGGCACGGTATCAATTCCACCAGGTGCATGTAGCGCGGCGGATTGAAGAAGTGAATGCCGCAGAATCGATGCCGCAGCGCCTCGGGCAACGCCTGGGCGAGCTTATTGATGGGAATCCCCGAGGTGTTGCTGGCGAAAATGGTCGCGGGTCCCAGGTGCGGCGCGACCTTGCGGTAGAGGTGTGACTTCCAGTCCATGCGCTCGGCGATCGCCTCGATCACGAGGTCGCATTCCGCGAGCAGATCGAGATGCCGGTCGTAGTTCGCCGGTTGAATGTCGTCGGCCCGGGCGGGAACCGAGAGCGGGCTGGGATCGAGCTTCTTAAGGTTATCGATGGCCTTGAGCGCGTTGGCGTTGGGATCGCCGTCTGTCGCGGGGAGTTCGAACAGGAGGGCGCCCACACCGGCGTTCACCAGGTGCGCCGCGATCTGCGCGCCCATGACGCCGGCGCCGAGTACCGCGACTTTCCGGATCAAGAAGTTTTTATCGCTCGACATGATGTTTCCTTCGGCTGAGGGAATGCCGCCACTGGCTAAAAAACGTCGCGCGGGATGGAAACCCGGGCGCCCTCGGGATCATGCCCGGCATACAGCCGATCGATCTCGGCGCGATAGCGTTCCAGCACCTGCGCGCGGCGCAGCTTCAGCGTCGGCGTGAGCAGGCCGTTTTCGATCGTGAACGGCTGGGACAGCAGCGCCGCCCGCAGCACCTTGGCATAGCCGGGAAATTCCGCGATCTGCCGGCCGATGCGCTCGAGGAAGAGTCTTTCGGCCGCGGGCGTGGACAGCGCCTCGGGCCAGGCGTCTTGCAACCCATGCGCGGCCGCGGCCTTTTTCCACTGCTCGGCATTGATGACGGCCAGCGCGGCCAGATACGAGCGGCCTTCGCCGATGACCATGACCTGCTCGAACAGCGGGTCGCGCGCAATGGCCGCCTCCATGTCCACCGGCGGAACTTTCTCGCCCGTGGACGTGACGATGATCTCCTTCAAACGTCCCGTAATATGAATGCGCCCGTGTTCATCGATGCGCGCGATATCGCCGGTATTGAGCCAGCCGTCGCGGCTCTTTACCGCGTCGGTCGCCTCGGGTTTGTTCCAGTAACCCTGCATCACGCCGGCTCCCTTGACCCACAGCGCGCCTTGCTCGTCCAGACGCACGGAAACGCCGGCGATCGGCTTGCCGACGCTCGCGGGATCGTTGTCCACGATGTGGTTGGTGCATACGACCGGGCTTGTTTCGGTCAGCCCGTAGCCCTGCACCAACGGCAGCCCGAGCCCGATGAACACCCGGCTGATCTCGGGCGCCAGCGCCGCGCCGCCGGTCAAGGCGACGCGCAACCGGCCGCCCAGCCGCGCCAGCGCCTTGCGCGCCACCAGACGTTCGAGCAACGGCCAAAACAGGTGCGACGGGCGCCACCGGCCGCGGCCCTGGGCGCGCTCGAAACGACCCCAGCCCACGCGCACGGTATACCAGAACAACCGGCGTTTCAGCGCGGAGCCCTGTTCCAGGCTCGCCTTGATGCCGGCGTAAACCCGTTCGTAGATGCGCGGCACCGAAATCAGCACCGTCGGCCGGACCGTCGCCAGGTCTTCCACGAGCTGTGGGATGGAACGGCAGTAAGCGACGGTGCAGCCCATGATGACGGTCTGGTAATAACCGACTGTGCGCTCGAACACGTGCGACAGGGGCAGAAACGACAGCAACAAGTCGGAGGTCGCGGTATCGGTGTCCTTGATCGCGTCGAAACAGTTGGAGACGATGTTGCGGTGGCTCAACATCACGCCCTTCGGACGCCCGGTGGTGCCGGACGTATAAATGATCGTCGCGAGCCGGTCGGGGTCGTTGCCGGCGCCGGCGAGGCTGCCCGCGGTCACCGGCAGCCACTCGGCGACGGTTGTCAGGCGCGGATCGCCGGGCGCGCCGTTCAAGGGTTTAAGGCAAAGAATGCGCTGCAATCCCTCGAGCTGGGCGCGCACGCCCGCGAACGCGTCCCATTGCGCCGGGTGTTCGAACAACAGCAGCTTGGCGCCCGCGTCGTTCACGATGTAAGCGGCGTTATCCGGGCGGTCCATGGTGTACAAGGGCACCACGACCAGACCCAGCCCGAGCGCCGCCTGATCGAAGATCACCCAGGCGGTGCAATTCTTCAGCATGAGCGCTACGCGGTCGCCGGGCTTGAGACCCTCGCGCACGAACGCGGCCTGCCAACGCGCCACCTCGTGCGCGATCTGCGCCCAGGTATAATCGCGCCACGCGCCCTGCCGCTCGTCGAACTCTTTGTAAGCGACGGCGTCGGGGCTCAGCCGGACACGCTCGCGAAACACAGCATCGAGTGTCGGCGCCGATGCTTCGGTTACAAAGTTCATTGCATCGCCCCCATTATTATTTCGGTTCCCGCCATGCGACGGCATCAAAGGAAAAGAGGATAGTCGTGTGTTCGCCATTCGTTATCCGGTGTGATTTTCGCACACAGCCTGTCTATCAGGTTGTTGAAAAAGCCCATCCATGGGCTTTTTCAACCCGGCCGCTCCTGCGCACCCCTGCGCCTGCGGCATTAGTACATCCTGTACGGCACAAAGCGAAAAGTGCGCCCTGTAATAATACAAGGGGCGCTTTGCTTCATTTTTCAAACACATACGCCGTGTTTGAAAAATGGCGGCACCTCCTTGTGCCGCACGCAGGCTGTTTTTCAACAGCCTGCTATATGAAAAAGTTTTCATGAAAAGATCTTCTGGAAAATATGCCTGGCGCTCGAATTGTTTTAGATACGCTCGACGCCAACGGCAATGTATTTCAATAATTTTTAAAACCATATATAACTGTTCCCGCAACGTCAATATTTTAAAACCATATTTCGCACGGCGAAATTTCGGGTCTCGCGCCTTTCCGCCGGCGCGCCCATCACTCAGGAGAGGTTATGAACGATGTAGTCGATTACACCCGGTACGGCGCCGTCGGCGTCATCACCGTCAACAACCCGCCGGTGAACGTGTTGAGCATCGGGGTACTGCAGGGAATCATGGATTATCTCGCGCGCGGCCTCGTCGATGACACGGTGAAGATTTTTGTGCTGATCGGCGCCGGCCGCACCTTCATCGCCGGCGCCGACATCCGCGAATTCGGCAAATCCCGGCCGCCGGGCGCCCCCGATCTGCGCGATCTGATCGCGGCCATCGAATCCTCGACCAAGCCCGTGGTCGCCGCCATCCACGGCAACGCCCTGGGCGGCGGCCTGGAGGTCGCGCTCGGCTGCCACTACCGCTGCGCGGAAGCCTCCGCCCGCCTCGGCCTGCCGGAAGTGAAATTGGGGCTGCTGCCCGGCGCCGGCGGCACCCAGCGGCTGCCGCGGCTGATCGGCGTCGAACGCGCACTCGACATGATCGTCGGCGGCGAACCCATCGACGCCGAACAGGCGCAGGCCGCCGGTCTTTGCGACCGGATCATCGCGGGTGACCTGTTGACCGGCGCCGTGGCCTTCGCCGAAGAGCTGGCCGCGGAGAAAAAACCGCTGCGCAAGATCCGCGAGATGACGGCGCGATTGCAGGCCGATCGTGGCGCGGAATTCTTCGCCGAGTTCCGCAAGGAACTGGAAAAAAAGGCGCGCGGCTATCTCGCGCCGTTTCTGTGCGTCGATTGCGTCGAGGCCGCGATGACCCTTCCGTTCGCCGAGGGCGCGGCGAAGGAGCGCGAGCTGTTCGACCGCTGCCTGGAATCGCCGCAGTCGAAGGCCCTGCGTTATCTGTTCTTCGCCGAGCGCCAGGCGGCCAAGGTTCCGGACGTGCCGGCGGACACGAAGGTTTGGCCGATCGAGCGCGCGACCGTGATCGGCGCCGGCACCATGGGCGGCGGTATCGCGATGGCGTTCGCCAACGCCGGCATTTCCGTCAAAGTGCTGGAGATGAGTCGGGAGGCGCTGGACAAAGGCCTTAGCGTCGTCCGGAAAAATTACGCGGGCAGCGTACAGAAGGGCCGCCTGACGCAACCGCAGATGGACCGGCGCCTGGCCCTCATCACCGGCACTCTAAGTTATCAAGACCTCGGCGACGCGGACGTGGTGGTCGAGGCCGTGTTCGAGGACATGGACGTGAAGAAAAAGGTATTCCAAACGCTGGACGAGGTGTGCCGACCGCGGACGATCCTGGCCAGCAACACCTCCAGCCTCGATATCGACCAGATCGCCGCGGCGACCGCGCGCCCGCAAGACGTGATCGGCCTGCACTTCTTCAGCCCGGCGCACGTCATGCGTCTGCTCGAGATCGTGCGCGGCGCGCGCACGTCCAAGGAGACCCTGGCGAGCGCCATCAAGCTCGCCAAGACCTTGAACAAGGTCGGGGTCACGGTCGGCGTGTGCGACGGCTTCGTCGGCAACCGGATGCTTGCGCCTTACCGGCGCGAAGCGACCTTTTTGCTGGAGGAAGGCGCGCTGCCGCAGCAGGTCGATCGCGTATTGCAGGATTTCGGCATGGCCATGGGGCCGTTCGCCGTGGGCGATCTCGCCGGGCTGGACATCGGCTGGGCCATCCGCAAACGCCAGGCGGCGGCGCGCCCGAAGAGCGAGCGCTACTGCGCCATCCCCGACCGGGTGTGCGAGCTGGGCCGTTTCGGGCAGAAGACCGGCGCCGGGTGGTATCGCTACGAGCCGGGCAGCCGCCGGCCGGTCCGAGACCCCGTCATCGAAGAGTTGATTGTTAATTATTCCAAGGAACGCGGCATCGAACGCCGCGCGATCGGCGACAAGGAAATCCTGCAGCGCTGTCTGTACGCGTTAATCAACGAGGGCGCCAAGATCCTCGACGAAGGCATCGCGCAGCGCGCGAGCGACATCGATCTGGTTTATGTCCACGGTTACGGCTTCCCGCGCTACCGCGGCGGCCCGATGTTCTACGCCGACACCATCGGGATCCGGAACGTGTACGACGCCGTCTGCGGATTTCGAGATGCGCACGGCGACGCCTGGAAACCGGCATCGCTGTGGCAACGCCTCATCGAGGAAGGCAAAGGATTCACGCAACCGTTGTAAACCGAGGAGAGGATTCATGAGTGTAATGGCTAAATTTCGCCTGGATGGAAAGGTCGCGCTGATCACCGGCGGGTCGCGCGGGTTGGGGCTGGAAACCGCCGAAGCGCTGGCGGAGGCGGGCGCCAAAGTCGCCCTGGCCGCGCGGCGCGAGCAATTCTTCGCCGACGCGCGCAGGCTTCTGCCCGACGCGCTCACCTTGCTCGTCGACGTCAGTAAAGAGAACGAGGTGCAACGCGCCGTCGCCGAGGTCGAGTCCCGGCTCGGGCCGGTCGATATCCTGGTGAACGCCGCCGGCATTACGTGGGCCGCGCCGGCGGAAGAAATGCCCGCGGAGAAATTGCATCAGGTCATGGCGGTCAATTTGTACGGAACGTATTACGCCTGCAAGGCCGTGTTTCCCGCGATGCGCAAACGGGGCTACGGGAAGATCGTCAATTTCGCGTCCGTCGCCGGGCTGAAGGGCGAACCGCCGGGCGTGTTGGACGCGAGCGGCTACAGCGCGAGCAAAGGCGCGGTGATCGCGTTGACGCGCGATCTCGCGGTCAAGTGGGGTCCCTACGGCATTCGCGTGAACGCGCTGGCGCCCGGTTTTTTCCCGACGCGCATGACCGAAAAAATCGCCGCGCGCGTGGAAGCCGGGCTGGCAACGAGAGTGCCGCTCGGGGGCATGGGAAAGCCCGGTGAGCTCGGCGGCGCCGCCCTGTTCCTCGCGAGCAGCGCCGCCGACTACATCACCGGTCACATATTGGCGGTGGACGGCGGAACCCTCGCGGCATAGATCAAGCCATGGAAACTTCGATCGCGCGAAGCCCCCGCGCCCAGGTGGTTCCCGCGGCTTCTTTAAGTCCGGTAGGACGGGTCTTCCCGGTCGAGCATGCGCAACAAGCCCGGCCATTCCAGATCGCCGGGCCGCGCAAACCCGGCCTGCGCCTGTTTTTGCACCAGGTCGCGCATCGCTTGCGGCAACATAATCAGCTCCGCGCCGCCCGACTGCGCGGCGATCTGCATCTGACAGGCGCGTTCCAGAAAGAACATCGACACGTAGGCCTCGGCAACCGTGCGGCCGACCGTCAACGTACCGTGGTTGCGCAGGATCATGACATTGCTGTCGCCGAGGTTCTTCACCAGCCGTTCACGCTCGTCGAGATTGAGCGCAATACCTTCATAATCGTGGTAGCTTAGATGGTTATAAAGCAGGAGCGAGGTTTGGTTCAATGGCAGCAGACCTTGCTTTTGGCAAGAGATTGCAACCCCCGCCGTGGTGTGCAGGTGCATGACGCACCCGGCGTCCGGCCGCGCCGCGTGTACCGCGCTGTGGATGGTAAAGCCGGCCGGATTGATCTTATACAGCGTGTCATTGACGATGTTGCCCTGAAGATCCACTTTGACCAGGGACGAGGCGGTGACCTCGTTAAACAGCATGCCGAAGGGGTTGATCAGAAAGTGTTTTTCCGGTCCCGGTACGTGCGCCGAGATGTGGGTATATATGAGATCGTCCCAGCCGTGGCGCGCGACCAGACGGTAAGCCGCGGCCAGGTGCACGCGCACCTCCCACTCGGCCTCGGTCGTGTCCCTGGGGAGATGGGCCGGCTTGCTTGCGGCGCTCGTGCTCATAGGAGTCTCCTTTGATTAACGGTGGATGTTAGGCATGGCGCAGGCGAAAGACCAAACTACGTTGCAAATTAGCGCAGACGCTTTGGTATTGCAACCGCGCCGCCGGAGGGATAAATGTCTTCGGCGGCGGCAGGGCGATACCAATTGTACTAGCGCAACGCCTGATACCATCATGCATGAAAAGCTTGTGCTGTTATAGCAGGCTGGGAGACTCGGCTGGAACCTAAATGAACGGAGCGGAAAGCTTAATCCACACCGCGCTCGCGGCCGGGGTAGAGCTGTGTTTGGCGAATCCCGGAACGACGGAGATGCCTTTGGTCATGGCGCTGGATCGCGTGCCGGGTATGCGCGCGGTGCTCGGATTGTTTGAAGGCGTCTGCACCGGCGCCGCCGACGGCTATGGCCGGATGGCCGGAAAGCCGGCCTTAACGCTGCTTCATCTAGGTCCTGGTTTTGCCAATGGGATCGCCAATTTACATAACGCCCGGCGCGCGCGCTCGCCGGTGGTGAACCTGGTCGGGGATCATGCGACCTGGCACCGGGCGGCCGACGCCCCTCTCACTTCCGATATCGCTTCTTTGGCAAAACCGGTATCGCATTGGGTGCGCACGGCCAAGTCCTCCCACACCGTGGCGGAAGACGTGGCCGTGGCCGTCGCCGCGGCGGCGCGCGCTTCGGGACAAGTCGCGAGCTTGATCTTGCCGACCGATTGTCTATGGGGAGAGAGCCCGGGCCCGGCGCACCCAAAGCGCCCGGTCAAGGCCAAGGCGGTGGCCGTGACCGTCGTGGAAGGCGCGGCTGCGCGCCTGCGGGCCAATCGGCCCGCCGCCCTGTTTCTAGGCGGGCTCGCCTTACGCCAACAGGGTTTGCGCGCCGCCGCGCGCGTGGCCAAGGCGGTGGGCTGCCGCGTTATTTCCGAATGCTTCCCGGCGCGCCTCGAGCGCGGCCGCGGGATTCCGCAGGTCGAGCGGCTTCCGTATTTTCCCGAGAAGGCGCGCCAGGCGCTGGCGGGATTATCCACGTTGGTGTTGGCGGGCGCACCGGAACCGGTGACGTTTTTCGGCTACCCGGATACCCCAAGTTATTCGGCGCCGCCCGACTGCGAACGCTTCTTCCTGGCGCAGCCGCAGGAAGATGCGGCCGCCGCGCTGGAGGCGTTGGCCGAGGCCCTGGATGCCACGGGCGCAGACATGCGCGACGCCCCCGTCCCGCAACGACCCGGAGGCGGGCTTACCCTCCAATCCGTGGGCGCCGTGCTCGCTGCGGTGCAGCCGGAAGGCGCGATCATCGTCGACGAGAGTAACGCCACCGGGCTCGGCTATTTCCCGGTATCCGCCGGTTCCCCGCCGCACAGCTTTCTGGCGCTGACCGGCGGCGCCATCGGCCAAGGACCGCCGTGCGCGACCGGCGCCGCACTCGCCTGCCCCGACCGGCCGGTGATCAATTTCCAGGCGGACGGCAGCGCGATGTACACCCTGCAAGCATTGTGGACGCAGGCGCGCGAAGGCCTGCACGTCATCACGTTGATCTGCGCCAACCGCGGTTATCAAGTCTTGCAGTTGGAGATGGCGCGCGCCGGCGCCGCGGAACTCGGCAGGCACGCGCGCACCCTCACCGAACTGAAAAATCCCATGTTGGATTTTGTCCAGCTCTCCAAGGGGATGGGGGTGCCCGCCGCCCGTGTCGACAGCGCCGAGGCGTTGATGCGGGAGCTCGAACGTGCCCTGGCCGAACCCGGCCCGCATTTGATCGAGATGGCGATGCAGAGTCAGTGAAGGGGCGCTGGCAGGCGGCGACCGCTCACGTATCTAATCGCATATATGTAATCGTGTGGTGGGTAAGGAGATGACCGCTGGTTGCGCCTATACAATCCGCAACCCCATAGATCAAGCGTTTCCCCATCTTGAGAATCTTGGCGTTGCACCGGATGTCTTCTTGCCGCGCCGGGTTTAAAAAAGCGGTATTAAGCTCCGAGGTTACCGACGGCGCGCGAGCGCCGAGACGCGTGACGATGGCGAACCACATCGCGGCGTCGGCGACCGCCATGAACACCGGGCCGCTTACGGCGCCGCCCGGACGCTCGAACGCCTTCTGAAACGGCACGATCAGGGTGCACTCGCCGTCGTCGATCGCATCCACCCGGAAAAACTCGTCGGAGTACGCTGGGGAAGCTATCCTGATATATCGGCGACCATATGGGCTGTATGACTTTTGTAATGGCCTCGTCTGGAAAAGTTTGGCTTGGTTTGGCAATCGTGCTACGGGCGCCCTTGCTAACGTATTGTTAAATCAACAAGTTAGAAAAATCGCCACACAACATGCCTGGCTACGAACCAGGTGGTCGGGAGTTCGAATCTCTCCGGGCGCGCCATATTTAGAAGCCCGCGCAAGCGGGTTTTTTTTGCGCCCGGCGAGATGAGAACTCCCGACAAATTATTAAGCAGTTCGACGAGCCGGCGGCAGCCGGCCGAACGCCGGCCGCTCCCGCACCTCCATGTGCTTCGCGGCATTCGTCCTTCCATGGACATCGAGCGGAGCGACGGCGGCCCCGAAGGGGCGAGGGAACCCCAGCAATTTACCACTCACGCAATCACCACCTTGATAAGGCGCTGGGCGACCGGAAGGGCTTGCTCGGTTTCATCTTCAACGGCAAGGGCGAGGGGCACGGCACGGGAAGTCTGTTGGTATAGCAGGTCCTCCCTGGTTTTTGCCACAAAAAGCTGCTATTTTTTGTGGCAAAACTATGGGCAAACACGCGCAATCTGTCGACACCCTTGTTCTTGACCGCATTCAGACACGCGGGGCGGGATGGGTATTCACGCCCGCGGATTTCAGCGATCTGGGCAGCCGCACGGCGGTGGCCACGGCGCTGAAGCGGCATAAAGCCGCACAGACTATCCGGCAGCTCGGACGAGGGTTGTACGACGTGCCGCGCACACATGCAAAGCTGGGCGTGCTATGGCCATCGCTGGAGGCGATCATCGAAGCCGTGAAGAGCCGCGATGCGGTTCGCTTGCAGCCTACCGGCGCCTATGCCGCGAATCTGCTGGGCCTTTCGGACCAAGTGCCCATGCGCGTGTTCTTTCTGACCGATGGACCGGAAAGGGAGATCAAGCTCGGCAATTTGGAGATCACCTTCAAACGCACCACGCCGCGCAACATGGCTACCACCGGCCGTGTCAGCGGATTGGTCATCCAGGCGCTGCGCTGGCTGGGTAAGCGCGGTGTTGATGAGCGCACGGTGCGGCACTTGCGCAAGTCGCTCGATGACGAAGCCAAGCGGCAGCTGCTCGCCGATGTGCGGCGTGCGCCGATCTGGATCGCGGAAATCATGCGCGAGATCGCGGCCAGCCCTTCGAAGGCGCACAAGTAATGGAGGCCTTTCTCAAATTGAGCCACGACGAGCGCCGCCTGCTGTGCGAGGAGGCACGCGCCACGCTCGGCCTCGCGGCCGCCAGCATCGAAAAGGACTTCTGGGTGTGCTGGACGCTGCGCGAACTGTTCGCGCTTCAGGGATGGGGGCCACATCTGACCTTCAAGGGCGGCACCTCGCTTTCCAAGGGCTGGAAGCTGATCGAGCGTTTTTCGGAAGACATCGACATAGTGATCGACCGTGAATTCCTCGGATTTCCCGGGGAGCGGCTCAGCAACAAACAGCTTAACAAGCTCAAGGACATCTGCAGTAAACGCATTGTGACCGATCTGCTACCCACACTCAGAAAGCACCTGGCAGAACGCTTGCCGGAAGGCGAAGACTGGAAGCTGGTGGCGGCCAGCGCGGAAGACGCCCCCGATATGCAGACGCTGTTCTTCCGGTATCCGACAGAATTCGCGGACCCTGCGGGCTATGTGAAACCCGTGGTCAAGATCGAGCTCGGAGCGCGCTCGGAAACCGAGCCGACCGAGTCGCCGAACATGCAGCCCATGTTCGCGGAAGCCTACCCGAATGTGCTCGGCGCCGCCTCGTTCTCGGTGCGCACCGTCGCTCCACGCCGCACCTTCTGGGAAAAGGCGATGCTGTTACATGAGGAGACCTATCGCCCCGCCGGTAAGGCGCGCAAGGCGCGCATGTCGCGGCATTACTACGATCTTTGGTGTTTGATTACCAAGGGCGTCGCAGCGGAGGCCGTGCGCGACGAGGGTTTGTTCGAGCGCGTCGCAGCGCATCGACAGATATTCTTCCGCCATCGCTGGATGGACTATGCCACGCTGAGCAAGGGCCGCCTGCGCTTGTTGCCATTGCCCGAGCAGGAAGCCGCGTGGCGGCAGGATTACGAAGCCATGCGGGGTGAAATGTTTTACGGTGCGCCACCGTCGTTCGACACGGTGCTACAAACCGTGACGGAATTCGAAAGTGAGTTTAACCGGCCATGAACACGTCTAACTTTCAGTTTCTCCAAGCCGAATGGCCGGGCGTTTATGAGGCAGCGAGCAAGGCTGCATACCGGAGATGCGCACCGTTTTTAATGGGATGATTAAGGCGGAAGTAGGGATTAGATATCCGGTGGTGGGGGAGGCAAGGCGACATCAAGCCGGCGCGAGCTTATAATCACCAATTTATTTAACATGCGCTAATTACTAACCGACGCTGCTGAGGCCAAGAGGTACGGTACTGCGTCGCTCGTGATCGATTAGGTATTCGAAATGCTGACCATCGGCGAAGCACTGATACAAATGAGATTGTGTGCTAAACCAATTCTATTTGAGGTTGGAGTTGAGGATGCACCTTATGGTGGGCTTGCTGGCACAGGCTGTATGGTCCGATTTAAACAAGATCTGTTTCTAATCACGGCGCGACATATCGTCAAGGAGAATCATCTAGATGCCTTGCTTGTCTTTCCGAATGACGAAACCAACGAGTCCATTCCCTTCAAATCATGCTGGGTGCCTCATGTAAATTATGAAGATAGCGATTGCTCTGACTTCATTCTTGTTCGAGTTGAACTTGAGAAATTGATAGTGGCCGAGAGATCGGTCATGAAAGTGCTGGACCTAGAGCGAGCCTCCGATGATTGGCGTAGCGCCCCTCACGAGCAACGCTTTCTAATCTTTGGTTACCCCACTGAAGCGTGCAAGATTGAGTATCACGAAAATCGAATTATGACTACGCAACATCTCATGTTTGGCAACTTTGTTGGGTGCAGTCCTTCCGGGTTTTGCTATGAGCTCGAAGTAGTGGACTTTAATGGCGTCACTGATCTCAATGGATTTAGCGGCTCTCCGGTCCTTTCCGTTCCTCGAGTTTTTGGCAATCATATTCATCCGAGTTTTTGTGGTATGGCAATTCGCGGGACCAAGGAGTCAGGCAGGATCCACTTTCTTGATATTGCGGTTCTGAGAAAAGCGATTGAGTACGCGGTAAATGCGTAGTTGGACAGCCACTTATTTGGCGATTATGCACTCCTTGATAGGAAAGCAGTTGGGCGTTATTGTGACGAGCCGCCTCCCTCTTTAATTTGTCTTAAAGGCTCTCAAATGCTCGTTCCTGACCAAGTGCGCAAAAGTGTCTTGTTTATCGGCACAAAAGAAAACGGGAAATTTAGACCCCGCGCCACAGCGTTCATTGTTCATTACCAGGATCAAGGCTATGACTCTCTTCAGTTTGTTACGGCTGAACACGCGATTTCTGGTTTGATTACGAAAGGACATAAAATTTACGGTAGATTCAATCTTATCGGTGGCGATGTTCTAGAAATCCCAATAGATAATGATACGTGGATCTTTTATCCCAAGGATGATCCGCTCTCGGATGTGGCCGTTTGTCCGTTTCGCCCAACTACGACAACAGACACTGGAGAAACTGTCACCGTCGAATACCAATCTATCTCTGTAAATGGAGCTAAGTCTATTGCAGCAACAGAGGAGATCATCAAATTTAATAATATCGGCGTTGGTGAAGAAATATTTATCGTTGGCTTATTTCGCAGTCACTACGGTCACGAAAGAAACTTTCCGATTATCAGAGTTGGCAACATAGCAGCCATGAGGGAGGAACCGGTTTACACTGAATACGCTGGTTATATAGACGCCTATTTGGTAGAGGCGCTCTCGATCAGTGGGCTGAGCGGATCGCCAGTATTCGTGAGCATGCCGCCTTTTCGCATCATTAACCACGCAGTAACCATGACTGAGGGGCCACAGTATTACCTACTTGGTTTAATGCATGGTCATTTCGATATTAAGCGTCTGAACGAGGACACCGCAGTAGATGACGAGACGCAAACGACACGCGGCATCAATACCGGCATCGGCATAGTAATCCCTGTCGAAAAAATTATAGAGACAATTGAGCATCCAGACCTTGTTGAGATAAGGTCGCGTCTTATAAAAGAGCACAGCGCTAACCATGGTGCTGTTCCTGATTAGACTATCCGCCGATAGATTCAGCGTGCGGCTATTACCCCAGAGAGGTACGACCTGATGTTCTTGGGCATTGAATTGAATACGCATCTTGTTTTCGAAAGTCCCAATTCAAGTGCAGGAAGAGGACTACAACCGTTGCCCGTTATCACCCCGGCCGTAATCGATATCGGCGCTAAGGGTGATCCGATAGAGCAGCTGCCGGATCAGAGCACACCGTTGCTTTACAATTCACCTATTTTGTTCCGAGAGGACTTCTTTGACCCTGTGAGCAGGATTAGGAGAGGCAGATTCTATAAGCGCAACGTGAACTCAATAGAGCTTCAATGGGAGGTAGATCCGACTCCCGCTCAAAGTAGCCATATTTCAGTTTTGGGAGACCGTTATAATAATCATACTGGTCGGCTGAGGACTACGTTGCTTACGTTCCAGTCTTTCCCCCTGCGCCTCGATTTTCCTGCCTTACAAAACGCCACGCGTGCTGTGGTCTTAGGGACCAGGCAATCACCAACCTTTTGGAAAATCATAGACATCGAGACAATATCGACCGGCGAGGAACTGGTAACATTGAAATCGCGCACCTGGTTTGGAGTGTTGCCAGAGTTAAATACTGACAAGATTCTGGATGAGAGCGATAGAGCTAAAGTTGTCGAGACTATAGAAAGACTGGCTGATACGATTTATCGAGCCGGTCCTGAATCTGTTATTGATCGCGCAAGAGACGCGGCATCAGCCATTATGCTTGCTGCACTTCGGCAGGAAGGGGCAAAGGTGCGCGCGAAAGACCTTAGTGATGCTATTAAACGGTTTGAGAAGCACAATAAGCTAAAGAAGCTGCAAATTGTGCAAAATGCGGCCCGCATAATAGCTCGCCTTCATTCTAGAGCAAAACCATCAGAACAGGAGAGAAGTAGCCCGCCCAATGTTTGCGAGCAAGACGGAGAATTGGCAGTATTATCTGTAGGTACAATTTTGCGCGACCTTGGATGGGCCAACTGGCTATAAGATGACAAGCGCATTCCGCCTATCGTGAATGCTACTGGTTGAAGACATGAGAAAGAGCGGTGCGCGGTAGCGCCGCTGCAAGGTGCAGCCTCAACGAGTCAGTTAAGGCCGCGCCGCTTTGCGGCGTCGTGCCTTGAACGATTTGTTATACCGAATCTAGAACGATAGGCAAAGATGAGAAGTCAATCTTCTTGAATGCCTCTCTAATCTGTTGACGGCCACTCCGCAGTTCAAGCTTTTTCGCCTCCTGAAGAACCTTAGGGGAGATAGAACCAGCCATTGACTCTGGCTTCCCGACAACTGCATTTATCTGAAATACAACGTGACCGTAATGCTTGCTTTCGACGGTTTTTCTGTAGTTGTCATGACCTTCAAATGCCTGTGGATGAAACCAGCCATTTGCAGGCTTCGTGACTATGAAGTCGAAGAAATATGCGTAGTCCCAACCTTCCTTTTCCAGTGCTCTAATCTGCTTGTTATGTTTTAGCAGTTTCTCGGACTTTAATTGTCCTTCTTCGTCAAGGAATAGGCACTTAACTTCCACGCCTATGAATGCTTCATTCTTGGAATTTGGATTTTTCCAAACGGCGATATCTACATCACCGCTTGCGCCGTACCTCTCCTTTTGAAACTCAACAACGATCTTGTCTCCTATATGCAAGCCAAGTATCTGACAAAGAGTTCCTTGATGAATATCAACGAAATCTCTCGTTAGCTTCCTTTCCCTAAATTGTGGATCTTCGTAGTAGTGCATATTCGGTAACTATAAAAGGGTCTAATTATTTTCATCAATGCTAAGACTCAAAAATGGTCCTTCAGCAGATACAGGCTCGTGTACCAACCTGGCCCTAAATCCGTCTTTATTCCATAACCATTCTTTCGAACCGTTGCCGCCGGTGGGTTTTCCCCAAGTATTTTCAAGGTGTTTAGTCAGCCGTTGAATAAACGCATCTGATGGAAATGGGGTGCTAACCAAGCTTATAGAGGTAACAACTCTCAGCTTCGAAGGAGAATCCAAAAGAGTTACGAGGGGCGCATTCGCGGTCGCAGAACGCTCTAAAAAAGTCATTTGAAGCATCTTGCTTTCCGCAAATTTTTCCTCGACCAAAATGTCATCAAAATTCCTTCCTAGATATTTCGGTGCCTCGCTCCATTTAGAGAAGTTGTGATTCGCATAGTCACTGGGCTTGACCCGGAAATACTTTTCATACGCATCGATACGGCTTTGATTATTAATTGAAACTGCACAATTAAGCTCCTCTTTTTGCTTTTTTTGGAGAGCTTGGAGATCAGTCCACTCTTCCTTTGAAAGGTCAGCGTTAGAAGCACTCCTGACTCTTCGCAATCTTCGAGAATAACTCTCTGCTCGTTCTGTTTCCTCATCGGAAAGTCGAGAGCATCTATTTTTCTTCCATTCATGGCGATAGGGCAATTCGCCCCAGAAGTATGTCTTACTGAGGAGGCCATCAAATAGTGCGTAGTTTTCCTTTACGCCGCATAACGGACATGCCTTTCCTGAAAAAGGTTTTTGATCAAGGCAGGTTGCTTTTGGCGTCGATGCAGATGGCTCCGCACGGTCGCCATCAGTTC
>WNFB01000695.1_pt1 | contig 27791 bp, 24 predicted proteins | sample 5400501 | NCBI WGS metagenome assembly WNFB01 (sample SAMN13153341, study PRJNA577476) | soil metagenome | isolation source: 200 cm saprolite under Douglas fir tree site 2 hole 1 | place: USA:California | collected 2015-04-18
CGTTCTGACCGCACGCCGCGCGCACCAGCGTCCGCAGCGTCGAATCGATCTTTGCCCACTGCGTGCCGTCGTACCGCAGGATCGCGCCGCCGTTGGTCACGACGTAGACGCCGCCCGCGGTGGCGCATCCGCCGGAGAGCGGCTGGCCAAAGAAGACGGCGGCCTCGTCGTACGGCGTCGGACTCGGCGTCGGCGCGGGCGTGAACGTGATCGAGAGACGCGCCGGCGTGGGTGACGGCCGCGCGAGGCGTCCGCTCGCGAGGCCGACGCCGACGGCCGCGAGCACGAACAGCACGCCAAGCGCCGCCGCGACACTTGCCCTCATCTCAGCCCATCGCCTCGAGCCGGCGGATGCGCTCGGCGATCGGCGGATGGGTGTCGAAGAGCCCGTCCATGAAGTTCGGCCGGTCCTTCAGCGGATTGGCGATATACAGCGACGCGGTGGCCTTGTTCGCCACCTCGAGCGCCTCCTTGTCGTCGGCGATCTTGCGGAGCGCGTTCGCGAGGCCGGGCGGGTAGCGGGTCAGGAGGGCGCCGGAGGCGTCGGCGAGGTACTCACGCTGGCGAGACACCGCGAGCTGGATGAGCTGCGCGATGATCGGCGTGAGGATCGCGAGCACGATCGCGACGACCGCGATGATGGCGCCACCGCTGCCCCGGCCACGGTCACGACGGCCACCGCCGTACCACATCGAGCGCAGCAACCCGTCGGAGATGAGCGCAACGGTCCCCACAAGGACCGTAACGAGGAGCATGACCCGGATGTCGCGGTTCACCACGTGGCTCATCTCGTGCGCCAGGACGCCCTCGAGCTCGGTCCGGTCGAGCTTGTCGAGCAGACCGCGCGTGACGACCACAGAGGCGTGCTTCGGATCGCGGCCGGTGGCGAAGGCGTTCGGCGCGCTGTCGTCGATGACGTAGAGCGTCGGTGGCTGGACACCGAGGCCGATGGCCAGCGTCTCGACGATGTTGCGCAGCTGCGGCTCCTCACCGGGCGCGAGCTCGCGCGCCTTGCTCTGCGCGAGCACCAGCCTGTCGCCCGCGAAATACGACGTCGCCGCGGAGAGGCCGGAGAAGCCGATGGCGAACGGGAGGAGCGCGATCCCGCCGCCCGGAGCGGCGTACTCGCCCACCGCGTACGCGAGGACGCTGACGATCGCGGTGAAGAACGCGATGAGCAGCACCGTGCGCCAGCGGTTGGCGGCGACGGCGTCGTAGATGTTGAGGCGCGGCTGCGGAGCGGCCACTACGGCCTAGCTGAAGGACACCTTCGGGGTCTCGCGCTCGCCCGCATCCGCGAGCTCGAAGTACTGCTCGGCGGTGAACCCGAACATCCCGGCGAGGACGTTCGTCGGGAACGTCTGCAGCGACGTGTTGTAGTCGCGCACGTTGCCGTTGTAGAACCGGCGCGCGAACGCGATCTTGTCCTCGGTCGCGGTCAGGTTCTCCGAGAGGTCCTTGAACTCCTGCACCGCCTGCAGCTGCGGATAGTTCTCGGCGACCGCGAAGACCGAACGCAGCGCACCGGTGAGCACGTTCTCGGCCTGCGCGCGCTGCTCGGGGCTGCCGGTCTGACCCGCGGCGATGGCCTTCGCGCGGGCGTCGGTCACGTTCTGGAAGACCGTCGACTCGTGGGTGGCGTAGCCCTTGACCGTCGCGACGAGGTTCGGGATGAGGTCGTAGCGCCGCTTGAGCTGGACGTCGATGTCCGACCACGCCTCGCGCACACGCTGACGCAGCGTGACCAGGCGGTTGTACATCGAGACGAGGAAGAGCGCGATGACGACGACGATTGCGAGGACGACCCAGAGCTCCACGTGCTCCCCTTCCCTAGCGGCGTGCCGCTAGCGCAAATGATGACATTCGCGCGGTATCAATGGAGGTCGCGCACCGCCTGCGCGATCGACTCCGCATCGATCCCCGCGGCGTGCAGCAGCTCGGCCGGCTTGCCGGAGCCGGGCATGTCGCGCGGCGCCAGATGCGTGAACTTGAGGCCGCTCACGCCCGCCGCCGCGAGCGCGGCGAGCACGGCCTCGCCGATGCCGCCCTCGCGCCAGTGGTCCTCGGCCACGACGAGCCGGCCGCCGGTCGCACTCACGGCTGCGATGAGCGTCTTCGTGTCGATCGGCTTGAGGCTGTAGAGATCGATGACCCGGATCTTGGTGCTCTCCTTCGCCAGCGCGTCCGCGGCCTTGACGGCCTCGTGCAGCGTGATGCCTGCGCCGATGACCGTGACCCTGTCGTCCGCACCGCCGCCGCGCACGACCTTGCTGCCGCCGATCGGGAACTCCTCTTCGGGCTTGTAGAGGATCGGCGTATTCGCGCGCGTGGTCCGCATGTAGACGATGCCGTTCCGCTCAGCCATCGCCGCCACAAGCTTCGCGGTCTGGTTGCCGTCGCTCGGGTAGAGCACGGTGCTGCCGTGGACCGCGCGCATCATCGCGAGGTCCTCGAGCGCCATCTGCGACGGACCGTCCTCGCCGATCGAGACGCCCGCGTGCGATCCGGAGAGGCGGATGTTGGCCCGCGAGATCGCGGCCATGCGGACGAAGTCGTAGGCGCGCGTGAAGAACGCGGCGAAGGTCGAAGCGAACGGACGGAAGCCGATGACCTGCATGCCCACAGCCGCAGCGACCATCTTCTGTTCCGCGATGTACATCTCGAAGAAGCGCTCGGGCGCGACCTTTTTCACCTCCTCGGCGTGAGTCGAGTTGCTGACCTCGGCATCGAGGGAAACAACGGCACCGTTCGCCGCGCACACGGCAGCCAGCGCGTCGCCGTAGGCCTTCCGCGTCGCGACGGGCTCGGTGTAGGCCTTGAGCTCGAGCTTCTTCACCGTTGGCTGCGGCGGGCGCCACTGCGGCGGCTTCGGGGTCTCGAACGCGCGCGAGGGCTCGGCGCCGATCTCCGCCAGCGCCTTCGTCGCCTCGTCCTTGGAGAGCGCCTTGCCGTGCCAGCCCGGCTTGTCCTCGAGGAACGACACGCCCTTTCCCTTGACCGTCCGCGCGACGATCGCGGTCGGGCGCGCCGCATCGCGGGCGCGTGAGAGCGCCTCGTCGATCTCGGCCACCTCGTGTCCGTCGATGACGATCGCGTCCCAACCGAACGCCTCGACGCGCGCGGCGTAGGCACCGGTGTCCCACTCGAGCTCGGTCGGGCCGCGCTGGCCGAGCCGGTTCACGTCGAGGATCGGCGTGACGTTGGGCAGCACCTCGTGACCGCCGAGGTCGAAGCCCTCCCAGATCGAACCCTCGGCGCTCTCGCTGTCGCCGACGAGCGTCCAGATGTGAAACGGCGCGTCCCACAGGCGCTTGGCCGCGAGCGCCATGCCGACGGCGATGGGCATGCCCTGTCCGAGCGACCCGGTCGCGACGTCGACCCACGGCAGGATCGGCGTGGGATGCCCCTGCAGCGGCGAGCCAAATTTCCGGAAGCTGAGGAGCTCCGTGTCGTCGATCACGCCCGCCGCGCGGAACATCGCGTACACGAGCGGCGACGCGTGGCCCTTCGAGAAGATGAGGTGATCGTTCGCCGGATCCTTCGGCTTGGACCAGTCGTACCGCAGATGGCCCGCGAGGAGCACGGCCATGAGGTCGGCCGCCGAGAGCGACGAGGTTGGATGGCCGGAGCCGGCGGCGGTCGAGCAGCGGATGCTGTCGGCGCGCAGCTGACGGGCGATCTGCCGGTAGAGATCGAGCCGCGTCCCCGTCGCGGTCGCGGTGGCCATGACCTAACGCTAGCCCATCTATCCTCGCCTCCACGAGGGGGTGACGGCCATGGAGATCGGCATCTACGGGCTCGGGCGGATGGGCGGCAACATGGCGACCCGGCTGCTCCGTGGCGGGCATCGCGTCGTGGCGGGCAATCGCAGCGCCGGGCCGGTCGACGAGAAGAAGACCGAGGGCGCGGTCCCCGCGTACACGATCGAAGAGTTGGTGAAGGCGCTCAAGCCGCCGCGCGTGCTGTGGGTGATGGTGCCCGCGGGGGATCCGACGGAGCAGGCCCTCGATGAGCTCGCGAAGTACGCCGCGAAGGGCGACGTGCTGGTCGATGGTGGGAATTCGAACTTCCGCGACTCGATGCGCCGCGCCGAGAAGTACGGCGCGATGGGCTTCGACTTCCTCGACATCGGCGTGTCCGGCGGCGTGTGGGGGCTTCAGGTCGGCTACTGCATGATGGTCGGCGGCCCGAAGCGCGCGGTGGACATCGCCAGTCCGGCACTCGACACGCTCGCGCCGCCGAACGGCTGGGCGCACTTCGGCAGGAGCGGTGCGGGCCACTTCACGAAGATGGTCCACAACGGGATCGAGTACGGGATGATGCAGGCATATGGCGAGGGCTTCGAGCTCCTGCACGCCAGCGAGTTCCAGCTCGATCTGCAGAAGGTCGCGGACGTCTGGATGCAGGGCAGCGTGGTCCGCTCGTGGCTGCTCGAGCTGCTCGAGCGGGCCTTCGCGCAGGACGGCTCGGACCTGAAGAACATCAAGGGCTGGGTCGCGGACTCCGGTGAGGGACGCTGGACGGTCATCGAGGCGATCAACCACGACGTGCCCGCGACCGTGCTCGCGCACTCGCTCTTCGCGCGCTTCACCTCGCGGCAGGAGGATTCCTACGCGATGAAGGTCGCGGCGGCGCTGCGCAACCAGTTCGGCGGCCACGCCGTCAAGACGGAATAGGGATGAGCACAGCGGCGCCTCCAGCGGCGAATCCGCTCCGCGAGGGGCTGCGCCTCGCGCGCGTGCCGCAGCCGGCGACGATCGTGCTGTTCGGCGGCTCGGGCGACCTCGCGCGCCGCAAGCTGCTCCCCGCGCTGTACAACCTCGCGCTCCAGCGCCTCTTGCCCGCGTCGTTCGCGGTCGTCGGCGCGGCGCGCCGTGCGTCGAGCGACGACGAGTTCCGTAAGGAGCTGCACGACGCGGTCGCGGAGTTCAGCCGCACGAAGCCGATGAGTGAAGAGGTGTGGGGCGCGTTCGCGCACAACATCCGCTTCGTCGCGACGCCGAACGACGCGGGGTACGAGTCGCTGCGCACCACGCTCGACAAGGTCGACGCCGAGGTCGGCACGAACGGCAACCGCCTCTTCTACCTCGCGACCCCGCCGCAGGCCTACGTCCCGATCGTTCGCGCAATAGGCGCTCACCGTTTGCGCGGTCCCGGTTGGTCCCGGGTGGTCGTGGAGAAGCCATTCGGACACGACCTCCAAAGCGCGATGGAGCTCACCAGCGTCGTGCACGAGGTCTTCCGCGAGGACGAGATCTTCCGCATCGACCATTACCTGGGCAAGGAGACCGTCCAGAACATCCTGGTGCTGCGATTCGCGAACGGGATCTTCGAGCCGATCTGGAACCGGCAGTACGTCGACCACGTGCAGATCACGGTGGCCGAGTCGCTCGGGGTCGAGGAGCGCGCCGACTACTACGAGCACGCCGGCGCGATGCGCGACATCGTGCAGAACCACGTGCTGCAGCTCATGGCGCTCGTGGGCATGGAGCCGCCGGCGGCATTCGACGACCGCTCGGTGCGTGACGAGAAGGTGAAGGTCCTGCGCGCGCTGCGTCCGATCGCCGAGCGCGAGGTCGCCGCGCGCACGGTGCGCGGTCGGTACGCCGCCGGGTTCATCGAGGGCAAGGCCGTGCCCGGCTACCGCGACGAGCCCGGCGTCTCGCCTGATTCGAAGACCGAGACCTTCGTGGCGCTGCGCTGCTTCATCGACAACTGGCGCTGGGAGGGGATCCCGTTCTTCATCCGGACCGGGAAGCGCCTGCCGAAACGCACGACCGAGATCGCGATCCGCTTTCGCGTCGCGCCGCACCGCATCTTCAACAAGGAGTCGTCCGAGGGCCTCGACGCGAACGAGCTGGTGCTGCGCATCCAGCCGGATGAGGGCATCAGCCTGACCTTCGGCGCGAAGGTACCGGTGCAGGGCTTCCGCATCCGCACGGTGAACATGGACTTCGTCTACGGCGCCTCGTTCATGCTCGACGCGCCCGACGCGTACGAGACGCTCATCCTCGACGCGCTCCGCGGCGACGCCACGCTCTTCACGCGGCGCGACGAGGTCGAGCAGCAGTGGGCGTTCGTCGACCCGATCCTCGCGGCCTGGGCCAAGGACGTGCCGGCGCTCTCGCCCTATCCGGCGGGGTCGTGGGGCCCGGCGGAGGCCGACACGCTCATCGAGCGGGACGGACGCACGTGGCGTCGGCCGTGACGCCTGTGGTCGACGAGAAGGTGTGGGGCGCGGAGGTCCCGACCATTTCATCTCTCGAACGCGAGCTCGGGCGACTGCGCCGCATCGCCGGCGCGCACGCGAAGGAGCAGGGGCACACGGTGGCGCGGGCCGCGGTCCTCAATCTCGTCGTCTACGCGGATCGCGACGGCCACGCGCGACGCGCCGCGACCAGCACCTCGCGCCTCTCGGATCGCCATCCCTCGCGCCTCATCGTCGTCTACGGCGACCGCGTGCGCGAGGGCGTCGACGTCGCGATCCAGCTCCATTGCCATGTGCCCCGGCCCGATGAGGGATCGCACATCTACTACGAGCAGATCCTGGCCCGTGTGCGCGGCGACGCCGACGACCGCATCGCCAGCGTGGTGATCCCGCTGCTCGTTCCCGACCTGCCGGTGTTCCTGTGGTGGACCGGCACGCCACCTGAGGACGCGCGGCTGTTCGACGATCTCATCGCGGTGGCCGACCGCCTCATCGTCGACTCGGCCGACTTCGCGCGCCCCGACCGGACGCTCGGGACCATGGCCAATCTCGCGCGCACGCACCAGGGCCGCCGCTTCGGCGTCACCGACCTCAACTGGACGCGCCTCACGCCGTGGCGCGAGCTGGTGGCGGCGTTCTTCGACGTGGACGCGTGGCGGCCGTGTCTCGGCGCGATCGTGGGTGTGCGCGTGGGCTTCGGCGTGGACGCGGATGGGCGCGACATCCACCCGTCTCAGGCGTTACTCCTCGTTGGATGGCTCGCGTCACGTCTGGGCTGGCAGACCCTGGACTCGCTCGCCCCGTCCGAGGCCGGCGGTCTCTTGTTCCGCATGTCGCGTGCTGACGGCGCGCCGATCACCGTGCGCATCCGCCCGCGCTTCGAGCGCGGCATCGAGCCGGGCGACACGTCCGGCTTCCGCCTGCAGGCGAAGCACGGCGACGATCTCTACGAGTTCGTGCTGAAGCGCGCGCCGGATCCACGCCACGTCACCGCGACGGTCCTGGTGAACGGCGCGACGCGCTCGCTGCGCGTCGTGCCGCTCCCCGCACCGGGCATCGACGAGCTGCTGCGCGAGGAGCTCTCGATCGTCGGGAGCGATCGCGTGTTCGAGGACGCCTTGCAGGCGCTCGTCGCGCTGGCCTAGGGCTTGCCACAGACGCCACGCATGCCAGCGGACGAGCCACGGCTCGCACCCGACGCGTCGAATGAGGGCCGCGTCCTGGCCGTTCGCTATCGCCTGGTCGAGCGGATCGACGCGGGGGGCGCCGGCGAGGTCTGGCGCGCCCGCGACGAGCGCCTCGACCGCGACGTCGCGGTGAAGATCCTCGGAGCGGACGCCGACGAGGCGTTCCGCCAGCGGTTCGCCGACGAGGCGCGCCGGGCCGCCGCGGTGCAGCACCCCAACGTGGTCACGGTGTTCGACGAAGGTCGCGAGGGCGGCGACTCGTTCATGGTCATGGAGTTCGTGAAGGGGAGGACGCTGCGCGACATGATCGCCGCGCGCGGTCCGCTCTCGCCCACCGAGACGGCGCGACTGATCGCGCAGGTGGCGGCCGCGCTCGACGCCGCGCACGAGGCGGGGGTCATCCACTGCGACGTGAAGCCCGCGAACGTCATCGTCGACGAGCAGGGCCGCGCGAAGCTGACGGACTTCGGCATCGCGCGCGCCGCGCGCGGGCCGCGCGAGCACGAGCTCATCGGCACGGCGCGCTACATCGCGCCGGAGCGCATCGAGGGAGAGGCGCCGACCGAGCGCTCCGACATCTACAGCCTCGGGCTCGTCGCGTACGAGCTCCTCGCCGGGCGACCGGCGTACGCGGAGATGGAGACGGAGGATCTCCTGCGCGAGCGCCTCGATGGTCCGCCGCCGAGCCTGCGCACCGCGCGCGTCGGCGTGAGCAACGACGTCGACGCGGTCATCCGCAAAGCGCTGGCCCGCGCGCCCGAGGACCGCTACCCCAGCGCAGGCACGTTCGCGCGCGAATTGCTCGGAGCCGTCGAGCGTGGTGACGCCACCGGTGTCGTCGCCACGCCGCCACGCCCGCTGCGCCGCGGCCGCGCCTTTTCGATGAACGCGACGGTCGCGCTCCTCGCGATCATCGCCGTGCTCGTCGGCACGCTCGTGGTCTTCGCGAGCTTCCAGGGCCGCGCGCCCGCCGCTCCGTCGGCGTCACCCGCGCGGAGCGGGCCCGCGGTGCTGGTCACGCCGAACCTCGTTGGAAAGCCGGCGCGGGACGCGGTCGATCAGCTGCTCGCGGCCGGCTTCGGGCGCGTGGCGTACGACGTCGACGCCGGCGCAAGCCGCACTACCCCGTGCGCGGTCGTGCGCCAGGACCCCGCCGCCGGCGCGTCGTTCACCCGTGGCGCGAGCGCGATGATCTGGTACGTGCCCGGTCCGAACTGCGTGAAGGGATAGAACGACTGAAGCGGTCGGCGGCACGGAGCGACACCGGTCGCGTGCGCGACGGGAACGAGGACCGTTTCCTCGTGCGCGAGCAGGACGGCACGGTCCTGATCGCGGTCGCCGACGGTGTCGGCGGCGGGCCGGGCGGCGAGATCGCCGCGGACGCCGCGGTCAGCGAGCTCGCGGAGCGCTTCTTCGGCGCGCACGGCGCGCAACCGATGAGCGAGCGGCTCGGTGACGCGATGCGTGAGGCGAACACCGCGGTCCTGCGCGCGGCCGAGGCATCCGCGAAGCCGACCGCCGCGAGCACGCTCGTCGCGGCCGCGGTGCACGGCGACGAGGCGGTGATCGCGAACCTCGGCGACAGCCGCGCCTATCTGGTGCGCGAGGGCGCGCCGCAGCAGCTCACGCAGGATCACGCCGGTGCGCTCGCGCACGGCATCACGCGTTTCGTGGGTGATCCGCGCGGCGTGCAGGCGGATCTCTTCGTCGAGACGCTGCGTCCGGGCGATCGCCTCGTGCTCTGCTCCGACGGGCTTACCCGTCATGTCGAGCCCGCGGAGATCGCTGCGACGGTCGCCGCGAATGCGCAGACGCTCGACGCCGCGGCGGATGCGCTGGTGGCGCTCGCGAACGCACGCGGCGGCGAGGACAACGTGACGGTCGTGCTGTACGCGGCCCGCGCCGCATCGCGGTTCCCGACGCCGGATCGTCGCGCTTTCACGCTCGGGATCTTCGTCGCGCTGGTGGTGCTTGTGGTCGCCGGTGCCTTCGCGGTGCTGCTCTCGACCACGGCTCCGGCGACTCCCTAGGAGTCCGCCGGCGCCGCGCCCCGTGGCTTCCCTAAAGACCGACGCGCGCGAGCGCGCGCCGCACCGGCCCGTAGTCCAGCGCGATCGCCGTCGCGAGGCCCAGCGCAGCCAGCTCGTACGCCCAGGCGACCGCGACCGTGAGGCTCGTCGCGAAGCTCGCCGAGATCGGCGTCGGGCACGAGTCCGTCGGAAAGAACGCCGGGTCGTACTGCCAGGTCGGCAGGATGAAGTACACGCCCGCGGCGTCGCCGGGGATCGGCAGGCCCGAGACGAACGGATAGAAGTACAGGAACGCCGCTGCGGCGATCGCGCCGAACACGAACACACCACGGCGGCGCCGTTCGTACACGAGCGCGAGCACGATCGCCAGGCAGAGGAGATAGAAGGGCAGCGCGGTGAAGAAGTGATAGAAGAACAGCACCCGTGAGATGGGGATCCACGCGACGTACTGCGTGAGCATCGCGAGCACCACCAGACCGAGCGCCGCGGAACGCGCGCGGATGGCGAAGCCACTCACGATCGCGGCCGCGGGCAGCGCGACCAAGAAAAGGATGGGGTTGCCCGCGTCGTAGATGTAGCCGTTGAGTCCGGCCGCGGATTGACCGAAGTACCAATACACCGGCTTGAGGTCGACCGGCCACGCCCACCACGGCGCGCCCGCGCAGTGCGGCGAGGTGAGCGAGCTGTGGTACCAGTACATCTGCTGCGTGAGCTCCACCAGGTTCCAGCCGTACGGCGCGGTGGCCCCGCCGAACCACTTCACATAGGACGCGAGGTACAGGACCGCGGGGATCACCACGAACGAGCCGAAGAGCAGCAACGCGTTGAGGCCTCGGCCTTTCAGGAGATCGAGCGGGCCGCCGGTCCCCGGCCGGCCGCGCTCGTAGGCGTACGCGGTGGCGGCGACCGACGCGAGGAAGATGCCGGCAAGGGTGTAGATCGCGGCCCACTTCGACGCGGCACCGAGCCCGATGAGCACGCCCGCGAGGACGATGTCCAGCACCGCGGACCGCCGCGGGCGATGCGCGGCGACGATGAAGTACCAGGTCGCGACGATGAACGTGGTCACGTAGATGTCGTTCATGCCGATGCGTGCCTGCGCGAACATCGAGCCGTCCAGGATCACCGCGGCGCCGGCGAAATAGGCGACCAGCGGCGACGCAAAGAGCCGCCGCGCCAGCAGGACCAGGAAGAAGGCCAGGATCGCGGCAAAGAGGACGCCTGGGAGCCGCCACGCGAGCGCGTGCCGTCCGGTCTCGATGCGCTCGACCGCATCGCCGCCCGCGACGAGCAGCTTGTCGTCCTCGCCGTCGACGCCCAGGAAGCGGTCCGACGCCGCCACCGGTATGGTCGCGAAGGGCGACGCGCCGTGCGTCTCCACCACCACGACCTTCCCCGGTGTCAGCGCGTAGAGGAACTGCGTCCGCGGGACCACCGCGAGCGCCGTCGCGCCGCTGGCGAACGCGCCGGTGCGGTCGTTGGCCAGCGGGACGGTGTCGGTCGATTTCCCGTCGAGGTCGATGAGGTCGAGCGCCGCGGTGTCCGACCGCGCGACGAAGAGCCGGTTCGACGAGAGCGCGTAGGCGATGGCCGCGCCCGGGCCGCGCGCGCTCAGCGTCTCGGTGTCCTTGCCGGTGATCGCGTCGACCTGACGGATCGCGCCGCCGGCCCCGAGGAGGAAGAGCACGCTCCCGTCCGGCTTCGCGGTCATGGCGACGGCCGGGACCGCGACGACCAGTGGCGCGGCGTCCAGCGACGAGTAGATGTACTGCGTGGTCGAGGTCGACACGACGACCCGGCCCCCGGCTGCCACGAGGCCGCTCGGCACCGCACCGTCGGGAAGCGTCACGCTGGGCGGTCCTGCGCGCGGCGGGGCGTTCGACGGCTGAGGATCGACAGACCACTCGCTGAGCTTTCCCGCGCCGGCGGCGAAGATGCGATGGCCGTCGACCGCGATGAGGGTGTGGGCGTCGTCGCCGAGGAGGCCGATGTCGCGCCGCGCACCGCCCCGATCGATGAGGCTGAGGACGCCGTTCGTCAGGTACACGCGCACACCATCGTTGGTCACAGCGAACGCTGTGGTCCTGATGCCGGGCTCCGTCCCGACGACGCGGTCGTCGCCGAACGCGAGGATGCCGAGGGCCATGATCTCCTTCGCCAGGTGTGGGTGCGTCCACTCGTACGGATCGCGCTGCGCGAGGAACTCGAGCGCGGTGCGCGCGTGGTAGACCTCGTCGAAGTACATGTCGCGCGGCTGATCGAGGCGGAAGCCGCGCGTGCCGAGCACCACGAGCGCGACGAGGAACGCGACCCCGAGATCGCGCCGGGTCGGCGGCCCGCCGAGCGCGAGCATCGCGGGCAGCTGCCAGCGCGCGCCTGGAGGTTCGGGTGACGGCCCGGTCGCGACCCCCGCATCCGCGGGGACGAGCTCGCCACCGCGGTCGAGGTCGCGCTCGAGCGTCGCGTCGCCGCGCGCGAGACGCCAGGCCAGGTACGCGGCGAGACCGAGCATCACGAGCGCGATGGCGATCTGACCGTTGCGCGTGAACAGCGTGTCCTCGAGCCAGACGGGTGCGCGCAGATCGTTCTGCTCGTACCGCGTGAACGCGAAGTACAGGCTCAGCGCGAACGAGATCGCGAGCGCGACGTACGGCCAGAGCAACCGCGCGCGGACCGCGGCGAGCGGGAGCAGCAGCGCGAACGCCGGGAAGAGGTAGCGCTCGTGCGCGCGCGTTGGGAGGAAATAGAAGGCCATCGCCGCGAGCGCACCGGCAGCGAGGAACACGGGCACGTCACGGCGCCACCAGAGGAGCGCGGCCGACCCCAGCAGCCCCGCGATCAGCAGGACGCCACCCGTGAGCACGTACGCGTCGTCCGGTTTCCAGAAGTCGCCGACGATCGACCAGATGTTGAACGCGTAAAGGCTCGTGTACGGGTACGTCGCCGACGCGGACTTCACGAGGTCGATGAGCTCGGCCGGACCAGCGCGGAACGGGAGCCCAAGAACGAGAACGGTTGTGGCGGCAGCGAGAAGAGATCGCGTAGCCGGCCGCCAGTCGGCGTCGCGGATCCAGATGATCACCGCGGCCGCGATGACGATGAGCGCGCCGATGCCGAACTGCGGCTTCACCATCGCGGCCACCCCGGCGAGCGTGCCCGCGGTGGCCCAGCGGCCGCGGCCCGCGAAGATCAGCGCGAATATCAGGGGCACGGTCCCGACCGCGTCGACCTGACCCCAGTAGGGACCGGCGAAGATCGGGCCGGGCGACAGCATCCACAGCGCGGCCGCGAGAACGGCGCTCCCGCGTCCGGCCGATCGCCACACCAGCTGCGCGGAGATCAGCGCGATCGCGACGTCCGCCGGGATGGACATCGCCTTCACCGCGAGGCGCAGGAGCTCGCCGTCGAAGAGCGCTCCGAGGAGCCAGAGGACGTACAGGTAGGCGGGCGGGTAATCGCTGAAGTACCCGGGCTCGTAGAAGCGCGTCGGCCCGATCTCCGCAAGACGCTCGGCCCACGCCTGGAACGTCGCGACGTCGCTCGGGAAGCCGGGCGACCGGAGCACGACCAAGCGCAGCAGCACGCCGAGCGCGATGACGCCCGCGATCGCGAGCTTCGCGCGGCGATCCGCGCGCGCGTCGCTCATTGCCAGTATCCGAAGCGCGTGATCGCGATCGTTGCGTACAAGTTGATGACGACGGACAGGAGGATCGCGGATATGAAGAGCCGCGATGGCCGCGGCTTCCAGCCCATGCCCGTGCGCGCGTCGCCGGCGATCGCCAGCGCGATAAGGAATGGCTGCGCGTCGAGCGAGAAGCGATAGCCGAACTGCGCGAAACCCACGGTGCCGTGCAGGACGTCGGGCAGCAGCGCGAAGAGGGCCGCGAGCGCGACGGAAAGGATCGCGGGATCACGCCGCACCTGACGCAGCCCGCCGAAGATCCAGAGGAACGCCGGCGTCGTGAGGAAGAGGCTCGTGCCCTTGATGCTCGGGCGCAGGAACCACGGCGTCCCCTCCACCAGCTCGAACGGCTCGATGAAGATCGCATACAGGTGACGTGGCAGGTACAAGAGCGAGAACACGCCCTGCGCGAAGAAGATGTCGCCGACGGCGAGGCGCGCGTAGCCCTCGTCCAGTGGCGAGCCCCACCGCAGCAGGTTGTAGCCGACGTAGACCGCGGCGAACGGAAGGCCGCCGGCGATCACGCCTGCTGCGACGCGCGGTATCGGACGGCCGGAGCGCAGCGCCAGGAGAAATACAAGTGCAGGTGTCGCCGCCGCCACGGGCAATCGCGACAGCGTCGCGAGCCCGATCGCCGCGCCCAGCAGCCACGGGCGATCGCCGCGCGCCGCGAAGAGGAACGCGGCACAGAGGAACGGCATCGCGGCGGCATGCGCGTCGAACCAGGCGCGGCCGTCGACCGAGGAGAAGAAGAGCGTGGTCCCGAACGCGGAGAGCGCGGTCCCGGCGATCGCGACGGCGCGCGGCGCGCCGAACGCGCGCAGGCCGAGGAACAGGATGCCCGCAGATACGCCGCCGGCTAGGCGCGACACGATCACCTGCGCGAGCGCGCTCGGGAGGAAGGCGGCGAACGGGATGGTGAGGATCGCGGGAAGGGGCGGGTAGGCGACGCAGAAGCGCCCGTCGCCGCAGGGCAGCAGCTCGTTGAGCCAGGGCGGCGCGTCCGCGAGCCACCAGCGGCCCTCGAGGATCGCCTGTGCCAGGCGGCCGTAGTAGTCGTAGTCGGTGAGCAGACCGATGCCCACGAGCAGATAAGCGATGCACGCCGCGGCGCCGATCGATACGGCGATGGGACGGTCGGACAGGTCGTTCACGGTCTGCGCGAACGGGACGCGCCGAAGCGCAGCCGCCAGACTCCCCGGAGATCGTCGAGCGCCGTTTTCACGATCTTCACGCGCGAGTCGGGATCGTCGGTCCAGTCCACGGGCACCTCGTGCACCCGCAGGCCGGCACGCTGCGCAAGGATGAGAAGCTCCGTATCGAAGAACCAGGTCTGGTCCTCGATCCGCGGGACGAGATCCTGCGCGACGTCCGCGCGCACCGCCTTGAAGCCGCACTGCGCGTCGGTGAAGCTCGCGCCGAGCGAGAGCCGCAACACGAGGTTGTACGAACGCGAGATGAACTCGCGCTTCGGGCCGCGCTTGGTCCGCGAGCCGCGCGCGAGTCGGCTGCCGATGGCGACATGACTGTGACCCGACACGAGCGGCGCGACGAGCGGCAGCAGCGCCTTGAGATCCGTGGACAGGTCGACGTCCATATAGGCGACGACCAGGGCCTCGCTCGCGAGCCAGGCCGCGCGGAGCGCGCGCCCGCGACCCTTGGCGTCGAGATGCAGGACGCGCACGCCGGCCAGCTGCGCGGCGAGCCCGTTGGCCACGGCGAGCGTCCCGTCCTTGCTGGCGTTGTCCGCGATCGTGATCACCGACGAGAACGGGAAGCGGGTCGAGAGATGCTCGTGCAGCCGTCGGACGTTCGGCCCGAGATCGCGCTCCTCGTTGTAGACGGGCACGACGATGTCCACGGTCGGGACCGGTCCGACGTCGGGACGAGCGCCCGGAATGATGGACGGGTTCGCTATCGCCTTACTAATTGACGGGCGGTACCTGCGGGTCGTCCGGTAGCGACTCGATGAACTCTTTGAAGACGGTGAGGTTCTGGTCCTCCTCGCTCTCGGCCAGGATGGCCGACCGGTCCAGCACCGTGTCGGCCACCAGGATGCGCGCGTCGCAGCGCACCGCGAGCGCGATCGCGTCGGACGGCCGGCAATCGATCTCGATCTCCTTCCCTGCGAGCTGCAGGAACAGGCTGCCGTGGAAGATGCCGCCACCGGCCTCGTCGGAAACAAGGTCCTTCACCACGATGCGCGTGATCTCAGCGCCGAGCTTGGTGAGCATGTCCATCATCAGGTCGTGGGTAAGCGGGCGCTCGCTCGCGATGCCCGCGATGCGCGTCGCGATGCTGTGCGCCTGATCCGGTCCGATCCAGATCGGTAGCAGCCGGTTCGAGTCCTTTGCCTGGAGCAGCACCACATGCTGACCGGTCAGGACGTGGACGCGGACCGATTCGACCGTGCAGGGCACGAGGTTCGGTGCGCCGCGCCGATTGCGGACCTGCCCGTCCATCGTCGTTAGGCTAACCCCATCCCGTTCGTACGCGGCGTGATGAACCGTTCCGCCGCAGCAGCGGGAGGAGCAGGATGCCTGCCAGGAAGCCGAACACGTGAGCGAAATACGCGACCTGTTGCGCCGCGGCGTGCGACGCGAGCCGCAGCTCGGCCACACCTTCGATGATCTGCAGGACGACGAACATGCCGATCACGATGAGCGCCGGCAGATCGATGACGGTGATGAAGATGCCGAGGAACACGAGGGTCGAGACGCGGGCCGTCGGATACATGACCAGGTAGGCGCCGAGTACACCTGCGATCGCGCCGGATGCCCCGACCATCGGCGCCGGCGCGAGCAGGCCCTGGCCGATCGCGGCGATCACGCCGCAGAGGAGATAGAAACCCAGGAACGTGACGCTGCCCATGGCGTCCTCGACGTTGTCGCCGAAGATCCACAGATAGAGCATGTTGCCGAGCACGTGGAGCCAGCCGCCGTGCAGGAACTGGTGCGTGATGAGCGGGACGAACGTGCTGACCGAGGCGTTGCCACCCGAGAGCGCGGCGGTGAACGTCGTCCAATCGAACGAGTAGCGGTCGTAGAACGCCTCCATCGCGCCGGGCTGCCGCGACAGGTACAGCGCGTAGATCCAGAGCGCGATGTTGGCGAACAGCAGCAGGCGCGTGACCACGGGGACGCCACGTGACGGGTTCGCGTCGTGAAGCGGTATCACCGGTCGAGACTGGTCGCGACGATCTTGGAGCCGTGCACCGAGTACGCCACCCGCGACACCTCCGAGACATAGAACGCGGTAGCCAGCGGCAGCGTCGCGGGTAGCGCGATGCGCTGGAGCTCCCGGCCGTCCCGGCCCAGCTGCACGATCGTGTGCGCCACGGCGTCGAGCACGTAGATGTTCGTCTGAGCGTTGACCGCCTGGATGGCGACCGGATGGAGCGCCTCGCCCTGCCAGCGCGGCGTGAAGTCCACCCGCGCCGCGGTCGTGGCCAGCGGGTTCCGCCGGAATCGCTGGATCTCGTTGGTCGACGTGACGATCCACACGTCGCCGTCGATGGCGAGCGACAGCGCGGTGTTCGCCGGCAGCGCGGCCGCAAGATACGCGGTCGCCTTCCCGAACGAGAGCGTGTCGCCCGACTCGTGCTTCCAGAGCTGGCCCGAGACCGTGTCGAGCACGTAGAGGTTCGAGGTGAACACCGCGAGTGCGGTCGCCGACTTCCAGCTGGCCGCATCCGAAGGCGTCACGTCCTTCACCTGATCGCCCTCGGCCCGCCACAGCTTGCGCGCGTCGTCGAGCGCGAAGAGCACGTCGCCCTGGTTCGCGACGAGCGACGGCGCGCCCACTCCGCGTGCGCCGCGCTGCATGACCGTCGCGCTCTGGAGTGGATCGCCGAACACGCGCCACAGGCGGCCGGCGCCGGGATCCGCGACGTACAGCCCATTGGTGTTGCCGATGATCTGCGACGCCTTCGCGCCAGGCACGATGCGCGCGAGGTCCACGATCACGCCGTCGAGGCGGTCGGTGAGCGCGGCCGCGTCGGCGCGCAGCGCCGCGAGCCGGTCCTGATCCGCGAGAGGTGAGCGCGCGGCCTCGTCGACCTTCGCCAGCGTCTGCGCGATCCGCGCGCGCGCGCCCTCGGCGTCCGGCGGCTTGCGGTCCGCGAGGCGATGCGCGGATGCGAGGCTGTCCTCGGCCGAGAGCACCGCGAGCGAGTACTCGCGCTGGACGCGGGTCGATTCGTAGTCGCGGTACGCCAGACCGCCCACGCCGAGCGCGGCGACGAGCAGCACCACCGCGAGGGTCGTGATCGCGCGCCGCTGCCGCTGCGAACGCTGCCGCGCCGTATCCGGGTGCTTCGGCAGCGCGGTGCTGCGCTTTGGCATGAGCTCGAGGCCGACGGCGACTCCCTTCGTCGCGCCGCGCGCCACGGGGCTGGCCGCGGCGTTCACCAGGCCGCTGATCCTCGGCCGCATCCGCCAGATTGCGTCCAGACCCGAGCGGATGTTCTCGGCGATCGCGACCTCCTCTGGCTGCACTGTGGGCAAGGGATCCGCCGCGACGCGGGCGGCGGCGCCCGACGACTGCGTGATCTCGACGAACATGACGCCGTCGCTGCCCTTCACGCCGTCGGCGACCGCGCGGTTGTGGATGTGCTCCGCCGCGGCGCGCGGATGCAGCGTCACGGCGGCGGACTTCAGCGTCTCGGCGCCGAGACCATCGATCAACGCACCGCTGGCGATGATCAGCGTGTCGCCGGGCTCGATGTTCTGGTGCCACACCTTGGGTACGAGCTCGACGTCCGTGCCGAGCGACGGCGCATCGCGCGTCGTCGTCTTATGGACGAAGTCCGCGAGCTCGCCCGGCTCGTCGCCCGGAAGGAACAGCCGCGCGCGACGGACGAGGAACACCTGAGCCATCCCGACGCGCGAGCCATAGATCTCGTTGTTGACGACCAACGCGCACGCGAGGTTGAGGACGATGTTGCCGCGGTTCTCCTTGAGCTTCTGCGCGGCCCGGCGGTTCGCCGAGCGCAGCGCCTTGCGCAGCGCGACCTCGATCCCCGCGGAGAGGTCGTAGAAGTACTCCTGCTTCGCGAGCTCCGCGACCTCGCGGGCGATCTGCGCGCCGGTCGCCGGGGAACCCGGGCCGGCGACCTCCACCAGGAGATAGAGCCGGCCCTTGGTGCGGAGTAGCGCGCCGGTCTCGGGCTCGTGGATGACGACGACATCCGTCTTGCTCGCTCGGACCTCGGACGTGCTTCCGACCTTGGTGACGAAGGAGGCTGCGGGCATCCGGCCGAGTCTCCCAGATAAATCAGCGCGATGGTGTGGATGCGGGAACAGGTCGCACACGCGAGATACCGCTTGCCGGCGCGCGCAGCTTCAGCGCCGCGAGCAGCTCGCGCTCGCGCAGGCGCACCTCGCCGGCCCACTGCGCGCTCGGGACGGTCACCACGAGGGTGTCGCCGTCGGCGCGGATGGCATGCGTCTCACCTGCGTCGGCGCCGAGCACGCTGACCGCGGCGTCGCTCCAGGCGCGCACCGCGTCGGCCCGGGCCACGTCGCGGTCGACGCCCATGAGGCGCAGCGCGCGCTCGACGACGCGGCCGATCGGTTTCACCGCCCCACCTCGCCCCGGCGCACCGGGATGACCGTCGCGCGGTCGGCCAGCGCCTCGGGCAGCGCGGTGCTCGTGGCCGTGGTCAGCAGCGCCTGGGCATCGGCCGGGATGGCTTCGGCCAGAGCCTCGCGGCGTCCCGGGTCGAGCTCCGACAGGACGTCGTCGAGCAGGAACACCGGGGGCTCGCCGATGCGAGCGGCCAGCCACGCGGCCTCGGCGATCTTCAGCGAGAGCACGGCGCTGCGGTGCTCGCCGCGCGAGGCGAACGAGGGAAGACCGCGGCCGCTCGCGGTGACGAGCAGGTCGTCGCGATGCGGACCGACGAGCGTCGTGCCCTGCCATCGCTCGCGCTCGCGCTTCTCCCGCAGCAGGATCTCGTACGCGGCGCCGCGCTCCGCCACGGTCGCGCCCCCCACCTGACCGCCGTACGCGAGATCGAGTCCCGCGGCCGACGCGAAGCGCGCCGTCGCCGCGCGGAACGGCTCGACCAGCTCGGCTACGAGCGAGGCGCGCCGCAGCGAGATGCTCGACGCGAGCCGCACCAGCTCGCGGTCCCAGAAGGCCATCTCGTCCTCGGGCAGGACCATCTCTTCGCGCGCGGCCCGCAGCAGCGCATTGCGCTGCTCAACGACCCGCTGGAACTCGCGCGTCTCGCGGCGGTGCGCACGGTCGATCTGGGCGAGCATCGCGTCGAGATAGCGCCGGCGCGCGCTCGGCGCGGCACCCAGGAGCTCGACGTCCTCAGGGAAGAACGCCACGACGACGAGCTCACCCGTCACGTCATCGGCCCGCTTCCCCGCGCCGTCGAGGAGATAACGGCGTGGTCGCCGGCGCTCGCCTTCCGGCGGCGCGAAGAGCAGCAGTTCCACGCGACGGTGGCCTTCGGCCCGATCGATGTCCACCCGTATACGGCCCATGTTGATTCCCCAGCGCACGAGCTCGGTGTCGTCGTGCGCGCGCGGCGAATCGCCGCGCGCGGCGAGGTGGATCGCCTCGAGGAGGTTCGTCTTGCCTGCGCCGTTCGGACCGATGAAGGCGGTGATGCCGCGCGCCAGGACCAGGTCCACCGTCGCGTACGAGCGGACGTCCTCGAGCGCCAGACCGGTGACGCGCATGGCCTAGGCCGGGATGCGGAGCGGCATCACGACGTGAAGGTAGCTGTCGTCGCCGACGATCTTCACGACGCCGGGCGCCAGCGGGCCGCCGAGCTCGAGCGAGATCTCTGGGGCGATGAGGCTGCCCAGCGCGTCCGCGATGAAGCGGCTGTTGAACGCGATCGTCGTGTTCTGTCCTTCGACGGTCGCCTCGACCTTCGCGGTGTTGTCGCCGACCTCCGCCGCGTTCGCGCTGATGATGAGCGGCGGCGAAGCGCTCGGGTCGACCTGGAACCGCAGCATGTTCGCGGAGTCACGTGCGAAGAGGGACGCCAAGCGCGTCGCCTGCAGCAGCTCCTCGCGCTGCGCGATGATCCGCGTGGCGGCCTTGGCGCTCGGGATGACCTGGCGGTAGTTCGGGAATTGCCCTTCGATCACGCGGGAAACGAGATCGGCCTCCTCGGTGTGGAAGATCACCTGGCTGCCGTTCGGCGTGATGAAGATCTCGACCGGGTCCTCGCTGTCGTCGATGATCCGCTGCACTTCCTGAAGGCTGCGCGCCGGGATGATCACCTCGAGCTTCGCGTCGACCTTGGAGAGTAGCGGCGCGGTCCGCACCGAGAGACGGTACGGATCCGCCGCGGCCATCGTGATCTTGTCACCCTCGAACGTCGTCAGCACGCCGGTGAGCACGGGACGGCTGTCGTCGGTCGTGGCCACGAACGCGACCTCGCCGATCATCCGCCGGAGCGTCGTCTTGGCCAGTTTCGTGGTCGGCTTGTCCGGTGCGACCGGGATGATCGGGAATTCCTCGGCGTCCATCCCCTTGAAGTTCGCTTCGTACGGTCCAGACCGGAGATGGACGGTCTTCGTGCGGACATTGAGCGAGAGCTCGGCCGGTCCTGGGGGGAGCGAGTTCACAAAGTCGGTGAAGAGCTTCGCCGGCACGGTGATGCCGCCTTCGTCGTCCACCTTCGCGGGCACCCAGACGTTGATCCCGACCTCGAGATTCGTCGCGGTGAGCTTCAGCCGGCCGTTCTCGGTGCGGAGGAGCACGTTGCCAAGGATCGGGAGGCTGCCGCGGGTCGATACGGCGCGTCCCGCGATCTGGAGTCCTCGCGCCAGGTTCTCCTGGAGAGTTGTCACTTTCATGGCGCTCTCCCGTCCTTCCCTATAGAGATTGATCTATTCAGTAGTCACTAGCAGTAGTGGTGTGGACTATGCGGCTTCCGAGATGCTGGTGTCTCTTGTCAGCCCGCTGCTATTGCCTCGGGCGCATGTCCGACCCGCGACGGGCGTGGTGGACGGACCCGGGACTGGCTGCAGACGGCGCGGGACAGAACGAGCACAGTTGTTCGAACTCAGGACACATGATCACCCCCGGCACGCACTTGCGGGTCACCTGTCCACAAATGGGTGCGCTTATCCACACAGATAGAGGCCTTATCCACACGTGGGGTCCTCGGAGAAACTGCCGGATTTTCGGGAGATTTTCGCTGGAGAGCCTTACTCCGTGTAGAGCATCTCCCGGAGGGCTCCGACGTCCCGCCGAAAGTCGTCGTTCTCCGCCATCTCGCGTTCGATCTTTTCGCATCCGTGCAGCACGGTGGAGTGATCGCGGCCGCCGAGCGCCTCGCCGATGCGCAGCAGCGGCGCCTCGGTCTCTTCGCGCATGAGGTACATCGCGATCTGCCGCGGGAGCACGACCTGCTTGTCGCGCGCCTTGCCCTTGAGCTCGCCCACCGGCACGCCGTAATACTTTGCGACCGTCTCGACGATCTTCTCGGTCGACAGCGTCTTCTGCCGCGGGTTGTAGAGGATGTTCTGCAGGATCTCCTGTGCGAGCTGCGTGGTGACGGGCACCGCGTTCAGCGTGGCATACGCGCAGATGCGCGTGAGCGCGCCCTCGAGCTCGCGGATGTTCGAAACGATGCGCTGCGCCAGAAAATCGACGACCGGCGGCGGGACGGGCACGGACTGCGCCTCGGCCTTCGCGCGCAGGATCGCGATGCGCGTCTCGAGATCAGGCGTCGAGATGTCGGCGATCAGTCCCCACTCGAAGCGCGAGCGCAGGCGATCCTCGAGGCGCTCGATCGCCTTCGGCGGGCGGTCGCTCGAAAGCACGATCTGCTTTCCCTCTTCGTGGATCGCGTTGAAGGTGTGGAAGAACTCTTCCTGTGTGCCCTCTTTGCCGGTCAGGAACTGGATGTCGTCGATCAGCAGCACGTCGATGCGGCGATACCGCTCGCGGAACTCCTCGCCCTTCTGGGCGCGGATCGAGTTGATGAACTCGTTGGTGAATTTCTCGCTCGTCGCGTACGCGACACGCTTCTTGGGGTGACGGCCGACCACCGCATGCCCGATCGCGTGCATGAGATGGGTCTTTCCGAGGCCGGAGCCGCCGTAGATGAACAATGGATTGTACGAATGGCCGGGGCGCTCGGCGACGGACAGCGCCGCGGCGTGCGCGAGGCGGTTGTTGGAACCGACCACGAGCGTCGAAAAGGTGTAGCGGGGGTTGAGCACGCCGCCCACCGGGGTGTCCCGAGGCCGATCGGAGCTGCCATTTGCGGCCTGTCCGCCGCTCCCACCCGGGATCGCTGCGACGGGCCGGTCGGAGCGCGCGGACGAGGCGGTCATGTTCACGAAGCGAACGTCCACGGTGCGTGCGAGCAGGCGTTGGAGCGTCTCGCGGACCTGCTGGCGGTACTTGCTTTCGAGCCATTCACGCGCGAAGGCGTTGGGCACGCCGATCATGAAGACGTCGTCCTCTTCCGACACGATCGCGGTCTCTTTGAACCAGGTCTCGTAGTTGCCTTTGGACAGTCCGACCTGAATTTCACCGAGGGCGGCGGACCACAGGGCCTTCAAATTCAATGGCTCGCCTTCTCTCCGCTCGAACACGACGATGACGCTCCCCACATGCCCGATGCGCGTGATCACCACACCGATGGAAGACGAGTTCTCGATCCGCCCGCTGGAAGCCGACGAACAGTAGCACCGCCCGAAATCACGGGGCAACCACGCATGCGACGCGACATCGGGCCCGATATAGACTGAACGGCACAGACAGACACGCTTCCTTTATTGATTCGCATTTACCCGCTCTCAGGGGAGAAGGGACTCGATCGTGAAGCGCACGTACCAACCGAAAACACGTCGTCGCGCGCGCGTGCATGGATTTCGCGCGCGCATGAAGACCACGGGCGGTCGCAAGGTGCTGTCGAAGCGCCGCGCGCGTGGCCGCAAGCGCATCACCGTCGTCTGATCCAGAGACACGTGATGCGCGCCGCACGCCTGCGGCGTTCAGGCGACATCAAAACGCTCCGCGCCGAGGGTCGCTCGCTCCATCGAGCGTCATTTAGCGCACGCCTGCGCCGGACGGACCTTTCCGCGACGCGTCTCGCGGTCATCGCGCCGGGGAACGTGGGTCGGGCAGTGGCGCGCAACCGCGCCCGGCGCCGCGTCCGTGAGGCATTCCGGATCGCCTTGCAGGGCCGCAGCCCCAACGTGGGCAACGTTGGCCTGGACATCCTGGTGACGGCGCGGCCGGAGGCCCTTCACACCGAATTCATCGCCCTGCGGGACGATGCCGCGAGCGTGCTTTCCGAGAAGACGTCGTGAAAAGGCTCATCCTGGGCGCGCTGCGGCTCTACAAGCGCGCCATCAGTCCGCAGCTGCCGCCGGCCTGCCGCTACACGCCCACGTGCTCGGAGTACGCCATCGAGGCGATCGAGCGCCGGGGCGTTGTCGTCGGCGGTCTCCTGGCGGCGAAGCGCCTGATCTCCTGTAATCCGTTCAGTCGCGGCGGCTACGACCCCGTCCCTGAGGCGCACGCCCGATGAGCTTCCTCGAAGGTCCGTGGGACGCCTTCCTCGTCCATCCGCTCATGGCGGTCGCGCTCGTGGCGTACTCGCTGGTCCACGACTTCGGGCTCGCGATCATCCTCGTGACGGTCGCGATCCGCCTGGCGGTGTATCCGCTCTATCGCGTGCAGATCAAGTCGCAGCGCGCGATGGCCGAGCTCGGCCCGGCGATGAACGAGCTGAAGCAGAAGTACGGCAAGGATCGCCAGCGCTTCGCCGAAGAGCAGATGAAGCTCTACAAGGAATACGGCGTGAACCCGATGGCCGGCTGCCTGCCGCTGGTACTGCAGCTCCCCATCCTGTTCGCGCTCTACTCCGCGCTGCTGCAGCTCGGCTGCGGTCTCGGTGGCGGCGGCTCCAACTGCCCCGGCCTGACCCACGATGCAGCCGAGAGCATCCTCGGCTTCCTAACGAACATCTTCGCCAACCCGGTGTCCGCGGGAGGCACGCTCGATACAAGCGCCCACTGGCTGCCGTGGCTCACGAACGGGCTGCAGCACCCCGATCCGCTGTTCATCCTCCCCGTGGTCGCGGGCCTCGCGCAGCTCGTGGCGTCGGTCATGGCCATGCCGGCGAAACCGGTCGCGTCGACGGACCCGAACCAGCGGATGTTCCAGTCGATGGCCTACACGTTCCCGCTCATGACCGTGGTCCTCGGCGCGCAGTTCCCGTCGGGGCTCACGCTCTACTGGATCGCGACGACGCTCTTCCAGATCGTCCAGCAGTACTTCGTCTCCGGCTGGGGCCAGCTGCCGAAGTACCTGAAGTTCCTCAACAACATCCCGACACCCGCCGACAAGGAGCTGAAGCGCGGAACGCAGGCGGCATTGAAGGAAGCGCGCGAGGACATGGCGAAGGTCGGCGCCTCGAAGGGTGCCCCGAGCGGCAACGGCGACGCGCCCGAAAAATCGAACGGATCGAACGCGACGAGCCAGGGACAGGGCGGCCGGCGCGGACGGCGGAGGGGAAGGCGATGAGCCCACTACGTGGCGAGGAGTTCACCGGGCGGACCACCGAGGAGGCGATCGAGCGCGGACTGCGCTCGCTGGGCCGCAAGCGCACCGAGGTCGACATCGAAGTGCTCGAGAAGGGCAAGCCCGCGAACGTGCTGGGCATGGGCGGCGAGGACGCGCGCGTGCTGCTCTCCTTCCAGGAGGACGCGAGCAGCGAGCCCGAGCCACTGGTCGACGAGGCCGAGATCCCGCGCCGCACCGATATGCCGTCGCGCGAGCCATCACGCGAGCCACGCGAACGCGAAGAGGAAGAGGCGCCGGAGGCGCTGGCCGAGGATCTGGCGCTCGGCGCGACCGTGCTGCGCGAGATCCTCGCGGCCATGGCCATCGCGGCCGAGGTCACGTACGGGGAGCAGACCAGCTCCGACGGGCTCGAGGTGCAGGGCGCCGATGTCGCAGCGCTCATCGGACGCGGCGGCGAGAACCTCATCGCGATCCAGCAGATCGTGAGCGCGATCACCTCGAAGAAGGTCGCGCGGTCCGTGCACGTCGGCGTCGACATCGACGGCTTCCGGCACCGGCGCGAGGAGCAGCTCAAGGAGATGGCCGCGCGAGTCGCGTCGCGCGTGAAGGCGACCGGCTCCGCGGTGACGCTCGAGCCGATGCTCGCCTACGAGCGCCGCATCGTGCACCTGGTGGTGCAGGAGCAGACAGGCGTGCGCACCGAGTCGGTCGGCATCGAGCCGAATCGCCGCGTCGTGATCTCGTCGACGGCGCCGGGTGCACGTGGACCGTTCCGTCCGCCCGCCGGCGGCTTCCGCCGGCCGATGGGCCGGCCCGGCGGCGGGTACGGCGGCGGCGGGTACGGTGGTGGCGGGCCGCGCCGCACCTTCGGCGGACCGGGACCAGGGGGATATCGACCGCGTCCGGACCGGTGACACACCGCTAGCACGCCCGTTAGGGTCACGGAGTGACGGACCCCAACTGGCTCCCGTCGCGGGTGCGGCGGAACTTCCGTATCGACCTGTTCAGCGCGGTGTGCGCTGGAACTTTTGTGTCGGTTCTCGTCGCGTTCATGCCTGTCGTGGTGCGCCGCATGGGCGGCACGCCGACCGACGTGGCCATCGTCGTCGGCGCGCCCTTCGTGGGCCACTTCCTCGCGCCGTTCTTCACCTACCTGGTCGCGCACCTGCGGCCGGTGCTCGTGGTCGCCGGCAGCTCGACGTTGGCGCGGGCGCTCTTCGTCATTGGCGTGCTGCTGGCGACCACCCCGCTGATGCTCGCCCTCACCACCGTCGGCTTCTGGGTCGTGACCATCGCGAACATCGCCGCGTACACGGCACTGATGCGCGGCATCTATCCCGACTCCGAGCGTGCGCACGTGATGGGCAAGGTGCGCGTCGGTGCATCGGTGGCCGGCATCGCCGCCGCGGCGATCGCCGGCACGCTCATCGACGCGGTCCCCGCGCAGTTCGTCTTCGCCGGCGCGGCGCTGCTGTCGCTCCCCGGCTCGATCGCGTTCTTCCGTATCGAGCATCGCGGCGTCGGTGGCTTTGGGACGCGCCGTCCCGCGCTGGAGATCGCGCGCGATGTGTGGCGAGACCGCCGCTACCGCCGGCTGCTGATCTCGTTCCTCGTCTTCGGCTGGGGCAACCTCATGAACTTCGCGGTCTTCCCGATCATGCTGGTCGACCATTTCGACGCGCCGAACACCTTCGTCGGCATCCTCTCGGCCGCGCAGTCGGCGACGATGATCGTGGCCTATGTCGTGGTGGGGCGCCTCATCGATCGCGGTTCGTCGCTGCGTCAGACGCTCATCGGCACCCTGCTCGTGATGCTCGTCCCGATCGGGTACATCGTCGCGCCGACGTACTGGGCCCTGTTGCCGATCGCGGTCGTCGGGGGCTTCGCGCAGGCGAGCGGCGAGCTCACGTATTTCACCAACGTGGTGGAGCTCGCGCCGCACGATCGCATCGCCGACTACGCCGCGGCGCAATCGTTCCTGCTCGGGATCCGCGGGACGCTCGCACCGTTCGCGGCATCGTTCCTCCTGGGTCAGTACGAGCCGCGCCTGGTGCTGCTCGTGGGGATGAGCTTCATGGCCGCGGGGGCGGTGCTGATGTTCGGGGCGGTGCGCGAGCCCGCACCGGTGCTCGAGGCGGCGCCCGCCGCGTAGCGCTACGGTGCGAGTGGGACGCCATTCGCGCGCATCGCGACGGCGAAGCGGTCGGCGATCAGCTTGTAACCCTCGTCCGATGGATGGAAGCCGTCGCCCGAGACGGTGATCGTGGAAACGAGCGGCCCGCTTCCGGTGAAGAGGTCGACGAGGAAGACGCGACCCGGCGCGGTCTTCACCACCGCGGCGATGACGTCGTTGTACGCCGTGATCTGCGCGAGCAGCGCGTTCTTGTCGACGTCCCTGTACGCGGGGACGCCGCGCACGTCGGGGACGTTGCCCACGAAGATCTTGGCGTCGGTGCGCGCCACGAGGCCGTCGACGATCGCGCCGAGGGCGTCCCGGTAGGAGGCGGGCTGGATCGTCGCGTTCATGTCGTTCACCGCGAGCCAGACCGACACGACCGTCGGCTTCTGCGCGACCGCGCCCGGCAGCTGCTGGTCCTTCGCCTGCACCGCGACCGAGCCGGAGACGCCGAGGTTCACGTAGGCGCTCCCGGCCGGAAGCAGCGCGGCCACGCGTGCCGGCCACGAGCCCGTCGTCGGGTTCGTCGCCCCGACGCCGACGGTGTCCGACGCGCCGATCGCGACGTAGCGCACCCCCGTGGATGGCGCCGGGGACGGTGAAGCGGTGGGGGTCGGCGTCGGTGTGGGCGTGGGAGCAACGGTAGCGGCGGCGGTGGACGCGGGCGCGGTAGACGATCGCGGGGCGGGCGACGCAGTGGCCGACGCGCCGCACGCGCTCGCGGTGAGGACGACGAAAGCCGCGATCCGGAACAGGCGAGACGTGCGCATCGTTAGAATTGATGGTGCCTGAAGAAGGCCACGGGGATGCGTGGTTTCGACAGGGTCGGCGACGGGATCGCTGCGAGCCGAGGATGTCGCTTCACACCTCGTTAATCCGAGCGGCAGCCAGACAACTGGCAACACTTCGTACGCTCTCGCTGCCTAGTCAGTGAGCGTCCTCCCGGTCTCCCCTTCGCGGGCCGGGAAGGGCGACGAAAGCGAAGGTGCAG
>WNFB01002920.1_pt1 | contig 27775 bp, 30 predicted proteins | sample 5400501 | NCBI WGS metagenome assembly WNFB01 (sample SAMN13153341, study PRJNA577476) | soil metagenome | isolation source: 200 cm saprolite under Douglas fir tree site 2 hole 1 | place: USA:California | collected 2015-04-18
GTCCATAACTTGAACTCTGCCCAGGCGCCATATCTCTGAGCCGTAAACTTGTGCGCTAGTTCGTGACCCACAAATCCTGTCCCTATGACCACCAGTGTCAAGAGAAATATTTCGCCAAATGTAAGACCGGTCTCGCCGGGCCAACGGTTGTACATCCACCTCGTCGAGAAACTCAGCGCTAGGACCAGCCAAGCCACGGAGATCGCAACTAACTCGTGCCTAGATATTCCTGAGAGTTTGGGGGCTCCGATAAGTCTGAGGGCTGTTCCGGTCTGTCTTCTTTCTACTCGAATAGGCTGTCTCGGGGCTCGCGCCTGCTCAATATTTGGGCAAGTATGGTTTTCAGGCAGACGGTGATAGACGCAATGTACGCGGCCGCAGTATCTGCAGACATAGGGGATGAATTCTTCTGCCCCGCAAACGGCGCAGCGTTCCAAATTAGCCCTGTCTAAGTTGCGCTCTGGCCTCTTAAAATCGTGCCTGCGTAGAGTGTCATTTGGCGGTAACGACAGTTTCAGGTTCCGGGTAACGCCAGGCTTAGAATAACAAATTACCTTCAACATAGCTCAAGGGTGGCGTCCCCCGGGCGCGAGCACTGCCATTCGCCCGTCAAGGGTTGTTGGCTGGCTCGCACCCATCGCCACTCTCGTCATTCTTCCATTCTCTCCAGACCTTGCTTCCTCCTAAGATTATGCAAGAATCCCGGGAATCTTCATCCACTTACCTTTCACCTGGACATGTTGAACAGTGAAAGACTGAACGGGTGTCGCCTGTCTTCCCTCCCAAAGGGAAAATAGTCCGTTTTAGACATGGGGTTTCCAGTGCCGGGATTCCGGAGCCTGGTACCGGGCAGTCCGCCTAACACGCGGGCCAATGTCTGGAATAGGGCTCTACTGTCAGCCTGTGGCCCTTCGGGCCGCGTGGGTTCAAATCCCACTCCCGGCGCCAAAAACTTAGACAAAGACAGAAAAGACTATTCTTCCTTCGAAATCCAATTACGACTTTTCTCTCGGATCATTTGTTTTCAGACCGTCCAAGGCACAGCGAGTTACGCCGCGAGAGAGAAGCAACCGATGCTGATTCAGGTCCCAGTTGAGACCAGCCATTTGAGAATCAAAGCTAGACCAGGAAGACCTCTCGGAATAAGGAAGCCGAACCATGGAGATTTCGAAGAGTTAGAAGCTAACTCAGTGCTTTAGCGAGGGTCGTGATCCTATTACAATCTCACGGACGGCTTCAGCTTGGCGCGGATACTCCTTTCCTCTGCCGGACAATTTCTTGTCGGTCTTATGAGCATCGAGCTTCGCCACGATATAGTTGATCGCCTTGTGAATGTCAAACTGCTTGCAACTGAAAATATCGACAAAAGCGTGGCCACGGTCAGGAAAAGTGTGAATACTCACGTGGCTCTCAGCGATAATCACGAATCCGCTGACCCCCCACTCAGAAGGATTTTCCTCTGGCCGGTAAATGAACGTGTATGGAGGAGTGATCTTGTGCATTCCAATAACGTCCGGCAACTCGTCTAGAAGGTCGTAGATGTGAGAAAGGTCGGAGAGCTTTCGACGGTCACACTCCGACAAATCCAGAGTTAGATGTGGCCCGAACATTTGTGGAAATTTTTCTCGACCGAATTCTTCGGATGTTAACAATCAATGCTCGGCGCGTATTTAAGAATTGTTTGCGCGCAGATCAATTGCAACGGTAATTTTTTCTAGAGAAAAAAATTTCTCTCAACGGAGAAAATTTTCTTTCCGCGAACTTTTTCACCGAAAATAAGATCAATTGACTGGTTCACCGGGATAAATCGTACGGAAAAATCGTCCTGAAGAGACGCGAGATCATGAGCAGATGGACGATATTGACCACGATTTTGAGTCTGACATAGTTGAAGCAAAGTAGAAACGTTAAATTACGCGCGCCAAGAGGCGCAACTCTCACTCGTAGGTGAACTAGATGTCGCGAGAGTTTAGGCTCATACTGCGCTTCATGGGAAGCGACATAGACGGGACCAAGAAGGTCACCTACGGGCTCGGCAAAATTAGAGGAGTAGGACCTAACTTCGCTCACGCCGTAGTCAAAGTGACCAGAATCAATCCGGATGCCCGGATGGGAGCGCTATCAGAGACAGAGCTTTCAAGGATCGAAGACGCCATTCGCGACCCGCTAAAGCATGGTATTCCGGTACGCATGGTCAATCGGCGCAAGGATATCGATACTGGTCGGGACATGCACCTTGTCGGACCTGACTTGGCATTGAGGACCAAAGCTGACATTGACCTCATGAAGGATATTCGAAGCTGGAAGGGAGTGCGACACTCTCTCGGACTGAAGGTAAGAGGCCAGCGAACCCGGACTACAGGAAGGTCCGGAAAGGCTGTGGGTGTAAAGAAGAAGGTCCTAATGGAAGCAGCCCGGGCAGCTGAGAGGAAAGAGGAGAAGAAGTAGAGCAGGACAAGGCTATGGGAGACCCCAGAAAGGCGAGGAAGAGCTATGCGACACCTCGCCACCCGTGGCGGAAGGAGCAGCTTGAGGAAGAATTGCATTTACTAGGCGAGTATGGGCTTAGAAATAAGAAAGAACTCCGCCATCACGAAACCAGTCTTTCAAAGATAAGGGGAATTGCGAGAACGCTCTTGGGTGCAACCGAGGAGCAGAGAGCTCAGTTGGAACGCCAGTACTTGAAGAGCATGGCGCGTATGGGTATTCTTCCAGAGTCAGCCAGTGTCGACAATATTCTGGACCTCAATGTCAGGGACTTGATGGAGCGACGGCTACAGACTATTGTCTTCCGGGCGGGGCTGGCCAAGTCCGTTCATCAAGCGCGACAGTTCGTCACGCACGGCCACATCAGCGTAGCAGGTGACGTTGTCTCCGTGCCCAGCTACATCGTCAAGCGCGATGAAGAGTCGAGAATAGCCTTCCATCAAGGCAGCACCCTGAGTAACGCTCAACATCCAGCGAGAGCCGCCCCTACAGGTAAGAGAGTTTCTAGAATAATAGAGGAAGTAGCAGCACCCTCAGCTCCTATACTGCCAGAGGTTTCTCCGGAGATCAAAGAGGAGGTCCAAGCGGAACAGCCCCTTGAACTGACCGAGCCGGAGGAAGAAGCTCCAGCGGAACCTGGAGTCGAGAAGCAGTAACAAGCCGCTTAAACCCCTACCGTTCCGTTTAGATTTGGCGCATTCGAATGGTTGTCTCAGCGGCTATCATCCTGATAGCGGGGGGAATCTGCGCTTGTGCTCCGCTATTCAAACGGGCCTCCAAGGCTCTAGGACGACTAATGACCATCCTCGGCTTCTTCGTTGGAATCGCAGTCATCATAGTCGCGGTAGATGTTGCGCTGGGGCTCAACTTTCTCTCGACGTATCTCGGAATTCAGCCAGTTCCCATTAATTCGACAAACTCATACTTGAAATACTATCTTCCGGTAATGGCCATTCTGGGCATTCTTCTCTTTTCACGACCGATCCGCAACATTCGCTGGGCCTCCCTTATCGCGCTGGGCGCCGGGATTCTGGTGGCAGCATTTCTGAAAGTTGCGTTTGCCGGCCTTAGCACTACTATTCTAGCTGTCGTTTTCCTCATTGCAACCTTGGCGGTGTACACGCTATTGAAGTTCGTAGAAGACATTCTACAAATGATAGGGTCGATCCTTGCCTTTCCACCAATAGCAATAGCCGTTGGACTAGTCAGCATCTACTTTGGAGTACTCACCCTAGCCCCGACCTAGCCTCTGTAGACTCCCGGTCCAGAAAGAGTCGAGTAATACCTAGAGCTAAACTCATCAAATCCTGGGGGGAGTTTCATCGCTCTAATCCTGCCCGTCCAGGAAACGGAGACGAGGACTGCCGTGGTAGCGAAGGTGAGCCCAGAAAATATGGGAACAATTCCTATAGAGAGGAGGCTTTGGCCGCGAAAGTTGGAAATCCTCGGCCTAATTACGATTCTGGGAGAATCATTCCTCGTCAGCTTTAAATAAAGTCCGCCGGGTCTGCGCAAGACACTTTAGTTTCGGAAGCATGATAATTACATGGACATAAAGCTCCTCAGCAAAGAGCAAGACACTCTACGATTCGTGCTCTCCGATATCTCTCCCGCATTCGCGAATGCACTCCGTCGCATCATAATGGCCGAAGTCCCGGTTATGGCGATTGACGATGTCATGATTCTGGAGAACAATTCTGTCATGTATGACGAGATCCTCGCCCACCGTCTCGGGCTCATACCCGTAACGACAGACCAGACCTACAACCTACCAGAGGATTGCACATGCAAGAGCGAGCTTGGATGTGAAAAGTGCAGAGCATCATTCTCTTTAGAGGTAGAAGCTTCCGACCCGGTCGAGGTCGTATACTCCTCCCACCTGAAACCGGAAAACCCAGATGTGAGACCCGTCTCAGACAAGATCCCTATTGTCAAGCTAGCCCAAGGACAGAGGATCAAATTGGAAGCTTACGCGCGACTAGGTCGCGGCAAGGTCCATGCGAAATGGCAACCCGTCTCAGCGTGCACCTACAGCATCGACGAGAAGACAAAGGCTTTCAATTTCCTTGTTGAATCCACCGGAACACTTCCGCCGGATAAACTAGTGCTAGACGCGGCCCGACTGATCAGCGCTAAAACTCTCGGGTTCGAGGAAGCACTCGGAGGAATGGGCGAGAAATGAGGACCGTAAAAACTTCGCCTCAAACGGAAGAAATCGTTGACGCTTCTAATCTTATTCTGGGAAGAATGGCCAGTTATGTGGCCAAGCAAGCGCTCGATGGGAAGAGAGTTGTTGTCTTGAATGCGGAGCGCGCGGTAATATCCGGAACCAAGGAGAGGGTGGTTGCTAGGGCCAAACAAAAGTTGAAAACTAGAACGCTGGGCAACTTGGAGAAGAGTCCGACTCATCCTCGTAGGCCTGACAATTATGTCCGACGAGTGATCCGAGGAATGCTGCCATGGAAGAAGACGGGTGGAAAAGAAGCGTTTCGGCGAGTAAGGGTTTTCGTGGGTACACCCAGCGAATACCAGGACAAACCCTCAACCAAGATTATGGGTGCGGACGCGTCCAAGCTCAGAGTTCCATACATCAGAGTCGCCCAATTATCTCAAGAGATCGGAGGATACTCGCTTGAGTGAGAAGAAGAAGCTCGCGCTGGAAACAGGCAAGAGAAAGACAGCGATCGCACGAGCCGTCGTAAAACCCGGAAAGGGACGAGTCTACATCAACGACTACGCCCTCGACTACATGTCTCCGGAAGTCGCGCGTATGAAAGTGCAAGAACCATTGATGATAGCGGGAGAAAGAGCCAAGACAGTTGACATCCGAGTCAAAATTGAAGGAGGAGGAGTAATGGGTCAAGCCGAGGCCGCTAGGATAGCAATTGCACGAGCGCTGGCAGGCTGGACCAAGAGCAGTGAGCTCCGGAAAAACTTCCTAGCCTTCGACAGGGTCATGATAGCAGGCGACCAACGCGTGGCAGAACCCAAGAAGTTCGGCGGACCCAGTGCACGACGACGAAAACAGAAATCCTACAGGTAGCATGGTCCAATGATAATACCCGTCAGATGCTTCACATGCGGAAAGCTCGTAGCCGACAAGTGGGAAACGTTCAACCAGCGAGTCCGAGCAGGAGACAAACCCCAGAAAGTCCTGGACGAACTCGGAATACGACGATACTGTTGCAGAAGAATGCTCATCACACACGTGGAAATAATTGACGAGTTCCTAAAGTATCCCCTAGTCACAGCCAAGCGACGCAGCGAGCTAGCCTAAGGTGAACACAGTGGAGAGTCAGGACTTTGAAGAAAGGGAAGCAATTCCACGGGCCGAAAACCTGCTACTCTCTTTGGAAGAATTACTCGCAGCCGGTCTTCACATCGGCACCAGGATCAAGACCGTTGATATGGAGAAGTACATTTTCAGAGTACGCCCCGACGGCCTCTTCATCCTCAACATTGGCGAGACCAACGAAAAGATCCGGATAGCAGCCCGCTTCATGGGACGCTTCGAACCAAGTCGAGTACTCGCCGTCTCATCAAGACTCTACGGCAAGACGCCAGTGGAAAGATTCGCCGAGATTACCAAGACCATGCCGGTAGTGGGACGCTTCATGCCCGGCCTCATATCCAACCCCCTTCAACCAAAACACGCCGAACCCCAAGTCGTCCTCGTAACGGACCCCCGCGCAGACCTGCAAGCCATCAAGGAAGCCACGTCCGTGGGCGTACCAGTAATCGCCCTCTGCGACACTGACAATATATTTTCAGGAGTAGACTTCGTCATACCCGTAAACAACAAGGGAAGAAGAGCCCTAGCCGTGGTCTACTGGCTACTAGCCCGCCAGGTTCTCAGGGAGAGAGGAGAAATCCCCCAGGACGGAACCATACCTCTGACAATAGATGATTTCGAAACGAAGCTCGCCGCCATGCCCATGGGACGAGCTTCCGGTGGCGAGGCGTGAAAGTACGCCCACCAGCTCAAGCAGGCCTATTCTACCCGGACACTGAAGGAGCTCTTAGAACCCAGATTCAACAGTGCTTCCTCCACCCCCTCGGACCAAAATCCATCCCTACAATTCCTGGCACGAGAAATGAAGGCCTCATCGGGCTGATCGTCCCGCATGCAGGTTACTCTTACTCAGGACCCATAGCAGCCCACGGCTACTACAGACTTGCATCTCACGGACTCAGCGAATCCATAATCATCCTAGGACCCAACCACACCGGACGAGGTAGCGGAGTCTCCACCATGACGGAAGGAGAATGGTCCACGCCTCTAGGAGACGTTGCCATCGACACACCGCTAGCGAAGGAGATTGTAGAAAGTTCAGATCTTATTGATGTGGAAGAGGAAGCTCACAAAGTAGAGCATTCAATAGAGGTTCAGTTACCCTTCCTACAATTCATCTACCCAAGACGGTTCCGATTTGTGCCCATCTGCATGATGCTCCAGGACTTACAGACAAGCATCGAAGTCGGCGAAGCGACTGCGAAGGCCGCAATAAAACACGGAGCAATCGTTATCGCCTCTTCTGACTGGACCCACTATGAGCTCCAAGAAAACGCAATGATGAAGGATAAACAAGCAATCCAGGCAGCCTTAGAAATGGACGAGAAGAAATTTCAACAAACAATCGAAGAAAGAATGGTCTCCGCTTGCGGCTACGGACCAGTAACCGCCCTCATCCACGCGGCAAGAATTCTCGGAGCTACCAATACGAAATTACTGTCGTATCAGACAAGTGGGGACGTAACTGGAGACAAGAGGTCTGTCGTAGGTTATGCAGCCGCCGTCTTCCAGAAGTGACCGAACGTCGGCTGAAGCCAGATCGCCCCTGCCGTCAATGGCTCACGCCCCAGGAAAGATAATCCTGGCCGGCGAACACTTTGTAGTTCTGGGCGCACCCGGAGTGGCAATGGCCATCAACCTCCACTCTTGGGTCCGGGTCAGGCCCAAGAACAGCCCGGGAGTAAACGTTGATGCCGACATTCCCCTAAGATTCATCTCAGGGGAAGATCGAAACCCAGTATTTCCAAATCCTCCGGGGCTGCGGCCCCTTCAACTCGCCGCAGAAGCAACCCTGAATCATATCAAGAGCAAAAGCAGCGGACTTAGCGTGAGTGTAGAGTGTGAGATTCCCGTTGCGGCTGGGCTAGGTTCTTCCGCATCGACCACCGTAGCGATTATTGCAGCTGTCGCCAGGTCGCAGGGAGTCGAATTGGACAGACGACAAATCTTCAAGCTCGCCTTCGTGCCCGAGAATTTTCTACACGGAAAATCTTCAGGTGTCGACCAAGCCACCTGCACATATGGAGGTATGATACAATTTACTCGACCCTCCAGTATAAGAACGCTTCAACTAAAGAAGAGTCCCGTGATCCTTGTATGCGACACTGGAATTCACCACGCCACGAAGACCTTGGTCGGAGCCGTCATTGAGAAATCGCAGAGAGAGAGAATGGAGTTTCACGATCATCTAGCAGAGGTGCGGGAAATTTCCAGAGGAGTTGTCAGAGCTCTGAGAAACGGAGACGACGAGGACCTTGGCAAGCTAATGTATCAGAACCACGAACTTCTCCGAAAGATCGGAGTCTCCCATCCCAGACTTGACCAGCTGGTAAATGCGGCAAAACGAGCGGGCGCCTTGGGAGCCAAAATGACGGGGGCCGGAGGAGGAGGCTGTATGATAGTCCTTTGCCATAGCAATAAGGCGCGAGATACAATCGCACGTATCCTAAGAAGGGGAGGCGCGACGCCCTATAAGATCTCCATGGACACGAAAGGCGTTCAATCGCAGACTTGCTGAACAGTCATCAAATAGACCGTCAACGTGAGCCTCTTGAAAACAGCGGGATGTTGGAAGTAGAGACGGGAAAAAGGGAAGAGGGGAGATTCTGCAAAAGAAACGTCGGAGAAAAGTCCCCTAGTTCCTAGGCAGACCTAGGAATGAGCGAGAAAGGTTTTATGGCATTAGAAAATGAATCGAAACATGCCAGAAATCATAGTGCTTGTGGATGAGAAAGATAATCCCGTTGGCTATGAGGAGAAGATGAAGGCTCATAGCAACGGAGGTCAGTTGCATAGAGCCTTTTCTATCTTCATTTACAATTCCAAGAATGAAATGCTGCTACAACTTAGATCAGCTGCAAAACACCATTTTCAGAATCTTTGGAGCAATCCCTGCTGTAGCCACCCGAGAAAAGGTGAACAGCTTGAGAAAGCAGCCCACCGGAAATTGAAACAGGAGTTCGGATTTGACACAGAATTGAAAGAAAGATTTAGCTTCGTATACAAGGCTGAAGATCCGAAAAGCGGGTTAACGGAACATGAATTTGATCATGTATTTGTCGGGAGATATGATGGTGTTCCAAGTCCTAATCCCAAGGAAATTGACGATTGGAAGTGGGTCAAGCCTGCCGAGCTTGAGCGCGAACTGTTGAAGAATCCTGATCACTATACTCCTTGGCTGAAAATAGCTTTTGACCGATTAATCAGTGGGAATGGAACGAAGCTAACTCGGGAGTTCCCACTGTCTTGAAGAAAACGAACGTACGTTTCTCAAGGGAAATAGGGTCTGGACGATTTTCCCATATCTAGGGGAGGAAGATGCTACATGGAGACGAAAAGTCTGAACAAAGCATCGAACATTACATCGTTCTATAAGACCTCCCTGGAGGAAAGATTGCGTATCGTTCAGGAGTTCTCCGGACTCTCAGACGAAGAAGTCCAGATCCTGAAGACTGGGACTCTGCCTATTCCTTCGGCACAACGCATGATAGAAAACGTCGTTGGAATTCTACCAGTGCCTGTGGGAATAGCAGTGAACTTTCTCCTCAACGATAAGGACTACCTCATACCAATGGCGATAGAAGAGCCGTCAGTAGTTGCGGCAGCTAGTCACGCGGCAAAGATGGCACGAGCTACAGGAGGGTTCAAGACGAGCAGCACCGAGCCGATAATGATCGGACAAATCCAACTGGTCAAGTGTCCATCCCCGAGAAACGCTGAGAAACAAATCCTCAGCGCAAAAAAGGAAATTCTGGACAAGGCGAATCAGCAGGACCCCACGCTCGTCTCGATGGGAGGGGGCGCCAAAGACCTCCGCGTGAAGGTCCTTCCCAGCCTAACAGGGACCATGGTAATCGCCGAGCTACTGGTTGACTGCCGAAACGCTATGGGCGCTAACGTTGTGAACACAATGGCCGAGACAATAGCGCCTATACTGGAACGCCTGTCGCAGGGACAAGCCAACCTGCGGATCATATCCAACTTGGCAGACAAGAGAATCGCAAGGGCTACCACCCACATCTCGAAGGATGCACTGGGGGGAGAGGAGGTCGTAGATCGGATAGTGCATGCCTACGCATTCGCGGCAGCGGATCCCTACAGATGCGCGACGCACAACAAAGGAGTAATGAATGGTGTCACAGCCGTATGTCTCGCGACGGGAAACGACACACGGGCCATAGAGGCCGGCGCCCACGCCTACGCGGCCAGATCTGGACATTATTCACCGCTGACCACTTGGCACAAAGACGAGAAAGGAGACCTCTACGGGTTCATTGAGATTCCTGCAGCAGTAGGGATAATCGGCGGGATTACATCAGTCCATCCAACGGCTAAGATCTGCTTGAAAATACTAGGAGTCAAAACGGCACGAGAGTTGGGAGAGGTGATGGCAGCAGTAGGACTCGCCCAGAACTTGGCCGCACTGAGGGCCCTAGCCGCGGAAGGCATTCAAAAAGGACACATGTCCCTTCACGCAAGGAACATCGCAGCCATGGCAGGCGCGAGCAGCGAAATGATTGATCTTGTGGCCGCTAGAATGGTTGAAGAGAGAATGGTAAGATTGGACCGGGCGAAAGAAATAGTCGGGGAACTTTCTTCAAAGCACAGGGCTTCCACCCATAAGGAAACCCACCAGTCCAAGAAACATCCAAACTAGAACGTGTTTCTTCACGACCTTCGCGGTTTCCGGTTTTGGATTCCGAATCAAACGATAAGCCGAGTAGAGAAAGCCGAGGTCGGCCAAAACCACCGCAGGGTAGTAGAAGACTGAAACGTTCTTGTCCCAAAGGGGAGCGGAGAAACTGAGCGCAACGGCAGCCGCGAATAGGCTCGCCGAGGACCAGGCGGCTGTCTTCGGTCCTTTCCAAACTGCAAGGGTCTTCACTCGCCTAAGACTGTCACCTGCCGTGTCGGCGATACCTTTCGCAATCTCTCGAGCCATGTTGGCCAGAAAGGCGAGAACAGAGAAGATGAAAAGGAGTGGGCGCAAGTTATGGACAGCTAGACCACCGAAGAAGAAGGGTAGAGCTACGTTGAAGCTGACAACAGCATTACCCAGGAGACCGGTGCTCTTACCCCGGGTGTTATAGTAGATCATCAAGACCAGGGCGAGCGTCGCCGCAAGCAGAGTAAAGGTCCCGAGTATGATAGAAGAGATCATTCCTAGGATCGAAAGGATCGCGGAGAGCAAGTAGGCCTGTCGAATCCCAATCTTCTCAGAAGGAAGAGGACGGTTAGGACTGTTCACGCGATCCACTTCAATGTCATGGATGTCGTTCAACACCATCGTCCCGGCTAGCAGTAGAGAGGCAGTCGAGAAACCGAAAACCGCCTCCGCAAGAGAGGGGAATGTCCCTAACGCTATGGATTCACCAACCACGACTGCTAGCCCTATCATTAGACAGTTAGGAACTCTCACCAGAGTCAGGTAGGCATTGACATGAGTGGACAGAGCTGAGTTAGGAGAACTCAGTACTCTCACCTTATCTGCCGGATTTGTGGTTTCCACAACCAGAGCGTTTCAGAATAAGCCTAAATAAACTGGCAGGGCATACGGCGGTCAAGAGAGAATGTCTGTCAAGAAAGAACCGACTCTTCTCGAGGACCTCAACCAAGCCCTTGCGGGCGAGACTCTGGCAGCTTATCGATACCTCTATCTCAGCAAGATAGCCAACGGAATAAGCTCCCTTCCCCTTTCGATGATGTTCCAAGAAATAGCAAGGGAAGAGTGGAAGCATGTTTCGACGTTCATGGGGAGAATCATCCAATTAGGGGGCGTTCCCATTTCCAGGCCTTTGGAATGGGAGAAGAAGAGTTTTCATCCTTATTCTGAGCCTCCACGCAGAGGGAACGATTTGAAGGCGCTCATCAAGGATAGCCTGAAGCTTGAGAGGGCAGCCATAGAGTTCTTCCAGAAGCTAGCAATCAAGACGCGAGAGAGCGATCTGATAACTTACAGGATGGCTATGGATGTTATGGCCGACGAGGCGAGCGACGAGCAGAAACTGGCTGCTCTACTCGACTAGCTTAGGTTGGGATGAGTTAGACCCAACCGCGTATTTTCATCGCACTAGTGACTTTAGCGATAGCATAGACGTAAGCGCCAGTTCTCATGTCAACGTTGTATTCCTGACTTGTCTTCCAGACCTCCGCAAACGCCTTCTTCATAATCGCTTTGAGACGCTGGTCGACCTCCTCAGCACTCCAGTAGAGGTGCTGCAGATTCTGGACCCATTCCAGGTAGCTAGTACTGACGCCGCCAGAGTTTGCTAGAATATCCGGAATGAGGGTTATGTCCTTCTTGAAGAGAATGTCGTCCGCTTCAGGCGTGGTCGGACCGTTGGCGCCTTCCGCTACAAGCTTAGCCCGTATCTTGGGCGCATTTTTTTCAGTGATTACATCTTCGAGTGCGGCCGGTACTAGTATGTCCACGTCAAGCTCTAGAAGCTCCTCGTTGGTAATGTTTTCACCGCCAGGAAGATTCGTGATGCTACCGGTCTTCTTCTTGTGTGCAGAAACGTCGTTAAACCAGATACCGGTCTTCTTGTGAATGCCACCCTTCGAATCGGAGACGGCTACGACCTTCACGCCCGCTTCTTCTAGGAACATGTGGGTGAAGGATCCCACATTTCCGAATCCCTGAATTGCGCATGTGGCCTTCTTCAAGTCGATCTTCATATGCCGCGCTGCCTCTTCGATGTTGATAGATACGCCTCGGCCAGTGGCTGAATCTCGGCCTAGGGATCCCCCGATTATCAGCGGCTTTCCTGTGACGACGGCGAAAGGATTGTTTCTATCGTTCTTACTGTACTCGTCCATGAACCATGCCATTGTCTGTGAGTCGGTGTACACGTCGGGAGCTGGAATGTCTCTGAATGGTCCCACTATTTCGCTGATCAGGGAGAAGAATGATCGTGAAAGTCTCTCTAGTTCTGCGTGAGAGAGAATTTTGGGATTGACGGTAACGCCTCCCTTCGCGCCTCCGAAAGGAATGCCGGCCACCGCGCACTTCCATGTCATCCACATTGAGAGTGCTTTCACTTCGTCTATCGTAACGTTAGGGTGAAATCTGATTCCTCCCTTGTAGGGTCCTAGAGCGTTGTTGTGTTGGCTCCGGAAGCCTTGGTAGAGGATAATTCGACCATCGTCCATTTTGACGGGGAAGTTGATGCTGAGGATTCGTCGTGGCTTGCGAAGAATTTCTTGAACGTTCGGATCCAACTTCATTAAGTCAGCGGCTCGTTGGAACTGTTCAAGCGCCATATCGTATTGAGTCTTCTGCATCCCCATGCTAGCGGGGGCGGCTTCATGTTTCGATGTAGTCTCTAGCAACAAACTCGCCTTCAGATCGGCAAGCGGCACAGAAAAATCCCCTTTTAGACCTTTTGCTCACAACTGCGAGAAAAATTCGACACGAAACTCGTCTATCGCAATTGCGTTGGACAAGGCTTTTTATGTAGAAACCGGGCTTGTCTGCTTTCGTTTCAAGTAAGGAGAGAATGAACTAGACAATGTCCGCCAAGCCCCATCTCAATCTGATAGTGATGGGTCACGTAGACCATGGAAAGAGCACGTTGACAGGCCACCTTCTCTTCGATGCAGGATACATCGACCAGAAGACGATTGATAATTACGCAAAAGAATCTGAGAAGACAGGAGCGGGTGACACGTTCAAATTCGCCTGGGTGTTAGACACCATCAAGGAGGAACGGGAAAGAGGAGTCACCATTGACCTCTCCTTCCAAAAGTTCGAGACCCCGCATAACTTCTACACTATAATTGACGCGCCTGGACACCGGGACTTCATCAAGAACATGATCACAGGCGCCAGCCAGGCAGACGCAGCAATCCTGGTTATTTCGGCAAAGAAAGGCGAGTTCGAAGTTGCAGTGGGACCCGGCGGGCAGGCCCGAGAGCACGCGTACTTGGCACGGACTCTAGGTGTCAAACAGTTGGTTGTGGCTATCAACAAGATGGACGACCAGACCGTCAAGTACACTGAAGAACGCTACAAAGAGTGCAGGAAAGAACTCGAGGGATTACTCAAGACTGTGGGCTATGACGTTTCCAAGATCCAATTCGTTCCCACCAGCGGATGGCTAGGAGACAATCTCGCAAAGAAAAGCGCCAATACTGCATGGTACAAGGGACCCAGCATACTAGACGCGCTAGACGCCGTCACACAACCCCCAAAGGCACTGACCAAGCCACTGAGAGTTCCCATACAAGACGTCTACACGATTACAGGAGTCGGAACGGTTCCCGTGGGACGCGTCGAGACCGGGGTGTTGAAGGATGGCGACAAGGTCATCTTCATGCCTTCGGGCAAAGTCGGCGAGTGTAAGACCATCGAGACTCATCACGTGAGAATGACGAAGGCCGAACCGGGCGACAACATCGGGTTCAACGTTCGGGGCGTAGCAAAGAACGAGATCAGCAGGGGAGAAGTCATGGGCCACCCAGACAATCCGCCCATCGTTGCCAAGTCCTTCATCGGCCAAATTATCATTATCTACCATCCGACTGCGATTGCTGCCGGCTACACACCTGTACTGCACGCCCACACTGCCACCGTCGGGGTGACATTTGAAGAATTGATTCGGAAATTGGACCCGCGAACAGGACAAGTGGTAGAAGAGAAGCCTTCCTTCCTCAAGGTCGGAGACAGTGCTCTCGTGAAGATGCGACCCTTGAGAGACATGGTCCTAGAGAGCTTCAGCGATATCCCAGAACTCGGACGCTTCGCCATCCGAGACATGGGCGCGACCATCGGCGTTGGGGTCGTCAAGGAGATTACTGAGAAAGGCGAGATTCCCAAAGCATAATCTCATCAAACCAACCAATTCTCACTCATTTCTTGCTCAACGGAGCCTGACCAATACCTCGGCCACTGTCCGGCCCTTGACTTTATGAAGAACTACCCGAATTTTTCCGAGCGGGACTCTCCGTGAAAGGATTTTTCGCGGTTAGAATACCAAGGTTTTTAACCGGACTTCAGGCGGCTGTGGAATTCCGCTGAAATGAGGAAAAATCATGAAGGTATCCTGGAATGGTCTCCAAAGCTAGAATACGGTTATCCAGTACGGACCCCCAGGATATCAACACGATTTGCGCAGAGATTCGGGAGATCGCGGACAAGACCGGAGTCAAACTGAAAGGGCCCATCCCTCTTCCCACCAAGAGGCTGATGGTTCCGACTAGGAAGTCGCCAGCTGGTCAGGGAACCAATACGAGGATTCGAGCCCCTGACGATGTTTTTATCGAAATAGAACTCCTCTAGAATCGTTTCTATTTCCTAGTTTGCCTTCCAGACCTCAGCTTCTTCTGTCCCGGCCGACGGAAATAAATCGTCAGACTACCGAGTGAAATGATCAGTGCGATACCCAGAGTAACATACGGTAACGGAGCGTCCACAACGATAACTGCCACGTAAGTGCTCACCGCAACCTTTCCGTTGAAAGCAGTCAAGGCCAAGTATCGATTTCCCAGCGTCGAGTTCCAAGACGCGGAAATCGTCACGGTGGAAGTTGAAAGACCTTGAGAGGGCATTACCTGACTTGGTCCCGAGGAAGCTGAGAAGAAAGGGCGATCCGTGGTACTGGGTGAAATGCCGAGGGAGATGGGGCTGGCTTCTTGGCTGTTGATCTTGACTTGAATAGTCTCAGAAGCTCCTTGTCTCACCGAAATGGCTGGCGTCGTTGCGTTGACGTTCATGTTGACGGGCATACTAGCATTGACGTATCCAATCTGACCCAAAGCGTAGGACGTGAACCAGACCAAATTGTTGAGCCCAGGCCATGCCCACCAAGACAACGGGGTATCGCCATTTGACGGAATGACGTACTCTGTGAGAACCTCGGTGCCTGGGTCATAGCTCGATATGCGTCCCGCAATGTGCTCTGAGAACCATATCCTGCCCTTGAAGAGCGAGATGGCGTTTGGAAGCACATCAGCGCAGTAGCCACTGCAGTATCCGACAGGATATACTCTCCATGTCTGGGTCACAGGACTGAAACTGCCAAACAGGTTGGAGCCGTGGTCGGTGAACCACACAATACCATTCAAATCCACAACTACCTGAGTTGGTGCAGAAATCACGATCCCTGGCGGTGGAGAGAATTCCTCTGGTGGGCATGAAGGTGAGCTGCATGGTATTATGTGCCCCAGCTTTCGGGCTCCCGTTTCGGCAAACCACACTGTTCCGTCGGGAGCTGAGGCAATACCTTGGAGTATTACAGAGGCTGGAAGTGTGGACGTCGTAATTGTCTTGTTCGAAGTTGGGACATACTCTACAATCTGGTTCGTAGCAACTAGAGTTATCCAAAGATTGTCATGAGAATCGATGGCTATGTACTGGGGGTCCCCACCCGGGTACGTCCAAGCCGTCCGGTTACTCCCAGCAGGGTCGATAAAGGCCAAAGTATTATTGAAGGTGAACCATACCCGATTTGAATATCGGTCGAAGACGACCGACGTTGGAATCGCATTTGTTAGGCTTGCAACAACATGACATTGAGGCTGTCCAGTTTGCGGGCTAAGGGTGAAGTTGATTATTTGAGCCAAGTTTTGCTGACCCAGAGAATACGCCTCCAGCCATACGGTTCTGTTATTCGTAGAAGGGGACAGGACCCAAGGACCAAGACTTGTGCAGGTCTTGGCCAGCGGGAAAGTAGTGACATACTGAGATGAGATAGCGTCTTGTTGTACAGCTGCAGAGACTTCTGCTTGCTTTGGATCTTGGGAGAAGGTCGAAGGGGACAGGAGAGAAATGATAATGACAACAATCAACAGGAAAATGAAGATTCGCGAATCTATCCACGACCGTCAGGCTACACTGAGCGAGCCATTCTGCATGAAAATATGGGCCGTACAGAATACAATACAGTAGACCCTAAACTGGCCGGTTCGGGAGGCAACGAATGGGACTGACTGGGATTCCTGGCCTTGAATTTCGATTCCTTTGACTGCGTAGTAGTCGACGGCGAAGCCATGTGTCTGAGTGTCCGCATTGACAACTTTGATGAAGACATGATCGCATCTGTGCACGCTCATCAGAGGCCACGATCCCTGATGGGTGTTGCTATCGTTGTACCCGTTGGAGTTGGCTACGATCGTAAAGTTGCGAGTGGAACCGGTTATACCTGCGCAAGGGGAACCTGGAAGACCAATCGCGAATGTCATAATCCCACCTCCGAGAGTTCCCGCTACTCCAAGGATTATCAACACAATCATCTTTTCCTTCAAGTGCCAAATCTCCCTTAACGGCTTCGACTCCGAGTGAACAAAGATGCCACTCGACAATGGCTGTCTAATAGGGGCTTGGCCCATATCATGGATGCCAATGGATAGAGTTCTTTGAGAGAGTGCGTTTCAAGGCCGGACATGTTTTTATCTTGCGGAGCCCGTTGAAATCTCGCTGTTGGAATCTGAGAAGTGTCCCGTGTGCGGCACACCTGTTAAGAGAGAGAATCTGAGGGCGCATTATGAGAAAGTGCATCCGAGAAGGATTGGTTCCCTTAGCCAACGCAGGACCGTAACGGCGGCAAAGTCAGGATCTGTTTTTCGAAGCCATAAAAGGAGAAACATCCTGATTCTTTCACTGATTGTTCTCGCCACAATTGGTGTTTCAGCTGCTGCAGCGCAGTTTGCAAAATCGAACACATTGGTCATGCACATTCACCCGCAACTTTCGATAACCTCAAACTCCGCGGGTGCGGTGACGATTCCTGCTCAGATTGGAATTACCCAGAGTCTTTGGAATGACCATTCGCTTGATCAATACGGCGCGGGTGGTTTGGCGCCCATTCATACCCATGACACTTCGGGAACAATTCACGTCGAGTCCAACACGTTGCGAGACTTTACACTCCACCAGTTTCTGGCAATCTGGGGTCAGCCCCGCGACGGCAGCGCGATCAACGGCAAAGCCGTGATGTCCCTTACGGTTGACGGTCAAGCCCAGGCTCAAACACAGGACGTAGTGTTCAAGGACCTACAAAAGATCGTAATGGTTACAAGCTAGGAAAGCAAGCGCGCGGCTCGTAAGCGCGCACCTAGGGTCCTCAAGATATATCTTAGAAAGCGGCGCGTTGAAGATAAGCGGGGGTACCAGAGTCAGGTCAATACTGGCTAAATGGGCGGGTCGCGCCTAGCACGCGCGCGCTACACTCAAGACCCAAGACTGAACATTGGGCGTCAAGACTAGTGATGCTCTATGAAGCGCGGGTGTGTTATCCCGTGGCGTAGGCCTTCGTGGGTTCGAATCCCACCCCCCGCACCATTTTACCGGCAAACATAGCATCGCGATCTGGAAGACCTGGCAAAGAACCTGCCCGAAACAAAGCCTCGTAGGTTCAACGTAGCTTATCAATGCTTGAGACGGAGAGTTCGCTGGGTTGAAGAACGGGATTCTTTATGGTATAGTTGCCTTTCCGCTCGCAGCCTTCGGCGTCTGCGGCTACATTCTCTGGCGCTGGGGAAGCACTGACGTCTATGCTGTGGTTCTAGTGCTCAATGCGCCGCTTGTTTTCGGCGCCGTCCTCAGACTCTGGGGCGACAGTAAGTCTTGGCATCAAAGAAGCATCCCTATTCCCCGCGAAGACCTGCTCTACTCTAGAACCATTGCCTTAGCGATGAAAATGGGTGTTCCCCAACATGACCTGTACGTCGCTGAGCCTGCGCTGATGGCGAAGAGAAGAGCGGTTGGTGCCATAACGACGGGATTCCGAAGGCACACAATCTTGTTCTCCGACTATTTCCTGAAAGTGCTAACCCAAGAAGAGCAGGATGCCGTTATAGCACATGAGCTCGCCCACACGAAGCAGTCCCACGCCCTAACACGGGCCATAGCAAGCATCAGCTTTTGGTTTGCAGGGTGGAATCTGTTCTTCTTCGCTGCTATTCCCAATCTTCAGACTTCAAACCTCTCGGACTCTTGGGTTAGCGGTATCGCTGGGGCCGGGCTTATCCTGTTCGTGGCAGGGATAACCATGGTGAGACCCTACCTTGCTGTGAACAGCCAAACAGAGGCCGATGAGATCGCGGTCAACGTTTTGGGCGGTGGAGACTTTCTCATAAGTGGCATGAAAAAACTCGTCGAGTCTCCCGAAATTAAGGGTGACCAGAAAAAGTACCGTACGGCCCGTCAGAGTCTTTATGGTAGAATGGTACGAATACAAACTCTCAGCCGAAGCTTGGCCGCCCGAAACCCTTCGCAAAAGAACACCGCATAGAGTTTTACCTTTCTCCTGGGATCTATTGGCTTACACGGTGAATCTTGGAAACGCTAGAACGGCCCCTCTGAAGATAATTACTCGGCTCCTAGCTTCAACCATAATGACGCGCGGTCTCCTTAGTGTTTGAGGCTGTTGAGTTGAACTGTGTGCCTCTCACCCGCTGCCTATATGTACTAGTAAACTGGTGCGCAATTCCCACCCCCCGCACCACATCGTAAGCGTCAGCCGGCCAAGTGGGCGTTCCGCCATCAGGCTGCAACCCTAGAGTTACAGCCTGGCGTACCAGAGGTAGCAGACCATTCCGAGCAACGCGAAGACCAACGACGGGACTACAAGAATTGACACGGGAACCAATGTCGATCCACCTTGCCCGAGTGTCCTGAACGCTTCGACTGCCCACGTCATCGGATTTGCCTGGACCAACGGTTGAACTATGGATGGGAAGACATTCACCGGATAGAAAACTGTGCTGAGAAACGAGAGGTAGAGCTGGATGGCACTCCTCACCGTAGCGAACACTTCGATGGTGGAAGCGAAGGCCGACACAGCCATTGAAAGGCCCACAATGCCTAACGAAAAGACCCCTACGATTACGTAGGCTTCGATGAGCCTAGGGCTCACTAGGATACCATAAAGGAAGGAAATGACAAGTGTGCCTGGAAAAGTGGCGATCAGACTCCTCGCCACGCCTCCTGTAATTCTCGACATTGCGAAGACCCGTCGCGGAACGGGAAGGGTCAAGAGATATGATGCTAGGTCCTTGATGTACTTCTCTCGCCAAATGTCTCTCCCAGATTGAAACGCGGCAACGCTGGCCGTTATGAGATTCGAGCCAGGGGCTATGGAGAGGAAGTAGTTGTACCCCGCTAGGTGCCCAAATGTGGCGGCCGTGACGAACAGGTCAATAGCAAAGTTGGCGAACATTATCCCGACAAGGAAGGAGTCAGAGAAAAGAATCCGGATATCCCTCTCAACTACCAGCGGGACGAGTCGGAGAGAACTCAGGCGTACACGCCTCCTTCCAAACGACGGAAGTAGAACGCCGCACCAAGCCCGAGGAAGATCACGACAAAAGCGATCAAGCCTGCCAAGTTGGCTAGGTCGAGTCCAAGGCCTGTCAATGCCGCTCTTGTGCCTTGAGCGGCAAAGGTGACCGGTGAGTAGGGAGCCAGAGCCCTAACGTAGACAGGCATGAAGTTCAAAGGATACAGAGCAGTGCTCGCCCTAGCCACTGCCAGTTCCAATAAGGCGAGTATTACATCAAACCTGTTCGCGCTCCGAACGCTAACGGCCATCGTGATTGATAGTCCGGTAACTCCAAAGGCCAGGAGAAACAGGTTCAGAACAGCTGCCGCAATTGACAATGGATTGGTGAAGTCCTCGAGAATTGCAACGATTACGAACATAGGTATGGTGTAGATCAGTGCGCGGATGGCTCCGCCCAATGCTCTTCCAATAATGAATTGACGTCTGGATATTGGGAGAGTCAGCAGATAGTCCAGCAGTCCCTCTTCTGCTTCCTCAAAGATATCATACCCGATAGTGAACGAGATGGACGCTACGGTGGCAACGACGCTTCCCACTGCGTAGTACTGGAAGAAGTTTGGGAAAATCACGATCCTGCTAACTAAGTAGGCAAAAACGAATAGCTGTATTATGAACGCTAAGCTTCGAGAAATGATGATCCAAGGGGTTCTGAAAAGGGTGGATACGTCTCTAAGTGCCATCTGGAATATGAGCGAATTTCCAGAAACACCCTGAGAGTCACTCGAGCTTCTGACCTGTAAAGTTGAGGAACACATCCTCCAGTGTAACCTCCTTTAGATGAACGCTGTCGATCTTGAAGCCCTGACCTGTCAAAGTCTCGACGATCTTAGGTAGTAATAGTCTGCCTGAGCTAAGGTAGATCATTACCTTGTTCTCGACCTGGGCTACCTCTTGTACCTCGCTGAACTGAGTAAGTGTATCACGGGAAAGCTCCTGGCCGTCGCTAAGAGTTAATTCGAGAACTTCGCCCCCTTTTGTCTGGCCTTTGAGCTGATCGGGAGTGTCAATGGCGACGAGTCTTCCGAGATTGACAATAGCTACTCTATCAGAAAGCCGTTCCGCTTCATCCATCATATTCGTGGCAACGATAACCGTGGACCCTTCGTCTCTAAGCTCTCTAATTAATTTCCAAACGAGTAGTCTGCTCGGAACATCTAGGAAGGCTGTCGGCTCGTCAAATACTGCTATCTTCGGGCGTTGAACGAGGACTTTGGCATCCTCGACCTTTTTCTTCATTCCGCCGCTCATCAGCCAGGTTCTCTTGTTTCTTTCGTTCCAGAGTTCGAGTGTTTTGAGAACATTTTCTACTCTTTTCCTGCGGTCGTCTTTGTCTAGCTTTGTTGTCATTTTCAAGTGCCAGTTGAGAACATCGAAGGCCCCTAGTATTCCGTCGACTCGGGGGTCTTGGAAGGCTATCCCGATGAGTTTTCGCACATCGTTCGGATGGCTGAGCACATCTAGACCGTTGACAGATATCTTTCCGCTGGTGGGTCGGTAGACGGTCCCCATCATCAGCATTAGAGTCGTCTTGCCAGCTCCGTTCGGGCCGAGAAGTCCGAGAATCTCCTCATCCCGTATCGTTAGGGAGAACTCTCGTACGGCGTCAACATTTCCGAATCTCTTACCAGCCTTGTCGAAGGAAATCATGGTTGATCTGACTCGTCCGACGAGTTCTCTTTCACGGTCTAAGGGATCGCCTGATTGATTCGCGCGGAGGGATGCTGATCAAGCCTATAATAAAAACCCCGCCATCTTTCTTGGACAGTAACGAAGCTCTCATGCCTGAGGACCTTCCGTCGGACCGGGTCGGTCCTTCTAGCACAAGTGAAACGGTATCTCAGGTTAGCTCGTGGGTGGCAACTTCGTAGTAGAGTCTGCGGTTTGTCTTGCCCTTATTTTCAAGCTTGAGGAGTCGGATCTGTCCTATCTCCTTGAGACGGGCCACGTGCAAGCCGCCATCTGCTTGCCTATCGATCCCTTCTATTTCGACGATGCGCAACTGGGCCTCAGCGGGAGGAGCCGCTTCTGCAAGCTTTACGAGTTCAGGGACTATCAACGCTTCCTCTCTCTTGAGGAAAGATGTCTTGACCGCCGCATCTTTTCCGATGAGAGCGTTAGCCTCATTCACGAATCCCTCGATTTGTGACCGGTCAAACTCTTCCAAGTTGAAGTCCATTCTAGATCTATCAACATCGATTTGGTTACCTGTGATGAGACAATTTGCTCGCGAATAGAAGAGTGCACTTAGAAGATGGCCCGCAGTGTGCATTCGCATCAAGCGATGCCTGCGCTCCCAGTCTATTCTGCCCGCTACCCGGTCCCCTACAGCGAACACCGGTGGAGATTCGAGAGTGTGAATGATGTTGTCACCGTCTTTCGTGGTTTCTAAGACCTTCACGCTCTCCAATGTGCCAATATCGCCGGACACACCTCCACCACGGGGATAGAACAAGGTCTGGTCTAACACCACTCTTGGTCCTTCAACTGACACCACGTTCCCGACAAAATCAGAAGAATAAGGTTGTTCCCAGTATAGCTTCCTGGTCAACTGTCGGATCTCCTAATCGTATTTACTCCGCCAAGCTCGCTTCTAAAGAGTCAAAGAAGAGAGGATGAATCTCTCAATTAGCATGGGTCTTGGCCAGGACCGTGGTCTTCTTCTTTGCCTCTTCGTAAACTTGTTGTGCTTCTCTCACGCTGGCCCCACCGTGAACGATTTCACGAATAGCACGTATCATAGCCACCGCATTGTCCGACTGCCATATGTTGCGTCCCATATCCACTCCAACGGCTCCGTCGCCAACGGCATCGTGCGCTAGCTGGAAGGCGTCGAGTTCAGTTTCCAACTTGGGACCCCCGGCCACAACAAGGGGAACCGGGCATCCCCTCACTACCCTGTCAAAATCTTCGCAGTAGTAAGTCTTAACAAAATGTGCTCCTATTTCGGCCGCGATTCTGCATGCAAGTCCCAGATAGCGCGCATCCCTTTTCTCAAGTTCCTTTCCAACAGCGGTGACCGCCAAGACTGGAACTCCATATTCTTCCCCGAGGTTCACGAGATGGCCCAAGTTCGTCAATGTCTGGTGTTCATGCTGGGACCCGACGAAGATGGAGAGAGCAACCGCGGCCACGTTGAGGCGAACCGCATCACGAAATGAGGTAGTAATCGACTCGTTCGTCAAAGACTCACCGACAATACTCGCACCTCCAGACACTCTCAAGACGATCGGAATGTTATTCTTCGGATCGACTGAGGTCCGCAACACTCCTCGTGTGCACATGATCGCATCTGAATAGGGGAGGAGGGGATCAATAGTCTTCCGGGGTTCTTCCAGTTTATGAGTGGGTCCCATGAAGTACCCGTGGTCCACCGCCAGCATCACCGCTCGTCCCGTTTCGGGTTTGATAATTCGAGATAGACGATTACGCATGCCCCAGTCCATACTTGAAACCTAACAGTGACAAGAAGGGGTGGAAATATTATGGTTTCTCTGCCGTTCTAATCGTGAAGCATACTTCTATGTAGCTGTCTCTTTGAGAAGCACCTCAAGGTTAGCGATTTTAGAACTTCTTCTTTTTCGGTTACAACATCTCTATATCGTCAGTCGACCGCGGCCACGTTCAGCAATTCAGCATTAGTTGTTGTGAGACGAGTCGATGATTAGACAGGGCTGGCCCTACTTTGAAGGATGGCCGTTCCAGGAACGATGGGTACATCTAGACGGCACGGGAATTCACTATGTGGACGAAGGCCACGGCGGTCGTCCAGTGCTAATGGTTCATGGCAATCCAGCTTGGTCTTACATGTGGAGGAATCTCATACCCTCAATTGCCTCGGGCCATCGCGCTTTGGCAATGGACTTGATGGGCTTCGGAAAGTCAGACAAGCCAAACCCGACACTTCACGATTTTCCCCATCACGCACGGATAGTTTCGGAATTCATTCAGTCTCTTGGTCTTAGAAATCTTGTACTCATCCTTCATGATTGGGGAGGCCCTTTCGCGATGCAGTACGTAGTTCGTAATCCTCAGAACTTGGCCGGGCTCATCATCATGAACACCTTTCTCACCGCTGACTTTCGGTTGCCTCCTAACGTTGCAGCGAAGATTACGCCCTCAATAATCAAAGACTCCGCCATGCACCCGGAGAAAATCTCTGAGGAGACGATGAAGGCTTACTGGGCCCCTTTCCCAGATGAAGAGTCAAAGCAAACTTATCAGGCCTTTCAAAGAATCTTTCCCGACTCCCCTTACCATCCTAGCTTCAGACCAATGAAGGAAATCGAACAAGGCCTCGCTCAACTGAAGATTCCCACACTAATCGTATGGGGTACGGGTAAGTCAGGATCCGGCTACGCCGAAAGAATATCCAAAATGATCCCAGAGTCAAAGCTACACAATGTGAACGCGGGTCACTTCGTACCGGAGGATGCTCCTCAGGAAGTTGAGAAGCTAGTGCTCGACTTCTTGGACAACTACAATCTCTGAGCCTACTCGAATTCGATAATCTGTTCTAGAATGGAGTTCTTCCTATTCCGCTCGGGTTTTCCAACGGGGGAATGAATTAAAAGCCCCTTTTGAGAGGAATGTTGCCTGATACGATATGAAAGCGGACCCTCTTCCAATCGAAGGAATAGACTACGTGGAATTATATGTCGGGAATGCTAAGCAGGCAAGCTACTTTTACCAAAACGGGTTCGGATTCACACCCGTCGCTTACAGCGGGCCCGAGACAGGTGTGAAGGACAAAACATCCTATCTCATGCAGCAAGGTGAGATGCGTCTTCTCTTAACGTCCTCTCTCGTTCCCGACCATCCGATATCCAGGTTCGTTTTAACTCACGGCGACGGAGTGGCAGACATCGCAATGCGAGTCAAAGACGTGGAGTGGACGTACAAAGAGGCAATTAAGCGGGGAGCAAAGGGCATAATGCCTCCGAAAATCCTGAAGGACGATCACGGTTCGATAAAGGGTTCGGCGATTGCTGCCTATGGCGAGACTGTGCACACTTTCATCGAACGAGAACAATATCGAGGTATCTTTGCCCCAGGATATGTTGCACTCAAAGGAAAGGGAGAGCCTGTTGGGTTGCAAAGAGTGGACCATGTCGTGGCGAACGTGGAAGAAGGGAAGATGGAGTACTGGGTGGAATTCTATGGAAAGGTATTCGGTTTCAGCCAGCTGATCAGCTTCGATGACAAGGATATCAGCACCGAATATTCCGCTCTTCGTTCAAAGGTAATGCGAAACCCGACGGGCACGGTAAAGTTTCCCATCAACGAGCCCGCGCCAGGCAAGAAAAAGTCGCAAATACAGGAGTATTTGGATTACTTCAAAGGGGCAGGGGTCCAGCACCTCGCGATCTCAACGAACGATCTTGTAGCCACCGTAGCACATCTCCAGGAAAGGGGAATAGAATTCTTGAACACTCCTGACAGCTACTATGAAGGACTCGCAAAAAGAGTTGGGGGGATGTCGGAGCGCATCGACGATCTGAAGAAGCTGAGAATACTCGTCGACAAAGACGACAAGGGATACATGCTCCAAATCTTCACAAAGCCTCTCCAGGACAGGCCGACATTGTTCTTCGAGCTGATACAAAGGAAGGGAAGCGAGTCGTTTGGAAAAGGGAACTTCAAAGCTCTCTTCGAGTCCATAGAGCTAGAACAGGCGAAGCGCGGCAACCTGTAGCACCAGCATGAAGCTGGTCACTTTCAGCGAACCGAACACTCCATCTAAGACTTGGTCGGGACTCGTATGGGGAGACTGGGTACTCAGCATTCGTGATCTTCCTAAGCTAGCGGAGCAACTCGACATACCCATACCCCGGCGAGTTAACAGTCTATTTGATAGGGCTTCAAGCGTTCTCGACATAATCGTCAAAGGAACGAAAGTTCTAGACGATCTGCAGAATTTATCATGGCGATTATTCAACCGTATGAAGCCGGAGAGAGTCCCCCGCACTCTGAAAAGAGTCGACGAGGTGAGAATTCGCCCTCCCATCCCTCGACCACCCACTCTTAGAGACTTTTACGCATTCGAGGATCACGTTAAGGCAGCGAGGGCCAAGCGTGGACTCGGCATGTCCAAAGAGTGGTATGAATTTCCAGCGTTCTACTACTCAAACCCCAATGTCATCTACGGCCCAACGGACGAGGTGCCCTATCCGTCGTATTCTGAAGCATTGGACTACGAACTAGAGGTCGCGTGTGTGTTGGGGAAAGGCGGGAAGGATATTCCGGAGGAGAATAGTGAGGAATGTATTGCCGGTTACACGATCATGAATGACTGGAGTGCTCGAGACATTCAAGAGCGCGAGATGAAGATTGGGCTTGGTCCGGCGAAGGCCAAAGACTTCGCAACTTCTCTGGGACCCTGGCTCGTCACGCCTGACGAGTTGCAAGATAGAAAAGCTGGGCCTGGAAAGTTCGACTTGCAAATGACCGCTAAAGTAAACGGGAAGCAGTTGTCGAAGGGGAACATGAAATCCATGTACTGGTCCTTTTCGCAAATGATATCCCGGGCTTCCCAATCCGTTGAGCTGCAACCAGGCGAGGTCTTCGGGTCCGGCACTGTAGGAACAGGTTCGCTGCTAGAGCTTGGCCCTGAAGTCCACCGATGGCTAAAGCCCGGAGATGTAGTAGAGCTTGAGATTGAACGTCTGGGGGTCTTAGGAAACAAAGTTATACAGTCGGCGAAACCATAGCAACGAACGGAATTGCCAAGCTATTACCGTCTGGGGGAGCTTCCGCAAAAGAGGCACACACAGTTTCGCAAACCCGACGGCTCTTTGTATCATGAAGAGATCTTCGGGACCGAAGCCTTCTCAGGAATCTACTCAACTCTCTACCACCAGCATGCGCCAACAAGAGTATCCAGTATCAAGAAGCTGAAAACACTCACAACCACAGAATGGCAACCGGACACTCATCGTCACCATCACATTCGCACTAAGAATCTAGAACTTGCGAAGGACCCGATAGAAGGCCGGCAGCTCCTCTTCTACAATGAAGATGTCTTCATCTCATCTGCTCGGCCCACACATTCAATGGAGTCGTTCTTCAGGAATGCCCAGGGTGATGAGCTGTATTTTGTTCATGAAGGAAAGGGCACGCTAGAATCTGTTTTTGGGTTACTTCACTTTCACGAAGGGGATTTTATGATCGTTCCCCGTGGGACAACTTATCGAATCCTGCTCAGCTCGAAGGAGAGTAGACTGCTAATCGCCGAGTCCGCTGGTCCTTTGGAGATACCTCGGCGATACAGAAACAACTATGGCCAGTTGGTTGAGCTTGCGCCTTATTCAGACAGGGATTTTCGGCTGCCGGAGAAACTTGCAGCTCACAATGAATCCGGAGACTTCGAAGTCCGAATGAAAATTGACAATGCGTTAATGGCGTATGGCTTCGACTTCCACCCACTCGACGTCGTAGGCTGGGATGGCTATCTCTACCCTTGGATATTCAACGTTAACGATTTTGAACCACTAACGGGAAGGATCCATCAGCCGCCACCGATACACCAAACATTCGAAGCGCCCGGTTTCGACGTGCTCTCGTTCGTCCCAAGAAAACTGGACTATCATCCCCAAGCCATACCCGTCCCTTACAATCACAGCAACATCGACAGTGACGAGATACTGTACTATGTCAGTGGAGACTTTGGAAGCCGCCGTGGAATAGAAATAGGATCTTTCACACTTCACCGGCGCGG